>Ga0114956_1000141_pt1 | contig 43675 bp, 43 predicted proteins | sample MaitaG_FD_87304 | JGI IMG/M metagenome (GOLD analysis project Ga0114956, IMG submission 87304) | Marine algal microbial communities from Maine, USA - Maine_Asex2 metaG | ecosystem: Host-associated > Algae > Red algae > Unclassified | place: Maine, USA | collected 2015-01-05 | reverse complement strand
TGTGCAAGATTCCCTACTGCTGCCTCCCGTAGGAGTCTGGGCCGTGTCTCAGTCCCAGTGTGGCTGATCGTCCTCTCAGACCAGCTACCCGTCGATGCCTTGGTGAGCCGTTACCTCACCAACAAGCTGATAGGCCGCGAGACCCTCCCGGAGCGACGGATCATTTCCTCATTCGGTCATGCGACCAAAAGAGGACATTCGGTATTAGCCATCGTTTCCAATGGTTGTCCCGATCTCCGAGGCAGGTTTCTCACGTGTTACTCACCCGTTCGCCACTCGCACATATGGACCGAAGTCCGTGCTCGTTCGACTTGCATGTATTAGGCGCGCCGCCAGCGTTCGTCCTGAGCCAGGATCAAACTCTCCGTCAAAATCTCGAGCCACCGAAGTGGCCGTTGAAATCAGTTGCTGGCTGCCACATCGGCACCATCACCTAAGTGACGTGCGCAATGCTCTTTACGGCAGCTGGCGTATTAGGAGGTTCGTTACCGTCATGCACACCGAAGTGTGACGCCGGTTCCTGACCTGTAATTCATTTAATAAATTGACGGTCACTACAGCGATCTAAGAGTGATCGATGCAGTGCCGCACTGGCTCTCATCCTGTCTTCTGTTTTCAAAGAGCGAGTGATCGGCAGGACCGATTCTCGGCGGCATCAGTCAGTGCAACCTAAAGAGGTGCAGAGCTGAGGGGCCACTCTGATTCAAACTTTCACAAGGCCTGGATCGCACTAGTGCGATTAGGTCGGTGTGGATTTGCCGAACGCAGCGCAGTGATGCGGCCGTGTGGGCAGACGTCATAAACTACAGGACTACCAGACCCTTGGCAACCGGTTCGTCAAAGAAACCGCCCAGTTGCCCTGTGACAAAGGATACACCCCTCATGATTCCGCAGATCTCAAGCGCCGATACTTGGCAGCAACTCGTCGATGACGAGTCCGCAGTGTTAATCGATGTGCGCACCGAGACCGAATGGAAAACCATCGGCGTTCCCGACCTCAGCTCGATAGGTAAGGAGGCCCGGTTCGTGCCCTGGAACGACGAACAGGGCGTCAAGAACGCGTACTTCACCGACGTAGCGACCGATGGGCTTGGTCCGGATACACCCATCTACTTGCTCTGCCGATCCGGGGCTCGCTCGAATGCGGCCGCCGAACGACTGGCCGCAGCCGGGTTCACCCAGGCCCACAACATCATCGCGGGGTTCGAAGGACCCCCGGGCCCAGATGGCCGCCACAGCGGGGGTTGGAAGGACTCGCTCCCCCACAGCGACTTTCGCCACGACTGATCTCGCAGGTGACCCTCGCAGACGCAGTCGCCGACCCGGTGCGACGCCACGCCATTGCGCTCGACGCCGTCGACGAGGCCGCAGCAGCCATCAGGTCCCGGCGCGGTTTGGGCGCTAGTGCAGCCCAAGCCGGCCTACGGGCTATTCATCGACTCCGTCCAGGGTTTCTCAGTGATCGCATCGAGCAGCTACTGCCAGCTATGGCCGAAGCCGTGGACCCGTGGTGGAGGGAGGGACTCGAGCGCGGCGATGCGCCAATGTGGCTCCACGAGAACCGCAACGAGGTCGCCAATTCCTTGTTGGCGGTCACCGATGCCCACGTCGCAGGCGCTACCGATGCGGCGGCAATCAGCGTGTATCACCGGCTGCGTGGGTCCGCCCCGGGTCGCATTGCCGACGAGATGCCCCGTATTGCAGCGTTCATTGGCCGCCACGCCACCTGACCCCAGCGCCGTTCTCTGATTTCCGATCCAATTGATTTCCAATTGATTTCCAATCTGGGAGGGCTCGTGCACCGAACCACTGTTGACGGCCGCGTTTTGCGTGGAAGTCAGCACGGTCTGGTGCACGTGCCGCCTAAGTGCGCCAGACCGTGTGTCCCCCCACCTGGGGCCTGCTAGGGTCTCCGCCGGGACAGCGGCACGTCTTGATTTCGAACCTGCACATCAACGATGCATCGACGCATCGATTTCGCCAATCAGAAAGCCCATCATGTCCCCTTCTACCTCGACTCGTGCGCTCGTAGCGCTCGTGGTCGCAACGCTCGCAATGCTTGGCGCTGTGCTGGCCTCGACGGTGCACGCACCACCCGCCGATGCCGCGACGGTCGCTAGCTCGGCCACGCTGGGTCCAACCCAAACCGCAGACCCAGACGGGACGGGCACGATTGCGCTGACACTCAACTCGGCAACCGGCGAAGTCTGTTACAACCTGTCGGCTTCAAACATCGACCCCATCACGGCCGCGCACATTCACTTCGGCGGACCTGGCACTAACGGCGGCGTTGCCGTTGACTTTGGGTCGCCCATCGTGCTCAACACCACGACCTGCTTCATAGCGCCGTCAGTCGCCATAGTGCAGGCAATAGAGAACAACCCCAATGATTTCTACGTCAACGTGCATACCACGTCGTTTGCCGACGGAGCTATTAGGGCCCAGGTAGGTGCGGTCACCCCGGTCTTGTCGAGCACCACCCAGCTGATAGCGACCGGCGACCCCGGTGGATCCGGCAGCATCGATATGGCCTTCGACTCGGCTGCGGGCCAGGTCTGCTACATCCTCAACACGTCAGGACTCGCAACGCCGATCACCGTGGCACACATTCACGCCGGCGCTGCTGGCACGACCGGCGCGATTGTGATCAGCCTCCAGTTCGTCACTGGACAGACCTATCCGAAGTGTGTCCCGGCAACGACCGCTGAGATCGACCAGGTGCTTGCCGACCCCAGCGGGCACTATGTGAACGTTCACACCGAGGGAGCGGCTCCTGGTGCGATTCGGGGCCAGGTCGCAACACCTGTGACCACCAGCGCCACGACGTTCAACCTCGACGGGCTCGGCTTTGGCGACCCTGATGGCAGCGGCATGATCGACCTCACCCTCGACGACATGACTGGCGAGGTCTGCTTTGACCTCACGGTTTCAAACATTGACCCGATCACCCTGGCCCACATCCACGTTGGCGCCAGCGGCTCGGTTGGTGGCACGATCGTCGACTTTGACCCCGCAACCAACGGCGACACAGGGTGCGTGACTGCTGACCCGGCCGACGTTGCCTCAATCATCGCAGACCCGGCTGGCTTCTACGTCAACGTGCATACCGCAAGCTTCCCCCTCGGAGCGATTCGCGGTCAACTCGATGCAACCACTCCAATCGAAACCGCTACACCTACCGCTGTTGCGACCGCAGCACCTACCGCTGCTGCGACCGCAGCACCTACCGCTGCTGCGACCGCAGCACCTACCGCTGCTGCGACTGCGGCACCAACCACTGTGCCTACCGCAGCGCCAAGCGTGGCTGACGCAATGGCTGGCCCGGGCGCAATCACCAACGCCCCGAGCGGGCCAGCAGCCACTGGTCCAGCGCCTGGCACCGTAGTGCGACCAGCACCCACGCAAGCTGCGGCCCCGGCAGCTAACGACGCGCCGGCGACGACGCTCGCCCTCACTGGCCTCGAGGACACTCGCACCGTTTCGACTGGCTTGTGGCTGCTCGGAGCAGGCCTCGGCGCACTCGGAGCCGCTCGAGTGGTTCAGATCAACCGACGCCAACGAAACAGCTAAACCCCGCCCTCCTGGGCGCTTCCATCTCGGTTGCACTGAAGCCAGCGCGGCGTCACCGCCCGCTGGCTTTAGCCGTTGCCGCAGGTACGAGCTAGACCCAGACGGCGGGTGCATTGGCTTCGACGAAGTTCACGACGTCGTTGTCGGTTTGAGCCTTTCGGCCCGGTTGAAGAATCAACCGGTCGACCCCGACTTCGGTGTAGGCGTCATACATCTCAGCGGTCATACGTCGAGCTGGCGTGATGCTGATCTGCAAGTCACCGAGGCTCGACGGCCGTTCGTATTCATCTGCGATCGAGCGCAACCGTGCAAGGTCATCTGCAGTGGTCTCGGGGTCACGCATGAAGCCGTACCAACCGTGGCCGGTGGTTACGGCCCGACGCAGCGCTCGATCACTATGCCCACCAACCACGGTGTGCACATCGGCCTGAGCTGGCTTGGGGTTCGCCGTCACCGAATTGAACTGCACGTACTTGCCAGCGAAACTCGCAGCATCGGTAGTCCACAGCGCACGCATGGCTGCCAAGTACTCATCGCTGCGTTCGCCTCGGGCGGCCATTGGCGTCGAGCATGCGGTCATCTCGGGCTCGAGGTAGCCAACGCCGAGACCAAACAACAGTCGCCCGCCCGAAAGATGATCGAGCGAAGCGAGGCTTTTGGCCAGTACCGCTGGCTGGCGCTGCGGCAAGATGATGATGCCAGAACCGAGCTTGATGGTCTCGGTAACCGCCGCCACATAGGTCAACGCCGCGACCGTGTCGACAAACTCGGTTTCAGGTGCGGCTGGCGACGGTGGAGCTTGGGGGTCCGGAAGCACGATGTGCTCGCCCGTCCACACCGAGTCGTAGCCGGCAGCCTCGGCAGTTTGAGCGACCCGGGCCATCACGGCGGGTGCCGCCATTGGTCCAAAGTTGATTCCGAACAGACCAAGTGTTGGTTGTGCCATAAATGCGACGCTAGTCAACAGTGAGTGGCAGGCTTGCACGGTGAGCGACTCTGAGCCGAACCCTTTGCTGGCACGAATTCGAGCAGGTCTTGACTGGCCGCAATGGGACTCGTGGTCCAATACTGCACCGCCCCCGCCTCAGGTGCCGGGTCCTGTGGCCCCGGTAAACGCTGCCGAACGCTTTGCGGAGGTGCAGCGTCGACGGGCGCTCGCTCGCTCAGTAGATCGAGGCGGACCATGGATCGAACTCTTCGATGATGCGATTGCAGCCCGGTTGGCTAGCGACATCGATCACGACCTCGGCCCACTTGCCAATGAAACCTTCGCTATCAAGGCGTTGATGGCAATCGAAGGCAACACCACGACCGCTGGCAGTCCGGTTCGCTCCGATGCAGCACCCGAGCGCCGCACCGCTCCGTTCGTCGACATGCTGCGGGCGGCGGGCGCGGTTGCACTTGGCACCGTGACGATGCATGAGTTCGCGTTCGGCGTAACCGGCATCAACGACCACGCCGGCACCGCCCCCAACCCCGCTGCGCCCGGGCGCGTCCCCGGCGGCTCGAGCTCCGGAAGCGCATCAGCGGTCGCCGATGGCTCGGCAAGTTTCGCGATCGGCACCGACACGGGCGGCTCGGTGCGAATCCCGTCAGCGTTCTGCGGGATCGCCGGATTCAAACCCGCCCATGGCACGTATCCGGCCCACGGTGCGTTCCCGCTCTCGAGCACGCTCGACCACGTCGGCCTGCACGCGCCGAGGGTCGCAGAAATCAGCACGATTCATGCTGCACTCGGCTTTGCGACGGCTCCCACTGCCGGACCGTTGCGGATCGGGGTAGCGCGTAGCGATCTAGACGCCGCTGACGACGACGTGCGTCACGCCATCGAGACCGCTCTCGACGTACTGCGCAGCAGCGGGGCAACCCTCATCGACGTGGCCTGGCCAGACGCCGAACAGACCTTGGTCGCGAGCACCGCAATCATGTTTAGTGAGGCGGCGGCGATTCATGCCGACGGTGTCGCTCAGCACGGCGACCGCTACGGCGCAGACATCCTGGCGCGCCTCGAACTCGGTGCAGCACTCACGGGGCCAGAAGTCAGTGCTGCTCATCGACTGCGGCAGGTGCTCATCGGCGAGGTGAGTGCCACGTTGGTCGATGTCGACGTGATCGCCAGCCCCACCGTGCCGATCGTTGCCCCGCTGATAGCCGACGCCGCCGATCCCCAACTCGCGGCGCGAATTGTCGCCAACACGCGCCTAGGAAACGTCGTGGGGCTTCCGGCCGTGACGGTGCCTGCGCCGACGAACGGACCGCCGGTCGGCCTTCAGATGCTTGGGCTAACGAACGCCGCGACCTTGGCCGCGGCCGCCGACGTCGAACGCATGCTGGCCTAACGCTAATTCCGCTCGATCTCGGTGATTAGATCGACCCGGCGCTGATGGCGACCGCCTTCGAAGTCGGTCGCCAAGAACAAGGTGACGATCTCTTCGGCCAATCCCGTACCGACCACGCGGCCACCAATAGACAGCACGTTCGCGTTGTTGTGCTGGCGCGCCATGCGGGCCAGGTAGAGATCGTTGCAAAGCGCAGCTCGACAGCCATCGACCTTGTTGGCCGCGATCTGCTCGCCCTGACCCGACCCGCCCATCACAATGCCGACATCGGCGTCGCCGGAAACAACGGCTCGGGCCACGTCGGCACAGAACGGCGGATAGTCGACCGACTCGGTGCTGTCGGTGCCGTGGTCACGCACCTCGTGGCCCTGCGCCGACAGGAATCCGATCAGATGCTGCTTTAGGTCAAAGCCGGCGTGGTCGCTACCAATCGAAATTCGCACGAGAGATCCTTAGTGATGTGTGGCGCTGATTTGTGGCTGGGTGACCTGAGGCGGCCGACACGAGTCTACGATCACGGCCATGAGCCTGTGGACACCAGACGGCGAGCACGAAGTGCCTCGCGAGCAACAACCGAGCACCCCTCCCCCAGCCGCCGACCCGGCAGCGGGCGTACCGGGGGCGCCATCACTCGACGATCTGTCGCCTGAAGAGCGAGCCGAAGCCGAAGCGATGATCGCCGAAATGGCCGAAGCTCGCGCTCGCCTGGCCGAAACACCTGCCTCGATGGTGGTCGCCAACCACGCCATGGGACTCTACGAGCTTGCAGCGATCCATCTCAGCGACGATCCGCCCCGCACTGACGAAGCCAAGGTCGCGATCGATGCCATGGCCGCAATCGTCGATGCGTTGCCGGGTCGCCTCGGCGAGCACGAAGAAACGCTGCAAGCGGCCCGCTCGCAGCTACAACTCGCATTCGTGGAGATCAGCTCAAAGTCCTCTGAATGACGAGCTCGTTTGTGTTGGTTTGACGCCTTGCGCAGCCGGGGCCAAGCACGACAAAGGGTGCTTCGCACACGCCACTATGCAGGACAAGACTGTTTCGTGATCAAGTGCCCGAGCCTGATGCGCGGGCCAAAATAAGGCCGTGACTACTTCGGAGCATCGGCTGGTTGAGGCACGTGTACGCAATGCCGTGGCCCAGGCCGAGGCACTCGCAACCGTTGCCCCGGAGTTCGGTAGCACCAGCCACCTGGTCGCCGAGGGCTCTTTGGTGCTCTGGGGTCCTGATCTGTACCTCAACCGCACCATGGCTGCTGGCCTGCAGGTGCCGCTCACCGCCAGCGACCTCGATCGCATCGTGCAACTCTGCGACGCCAGCGCAGTGCCAGCATCGGTCGAAGTCACGCCGACAACGCATCCGCAGACGCTGACTGCGCTTGCGATGAAAGGGTTCATGCACGACCCAGACAGCAATATCACCGCGCTGGTAAAACCTGTGATCGATCACCCCATCGATGCGCCTAGCAGCGTGATCGTGCGCGAGGTCGCCACCGCCGAAGACCTCGCTCTATGGCAGCAGACGAGTCTGGCCGGCTGGGGCCACACCACGGTTCGGGCGCAGCATGCGTCGAACTCGTTCGTCGCAGCTGTTGATTCGCTCGACGAAGAGCGGCTCGTGCTTGCGTTCGACGGCGACGACGACCAGCAGCCTGTCGGATGCGCCACAACGACGTTTCGAGACGGCGTCGCGATACTCGGCGGTATGTCTACGGTTCCAGCTCATCGCAGACGAGGCGTGCACGCTGCCCTGCTGCACCACAGGTTCGCCGCCGCAGCCAACTATGGCTGCGATCTCATTGCGGCAACCGCAGCAACCGGCAGCGTTTCTGAACGCAATCTGCGGCGCCACGGATTCATACCAGAGTTCACGATTGCGATCCACACACTGCCTGGCACGGGGTAATGACAGCGACGACGAGAGCCGGTACCCGCTAGCACCATGGCCATGCGACACTCTCACCGTGCCTGCGTCAACGACCCGCTCGTCGCTACGAGACAATCGATCGAGCCAACTCAATGACCGAGGCCGACTCTCGGCTTCGGTCGCGGTCGCTGCGATGGTCCTGCTCTCACTCGTGTCGCTGCTAGTAATCGTCAGCTCGTGCTCCCCAAGCTCCCAGATCGACGAACAGTTTCCGCCCGGCGACCCGACCCTCGGCGATAATCCGGTGCTCGGCAGCGAAGGGCCCGGCGAGATCCCCGAGATCGACGGAACAAACTATGGGCTGCTCGCCATCTTGGCGCTATGCCTGATCGCCGCTGGTCTGCTGCTCGTGCGTGTCGAGCGGTGGGAACGGCGAAGATCTCGAACCGACTGAGAATTCTCGGGCCGGCCAGCGCTGTGAGACCATTGGTCCATGGCACCTGCTGATTCGATCGATGTCCAAGATCGGCCTCGCCTGTGAGCGACGCCATTGAGTCAGCCATCGAGGCGTTGCTCGGCGACGCCGTCGACGCTGACGAGCAGTTCAGCTACATGCCGCTTGGCCAGGCGCTCGATATGGGTGTGGGCCCCGACGGTAGGCCACTGCTCGACCCACGGATCTTCGATTCATCGGAGTTCCGACGTAACCCGTACCCCTACTACCGCATCATGCGAGACCACTATCCGGTCTTCCATGATCGTTTGCACAACTGCTACTTCGTCACCCGCTACGACGACATCACGACCTGCTACTTCGATGAGGTTGGCTTCAACACCATCCCCAAGGGTGTGTCGAGCGGCGTTCTCGGCAACACCCAGCTCGAGCTCAGCGGTATCGAGCACCGCCGGCGCCGCAACATCTATGGGCGCCACCTCGTTGGAGCCGCGCTCAACAAGCGACTTCCGGCCATCACCAGCATCGCCGAAGAACTCATCTCGCAGTGGTGGCAACCCGGCAGCGGCAAGGAAGCTGAAATCGACGTCGCGACGGACACCGCGACCATCGAGCTTGGCGCGGCATTCGCCAACGAGTTCCCGATCAGCGTGGTGGCCGAAGTTTTAGGCATTCCACAAGAGGCCCGCTCGCAGTTCACCTGGTGGTACGACGCCATGATGTCGGGCCTCGGAGGCTCAGACACTCACCACGACGGACTCGTTGCTCGGGCTGATCTCGAAGAGTACGTGGCGAGCCTGGTCGCTGAGCGACGGGCCAACCCGGTCTGGTTGCACGATGACAACGGCGACCCGGTGGCGCTCGACATCATCAGCGAACTGTGTCATGCCGAGATCGATGGCGATGTCATGTCGAACGAAGAGATCACGTCGAATATCGCGTTGATCGTTGGCGGTGGCGGCGAGACGACTCGGGGCGCAATCATGAATCTGTGGTACCTGCTACTGCAACACCCCGATCAGTGGGCCGCCGTCGAGTCCGATCCACCCGACGGCGAACTCTGGCAGGAGGCCTTTCACGAAATGCTGCGGCACTCAACATCGATCGGGGGCCAGCCGCGGCACAACACGTTCGACATCGAGATGCATGGGGTGCACGTGCCAGCGGGGTCGTTGATGCACATGGTCGATGTGTCGGCCAATCATGACGACCGAGTGTTTACTGACCCCGAGCGCTTCGACATCTTTCGCGACGATCTCTACACCGGTCGAATCCTGCGCTCGGGTCATGCAAAAGAGGGCCGACACAGTCATATGGCGTTCGGCGTGGGTCCCCACTTGTGTCCGGGAGCGTGGATATCGCATCAAGAGGCCGTGCTCGGCTCCCAAGTCCTTGCCCCCGCAATGGCAAATGTCAGAATTGCAGCCGATCGCATGCCGAAGGACAAGGTCGACAGCGATGCCCTCGCCCCCATCGGCCTTGGCGCCATCAGAAAGCTCTGGCTTAGCTTCGATGCCCCCTAGCGACGCCGGCGACGCCACGACGACGGCCAACCTTGCCGACGCCGGGGGCTACCGCACCTATGAGGTCTTTCAGCGCGAACGGGTTGGTGAAACCACGAACCTCCTTAGTCCGCGTCAGCTGATCTCTCGCGATTACCAGCGCGATCCCTACCCGATCCTTGCGATCATGCGCGAGAACTATCCGTGTTATCGAGACTGGGTGTCAAATCGGTTCTGGATCACTCGCTATGACGACGTGACGTCGGTGTTCGTTGACGACGCCAACTTCGAGACCCGCCCGAAAGCCTGGTGGTTGGGCCACCCCGACGCGAATGTGGCCGGGGGCAGTGCATTGGCTGCAGATGTGGCGATTCGAAGCGCGTGGACCGAGGCCTGCGACGCGTCGATCGCCACCATCATCGAGCGGCTGGTTGCACCCATTGCTGAACTGCTCGTCGAGCCAGAGCCTGAAGCTGTGTACGACATTGCTCGCCATATCTGTGCTCGCTTGCCACTCGAGCTGCTTGGCGATGCGTTTGGCTTTGAGGGCGAAGATCGCGGTGCCTTTGCTAGAGCGTGGCTGGCCATGCATCAAGGCGCGGGGTGGATCGAGACCCACCGCACCAGCGGGTGTGAGGCCTACGACGACATGACCGCGTTGCTTGAGCGAAGCACGATGCCGGGCCTTCTTGGCGATGCCTTTCGCGAGTTTGGCGCATCGCCGATCGAGATGGCGGCGGCGTTACTCGAGTTCGACCACGAGACGCTGCATGGCAGCCTCGCCAATCTGTGGTTTCTGTTGCTCACCAACCCCGAGCAGCTCGCCGTTGTCTGCGATCAGCCGCGACTCATGAAGTTCGCGTACCTCGAGGCGTTGCGACACTCGCCGCCGGTGCTGTCGGCAGCTCGGTTCAGCCGCCACGAAGTCGAGCGATTTGGGCGGCTGCTTCCCCAAGGTGCCCTGTTGTGGTGTTCCGCTGCGGCGGCCAACCGCGACCCTCGTCAGTTCAGCGACCCCGACGAGTTCATCGTCGAACGGACCGACCTTTGCCAACGCGAACCACGAGGGCAGTATCGGGCCGATGGTCTCGCCGCCGGCATCGCGTTCGGACATGGCAAACCGTCTCGCCTTCCGGCCACACCAAAGCAGGGGCCCCGTTCGGCCTATGCGTTGACTCGCGACCTGGCGGTACAGGTTTCGATGGCTTTGCTTGACCGTTTGCCGTTAACGACGTTTGCTGAGGGCGTCGAACCAACGCTGCGCTCGTTGCGCCTTGGCGACATGCACACGTGTTGGCAACTGCCGGTTACCCTCGCCACCCTGTGACTGCGCCGAGCTAGAGCGCCTCGTCGAACACGACCATCACGTGTTCGCTAACCCGATCACGGCCGCGATCAGGATCAGGAAGCGCCCGCAAGGCATCGACAACGGGCGTCACCTCGCCGGCCCACGTCGCGTCGCCGAGATTCGCCCCAAGGCCTGGTGGTTCGGGCACCCCGGTGCGCATCTGAGTCGGAAGCGAGTAGACGTTGTCATCTGTCTGCCCTCCTTATCTCGGGGAAACGCCTTTCGATGTGCGCCGCAATGTAGAACTGCGACTGCGACGCGTCGCTGGACTAAGCAAATGCGTAGGGGTCACATCCCTAGTGCAACGGCAGCGCTCGTCAATCAGTGTGGACCTCATGACACCTCCTCGACTCAGCAGCCGCTTGCTTCACTTCGTCATCTTGATGGTTGCCTCATCAGTCGTGTATGCCGCACCAGCGGCGGCCCACGAGGACAGTCTAGAGATTGGCCTCCGTCGCGGACCGGTTGGCAGTGCGCTCGTGACTCCGACCCGCGTGGATCGAAACAGCGAACCGACCGAGCGATTCATCAGCGTCGCTGACCGATGCGTCGAAGGCATGACGTTCATGACACTCCCAACTCCCTTCACCCCCGATAGTCAGCGCCTGTGGATTAGCAGCGCGGGAGCAACTGAGGCGAGCGACGAGAGCTGTAGCGGCGAAGGGCCAACTGCGCTCGCGACCGTGAACCTCGATGATGCCGGCGGCGAGCGTGTCGTGCACCCCGGTACGTTTTATCAACCCCCGAGCATCGGCGATCTGCATCGCGGTCCACTCCAGCAAGCCCTGCTTACCGACTCTCTCGGCAGGCCGATCGCTTTGGCCGAGACAACACCATCTGGCGATCTGGTCAATATCCGGACACTTGATTTCGAGGCCGGAACCAAACTTCTGTCGCTGCGATGGGTCCAGTTCGATTCCGGTAGTTGTTGCCATCAGTGGGCAGTCCCTGGATTGGTCTTGCAACTCGACGGACCTAACGGCATCTCGACTGCGAGAATTGAGGCCGCGACGGGGCGACTGAAGACCCGTGAAGCGTCAGAAATCAACCATCCGGTATGGCCGCTCGACACCAGGGAGCAGCGAGTCGTGCACCGCGAGGGCGACTCTCGTCGAATCGTCATGCAGTCAACATCCACCACTGACCATGAAGTGCTGGCGCTCTGGCCGAATCCCATCCGCGGTGTCTCGAGTACTGAGGGCCGGCACGCCATGTTTAGCGATGACGGTCTGATGGTCATCAACGTTGCGCATTTGTCTCAGCGAGCCACCCCTGGCGACTACACGAAGGACGTTCTAACTCGAGATGTCGTGACCGACGCAGCATGGACACCGGCAGCCGACGCGCTGGTATGGACTGGCCCCGATGGCACATGGATCGCAACTGACAACCGCACCCACACGCAGTTGTCGACCACCGGCGCCACCGCCGTCGATGTGAGCCCAGATGGCACGATGATCGTGGCGGTTGAACCCGATGGTTACCGCGTCTTCACCTGGTTGCCCCAAACCGATCCCGAAGAGCCGGATACAATTTCGGCGTTCACCCCGCTGACGGCCAACGGGCTAGGCCCGCTTCGCCTCGGGGGCTCTCTCGACGCCCTACCGGAGAAACTCGCCACTAGCTTGTCGCTCGAGCTGCGGGAACAGAACACCGAATGCGTCCATTTTCAACTCATCGACCGGCATGGTCAACCAATCGCCACCGGCTTCGCTGAAGTGACCCCAGACGGACCGCTCATTCGCTCAATAATCGTCTCGCGGAATCCAAACGAATGGGCCGTAGCGTATGGCGCCTCACATGCATCGGTCATCGAACAATTCGGCGACGAGCTGACCGTCATCGGACAGAAGTTCAGCTACGACATCCGCCTGATCATCGAGCTGCCCGAACGCGCTGCAGAAGTCCTCTTCCTGTCCGATCAGCAGACGATTCATGAGGCACGACTCGGGACACCCGGCTGGGTCACGTTCGACAACTGCGTGGGCCCCTAGTCCATCGAACCCTCAGCCGGAAGGGTTGCTGGCAACTGCGGGTCACCTTCGGAGCTAACTGACTCGAGCTAGTGCGCCTTGTCGAACACGACCATCACGTGTTCGCTGACCCGATCACGGGCGCGATCAGGATCAGGAAGCGCCCGCAAGGCATCGACAACGGGCGTCACCTCGCCGGCCCATGTCGCGTCGTCGAGATTCCACAGGTACGAGAACTGTCGATCAACGAGTTCACGTGCCGCCGCGGATGGCGACTTCTGATAGTGACCAGTCGCAACATCGGTGCCAACCGGGTGAAACCCGATCTCAGTGGCGACCGACGCCACGCTGGCGTCTTGGGCGTATTGTTCGGGGCGCAACCGCCGCGACATGGGCAGTGTGATTTCGCCGAGTTCATCGGGTGTGCCGAGGTACAGCCCTGACAGCGAGATCAATCGACCGCCCGGTCGCAACACTCGCAGCGCCTCAGACAACGTCTGCTCGACACTCGCCACATGGTGCATAACCCAAACGAAGTACACGGCGTCGAGTGAGCCGTCGCGCACTGGCAACGCCTGGGCGTCACCTTGCGCGAGACCTGCAAAGGGCCGTGGTTTGGCTTGGGCAAGCATCTCGATCGACAGATCGAACCCGAGCACTGTGCGACCGGTCGCAGCGACCAGCGAGCCAACGATGCCGGTGCCAGCGCCGACGTCGCCAATGAGTGGCTCGGGGCCCTCGGGAAGCCAGCGCAGCAACGGTTCGACAACGTCGCGGGCCCGACGCTCGCCGCCGCGGACCTGCTCATAGTCGGCAGCGACCGGGGTGTATGAGTTCGACTTGTTCATCGCTGTGCCGAGATGAGACGACTAACGGCGAGGGCGCAGTTCGACCCGCACGTCGCCGCCGAGTTGTCGCACGTCGACGATCTCGCCGCGCCACACATCGTCGATCGTCGAAGCGCCGGGGCCAGAAAACAGCGGTCGGGCATCGTCGCCACCAAAGAACGCTGGCGCGAAGTAGACGACATAGCGGTCGACCAGGCCTTGCTGATGAAACGCGCCCGCAACCGCAGCACCGCCTTCGACCATCAGTTGCAGCACCTGACGTTCGCCGAGTTCGTCGAGCACATCGCCTAGCTCGCCCGAGACCTCGAGCAGCGGCTGGGCTTTAGCGTCGGCAGGCGCTTCGCCGAGCACGACTCGCAGCGGCTGAATCTCGCTGCCGTCGATGCCGATGGGTGCGAAGTCGCGAACTGTCAATGACGGGTCGTCGGCGCGAATCGTTCCGGCACCAACAAGTACCGCATCACTCTCGGCCCGCAGACGGTGACCATCGGCGCGGGCCTCAGGACCCGTGATCCACTTGCTGGTTCGATCGGGCGCCGCTGTGAAGCCGTCGAGCGTCGCCGCCAACTTGAGCACCACGTAGGGTCGACCAGTGCGGCGATGGTGCAGGTAGGGGCGCAGCTGGCGCTCGACTCTCGCTGCGCCGACACCGACGTCGACCTCAATCCCGGCGGCTCGCAAGGCGGCGATGCCCTTGCCGGCAACGAGAGAGTCGGGGTCGACAAGAGCCACGACGACCCGAGCGATCTCGGCGTCGATGATGGCGTCGGTACAGGGGCCAGTGCGCCCAACGTGGCAGCACGGTTCGAGCGTCGAGTACATCGTCGCGCCCTTCGCGGCATCGCCGGCTTCGGCCAGCGCGTTGATCTCGGCATGGGGGCCGCCCGGCTGCGACGTGGCGCCGGTGAAAACGGTCGTATTCGCCACCACCGCAGCCCCGACCCAGGGGTTAGGCGGCGCGATCAGCCGCGACGCATCAGCTGCCTTGATCGCGCGGCCCATGTAGTCGGCATCTCGACGGTCAGCCATGAGATCAGTGGTCGGTCGGTGCAGCGGCCATGAGACGAATCGCATGAGGGATGACGTCGAGCACTGCCTCGACAGTCTCTACGGCACCCTTTGGCGAACCTGGTGCATTGACGATGAGCGCGACCCCACGGGTGCCGGCCACGGCCCGGCTTAGTCGCCCCAGCGGATTGACCAGCCGCATCGCCTCGGCAATGCCAGGAGCTTCACGCTCGAGCACGCTGCGAGTGGCCTCAGGCGTCAGGTCACGTGGCCCAAAGCCAGTGCCCCCTGTGGTCACGACCAGGCCGTTGAAGTCTTTGGCTAGCTCGATCAGAGCAGGCGCAACATTGTCGACGCCATCAGCGACGACCCGCCGCTCGGCTATCTCATACCCGTTCGCTTCGAGCAGCTCTACGAGTACAGCTCCCGACTTGTCTTCACGGGTTCGGTGGATGACACCGTCGGAGACGGTGAGGACCTTGGCGACAAGGCCGCTGGTGTCATGATCAGGCATCGACCACGGAATCTAGCGCGCCATTTCCTAGGCGGCGCTGTGTTAGGCGGCGCTGTCCTAGGCGGCGCTGTCAGAGGCGGCGCTGCCAAGCGAACACGGCCATGCCATCGGTGTCGTGATCTTGGGGAAGCACATAGCGACCGGCCCCCGACCCCGAGCCAGCCCCGGGATCAAACGCTCGCCACCGATCGCCCCCATCGACCTCGATAGGCGCAAAGCAATCATCGACCAAGGCTGCTCGCTCAATCGTTTCACTCGTCGTGACCGTGCATACCGAGTAGACCAAGCGACCCTCGGGCTTAACGAGATCTTGAGCCGACGCCAGCAGTTCACCTTGCAACCTGGTCAAGCGGTCGATCCCGGCGGCGTCGATTCGCCAGCGAGCGTCGGCGCGCCGGCGCAAAACCCCTAGGCCCGAGCAGGGGGCGTCAACCAGCACCCGATCAAAGGCAGCGGCGCGCCACGGCGACCTAACGCCGTCTGCGATTACAGGGTGCACGGTGTCGGCACCAACGGTGCGAGCATTGGTCGCAACGAGGCGGGTGCGGCTTGCCCGCCGATCGGCAGCCACAACGATCGCTCCGGTAGAACCAAGCTGGGTTGCCTTGCCGCCGGGCGCGGCGCACATGTCGAGAACCAACTCGCCCGGCTGAGCGTCGACGACATCGCACACCCATTGCGATGCGGGGTCTTGAACGTAGCCGTCGGCACGCTCGTGCACGGTTGGTTCGACATTCATTCGTTCGAGCATCGCAAACGCATCGTCAGACCCCAGATCGCTGGTCAGGCGCTCGACGAGCCAGTCGGGGTAGCTGAGCCGAGTTGCCTCGTCAGGCCACACGACATCTGCGGTAGCGACCTTGCGCAGTACGGCGTTTACGAAGCCTCTGGCCTTGCGTGGTGCCACCGACACGGTCGCGTCTACTGCGGCGTGGTCAGCCGTCGACAGGAAGTGCAGTTGATACGCGCCGAGCCGCAACAACGTGCGCACATCGTCGTCGACGCTGCGCATCAGGAACCGGTCGACAAGAAAGTCACAGGCGCGACGCATGCGGGTCGTGCCGTAGACCAGTTGAGTGGCGAACCGCCGATCTTGCTCGCTGAGCTTCGACGTGCGCAGCTCGGTATCAAGCACCAGGTTCGCAAACGCCCCTTTGTGGTCAATGCGCTGCAACGCCTTCCATGCGACATGGCGAGAATTGGTTGCGGGGTCGACGGCGCCCTTCGATGGCTGGCTCATGAGCCAAGCACTGTCGTGGCGTCGAGCCGAGCGCCGCGCAACCAATCGGCGGCTGCCACGGGCTTGCGCCCTTCGGGCTGAACTTTGTCGAGCACGAGCCACCCATCACCGGTCGCAACCCGGCCGTCGACGATGCAGCCGGGGCCGACTTCGGTGACCTTTGACTCATCGACGCTGGCCTCGAGAACTCGCAGACGCTTGCCGTCGAGTGTGGTGAATGCCCGACCAAGGCGCACGACGCGAATGAGTTCCGCCGCCGTCGCGGCAAAGTCGAGCCGATGCTCTTCGAGTTTGATCTTGTGCGCGTAGACCGCTTCGCCATGTTGAGGATGGGGGTCGTCAAAGCCGCCCGCCAACGCCGCCGTCAACAGCTCACACGACGCTTCAACGAGCGCCTCGCGCAATTCATCGAGCGTCGAGTCGCCGATCTCGACCCTTTGGCGTGCGTAGACATCACCCTCGTCGAGGGCTTCGACGATCTGCATCAGGCACACCCCGGTCTCGGCATCGCCGGCCAAGATCGCTCGTTCGAGCGGCGCAGCGCCCCGCCAGCGCGGCAGCAGCGAGAAGTGAATATTGACGAGCGGAAGTGCCTCGAGAATATGATTGCCGATGATGTGGCCATAGGCCACGACGATGCCAAGCCCTGCCTCGACTGTCAGCACATCGTCGAGGTCGTGGCTTACCGGCAGGCCCAAGCGCAGGGCGGCGGCCTTGACGGGGGTCGGCATCAATTCTTTGCCGCGCCCTCTGCGACGGTCAGGGTTGGTCACCACCAACACGACGTCGTGGCCAGCCGCTACGAGCGCTTCGAGAGGCGCGACCGCTATCTCGGGCGTGCCGAGGTAGACGACCCGGGCCGGCCCGCCCGCATGGATCGTCATGACATCAGTCTCATGAGACTAGGGAAGCTGCAGCCCGCCGCTGGCCTTGGCCCGGGCCGCTTGATCGGCATCGGCGGCCAGCTTGCGGTCACGCAGTTCTGTAATCGCCGTCTTGCGTTGGTCATCGTCGAGGTGCTCAAGCAACAAGACGCCGTCGAGATGGTCGATCTCGTGCTGAATGAGGCGGGCGAAAAGTTCGTCGGCTTCGACGGTGGTCTCATTGCCGTCAAGATCGACACCACTCACGAGAATCTGCTTAGGGCGCACAATCTCAAACGCCATGCCGGGCACCGATAGGCAGCCTTCTTCGAATGACCATTCGCCGTCAGACTCGACGACCCGAGGATTGATCAGCACACCCGGCTCTTCGTCGACGTCGTAGACGAAGAAGCGTTTCTGCACGCCAACCTGCGGTGCCGCAAGGCCGATGCCGGGCGCGTCGTACATGGCAACGAACATCTCGTCACACAACTTGACGAACCGACCGTCGATATCGGTGACGTCGGTCGCTTTGGTGTTCAATACTGGGTCACCCCAGGTGCGGATTCGCTGCTTCGCCATCACCGAAAGGGTAACGGCCGAAGCACGGTGGTTGTTCCATCGCGTTGAGCGTTCCTGGCGGCGTGCTCTTGCCCGCTTTCGCCGGGCGATAGCGTGGCGGCCTATGGCCGGGCACTACTTCAGCGAACAGCCCGATGTTGCCAGTGCGGTGCGGCGCATTCCCCTGCACCTCCCTGATATCTCGATTGAGCTCGATGTCGATCGTGGGGTGTTCTCGGCTGACCAGATCGACGCTGGCACCCGACTCTTGCTGCTCGAGCTGTGCAAGCCCCAAGCCGGCGCTGTCGCTCTCGATGTCGGGTGCGGCTATGGCCCAATCGCCTGCATCGCTGCCCTGCGATCCCCCAAGGCCCAGGTGTGGGCCGTCGACGTCAATGAGCGGGCCCGCGGGCTGTGTGCGGCCAATGCCGAACGACTCGGCCTCACGGTTTCGTCGGTCGGTCCTGATGACGTTCCCGATGAACTCCGCTTCGATCTCATCGTGTCGAACCCGCCGATTCGAATCGGGAAAAAGCCGCTGCATCGGCTGCTCGAACGGTGGCTCGACCAGCTGTCGCCCACTGGCCACGCAGAGTTGGTCGTGCACAAGCATCTGGGCAGCGACTCATTGACTCGCTGGTTGAACGAACAGGGCTGGGCGACCGAACGAGTGTTGAGTCGCGGCGGGTACCGGCTGCTACGGGTGCAGCCCCGCATCGTCTCAGCGGTATCGACATGAAACAGCTGACGGGCACCGAGCTGAAACGTCTGCATCGCACGTGGCGCAAGAACGAGCCGCCACGGCTCGCACTCTTGCTTGAGGCGATCAACGGGCCATTCAACCTTGGGGCAATGATCCGCACCGCGGCGGCCTATCGCGTCGAACACCTCTATCTCACTGCGATGCAGATCGACCCGACGACCAGCAACGTCGGCAAGACGGCGCTTGGCACCGACCGCTACGTGACGTGGAGCGTCCATGAAGATTGGGCTGACGGCGCCGGGGCCGCTCGCAAGGCTGGTTATTCGCTGATCGGTCTCGAACTGGCCGACCAAGCGACGGCGATGCACGATGCCACGTTGCCCGATCCCCTGTGCCTCGTCATCGGCAACGAAGATCGCGGTCTTTCGAAAACAGCGTTGGCAGATTGCGACGACGCAGTCTTCTTGCCGCAACTGGGTCGGGTTGGTTCGCTCAACGTCGCGACCGCTGCTTCGATCGCCATCTACGAGGCGCGCCGCCAGAGCTGGTAGCGACCCGAGCTGGCTTCTTCATTGTCAAAGACACCTTGACCTGAAACACTCTCGACATGCGAGAGTGGTTTGGGATCGATCAGACACTTGTGGCGGCCAAGATGCTGCCCGTCTTGCGGGCAGTCGCCCGCCGCGATCGAGTCGCCAGACTGTTGAACCGGCCACTGGCGCCGTTCAACCCAATTGACCCCAGCCGCTACGTCGACCCGTATCCGTTGTACGAGAACATTCGGGCTCGCGGCCCCGTCTTTGAGCACAAGCGGCTCGGCGCGTGGCTTGTCACCGGCTACGAAGAATGCGAGCAGGTGCTGCGCTCGCCGTCATCGGTCGACCGAAGCCACCTGCTCGAGCACGTCGCCCCTTACAAGCACATCGACGAAGACATCCTCGACATGGTGACGACCATGATGTTGATGGTCGATCCGCCCGATCACACCCGGTTGCGCAAGCTAGTGAACCGAGCGTTCACGCCCCGCGCAATCGCTCAACTCGAGCCCCAGGTCGAAAAGATCGCTGGCCAGTTGCTCGATGAACTCGAAACTCGCTCACAGTTCGATGTGATGAACCATTACGCCTCACAAGTTCCGATCTACATGATCGGGCAGATGCTCGGTGTGCCCTCTGATCAGTGGCCTCGACTTAAGAAGCTTTCAGACACCATCGCTTTATTCGTCGATCCGCTCAGCGGGTTCGAAGCGCTGGCACTCACCACTGCCGTGCGAGAAGCAGCTGCGATCTTCACCGTCGAGTTCGAGAAGCGACGCGACCAGCCCCAAGACGACATCTTGTCGGCCTTGGTTGCAGCCGAAGAAGACGGTGATCGGTTGAGCCAAGATGAGCTGATTTCGATGTGCCTACTGCTCATGGTTGCGGGCCATGAGACGACCACGGGGCTCATCGGCAATGCCTTGGTGTCGCTCGACCGCGATCGCGATGCGCGGGCGATGCTGTTGGGCTCAGCGTCATCGATCGACCTGGTCGACGAGTTTCTGCGCCACGACAGTCCGGTGCAGAACACCGATCGCTTCATCACCACACCACTCACTATTGGCAACCAAACCATTCCAGAAGGAGCGCTCGTAACCATCATGCTCGGCGCTGCCAACCGCGATCCGCGGGTGTACGACTCCCCCGATGAGTTGCGCCTCGATCGTCCTGACCCCCGGCCACTGTCGTTTGGCCACGGCATTCATCATTGCCTCGGAGCGGCCCTCGCCCGTATCGAGGGGGAAATCGCCATCAGGGCGTTTGTCGAGCGATTCCCCGACTATCGCATTGCGTCGCTCGAATGGAAGCGGTCGCTCACCTTACGCGGGCCAGAGGCAATGGTCATCTCACCGCGCTCGCTCTAGTGCAGGGCTATACGCAGCCGCTGGTCTCCGCGATCGATCTGGCCAAGTTCAGCGAGCAGCGTGGCTCGGTCGTGGCTGCGGATCACCCAGGCGCCATCACGGGGCCCCAAGATAGTGAGGCCGAGCGGCCGGCCAAGTCGTTCAACGAAGTCACCGGCTCCTGCGCCAGACACCTCGGCTTGGGCGACCATTGGGGGCCAACCCATGGCTTCGGCCTGATCCTTTAGCGACGCAGTGAGAGAGCCAGCATCACCGTGAAGAGCAGCGTTGAGTACCCGATGCTCGGGCAGACGGGTTTGCACGAGCAAACGAGCACCCGATCGGCGATCGCCGACCTGGCGAGCGGCCAGTGCGAGCAAGGCCATCGCGTCGGCCTCCGCCGACTGCCGAATAGCGGTCAGATGCTGATCGAAGTCGAGGAATGCCACCGACCGGAACCGTCGATCGCGTGGCTGCTGAGCTCGCAGTAGTGCCTCGGTTCCGATCATTACTCGGGCACTGGCGCCGTCAAGACTTGAAGCCGTCATTTCGCCGACGGGTTCACCCAACAACGCCGATAGCTCTTCACGGGCCCGCCGAATGCCCAGCACAAGGTTCTTGAGGTGCGTGCGGCCACACGAAGCACATACCGGCGGCCGCTCAAGGCCGCACCTACCACACGTCAACGTGGTGTCATCGATCTGGCGTACTGCGCCTCCACAGTCATCGCACGACGCAAGCTCACCGCACGCCACACAGGCCAACAGCCGCACTCGTCCGGTGCGGTTCAAGATGCAGGCGACCCGCTCGGTGCCAGCAAGTGAACGGGCTAGCGGCTCGCTGAAGAGTCCGAGCCGCCCGGGTGGTTCGCTTCGCCGGTCGATGATTTCGAGCGTTGGCCACCCCTGATGCTGTATCGCCCGTTCTGGTTCGCTCATCGGCAGCGCCACGACCGCATCGACTGACGGTGCGGGCGAGACCAACACGCATGGCACGCCCGCCCGCCGAGCCCGCTCGATGGCCACCTCTCGGGCGTTCCACGTCGGTGTGCGCTCTTCGCGCCACGCCTCGTCGTGTTCGTCGAACACCACGACTGCTCCGAGGGCATGCGTTGGCGCGACTGCGGCCGCTCGGGTGCCGATCACGACGGCTCCTGAGGCCGCTCGATCCCAATCGTCAGGCATCAGGGCGACATGCAACCCGGCTCGGCGAACCCGCCCTGCGAGCTGAGCTGCGGCTTCGACCGTTGGAACCAGCAATAGTGGATTGCCCCGCGCCGCGGCTGACAGCACGAGTGGCCAACGATCGGCCGCTGGCGCTACCAGCTGCACCGACCCCTGACCTTCAAACGCAGCGTCAGCCCATGCTTGGGTTTCGCCTCGATAGGTTTCGACCTTTGGAGCGCGCAACCGATACACGTTGCGCGCTGGCGAAGCCGTGCGCAGCAGTTTGGTCGCTGCTCCGAGCCAGGTCTCGCCGATCCATTCGCTCAACTTGATCGTCGCAGCGTCGGGTCCATGACCGGACCACTTCTTGAGCGGCCGAAGCTCGACACCGGCCGGCGATGTTGGGTCGAGCTCAGTAACCCACCCGGCGACCCGCCGACCGTGTAGCTCGATACGCACCCGACTTCCGACGCGCAACTCGACGTCAGACCTCGAGGCGCGCCATGTCTCGGGCACGAGGTAATCGAATGTACGAACGACCGCGGCGACGTCGGGGCGAACCCGAACGACCGCCGGCAGCGTCGATGGAATCAGAGCCTCGCGGAGCTCAGAGGCCGAGGGCCGACTTGATGTCTGCGACCCGATCGGTGTTCTCCCACGTGAACCCATCGCCCTCGCGACCGAAGTGGCCATAGGCCGCAGTCTGCTTGTAGACGGGGCGCTTGAGGTCGAGGTCACGCAAGATTGCGCCCGGGCGAAGGTCGAAGACGTCGTTGATCGCAGTCTCGATTGCTGCCGGATCTACCGTTTCGGTGCCGAACGTCTCGACCATAACCGACATCGGCTGAGCGACGCCGATCGCGTACGCGACCTGTATCTCACACTTCGATGCTGCGCCCGAAGCCACGACATTCTTGGCCACCCAACGGGTTGCATAGGCCGCTGAACGGTCGACCTTCGATGGGTCCTTGCCACTGAAGGCACCGCCACCATGACGAGCAGTACCACCATAGGTGTCGACGATGATCTTGCGACCGGTCAATCCGGCGTCACCGACGGGGCCGCCGATTACGAAGTTGCCGGTCGGATTCACGAACACGGTGTACGGGTCGTCGGCGAACTGCTCAGGAATGACGGGCTTGATCACGTTCTCGATGAGATCTGGACGGATCATGTTGTCGCGGTTGATGCCGGGGTTGTGCTGGGTCGAAACGACCACGTTGGTCAGCTCGACGGGCTTGCCGTCTTCGTAGCGGAAGGACACCTGCGTCTTGCCGTCAGGGCGCAGATAGGGAACCGTGCCTGCTTTGCGGACCGCCGCAAGGCGCTCGGCCATACGGTGGGCCAGGTGAATCGGCAACGGCATGAGCACGTCGGTCTCATCGCAGGCGTAGCCAAACATCATGCCTTGGTCGCCGGCACCCTGTTTGTCGAGATCGTCTTGTTCGCCTGAGTCGCCCGAGCGCACCTCTTCGCTGGTCGTTACGCCCTGGCTGATGTCGGGTGACTGCTCGTCGAGTGAGATCAAGACGCCACACGCCTTGCCGTCATAGCCGATGTCGCCGTTGTCGTAGCCAATCTCACAGATCGTGTTTCGCACAATCGATGGAATATCGACGTAGGCCTCAGTCGTGATCTCGCCGCCAACGACCGCGAGGCCTGTGGTTACAAAGGTCTCGCATGCCACTCGGCTATGCGGATCTTGTTCGAGCAGCGCATCGAGGATTGAGTCTGAGATCTGGTCGGCCATCTTGTCGGGATGACCTTCGGTGACCGACTCGGACGTGAACGTATAGCTAGAGGACATGGAAGCTCCGAGAGAAGTGAGTGAATTATTCGGAGGGCGTTCGCGCTGCAACAACAGTGCGAAGAACAGCCCGGGCAATCTCGAACTTTGAGGCCAAAGCGAGGCTAGCGCGCACACCGCCCGGGGCGAGGATTGTCACCGCATTCGTGTCGTGGGCAAAGCCGGTGTTCGGTGCTGAAACGTCGTTAGCGACGATGAAGTCCGCATTCTTCTTTGCGAGTTTTCGCTCACCGTTGGCAATCAGATCATTGGTCTCGGCGGCGAATCCAACGAGCTGTTGGCCTCGTCGTTTGCGCGATCCGAGGTCGGCGAGGATGTCGACCGTGCGCTCGAGTTCGATGGTCGGTACCCCATCGCCTTTCTTGATCTTTACCTCGCTGGCCCCGGTCGGACGAAAATCAGCGACGGCCGCCGCCATTACGACGATGTCAACTGAGTCTGCGCTGGCCAGGCATGCCTCGTGCATCTGGGCTGCGGTGACCACGCGCGTCACCCGCACCCCCGATGGATCGGGTCGATCAACGGTGGTAATCAATTCGACGTCTGCGCCAGCACGTGCCGCGACTTCGGCAAATGCGTAGCCCTGCTTGCCCGTTGACCGGTTTCCGATGAAACGCACCGGGTCGAGAGACTCGCGCGTGCCGCCCGCTGTCACCATCACCGATAGGCCTCGCATATCGACGGTGTGGGGATCGAGTACCTCTTGCACGGATGCAACGACCGTTGATGGCGCTGCGAGGCGACCTTTGCCGATGTCGCCCCCTGCAAGACGGCCTTCTTCGGGCGCTACGATATGTACCCCACGCGCTGCGAGCGTTGCCATGTTCGCCTCGACTGCCGGGTGCTCCCACATCTCGGTATGCATGGCGGGGCAGACAACAACTGGCGCCCTTGTCGCAATCAGTGTGTTCGTGAGCAAGTCATCGCTGATACCAGCGGCGTAGCTGCCAATCACCCGAGCGGTCGCAGGGCACACCACGATCAGATCAGCTTCTTGACCGAGCCGAGTATGGGGAATCGGGCCTTGCCAGTCATCAAACAGACTGGCGTGAACCGGTTCGCTGGCGAGCGCCGAAAAGGTGTTGGCTCCAACGAATTTCTGCGCGCTGTCGGTCATGATCGGCACGACGTGTGCACCCGCGTCAACAAGACGCCGACAAACCTCGATGGCCTTGTAGGCCGATATCCCGCCGCTTACGCCAAGCACGATGCGCTTGCCGCTGACTGAGCTCATGGGATCAGACGATCGTGCGGTACGCAGACGCTCAGCTGGCGTCTTTGTCGCCGTTGGACTTCTCGGCCGCAGCTGCTGCCTCAGCAGCGGCAGCGATGTCGGCTTCGGCGGAGAGGCGGGCTTCTTCTGCAGCAGCTTCTGCGGCTGCGACGACCTCGGGATCACCCAGGACGATCTTGCCGGCTTCGATCTCTTCGAAGGCGATTGTCAACGACTTGTGAGCCACCGATGTGACCTGTGGTGGCACGGACGCACCGATGCCGCCGCCGAGCTGACCGAAGTAGGCATTGATCTGGCGGGCTCGCTTAGACGCGAGCGTTACGAGAGAGAATTTGGACCCTGCTGCGTCGAGCAACGTTTCGATCTTGGTTCCAACCATCGAACCTTGTTCTTGAGCCATTGCGGCCACCTGTTTCATCGGAAGTAAGCCAGACCACCGTATCAGCCGCGCTGGCTGAACCGCCGCGTGCTGGCCTAGTCGTTATCAGTAGAAGCGCCGTCTACGGCGAGGCTTGTATGCCGCTCTCGAGCCGCCGAGATGATCTGGGCGAGCTCGGCAACGCAGCGTTCGAGATCATCGTTGATCACCGTGATGCATCCGAGTTCGGCTGCCTCGCTGCGCTCGATAACTGCTTTTTCGAGCCGCATCGTGACGCGCTCTTCGCTATCACCACGAGCTCGCAGACGTCGCTGCTGCTCTTCGATCGATGGCGCATCGACGAAAATCAGGTGGGCATCAGCGTTGATGCGCCGAATCTGGGCGGCACCCTGCACGTCGATCTCGAGAAGGACTGCGTGGCCCTCGGGCGGAACTGGCACAGGGGTGCCCTGCAAATAGTCGAGGAACTCGACCCACTCGAGGAACCCGTCGGCCGCGACGTGCGCGATGAATTCGTCGCGGGTCGCGAAGTGGTAGGCGTCTTCGGCCTCGCCTGGGCGTCGCTCGCGCGTGGTCCACGATCGGCTCAGCCAAAGGTTTGGCACTACCTGAAGTAACTCAGCAACGACCGTGCCCTTGCCGACCCCACCTGGCCCGGAGACCACGAAGGTCAGGGGCATACGTTGCTCACTCGGTGCCGACATGGCTGCTCAGGTTAACTTGCCAAACTCATCTGCGATCTTGCTGCGAGCTTCGGGTGGTACCGCCGCGAGCGTGATGTCGTCGGCGAGACCGATCGCCGCCATTGTTCGCCGGGATCGAACCTTGCCTATGTCGGGGACCGCCTCAAAGACCTTGACTGCGAACACACGCCCCACCAAAGCGTGATTGTCCCCGATCTCAAAGGCCTCGAGCAACGTGACTTCGCCCGAGCGAACCTGCTCGACGATGGTCCCGGCGGCTGCTCGAGCGCTCGCGGCCCATTCGAACGCGCTCGACCACCCACGTGGCGAAGAATCTGTACCTGATGAATCTGTTGGTGTCACTGTTTGAGGCTGCGTCGTAGCTACGGAAGCGTGAGGCTCATAGCCAGTTGCTCGGCGGCGTGCTCGGGATCATCGCTGCGCGTGACAGCTCGACCCACCACCAGCAGGTCGGCGCCACCATCGATTGCTTCTTGAGGAGTAGCCGCCCGGGCCTGATCGTCAACGGGCGACCCAGCAGGACGAATGCCAGGCACAACCTTGATGAGTCGAGGCGCAATGGCACGAGCATCGGCAAGATCTGCCGCTGCGCACACGATGCCCCCGCAGCCGGTTTCGATGGCCATGCGCATGCGGCGCGGTGCGACATGGTCTGGGGCTGAGTCATCGCTGGTGAGCACGGTAACCGCGAGGCCAATTGGCGGTTCGGCGCCCGCCGCCTCGGCCCCAGCCGTGAGGCCCTCGACCCCGGCCGCAAGCATGTCAGGGCCGCCGCGCGCATGCATCGTGAGATACCGGGTGCCGAGGGCCCCAAGGACTCGCGCCGACTTGCCGACCGTGTTTGGAATGTCATGGAGCTTGACGTCGAGAAAGACTTCCATGCCCAGGTCGCGCATCACACCGATCGCCTCGGGGCCCGCAGCCGAAAACAGCTCAAGCCCGACCTTGGCGACACCGAAGTACGGGCTGACGGCTCGAGCGAGACGGGTGGCCATGATCAAGTCATCGACGTCGAGTGCAATGGCGAGCCGAGATCTCAGCTCGGAAATATCGTCGGTCATAGCGTGCCTCTCATCGGGAATGGTTGGGGGGTGGGGTTCGGTCTGGGTCACAGTTGCGCGGCCCCGACTAGCGAGCGAAGAGTGTCGACATTGTGGGCGACACACCAGTCTTGCACTTCATCGCGTATCCGTACCACGGAACGTGGGTCGGCGAAGGTTGCCGTGCCGACTTGCACCGCTGCGGCGCCAGCCAGAATGAACTCAAGCGCGTCGACGCCACAATTTATGCCGCCACATCCAATTACCGGAAGTTCGGGCAGCGCGCTGGCGACATCGTTGACGGCGCGCACCGCAACGGGGCGAATGGCTGGCCCCGAGAGACCGCCGCGACCCTTACCGAGTCGGGGTCGGCGAGTCTCGACGTTGATAGCCAAACCAATCAATGTGTTTGCGACGGTGACGGCCTCGGCGCCGCCTTCGGCTGCAGCGGTAGCGATCGGCACGAGATCCATGATGTTTGGGCTGAGTTTCGCCCAGCGAGGCAGCCCATCGATCGCACACACTTCGAGCGCCGCCCGGGTTGCCTCAGGCGAATGGGCGAACATTCGGTCTCGGTCTTCGACATTGGGACACGACACGTTGACCTCGAGTGCGCACAGCTGGTGCGCCACCGGTCGCAGGAGTTCCGCGGCCAATCGATACTCGTCGATCGAGCGGCCCCAGATGCTCACCACAATGGTTGCGCCGGCGTCGACGAGCGGGGCCAAGTCGTCGTCAATCCAGCCCTGCACTCCTGGCCCCTGCAGTCCAACGCTGTTGATCATTCCCGCGTCGGTCGAGTGCACTCGCGGTGCCGGATTACCGGCCCACGGCTCATGCAGCAACGATTTGACAACGATCGCTCCAGCATCAGCGAGATCGAAGTACGAGCTCAGCTCCGCGCCGTGACCAGCCGTGCCCGAAGCCGCCATGATCGGCGACGACAATGTTTGACTTCCGACCGTCATCGACAGATCAACGCCACCACTGTGATCACGGCCGCGCGAGAGAAGGGAACGAAGCTTGTCACGCACTCGGTCGGTGCACTCCTTGGTGATATGCCTGCAGCGGTCGAACTTGCAGAGGATGCGCTGCCAGGTCAGCGATGCCTCGCGCTGCGGCCAGGGCGGCCGCAACGGTGGTGAACAGTGGCAAGCCCGCCCGACTCGCTGCTCGGCGTATGTACGCCCCATCGGCACGTGCGCCACGCCCGCGTGGCGTGTTCACCACCATGTCGATGCGACCCATCCGGATGAGCTCGATGGCGTCGGGCAGCCCGATGTTGTCGTCACCGGGCACCGGATCGACGCCTACCTTCGCTGCGATGCCCGCGACTTCGACACCTTGAGCGGTCAACGCAGCCGCAGTTCCCGCCGTTGCGATGATCTCAAAGCCGAGGTCGCGATAGACCCGAGCCGCAGCCAGACCTGCTTCTTTGTCGCGATCCGCGACGCTGAAGAACACGCCGCCGCTGGTCGGAAGTTCAGTCCCTGCTGCGATCTGGCTCTTGGCGAACGCTAACCCTGGTTCGAGATCGATGCCCATGACTTCGCCGGTGCTGCGCATCTCGGGACCAAGGAGCTGATCGGTCTCTGGGAATCGCGTGAACGGCAACACGGCTTCTTTGACGGCGATGTGGTCTCCAGGCGCAATGTCGCCGAGCATGCCTTCGTCGCGGAGCTCGCTAAGCGTCGCGCCTAGCATGACTCGGGTTGCGATCTTGACCAGCGGGCGGCCAGTCGCCTTGGCCACAAATGGCACGGTCCGAGACGCCCGTGGATTTGCTTCGAGCACGTAGATACTCTGCTCGCCTGCGGCGTCGGTGGTCACGGCATACTGCACGTTGAGCAACCCCTGCACCTCAAGCTCAGCGGCGAGTTCTGCGGTTTGGGTTTCGAGGGCCGCAACTGTCGCGGCGGGCAGTGACTGCGGTGGAATCATGCATGCCGAATCGCCGGAGTGCACGCCGGCTTCTTCGACGTGCTCCATGATGCCGCCGATCAAGACCTCGCCTGTGTGGTCGCGGATGGCATCGACGTCGACTTCGGTCGCATCTTCGAGGAAGCGGTCAACCAGGACTGGTCGTTCGGCAGACAGTCCGCCTTCTTTGCCCAACGAGCCAAATGCTGCCATCTCGGCCATTGCCTCGCTAAGACCTTCGTCGTCGTGCACGATGGTCATTGCGCGGCCGCCAAGGACATACGAAGGTCGCATCAGGGCCGGGTAACCGACCCGGTTCACGACCGCCAACGCCTCTTCGAGTGTCGTGGCGGTGCCGCCTGGCGGCTGAGCGATGCCGAGCCGGTCGCACAGCGCGTTCCATCGCTCGCGGTCTTCGGCCAGATCGATCGACTCGGGGCTGGTGCCGGCGATGAGGTCGGCCGGCAATGAACCAGCAAGCTTGAGCGGCGTTTGACCGCCCAAGCTGACGATGATGCCAGCGATACCTGGGCCACCACCCGCCTGAGCTGAAGCGACTTCAGCTTCGATGATATTCATCACGTCGTCATGAGTCAGCGGCTCGAAATACAGCCGGTCGCTGGTGTCGTAGTCGGTCGACACCGTTTCGGGATTGCAGTTGACCATCACGGTCTCATAGCCGGCGTCGCGCAATGCAAAGCTGGCGTGCACACAGCAGTAGTCGAACTCGATACCTTGCCCAATTCGGTTCGGCCCTGAGCCCAAGATGATGACCTTGGGTTTATCGCTGGCCGCGACCTCGCTGGTGTCTTCCCAGGTCGAGTAGTGATACGGCGTGTCGGCCTCGAATTCGGCGCCGCACGTGTCGACGGTCTTGTACGTCGGAAGCACGCCGGCGGCCCGCCGCTTCGATGCAACCTCGTCGAGGTCGCAGTCCCACAGGTACGCGAGCTGCGAATCGCTGAAGCCGTGCCGCTTGGCCCGGCGCCAGTCGACGCGCCGCATAGCCGCCAGCCCGACGTCGCCAAGACGGGCCCGCTCTTCGCTAATCATCAACATCTGGTCGAGGTACCACGGATCGACCTTGGTGGCCTCGTAGACCTCGTCGACCGTTTTGCCACGACGCAGCACTGACTCGAGCTGGAAGATCCGGTCAGGGGTCGCGATCGCGGAGGCAGCGAGCAGCTCGTCGAGGTCGATGTCATCAAAGGCGGTTTCGCCAGCGTCACAGTTCAGCCCGAATCGGCCGAGCTCAAGCGAGCGCAGCGCCTTTTGGAGCGACTCGGCAAAGGTACGACCAATAGCCATAACCTCGCCGACCGACTGCATCTGACTGCCGAGCACCGGGCTGGTGCCCGGGAACTTCTCAAAGGCCCATCGAGGCACCTTGGTGACGACATAGTCGATCGTCGGCTCAAAGCTCGCCGGGGTCTTCTCGGTGATGTCGTTGGGGATCTCGTCGAGCGTGTAGCCGACTGCGAGACGAGCGGCGATCTTGGCGATTGGAAACCCGGTTGCCTTTGAAGCCAAGGCCGAGCTTCGACTCACACGCGGGTTCATCTCGATGACAACTTGGCGGCCAGTGTCGGGCTCGACAGCGAACTGCACGTTCGAGCCGCCGGTCTCGACCCCGACGCGACGCATGCACGCAAACGCGTCATCGCGCATCTTCTGGTATTCGACATCGGTAAGCGTCTGGCTCGGGGCAACCGTGATCGAGTCGCCGGTGTGCACGCCCATTGGATCGAGGTTCTCGATTGAGCACACGATCACGCAGTTGTCCGCGTGATCGCGCATCACCTCGAGCTCATACTCTTTCCAGCCAGTGATCGATTCCTCGATCAAGATCTCGTTGATTGGGCTTGCTTCGATACCGAAGCTGGCGACCTTGTCGAACTCTTCGGCGTTGTAGGCCATGCCTGTGCCTCGCCCGCCCAAGATGTAGGCCGGGCGGATGATTACCGGCAGACCAATCTCGTCGACCACCCGACGAGCTTCTTCCATATCGTGGGCGACACCCGAACGCAGAACGTCGAGGCCGATTTCTTGCATTGCGACCTTGAACTGCTCACGGTCTTCGGCCGTCGCAATCGCCTCAGCATCGGCACCGATCAGTTCGACTCCATGCTCTTCGAACACGCCGGCCTCGACTGCCTCCATCGCGAGGTTCAATGCCGTCTGGCCGCCTAACGTCGGCAGTACCGCATCGGGCTGTTCGACCTTGATGACTTCGGTGAGCACCTCAAGCGTGAGCGGCTCGATGTAGGTCGCATCCGCGAACTCGGGGTCGGTCATGATCGTGGCCGGGTTTGAGTTCAACAAAATGACCCGGTACCCCTCTTCGCGTAACGCCCGACACGCCTGGGTTCCTGAGTAGTCGAACTCACATGCCTGACCAATCACGATCGGGCCAGCACCGATGAGCAGGATCGAGTTGATGTCGTCTCTACGAGGCATCAGCGCGCTCCTGCTGCGGTGTTGTGGTGGTCCGTGAGCATGTCGTCGAAGTCTGCAAAGAGGTACCGGCTGTCGTGGGGGCCAGGGCCGGCTTCGGGGTGGTACTGAACACTGAACGCCGGCACTTCGAGGCTGCGAATGCCTTCGACAGTGTCGTCATTCAGATTGACGTGGGTCAGCTCGACGCCGTTCACCTGATCGTCAGCGACACAGAAGTTGTGGTTCTGGCTGGTGATCTCGATGACGCCGGTGGCCAGATTGCGCACCGGATGATTGCCACCGTGGTGGCCAAAGGCCAGTTTGTAGGCCGGCAGGCCGAGCGTTAGGGACAACAGCTGGTGTCCGAGACAGATACCGAAGATCGGCACCTCGCCGAGCAAGCCGTCGATCGTGTCGGTGGCTCCGAGGACCGCTTCAGGGTCACCGGGGCCGTTCGAAAGGAAGATGCCGTCTGGGCTCATCGCCAAGATGTCGGCGGCCGGCATCGAGGCCGGCACGACGGTCACCGAGCCAATGCCCGACAGGTGATCAAGGATCGTTGTCTTTATACCGAAGTCGATGGCGACCAGATTCCAAGGGGCCGAGCCGTCATTACGGTTCGTCGCCCGGGTGTAGGGCTGGTCGCAGGTGACCGTTGCGACCAGATCGATCCCGTTCGTGCCCGGTTCGGCCACCGCCGCAGCGCGCAGCGCTGACTCGTCGGCAGTGCCGAACGCACCGGGCATTGCGCCCGATTCGCGTATGTGGCGGGTGAGTCGTCGAGTATCGATGCCAGCAATCCCGGCGATCCCCTGCGCTACCAGGAAGCTCTCAAGGTCGGTGTCGCTGCGCCAGTTGCTGTGGCGACGCGGCAGGTCCCGTGCGACCACCCCGCGCAGAAACGTGCCGCGACTCTCATGATCTTCGTTGTTGATCCCGTAGTTGCCAAGATGCGGGTAGGTGAACGTCACGATTTGACCGGCATAGCTCGGGTCGGTGATCACTTCTTGATACCCCGCGAGCACGGTATTGAAGACGACTTCGCCGCTCGAGATGCCGCCGTCGGGCTGTGCGCCAAACGCCTCGCCTTCGAAGATTTCGCCGTCGGCGAGCACGAGCGCAGCAGCGACCGGGCGACCCGAAGATAGTTGGCTACTCATGCCATGACCTTTCCTGATGCAGTGAGTGAGTGTGTTGCAGTGTCGAAAAGCGTTTCAGTGTCGAAACGCGTTGCTGTGTCGAAAAGCATTGCGTCGCGCACGACGATGCGGCCGTGCACGACCGTGGCGCGCACGCGGCCAGTGAGCTCGAGCCCTTCGAACGCGCTGTTGGTACCCCTGGTGGCCATGGCAGCCGCGGCTGCGACGAACGGTTCGGTTGGGTCGATCACTACCACGTCGGCAACCGCTCCGGGTTGCAGCCCTCGGGTTAGCGGGTCGCCCAGGCCGAGCAGTTCTGCTGGTCGCCAGCTCATCGCTCGCAGCAGATCAGCAGGTTCGATCCCGCTGCTGAGTGCAACAGCTAGCGCAGTTTCGAGCCCAACCGAACCTGGCTCGGCATGGTCAAACGTGCGCTCTTTGCGATCGGTGGTGTGCGGCGTGTGATCGGTTACGACCGCGTCTATCTGACCGCCGGCGACGGCCCGCACGGCCGCGGCAACATCGCTGGCGGCGCGAAGCGGTGGGGTGAGCTTGCGGGTCGTGTCATAGCCAGCGAGATCGGCATCGCAAAGTTGCAGGTGGTGGCTGGCCACCTCGGCGCTGACCGCTACACCTGAGTGCGCGGCAGCACCGACGATCGCGAACGATCCCGCCGTCGACAAGGTCTGAAAATGCAAGCGACCGCCGGTTAGGCGCACCAGCGAGAGATCACGCAAGACGTTGATCTCTTCGGCTTCGGCCGGAGCCCCGGCAAGCCCGAGCTTGCTCGACCATTCACCTTCGTGCATCTGAGCGCCTGCTGCGAGCCGCTCACAATTCGCAGCCTGCGCGATGGTGAGCCCGAGCGGCTTCGAGTATTCGAGGGCGCGTCGTAACAGCAGCGGATCCTGAATGCCCGTGCCACAATCGGTCACAAACCTGACCCCAGCCGCGGCAAGTTCGCCCAACGGGGCGAGGCGGTCGCCTTCGGCCCCGACGGTGACGGTGCCTGCTACTTCGACGGTGCAGAGTGCCGCCTTGCTCAAGGCCCGTACGTGCTCAACCACGGCGGCCGTGTCGACGGGCGGCAGCGTGTTCGGCATAGCGAGCACGGTGGTGAACCCACCGAGCACCGCTGCTTGACCAGCTGAGGCCATCGTCTCGGCAGCCTCGTCGCCCGGTTCACCGAGGTGCGCATGCATGTCTACGAGACCAGTTGACACGATGCAGCCCGTGGCGTCGATCTCGGTTGCCGATGCATCAAGTTCACCTGCGTCGACGATCACACCGTTGGCGATGCCCACGTCACCCTTGCGGGTGCCGTGGGCGTCGATGACAGTGCCGCCACGGATCACGAGTGGCCCGTTTGTCTCGCTCATACCGCTACCGCCGACTCGTCAACCTGCTGGTCGGGGTCATCGACGACCGCCTCGAGAACGGGCAACGCCGCAGACCCACCCGAGCCGAGCAACATAAACAAGACCGCCATGCGAATTGCCACGCCATTGCGTACCTGATCGACGACCACAACCTGGTCAAGGTCAGGCACGTCGGCGGCGATTTCAACGCCTCGGTTCATCGGGCCCGGGTGCATGATTGGCACCGAGGTCGACAACCGGCTCGCCCGCTGCGCCGTCAAACCGTAGAGGGCCGTGTACTCGCGCATGTCGGGCACGAGAGCTTCGCGTTGACGCTCTCGTTGCATACGCAAGAGATACACGGCGTCGGCATCGATCAGGGCCGCGTCGAGATCGTGCGAGATCGTCACTGGCCACGTGTTGGTAGCGGGCGGAAGCAGCGTCGGCGGCGCAACCAATGTCACCGTGGCACCAAGCTTGGTAAATGCCTCGACGTCGCTACGGGCGACGCGACTGTGCTTGATGTCGCCCACCATGACGATGTGGCGCGAGTCGAGATCACCGAACTGTTGCTGCAACGTGAAACAGTCGAGCAGCGCTTGGGTCGGGTGTTGATGCCACCCGTCGCCAGCGTTTATCACCGAGGCGCCGACCCATTTGGTTAGCTGCCACGGCGCTCCGGATGAGGCGTGGCGCATCACGACAGCGTCGATGCCCATCGCTTCGATCGTCTCGGCGGTATCGCGCAGCGATTCGCCCTTATTCACCGACGAGCTCTTGACTGCGACGTTCAGCGTGTCGGCCGACAAACGCTTGGCTGCAACCTCGAACGAAAGGCGGGTGCGGGTTGAGTCTTCGTAGAACAGGGTTGCGACGGTAAGGCCGCGCAGCGCAGGGACCTTCGCGATGCGCCGGCTCGCAACCTCGGCGAACGACGGGGTCATGCGCAACAGTTCCCGAAGCTCATCTGCGCTGAGTTCGTCGATCGACAGCAGATGCTTCACTTTTCCATCCGCCCGATCTCGACGTGTTGCATCGTCACCCTGACGACTTCACTAAATGCCGACGGCAGATTCTTGCCGACATAGTCGGCTCGGATCGGCAGTTCTCGGTGGCCGCGATCAACCATGACTGCGAGCTGAACTGACCGCGGTCGGCCGAAATCGTTGAGAGCATCGAGCGCCGCTCGCACCGTTCGGCCGGTGAACAAGACATCGTCTACCAGCACCACGGTCTTGCCGGTCAACTCCGAGGGGATGTCGGTGGGTGCCTCGGGAAGCACCGGCCGCAAGCCGATATCGTCTCGGTGGAAGGCAACATCGACGCTGCCGAGCGGCGGCCGAGTGCCTTCGATTGCTTCGAGCGCTTCGACGAGATGCAGAGCCGGTTCGATGCCTCCGGTTTGCAAACCAATGATGATGACATCGTCAACACCACCGTTGCGCTCGAGCACCTCGTGAGCCATGCGCTTGATCGCTCGCCGAATCTGATCGGTATCCATCACCGTCGTTCGGGGAACGAAGTGGCCACCAAAGGGTGGCGCGCCTTTTCGTTCGCGTTCGCCCATCGGGCATACCTCCTGTCCGTACGAGCCTCACGGGACTCACTTCACGGTCGATTGCGCAACCTAGCGCGACCAAACGCCTCGCGCGCGCATCTTTTTGTGTTGTGTTTTTCTACTCGTGCTGGACCCGAACCAGCAGCTTGCCGGTGTTGCCGCCTTCGTACATAAATTGCAGCGCCTCGGGGTACCTGTCGATCCCGTCGAGCACATGTTCGGTGTTCACCAAACTGCCCTCGCCAACCCAACGTTCGAGATCTGCATACGCCTCATCTAGCCGCTCAGGAAAGTGGAAGTAGGCGAACCCTTCCATACGAGATTGGCGTTCGGCGAGCCGCAGGTAGAGCGACGGTCCAGTCACGTTGTCCATGTCGTCGTACTGCGAGATCGCTCCACAAATGACAACGCGGGCCCGCAAAGCAAGATTGTCGAGCACCGCATCGAGAATCGGGCCGCCAACGTTGTCGAAGAACACGTTGATCCCATCGGGCGCGAGCTCACCAAGGCGACCTGCGACGTCTTCGTTCTTGTAGTCGATGGCGGCGTCGAACCCGAGGGTGTCGGTGAGGAAGGCGCACTTCGCAGGGCCACCGGCGATGCCGATCACGGTCGCTCCGTCGATCTTCGCTATCTGGCCGGCCAGCGAACCAACGGCACCCGCCGCTGCCGACACGACGAAGACGTCACCGGCGATTGGTTTGCCGATCTCTCGCACGCCAACCCACGCTGTCGCTCCGCTGGTACCACCCAGCGCACCCAGGTAGGCGCTCAACGGCGTTGTTTCTGCATTGAGGACCTTGATGTGGCTCGCCGAAGCTGTGGCCATCGATTGTGCGCCAAACCGACCCTTGACCGACTGACCAACCTTGAGCTCAGGCACCGTTGACTCGGCGATGCGGCCGACACCGTGCGTACGAATCGTGTCGCCGATGCCGACCTGCTGATGGAACCCCTCGCCTTTCAGCATGGTCCGCGTGCCGGCGTCGACCGATATGTACTCGACGGCGACCCGAACCTCGCCGGGTTCGAGCTCTACGAGCTCATCGGTCACAATCTCAAAGTGATCGGGCGTCGCAGGCCCTTCGGGACGTTGCTTGAGCACTACTCGATGATTCAGTTCTGCCATCGCGAGATGTTCCCACGCAGGGGGCTGTTCACCACTACTCGTGACGGGCCCACAGCCAAGAATTGCTCGCTCAAAGACGAGGCAAACTCCTAGCTCGTGCGCGCCCAGAGTTGATGACCCTTGTCATCGTCGCGCCGGTGAACGTAGCCGGCGTGCGCAGCGACTCGCTGCGACGCTTCATTGGCAACTGCACACCGGGCGACGAGCAGGTCCAAACCCAGATCCTCGAGAAGCCATGCCGAGAACACCGCCAGTGCTTGGGCTGCAAGACCACGGCCGCGACCATCGGGAAGCAGCCAGTATCCAATGAGCGCAGCCCGGCGACCAGCATCGATGTTTGCGATGCCGACCTCCCCCATCACGACTCCGTCTTCGACAATGACCAAGTCGAGGGCAAGCCGGTTGGCGACGCGGTCGTCGTAACGGTCCAGCCATACACTCGCTCGCTCGGCGCTGGGATCGCTCGGCACCGGATTCCAGCGAGCGATCTCGGGATCGCACCAGGCGTGCACCAGCTGGTCCGCATCATCGGCGTGCCATGGTCGAAGTGAAGCTCCGGCCCAACTCAGGGCAGGGTCGGGCAGCCGCAGTTTCACCTCAGTGGCGCACCGCTGCCGCAATCGCGTCGAGCACGCCATTAACAAAGGCTGGCGAGCGCTCGGTCGAGTAGGCCTTGGCCAACTCGACGGCTTCGTCGAGTACCACAGCGGTAGGCACGTCATCTCGGGCGCGTAGCTCCCACACGGCTAGCCGCAGGATCGCCGCGTCGACGCGGGGCATGCGGTGCAGGCTCCAGCCTTCGCTGTGCTCCTCGATCAGAGCATCAATCACGCCATCACCTGAGGCATCTGTAGCTATCCCACGGACAGCAGCTTCGGTGTACGGGTCGGGATCGAGCGGCAGCTCGCCGAACAGTTCGTCAATAGCGAGGCTGCGGGCCTCACGCTCATACAGCAGGCCGATCGCGCGCTCGCGAGCTTCACGTCGCCCTGGACCGGGCGACGGAGTGGTGCTGCTGCCCGCCGATCGGCTGTTGCTCACTCGTTAGGCCCGACCGGTGTACTCACCGTTGCGGGTGTCGACCTTGATGCGTTCGCCAGGTTCGATGAACAGCGGCACATGCACGACGAGGCCAGTCTCAAGTGTCGCTGGTTTCGATGCACCCGACACCCGGTCGCCCTGCACTCCCGGCTCGGTTTCGGCGATCGTTAGCTCGACCGACGCGGGCAGGTCTACGCCGATAATCTCGGTGCCGAACATCATCATGACGGCATTGTTATTTTCGATGATGTAGTTCGCGGCGTCGCCCAGGGTTGCTGGCTCGATCGAGAGCTGGTCGTAGCTTTCGTTGTCCATAAACACGTAGCTATCGCCATCGCGATACAGGTACTGCATCTCACGTTTGTCGATCATGGCTCGTTCGACTTTTTCGCTAGCCCGAAACGTCTTGTCGATAACCGCACCGGTGCGCGAGTTTCGCAGCGTTGAGCGAACGAACGCGGGGCCCTTGCCAGGCTTCACGTGCTGGAAATCGACGACCTGCATGAGGTTTCCGTCGATTTCGAGCGTCATTCCGGTCTTGAGATCATTGGTCGACACAACTGCCATGGCGGGCAGCGTAACGCCGTGCACGCATTCCCATCGAAACTCTGACCCATCGAAACTCCACGGACCTGAACTAACTCATGTTCGCACTGCAACTACTCTGTCGCCTCGCTCAATCTGTTGAGGTTCGACTGTTATGCGTCACCGTCTCTTGCCCATAGTGCTCGGATTCTCACTGTTCGCCGCTGCGTGCGGCGACGGTGGAGAATCATCGGCGTCGGCCATCGCTAGCGATCCCGACAAGCCGGCCTCGTTCGACGAACTCGATTTCAGCTCGCCGATTGGCGAGTTGCTCGGGTTCGACCCCACCGATCAAGACGCCATGCAACAACAGTTCGCCGACATGGAGCGCAAGGCCGAAGAAATCGTCGGCCAGTGCATGCGAGGGCAGGGGTTTGAGTACACCCCTCCAATCTCTCAGTCGATCTCCTTTGGTGGCCCGTTCGGCCAAGGCGACCTGCCCTATTACAGCGACGAGTGGGTCGACAAGTTCGGATTCGGCATCTCGACGATGCGGTTCCCGCAATCAGCGGTAGGCGCGAATCTGATTGGCTACCCCGACGAGCAATTCAACGACGCGATGAGCGAGATGCCCGAAGACCCGAATCGGGAATACCTCGAATCGCTCAGCGAATCGGAACGAGAGGCCTACGAGCAGGCGCTCCGCGGTGCCGGCCCTTCGTTTGACGACCCCGAACAAGAGGGCGAGACGTTCGCGTTCGAGCCAAGCGGTTGCTACGGCGAAGCGTTCGACGAGGCCTTTGGCGATGGGCCCGGCGGTATCGGCGAGGAATTCTTCGACACCTTTGGCGACGAGCTCGACGCACTAGAAGAACGGACTCTAGCTGATCCACGGGTTGTGAAGTACCGAGTTGACGTATCCGCATGCGTGAGCGACAAGGGCTTTGCTTGGAGCGGCGACCAGGAGCCCTATGAGTACTTCGAACCAAAGCTCGAAGGAATCGGGCCTAGCGGCCCTATGAGCGATGATCCGTTTGAAGCTGCCGGTCTCGACCCTGATGAGATGTCTGACCGCCAGCTCGACGAGCTCTCTGCCGAGCTGGATCTACTCAGCGACGAGGACCGAGCCAAGCTGGCTGCAGTGCAGGCCGAAGAACTTGAACTCGCACGAGTGGTTGTCGACTGCGGCGGCGGCTACCTCAACGAGCAGTACTTCCTTGGTGAAGTGCGCCGCGAGTACGAGCAAGAGTTTCTCGACAAAAATGCCGACGAGATTGCTGCCCTACAAGCCGAGTAGACCTCTAGACGCTCGGCGCATCTTTGGGAAATCTGGTGAGCCGCCGAGCGCCATCGACCGTCACAACACAGGTGTCCTCGATTCGCACACCGCCAATGCCGCGCAGGTACACCCCAGGCTCAACCGTGGCCACGGTGCCGATGTCATAGAGATCGTCGGCAGCGGCAGCAACTCGGGGCAGTTCATGAATGTCGAGGCCGACACCGTGGCCGGTGCCGTGCTGAAAGCAGTCGGCCCAACCAGCAGCCGCAATGACATCGCGCGCTGCGGCGTCGACATCGGCGGTGCGAATGCCGGCGCGCATCGCCACTACCCCGGCCTGCTGGGCTTCGACGACGGTGTCATAGTGGCGCTGCTGGTCTGCGGTCATCGATCCGACACAGAAGGTACGCGTCATGTCGCTGCGATACCCGTCGATCTGAGCGCCGACGTCGACGATCACGAGATCGCCTGATCGGACCGTGCGATCGGCTGGAGCGTGATGTGGGATCGCGCCGTTCGGACCCGAGGCCACGATCGTTTCGAAACCTAGATCATCCGCGCCGCGGACCCGAATTTCGGCGTCGAGCGCAGCGGCAAAGGACCGCTCGGTCGGCCCATCACCGAGTAGACCAGCGACGCTCGCCAGTGCCTCGTCGACAATGCCGGCTGCGCGCTCGATGCGAGCGATCTCGGCCGCGTCTTTGGCGCTTCGCAGCGATTCGAGCACGCCGGTGGTCGCACAGACCTCGGCAGCAGGAAGCCAGTCAGTCGCGATCGCTTGCTGGCGGGCCCAGGTCACGTCGTTGGCTTCGAGACCAACCCGAGCAAGTCCTCGCAGAGTTCTGCCGACGCGCTCGCCGAGATCGACCGATGCAATCACCACGGTGCCGGTGCTCGCTACTTGCGCGATCTCTTCGGGAGCGCGATCGGCATAGCGACTGTCGGTAAACAGCACAAGATCTTCTTCACTGAGCACTACGAGACCGTTTGAGCCAGCGAACCCTGTCAGCCATCGAATGTTCGAATGCGACGTGATGATGAGCGCGTCGACATCGCTTGCCGCCACGGCCTCGCGAGCGCGCATCTCGCGAGCCGTCACGTCTATGGCTGGTAACGTCGGGGCGGGCATCTGCTACACCAACGCAGCCAGCGCCGAGCGCAGCACCTCGGGATCGGGACCAATGACTGTTTCGACGCCCGCCGGACCATCGAGCACCATCGTCACACCGTCGAGTGCCTTCTTATCTCGGCTGAACAGCGCCAGCACTGCATCGAGGTCGCTGTTGGCAGGTAGCCGATCGACGAGCCCGTACTCTGCGACTACACGACGATGCTCGGCAAGCGCGGCGCTGTCGATGCGCCCAAGCCGATGAGCCACCTCGCCCGCATAGATGACACCGACCGCGACCGCTTCGCCGTGGCGCAGATCAAAGTTGCCCTCGATTTCGAGCGCATGGGCCAACGTGTGCCCGTAGTTCAAGATCGCGCGACGGCCGCCCTCGCGTTCGTCCTCGGCAACCACCGCGGCCTTGATCCGCACACAGGCCGCAACCCGCTCGGGCAAGGCCTCAGCATCGAGACGACCGCCGCCGAGAAAGTGATACTTGGCGATCTCGCCGAGGCCACTGCGAAACTCGCGTTCAGGCAACGTGGCGAGTGTTGCGGTGTCGCATACAACGCCGCTTGGTTGCCAAAACGCACCCACCAGGTTCTTGCCCTCGGGCAGATTCACGCCGGTCTTGCCGCCAATCGCTGCGTCGACCTGACCAAGCAGTGTCGTCGAGACGTGCACGACCGGAATACCTCGGTGATAGACCGCCGCTACGAAGCCCGCCACATCGGTAACAAGTCCACCGCCAAGCCCGACGACGACGTCGTTGCGATTCATGCCCCATTCGGCGAACTGACGGCAGAGGTTCTCGATCGTGCTCAGTGACTTGGCAGCCTCACCCTCGCCGATCGTAAACACCCGTTGCTCGCAGCCCGTGTCGACACTCACGGGGATCGACGCTTGCGTCACAATTGCCGCCCGGCGAGCGCTCGCCGGCATCAGCGAGGCGAGTTCTTCGATAGCACCGTCACCAACGACAACGTCGTAGCTGCGATCGGCAAGCTGCACTGGCACGATGATCATGCGACGAGCCTATGGGTGCTCTGCGATGGCGGCAGCGACCGCCGACTTCATCGCCGCCAGCGGAGCGTCGACGCCGGTCCAGTGCTCAAACGCGACCGCCGCTTGAAACACCAGCATCGATAGTCCGTTCTGATGGGTCAATCCGCGGGCTGCTGCTGCGGCCAGCAACGGCGTTTCGGTGGGGTTGTAGATCAGGTCACATACCACCGCGTCGTTGCGCGCCACATCGACGTCGAATGCCAACTCGTGAGCAGCCGACGTGCCGGCCATGCCGAGCGGCGTGGCATTGATGATCACGTCGGCATCAGCGAGGTCGTCACTTGAGCCAACCCGCCCGGCGGCACCAGCGTGCTCGGCTGCGGCCGCCGCTCGATCTGGGCTGCGGTTGACCACCACCACGTCGCGAGCGCCGGCGCCCGCAAGGGCTCGCACGACGGCTCGGGCCGCTCCGCCGGCGCCTAGGACCGCGCACCGAAGCCCGGCCGGGGCAACTGCGAGCTCGTCGCCTAGACCCCGGACGAATCCCTCGCCGTCGGTGTTGTCGCCGTGAATTGCGCCGTCACGCCAATAGAGGCAGTTCGCCGAGCCGAGGGCGGCTGCCATGTCACTCAGAACGTCACACGCATCGAGCACGGCGGCCTTGTGGGGCATAGTGACCGAGAGCCCAAGCATGTCGAAACGCCGCATCGCGGCCACCGCCTCAGCGCCATCACCCTCGGCGACCGGGAGCGCTAGGTACACCGCGTCTACCTCGGCAGCAGCGAACGCCGCGTTGTGAATGACGGGTGACAACGAATGACGCACCGGCGAACCAATAACCGCCGCTAGTCGCGTTTGACCCGTGACGTGTCCAGAATGTCCTGCCTGCGAGGCAGCCACGATCAGAAGACGCCTTCGGCGCGAGCTTGGGCCGCCCTTTGTTCGAACTCGGCGAAGTTGTCGGTGAAGAAGTGAGTGCCATCGGTATTGACAAGCACGTACCAGCGCCAGGGTCCAGGCTCGGGGTTCAACGCTGCGTTGATCGACGCGCGCCCGGGCGACGAAATAGGTGTCGGTGGCAGGCCGGGAACGATACGGCTGTTGTACGGGTCGGTCTCATCATCGAGCTGCGATTGCAAGAGCTCAGGGCTGTACCAGGCAAACTCTGTGCTCGGGTTCTGGCACAACGGGTCTTCAACGCATCGTTGGAGATGCACCCCATAGATTGTCGTCGCGTCGATGCCCAAGGCCTCGCCAGCTTCGAGACGGTTGTAGATCACCCGGGCGATCTTTGCTCGGTCCTCTTCGATGCGGGCCTCTTCTTCGATCATCGAGGCAACGATCAACAGTTCATAGGCCGAGAGCTGTCGACCGTTGTCGAGCACCAACCCTTGGTCGGCGCCCAGCTCAAAGATCACCTGGTCCATCTGGTTCACGAGTCGCTGAACCATCGCACGTTCGTTCGAAGACTCGTCTTCGCCGATCTGATAGGTCGCCGGGAACATGAGCCCTTCAAGGCTTCTGACGCTGCGAGGCTGGAACTGGCTGCGGATTTGTCCGCTATTCATCGCGTCGCTAAGAGCGTCGGCGTCGAGTTGCTCAAGGTTGTCGAGCATCACGTTGCGCATGTCACCCGACCAGAGCCCTTCGGGAAGCGTCAACCGCTTAAAGACCGGCGGAAGCGGGCCAGCGGCCAAGACCTCGACCGCTTCATCGAGCGAACTGTTCTCGCGGAACAGGTAGTCGCCGGCTTGAAAGTCGCCGACATCGTTGAATCGAATCCAGTACTGGGCGACGGTGGAGTTCGAGATGACAGCCTTTTCGGCCAGGATGCGCATGACATCGCTATCGCTGGCACCCGACGGCACCTCAACAACGAGTGAGTCACCTTGGGGCCCGGCTGGGTCGAGCTGCGCATCGAGCCACGCGTTGGCGCGGGTGAACAACGCTGCGAAAGCCAACAACACCAAGACCAAGATGATCCCGAGACGCACGAACCGATTGGTGCGCCGGGGCAGTTTCTCCCACTCGTCGGGATCGTAATAGGGATCATCGAACGCTGGCGACAACGGGTCGGTGGTCGGGTCGTAATCATCGCGAACACGCGGTGCTGGCCCGCCCGCGAGCAGCGGATCGATCTCTGCGCCCCCCTGGCGTGTCGAAATGTCAGTCATC
>Ga0114956_1000139_pt1 | contig 43899 bp, 42 predicted proteins | sample MaitaG_FD_87304 | JGI IMG/M metagenome (GOLD analysis project Ga0114956, IMG submission 87304) | Marine algal microbial communities from Maine, USA - Maine_Asex2 metaG | ecosystem: Host-associated > Algae > Red algae > Unclassified | place: Maine, USA | collected 2015-01-05 | reverse complement strand
CATCATCGACGGTCCCTCAAAGCGCGTCCATCACAGTCGCGATGTTTCGGCGCCAGCCGAAACTCGGTTAGCGAACGAAGTGAGCGGCGCGGACGCGTTCAAGCGCCGCGAGATCTCTTACTCGAAAGTCCGAACGCTCACGCGGCTCGCCACTGCCGAGAACGAACACGAACTCCTCGACATCGCCACGATGACCACCGCGGCTGACCGTTGCTCATCACCTTCCCGACCACGTGGGTCATGCGCACAAAGCCTGCAAAAGATGCCGCGGACGCGTGGCCAACCGTCGCACAACAACACGCGGACGCGCTCGAAGCCCTGGTCACCGAAGGCGCCGGGACCATCGACACCGAAGTCGTCCTCCACGTACGAGGCGACGGCAACACCCTCGCCGGGTAGCACGCCTTGCTTCGCTGCGGCTTTCCGAGCTAGAGCATCGACGGTCCCGACAAGAGCGATGTTTCGGCGCATGCCGAAACTCGACAGCAACTCGCAGAGTTGCCCGACACCCCAACCGCCGACAAAAACGCCTCGTCAAAGAACGCGACCAGCACTGCGTCGACTGCGGACGCGCCGACCTACTCGAATACGACCATGTCCCCGCCTACGAAACCACCGGCCACACCATCTCTACCGAACTCGAACTCCGCTGCGCACCCTGCCACCACAAACGACACCGCAACAGTTCGGCGAGGGCTTAAGAAGTTTCTGAGTCCGAGTCGGCGCGTCACCGTCTCATAGGACTTTGAATGTCACTCGTTTCCATCAACGCTGTGATTATTGAGCGCTGAGGTATTCAATCAGCTCGTTGACGATGCGTGCCGCTTGGGGGTCGTTTCGTCTGGTGGCGGCGTGCCAGACCAGGCCAAGTCCATCGGCGCCGCACCGGGCTGCTGAGATTCTCTGACTTTCGAGTGCCGGTCGCAGCGCCCACTGACTTAGCACCGAGACACCGGCGCCGGCAGCTACGAGCTCAACGATTGCACTCGTTTGGCGAACGACGCGCACAACCAGTGGGTACGTCTGTGCGGGGCGGATGAACCGGTCGTATTCGAAGCCGGGGGTTGGTTGTGCGTTGTAGGTCAGATAGGTCTCATCGGAGAGCTCCGCGGCATCGACGTATGGCGACTCCGCAAGTCGGTGATCAGGCGCTGTGACGAGCACAAGTTCGTCTTCGAACAGTGGTTGCAGGGTGATATCGCCTTCTGGTTGGCCGGGAGCGATGACGATGTCGACCACGCCCGCTGCGAGGGCTGGCCCGGGCGCATCGCCGACGACGACAAGCTCGAGGTCAAGGTCGTCGTTCGTGCGACGGATGCGATCGAGGAAGTCGGGGAACCAGTGGTAACAGTCATAGCTGCCGACCGAGATGCGTAGTGTCGTGGTTGCAGCGTTCGCACTGGTGCGTAGCGCTGTCTCAGTGCGAGTCAGATCAGCCAGCGCTCGAGTTGCCGATTGATGCAACGCGAGTCCATCTCTGGTTGGCGTCAATCTGCGGTTCTGACCACGGTCGAACAGCCTCGTGCCGAGACGACGTTCGGCTTCCGCCAGACGATGACTGAGCGCAGACTGACTCGTCGACAGACGCCGGGCGGCCTCGGTCATCGAAGAGCAGTCGACGATCGCAACGATCGTCTCGTAGTGACGAAGATCAAGAAGCAACGGCTGCACCCAACAAGGTTATATGAACACTGCTCATAATGATCGCCCTTAAACGTGTATTGGACACATAGCGACACGGTGTGGCTTGATGCGAGAAGCACGAGCATCTCAGGAAATGGATTGGGCAGAAAGAATGACGAGCGCACCAGTACTGGCAGATCCCGAGCACGGCACGCTCGATGACTTTGTCGACACGCGGCGCTACGCCCTCGGGGCCAGCGGGACTAGCCAAGAGCGCCAGCTACTGATTTCCGAGACCGCTGCTCGACTGCGACAAGACGGCGCAGTCACCCTCGACGGCTTCGTACAGCCCGAAGCATTGCAGGCGATGGCGGCGCAGATCGCAACAGCGGCTGAACACGCGCCGATTCGACGCCACGGCGCAACTGTGTACGCCCGCGCCGATTTGGAGGCAACGCTGAGCAGCGACGATCCGCGTTGTGTGAAGCAAGAGTGGTACGCCGCCCATGTCACACGAGACATGATCGCTCCCCACACGGCTGCGGCCCGTCTCTACGTATCTCCCGCATTCAAACAGTTCGTCGCACAGGTCGTCGGCGTTGAGCGCGTATTCGAGTACGCCGATCCGCTTGCGGGCCTCGTCGCAACCGTATTGCCGCCCGGTGGTCAATATCCGTGGCACTACGACACCAATGAGTTCGTCGTGACGGTGATGCTTCAGAAACCCGAGAGCGGCGGCCGATTCGAATACCACCACAATCTGCGTAGCACCGGCGACGAGAACCTCGAAGGTCTAGGCCGGGTCCTTGGTGGTGACGCCACCGACGACGTACGCACGTCCAATGTCGAACCCGGTGACCTTCAACTCTTTTTCGGCCGACACTCGCTGCACAGAGTCACCGAGGTGATTGGCGCACGCTCTCGGCATGTGCTGGTGCTGTCATACGCGGATCGACCCGGTGTCATTGGCCCGGTCGACCGGACTCGCAGCGTGTACGGCCGGGTCACCGAAGCCCACTTGCTAGCTGCCGAGGGTCGGCGCAACGGCGCCGACGGGCTCATTCTGTGATCGACGAGCACGAACTCGAACGTGGGCGTCTGGCCCGACTCCGCGCAGCGATCGCCGACGCTGGTTGCGACGCCGGTCTGTTCTATGACCCCACCAACATCAGATACGCAACGGGGACGTCGAACATGCAGGTCTATTCGCTACATAACCCGTGCCGGTACGTGTTCGTGCCCGTCCAGGGCGACGTCGTGCTGTTCGAGTTCAAAGGATGTGAGCATCTCTCCAACAACCATCACGGCGTTGATCAGGTGCGAACTGCAATCTCGTGGTACGACTTCATCACCGGCAGCCGCACAGCCGAGTTCGCCAAGCGCTGGGCAGACGAAATTGCCTCCTTGCTCGGATCCGACGGCTACGACCTCGCCGTTGACCGACTCGACCCCATTGGTGCAGCCGAGTTAGGCGCACGCAAGATTCGTGTACACGACGGCCAGCGGGTCGCTAATCACGCGCGGCTCATCAAGACCGAAACCGAAGTGCACGCAGTGCGACGAGCGGTTGCTGCCTGCGACGCAGCAATCGACCAGATGCGAGACGCCATGCAACCCGGCATGACCGAGAACGCGCTGTGGTCACGTCTCCACCAGGCCAACATCGAGTTCGGCGGCGAGTGGCTCGAGACACGGCTACTCACCGCTGGGCATCGCACAAACCCGTGGTACCAAGAGTGCTCTGACAATGTGATCAACAGTGGCGACCTCGTTGCCTTCGATACCGACCTGATCGGCATCGGCGGCTACTCGGTCGACGTTTCTCGCACCTGGCATGCGGGCGACGCACCCATCACGTCGCATCAACGCCAGCTCCACGACGCTGCGAGCGAACAACTCTCCCACAACCTCGCGCTATTCACGCCAGGCGCATCCTTCGCAGAGATCAGCCAACAGGCCCACCTTCCGCCAGAAGAGATTCACTCCGTTACGAACGCTGCGGTCGCTCACGGCATTGGCCTGTGCAACGAGTACCCGCTCATCCTGAATCGGGACCACTTCGCCGATGCGGGATATGACGGCGAAGTCAAAGAAGGCATGGTGCTCTGCGTCGAAGCACTCGCCGCCCCGCCTGGGGGAATTGAATCAGTGAAACTCGAAGAACAAATCCTGGTAACCGCCACCGGACCAGAAATCCTCAGCAGACAATCGCTCGACCTCTAGAGCAGGTTTCTACAACCCAGCGATCTAACTCTCTTGACAGCGACACGCCGTCCGCCGGGGTGCAAAGCTGCACCATGCCCAAATACACCGTGATGGTCTTTACCCGAGCGGCGCCAGGTGACGAAGAGGCGTTCGATGAGTGGTACGAGAACACGCACCTCGACGACGTGCTCGCAACGGCACCAGGCTGGACCACGGGGCGGCGATACAGCCTCGACTTTCAGCAAGGTGTGCCGATGCCAAGCCCACACCTTGCGCTGTATGAGGCTGAGGGCGAGAGCCCCGAAGCGGTCGTCGAAGCGCTCGCCGAGACCCGAAGCCAGCGTGATATCAGCGACATGATGGACCGATCACAGTTCGCCATCTGGGTCTTCAGCGAATCAGGCGTGGTACACCGTCAGGTATGAGCGTCGTCAAGATCAATGCGTTGGAGATTCCACCCCAGGCCGGTGACGAGATCGTCAAACGCTTCACCGCCCGCATGAGTTCGCTGGCTGATGTGGCCGGCTTCGAGGGTTTCGAGCTACTGCGGCCAACAGCCGAGACCGAGCAGCGGTGGTTCGTGTACACCCGTTGGGCTGACCAGTCGAGCTACGAAGCGTGGCGCGACGGTGATGGCGCACGGGCGAGTCACGCCCAGCAAAAGGGCGAGGCCGAGCGGCCAGCACCCGTCAGCATGGGTGCGACGCTGCTCGAGTTCGAAGTCACGGTGTCGGTCGGCGCTAGCGGGGTCTAATGGCCGAGATGATGAAGTCGGGGCAGCTGTTCGGCGTCAACGATTTGCGGTGCGTCGAGCTAGCGATCCCAGATCGTCGCGACGGTGAAGTGTTGGTCAAGACCTCGATGGCCTCGATCTGCGGGTCTGATCTGCATCAGGTCTGCCACGGGGCCGGCATCATGTATCCGACGCCGTGCCCGCACGGCTACCCGGGCCACGAGGCGATCGGCGAGATCGTCGATGCTGGCGACAGCGAGTTTGCCGCAGGCACCAAGGTGCTGTGCTTCCCGTCGGTGCCCAAGGCCGAGTGCTTCAGTGAGTATCAGCGCATCGATCCGAAGTACCTGCTTCGGCTGCCCGAGACCCAGGTCACGCCCGGCGAGCTACTGATGGCGCAACAGCTAGGCACCGTGGTCTTTGCGATGCGCCAGCGCCCGGTCGATGTCGTTGGCCGCACCGTGTTGATCATCGGCCAAGGCTCGGCGGGTCTGTTCTGGAGCTTCCTGCTCAAACGTCAGGGCGCAGCCCGCATCATCGTCGCCGACGTCGTACCCGAGCGTCTGGCGGTGTCGCAGGCCTATGGCGCCGACGTTGTGGTTAACGCGGGCGACGACGACCTCGGTGAGGTTGTGCGCGACCTGACCGGCCCAGGTGCCGACTTTGTGATCGAAGCAGTAGGGCGCAAAGAGGTGTTGAACCAGACGATTGAGCTGGTTCGCCCCGACGGTGACCTGATGTGGTTCGGGTTGCCTGACAACGACGATGACGTGCCGATCAGTTATGCCAAGTTCTTCCGGAAGCGGCTCACGGCCAACAGCACCTATGGTGCGCAAGAAGAGGCCGACGGGGTGAGCTTCCAAGCGGCGCTCGATCTGATCTCAAACGGCGCGATCGATGTCTCACCATTGCTGTCGCACGTGTATCCAATCGACGACATTACGACAGCGATCGCCGTGGCCAACGAACCTCTCGCCGAAGGCGCGTTGAAAGTCTCGCTGAGCTTCTAAAGATTGAGCCCACCGGTTTCCATCAGCGCCTGACGCAAGCCGGCCACGCCCTTGAAATGGTGCACGGTCATGCCGAGCTCGGTTGCGCCAGCGAGTTTGGTGAGCGAGTCATCGGTGAACAGCATGCGTTCGGGGGCAACGCCGAGCTCGTCGACTACGTGCTGAAACGCACGCACGTCGGGCTTGGCAAAGCCGATCTCTGACGTACTGAACACCGCATCGAACCGGTCGGTGATGCCGAGTTCAGCGAGTTCGGCGGGCACCGTGTCAGTGCCGTTGGTGAGCACCGCGACTCGACAACCTGCCGCTCGAATCTCATCGATCAAGGCGAGCATCTCAGCGTCGGCCTCGCCGCGAGCGGCCAGCCACTCAGAGGCTGCCAGCGGGCTACCAACCAGTCGGCCGACCTCAAGCGTCCACTCGGCCCGAGTTATGTGACCGGTGACGACATTGTCGATGAGCGGCGAAGCAAAGGCCGCCGCCCGTAGCGTGCCTCGTTCGAGCCCGTGACGATCTTCGCAGGCGTCTCGATGACCCTCGGCGAAGTGGCGAATCACGCCATCGAGGTCTGACACGAACACATCGATGGCACCCTGCAAGACTCGATCTTAGGACCTCGACTAGATTCAGACCTTCGCCAATCCTGGGAAGGGCCAATGACGACCGTCGATCCACAACTGCTGAGCCATGTCCGCTATCGCTGCATCGGGCCGACCCGTGGCGGGCGTGTGGTCACCGTCTCAGCCGATCCGCAGAAGCAGAACGTGTTCTGGTTCGGCGCAGTCGCTGGCGGCGTCTGGAAGAGCGACGACGCTGGCCAGTACTGGGAGTGCGTGACCGACGGCCAACTCACGACCAGCTCGATTGGCGCGCTCGCCGTTGCACCGAGCGATGGCAACGTGATCTACGCCGGCACCGGCGAAGCGACGATCCGAATCGATGTCACCCACGGCGACGGCATCTACCGCAGCACCGACGGAGGCGTTAACTGGAAGCACCTCGGGCTCACCGAGTCACGCCACATCGGCAAGATCGCCGTGCACCCCGATGACTGCGACACCGTCTATGTCGCGGCGCTTGGTCACTCGGCCAAAGACAACCCCGAGCGCGGACTGTACCGAACTACCAACGGGGGCGAGACATGGGATCTCGTGCTGCACGTCAGCGACGGTGCGGGTGCGGTCGACGTGTCGATCGACAAGAATAACCCCCGCATCATCTTCGCCACGATCTGGCAGGCCCGACGTAACTTTTGGTCGATGAACAGCGGTGGCCCCGATTGTGGTCTGTGGCGCTCACTCGACGGTGGCGACACGTGGACCAACATCACTCGCAACGACGGTCTGCCCGATGGCACGGTCGGCAAGATCGGCGTGGTCGTTTCGCCCGCGCAGTCGGGTCGGGTATGGGCGCTCATCGAGGCTGAGGGTCGCAAGCGTGGCCTCTATCGCAGCGACGACAACGGCGAGTCGTGGATCAAGACGTCATCGAAGCCCGAGCTCGCTTGGCGGCCCTGGTACTACATGCACGTCGTGGCGCATCCGACCAACGCCGACACGGTGTTCGTGATGAACGCCGACGCATGGAAGTCGGTCGACGGTGGCAAGACCTTTGAGCAATTCCACACCCCGCACGGCGACAACCACGACCTGTGGATCGACCCAACTAACCCCGATCGCATGATCGGTGCCGACGATGGTGGCGCATGGGTGTCGATGAACGCTGGCCTGTCCTGGTCCACCATCTACAACCAAATGACCGCGCAGCTGTATCACGTCGCCACCGACGACCAGTTCCCGTATCTGGTCTATGGCACCCAGCAAGACAACTCGTCGATTGCAGTGCCGAGCCAGACCGGCAAGGGCGCGATCAACTGGGGTGATTGCTACTCGCCGGGCACTGCCGAGAGCGGCTACATCGCGCCCAAGCCGGGTGATGCAAACATCGTCTATGTCGGTGCGATCGGCAGCTCGCCCGGCGGTGGCGAAGCGTTGCAGCGCTTCGACAAGACGACTGGTCAAGTCCAGCTGGTGAGCATCTGGCCCGAGGGCTATCACGATGGCAATACGGCCGAAGTGCGCTTTCAGTGGACGTATCCGATCGTGTTCTCGCCCCAAGATGCGAACACGCTCTATGCGTGCGGCAACAAGGTGTTCAAGACCACGAACGAGGGTCACAGCTGGTCTGAGATCAGCCCCGATCTGACCTATGCCGATCCCGACACGATGGGCGTGTCAGGGCCGCTCACGATGGACACGGCCGGCGCCGAGATGTACGCCACGATATTTTCGTTCATTGCCTCGGCACATTCAGCGGGCACGCTCATGACCGGTTCTGATGACGGCCGAGTGCATGTCAGCCGAGACGACGGCGCCAGTTGGACCGAAGTTACGCCACCGGGTCTCGAGAAGTTCTCGCAGATCACGATGCTGGCCGAGAGTCCGCATGCTGAGGGCACCGTTTACATGACCGTTGCTCGCCACAAGAACGGCGACTACTCGCCCTACGTCTACAAGACGACAGACTTCGGCGAGGGCTGGGAACGCATCGATGCTGGCTTGCCCGACGGCGAATTTTGTCGGGTTGTTCGTGAAGATCCCAATCGCCAAGCGATGCTGTACGTGGGCACCGAACTCGGTCTGTGGGTCTCATTCGACGACGGCGCCAACTGGCAGTCGCTGCAGCTCAACCTGCCGGTGACGCCGGTGTATGACTTGGTCGTCAAAGACACCGATCTGGTGGTGGCGACCCACGGGCGTTCGTTTTGGATTCTCGATGATCTCACGCAAGTTCATCAGGCCGCTGAGGCCTCGGTCGACTCGGCCGCGACGTTGTTCACGCCGCGCGATGCCGTGCGCACCCCGCCCGATCTGTTCGCCGACTTCTGGGGTGCCGAGGGTGGCAAGAACTACCACGTCACGATTGGACAGAACGCGACGTTCTACCTCGACGAAGACGAGACTGGGCACCAGGTCAAGCGCCCGATCGACTCGGGCACCGACCTCGAGCGCGGCGTGCGCGTCAGCTACTGGCTGGCAGATGTGCCCGACGAGCCTGCCACGCTGACGATCCTCGACAGCACTGGCGCCGAGATCGATTCGTTCACCAGCGATCGGCCCGAAGACGAAGACGATCGCGACGCCAGGTACTGCACGGCCCGAGCTGGCATGAATAGCTTCGTCTGGGACATGCGCAGCGCCGCAGGCCCCAAGATGCTCGACGCCACATGGCACAGTCGACCCAAGGCGCCGCTGTGCGTGCCGGGTGAATACCAGGTGCGTCTCGACGTCGGTGGCGAGTCGATGACGAAGTCGTTCAACCTGATTCGCGATCCCCGAGTCACGACCAGCGACGAAGACTTTGCTGCCCAGCACGGACTGCTCAGCGACATTCAAGCCAAGCTCGGCGAGCTCGTCGAGGCCGTCAACGGCGTGCGCGCGATGAAGAAGCAAGTCGACGCGTGGAAACCGCGCCTCACCGCTGAGTCTCACAGCGAGGTGCTGGCCGCAGGCGAGTCAGTCGTCGAGCGACTCGACGTGATCGAACAGGAACTGGTGCAACCCGAGTTCACGAGTAAAGGTGACTCGCTGAACTACCGCGAGAAGCTCTTTGAACGACTGTCGGGTCTTCCCCCGGTGGTTGGAAGTGCTGACACCAAGCCGACTGAGCAGTCCTACAAGGTCTACGAGAAGCTTGCGGCCCAGATCGACGAGCAGCTCGGTGCATACACCGCGCTGCACGAGACCGACGTGGCTGCGCTCAACGAGATGCTCGCTGAGCTCGATCAAGGAATCATCGGCGCGTAGTGGGCGCGTCGTAGTGGAGGTTCTGATCACGCTCGCAGTCTTGGGCTGCGTCTATGCGTCGTTCACCGTGTCAGCATCTGCCGGTCTGGGCGGATCGCTGGTGCTGGTGCCGACCCTCATCTTGTTTTTGGGCACTAAAGAAGGCGTCGCACTCGCGGCGTTGCTATTAGCCAGCAACAACGTGATGAAGATCATTGCGTACCGAGAAACGCTGCCGTTTCGGGTGGCATCGGGCATTGTGGCGCTGCTAGTAGTCGGGGCAGTACTGGGTGCGACGTTGCTCGTGAACGCTCCGACGGTGGTGGTGACAATCGGGGTCATCGCTATGTTCGCTCTTTCGATCGCAGCCGAGCATTTCGAGTGGAAGCAGGCGCGACGCGGTTTTGCGCCCTTGCTGGCATTCGTGTCGGGCGCGACCAGTGGGTTCTCGGGAACCTCGGGGCCGCTCAAGGGCGTCGCGATCCGCAACCTCGACCTTGACCGACGCCACTTTGTGGGCGCCGCATCGTTGGCGTCATTTGCTGGCGACGCTGCCAAGACTGCGATCTTTGTCGAAGCCCAGCTCCTCGGCCGCACGTCGCTATTGATCGCGGCTGCGGCCGTGCCGCTCATGGTCGCAGGCACCTGGACGGGCTCTCGACTCAACGAGCGGGCAGGCGAACGCACCTTTGCCGTGCTCTTCTGGACCGTGATGACGGGCTACAGCGTGCGGCTCGGGATCTTCTTGATCTAGCGTTTCGAACTGGGTTCGCGGCGCGACTGCACGGCGCGCTGGGCACAACTCGGCCGACCGCCATGCCACCCGCCACAACGGCGAGTTCTTGCCAGCAGATGTCGAAGCGATTGAAACCGGCTTCGGTGCGTTTGCGACCCTTGCCAACGAAGTCTCGACCAGTATCGAGTACGAACCCCAGCGCGTGAACCTGTTCGCCGAATGCATCAAAGAGATCTGAACTAAGGTCTCACGAAGGCGGACCGTGCGGGCGGTCGAGTAACGGCGGAAAGAAGGTTACGGCGATGAGTGGGTTTGACGAATATGTCGAGGGACGCGGCTCTCCTTGGGAGTACGACCCCGGACCACCGCGAAACCGCAGCTGGCCGCGACTGTTCGCCGAGACGCCGAACTATCGGGGGCTCGGTGTTGCGGCATCGGGCGATGAAGAGTTCCGCTGGCACCAGGGACCGATGTTCTACCGCGGTCGCCTGCGTGACAACGAGGTGAAGGTCTTGGTGATTGGCCAAGAGGGAGCCCAAGATGAGTCGCTGTCGCACCGCTCGTTTACCGGTGGCACCGGTGCACGTATGCAGTTCTTGCTCAACCATGTCGGCATCACCAGGTCGTATCTGTTTCTGAACACGTTCGTCTATCCGATCTTCGGCCAGTACAACGGCGTGCTTCCGCTGTTGGCACAGCATCCTGCTTCGCCGATTGCGCGTCATCGCCACGAGATCCTTGACTACGTCGTGGCCCGCAACGACGTGCATCTGGTCATCGCCGTTGGCCGGGCCGCGAAAGAGTCGGTCGCGACCTGGATCGAGTCGCACGGCGCAAGCGCTGACCCGAACGCGCTCGATTCAGCCGACGCGACGGTGGTCTCGCCGCTCCTGCGAGCCGTTGGGGTCCTGCACCCGGGGGGTGCATCGCGAGGCGGACAGAGACAAGCGATCATCGATGATTTCAAGCAAGCCATTGGTCATGTCGAGCAGTGGGCCAGCGAGAACTCGGACTGGCTTCCAATCGACGGTGATGGCGAGCGTCTGCGCGCCAGTGAGTACGAATACCGGTCGGCTCCGATTCCGTTTCGGGACTTCGCGTTCGGTACGACCTGGCGTCTGGGTCGAGGTGGCACGTCGAGCAACCGGCGCAACAGCCAAGAAGCAATTCAGATCTACGGTGACGACGGCAGATACAACCAGAACACTGGGCTGAGCTATCCGGGCTCGGTCGGTAACGATCAGCAGGCGTACGCAGCCGTTGCCGATGACCTGGCCTGGGAGCCACCGCGCGACGACTACCGAGGTTTTGATCGTGGTCCGCGGTCGAGCATGGCCCGGTTGCTCATGGGCGCCAACTCACGCTTCCCGCTGCCTGACTTTTCGGCATTCGATCTCGCCAGCCACGCCTCGTTTGGCTTCGGTCCGGTGTATCGCGGGCGGCTCAACGGCCCCTCGCTGCTGGTCGTGGCCGATCAACACTCCCACGACGACCTGTTCACGACCCGAGCGTTGACCGGAGCCGCTGGTCAACACCTGCAGGCGTGGCTGCGGGCGGGCGGCCTGACTGAGAACTACTGCATCGTGCGAGTGTTTCCGGTCGATTCGATGGCGGCTTCGGCAGCTGCGGTCAACGGAGCACTTGCCGATCGAGCGCTCAAGAAGTGGTACGGCGAGGTGCTTCGGCGGGTACGGCCTGACGCCATCGTTTCGGTTGGCCCAATTGCGGCTCGCCTGCTCGAGGGCCTCGACACTGTGTCGGCGCCCGTCGCCTCGTTGAAGAAGCACGGCCAGTCGGGTTGGCTGCGATCGTGGCAACAGGGTCTCGCATCGCTCAGCGGTGAGTCGTACCAGACCGACATTGATGCCACATTTGACTACCGAGGTCAGACCGAACAGATCAGCCGAGACGACCTGCCATTCGGCACCTTACGGTGGCAGGGGTCATCTGGTGGTCGCGCCCAGCAAGCGGTAGAAGGCAACACGCCGTCGCCCGACTATTTCAAGATTCGCATGCCGAAGTGGGTGGCCAACGTGGACCCGCCTGCGTTGTCGCCGAGCGAGCAGCGTGCGCTCGATCGAGCGATGTCGTAGTGGCAACCGAACCGCTCTTTGATCCGCTCGACGGGCCGAAGACCGTCATCGATGGGCGCATCGTGCCCATGGTCAGACCAGGTGACGACATCGCGAGCGGCCGCATATACATCGATGGGGGTCGGATCGTTGCCGTCCAGCCGTCGCGCCAGAAGCCGCCCCTGGGCTTTTCAAAGATCAAGCCTCTAAAGACTGGTGGCACGATCTTTCCCGGCCTTATCGAGCTGCACAATCACCTGAGCTACAACGTGTTGCCGCTTTGGAACGTGCCAAAGCAGTATTCAAATCGTGGCCAATGGGGCAGCCACCGTGACTATCGCCGGTTAATCAGCGGCCCGATGAATGTTCTCGGCCGTACTGATGGCCTGATCCAGGCGGTCGTGCGGTGGGTCGAAACGAAGAGCCTCGTAGCGGGCGTCACCACATCGCAGGGCGTGGCCCTGTATTCGAACAGCGGTGCGATTCGTTTCTATCGCGGGCTGATCCGCAACGTCGAGCAAACCAACGACGACGAACTTCCCGAAGCGTCTCCGCGGATCGGCGACATCGCAGCTACGAAGAGCAAGGACTTTCTTGCCGAGCTCGAACGCTGGCAAGAAAAGGGCCGAAAGAAGATTCTGCATCTCGCCGAAGGGGTTGACGAGCGGGCTAATGACCACTTCCGGGCGCTCAAAATCGGTGGGCGCACGTGGGCGATCAACAACGCGTTGATCGGCATCCACGCGACGGGTTTGAAGGGCCGCAACTTCGCGACCATGCGGTCACGTGGTGGGTCAATAGTCTGGTCGCCGCTCAGCAACCTATTGCTCTACGGCGGCACAACCGATGTTGGTCGAGCGATTGCAGAGGGCATGCCGGTTTCGCTCGGTTCTGACTGGTCGCCATCAGGAAGCAAGAACATGCTGATGGAGATGAAGGTCGCAAAGGCGTGGTCCGATCTCCACGGGATCGGGCTTAGCGATTTCGATGTCGTCTCGATGGCGACACGGGTGCCCGCTGAGATGATGGGCTGGGGTGGCCAGCTCGGCACGATTGAGGCGGGGAAACGCGCCGACTTTGTCGTCATCGATGACAAGGGCCCTCAGCCGTGCCGCCGACTCGTGGATGCTCGCGAGTCGAGCGTCGTGCTGGTCGTAGTAAATGGGGTGCGCCGATATGGGCAGCCTCGACTGATGAGGAACACTGGCGTGCTTGAGACACGTCGGGTGGCGGGTGTCAGTCGTGCGTTTCACCTGAGCCAGAACGACATCGACCCTGTGGTTGGAGGGCTAAGTATCGCTGATGCTGAAGAACGGTTGACTGAAGTGCTTAGTGACCTTGCGCGCTATGCGCTCGATCTTGAGCGTGGCAATAGTGCCACCCTCGACTTGGGTTCGGGCCAGGTTGAACTGCAACTGGGTACCGGCGCGATTCTTGGTGACGAACCGGGCCGCTGGTTCCTCGAACTTGAACAAGACCATGACGGTCCCGATATGCAGCGACATCAGCTCGTCGTTGACGGACACCGAACCGGAGTGTTCGACCCGATGTCCGGCGCAGCACGGCCGCTCTCAGAGTTGTTCGCCGATGCTGATCCGATCAATCTCGATCCGCTCTCTGCGATCGACGACCGAACGTTCTGGTCCAGCATGGCGTCGCAGCGCAACGTGCCGCGCGAGATAAAAGCTGCACTGTTTAAGGGGTACCGACAGCGTCAGCCGACGTTCACCGAAGGAGCAGTCAGTGACGCCACCGACGGCGCAGTTGAGGACAGCTACGGCGGTCTGTCGATCGATGACCGTCGGTTGATTGTTGAGCAAGCATCTCTGCTGTTGGAACAGGCCTATGCCCATTTGCCGTTCAAACGTTCTTTGCACGCAGTTGACCCAATTCAGCGACTTCGGCTTCTCGACTACCGCATCTCCCAAGAGTCGGTTGGCGATCAGTCTGAAGTCGACTTTCATCGTGAGATGATCGACGTGTTCACGAGTTTGCGCGACCTGCACACGACCTACGTTGTCCCGTACCGCTACCGGGCGGCGGTCCTGATGTTGCCGTTCCGTCTTGAGCAGTGCTTTGAACCGGGTGCCGATGGCCAGCTGCGTGAGCTCTTCGTTGCGTCAAAGGTCGATCCTGGTTTCGACGGGCCTAGGGCGTTTGTTGAGGGCGTTGAAATCACCCATTGGAATGGCGTGCCGATTCGGCGAGCGATCGAGGTCCTGGGCGAGAAGCAAGCCGCAGGCAACCTGCCAGCAGCGTTTGCGAGGGCGCTCGACGCAATGGCGCTGCGGCCAATGCTGTCGTCGGTGCATCCCGATGAGGCATGGGTTGAAGTCACCTATGTCGACAGTCGAAGCAGTCGCGAACGCAGCTCAAACCACACCAGTGGTAGCCCGCGATCTCGCTCCCACCGATTCGAGTGGCAACAGCGCGATGCGCCGCCCGAACTACGCGGCGAGCACATCACCACTGCCATGGGGATCGACGCCCAAACCCATGCGGTTGGGGCCGTGCGCAAGGATCTCTACGCAGGCGGTCACTGGTCGAAGGCCGCAGAGAAACGAGGCGCCCTCGACACGCCGATGGCCCTCGCTGAAGGTCGCGACCTTGGGACCTACATGCCCTGGTTCTTCCGGGCTCACCACACGCCAGACAACAAGTTCGGCTACATCCGGATCTTCAGTTTCGCGACGCGCGACCCGCGAGCGTTTGTTGCTGAGTTCGCTCGCCTTGTCAACGAGTTGCCAGCCGATGGGCTGATTATCGACGTGCGTGGCAACGCAGGCGGAAGCATCGAAGCCGCCGAAAGCCTGTTGCAGGTCCTTACTGAAACCCCGGTCCGCACCCAGCGAGCTCAGTTCACAACGAGCCCGTTGTTGCACGACATCTGCGCTCGCCACGCGCCGTCGAAACAGTTCGTCAATCTTGACTTGAGTCCGTGGACCTCATCGCTGGCCCAAGCGGTGCAGACCGGCTCGTCATATTCCCAAGGATTCCCCATCACCACCGATGCAGCCCTGGCCGCGGTCGACCCAAGCAATCGGTACGGCGGCCCGGTCGTGCTTATCGTCGATGCGCTTTGCTACAGCGCTACCGACATGTTCGCGGCTGGATTTGCCGACCATGAGGTCGGGGTCATCGTTGGAGCCGCCGACAACACTGGCGCCGGCGGGGCGAACGTGTGGCGCCATAGCGACTTGCTCCGCCTGGCTGCAAAGGACTCAGGTTTGCGAGAGCTTCCGGGATCAATCGACATGCGGGTCGCGGTGCGCCGTACCACTCGCGTGCGCAGCCATGAGGGTGAAATCCTCGAAGACCTCGGCATCGATATCGATGTGCGGCACTACATGACTCGCGACGACATCTTCAAAGGCAATCAAGACCTCATTAAAACAGCTAGCGATCAGTTGCTCGGCTAAGCCTGGGCCATGCGTTCGGCCATGTCTGAGGGGGTGCCATAGGGGAGTTCGCGTTCGCGCTCGAGCGCGTCGGTTCGGGCCATGTTGGCTGAGTCCTTGATCAGTCGCTTCATCATCGAGATCGTGTCGGGTGAGTTGGCGACCATCTGGCGTGCGAAGTGGTCGACACTTGCATCGAGCTCATCGAGCGGCACCGACCAGTTTGCGAGCCCCATCGCTGCGGCCTCGATGCCGCTGACGCGTTTGGCCGTAAAGCTCAGCTCTTTGGCCTTGGCGGGGCCGACTCGCTCGGGCAGTCGCACCGACATGCCCCACACTGGCACAAGGCCCCACTGGCCATGGGTGTCGCCGATCGATGCGTCGTCGGCTGCCACGATGAAGTCGCACCCGAGGATCAGCTCGAGCGCGCCGGTGTAGCAATGGCCGTGGACCTGGGCGATCACCGGTTGGGCGAGCGCTTCGAGATTGTCGATGGTCTCGGCTTGGAAGTGCACGCTTGGCGCCTTTTCGCCCGCAGCGATTGACCCCAGGTCGTTGCCAGCGCAAAACGACTTGCCCGCACCATCGATGACGACGACTCGCACGCTCGGGTCATCTGCAATAGCGTCGACGTGCGCCCGCAACTCGACAAAGGTGGCCGGGTTCATCGCATTGTGCTTGTCGGGCCGGTTGAGGGTGAGTCGAGTCACGCCATCTGAATCTGAGCGCAGTACCAGAGCATCTTCCATGAAACCGATGGTAGGCGCGGCCCCGTCTTAGAGACTTGTTGACCCGCCGGTGATGAGGGGGTAGAGGCCGTCGGCGCCCTGTGCGATGGCGGTGGTACCGACCCAGTTCGACCATTCTCGGGTGCCGCCGTATTCAGTGCGCCAGCTCCAGAGTCGGCGGCTGTAATGGTGCAGCGGGTATTCCTGGGTCATGCCCATCGCACCGTGAGCCTGGTGGCAGGCCTTGGTGGCCCGGGTCGCCGCCTGGTTGGCGTTGAGCTTGGCGGCTGCGATTTCGAAGCGGGCGGCAGCGACGCCGTCGACGCTCGCAATACGGCCTGCTGTCTCGGCGACCATTCGAGCCAGCGCGGCGTCTTGGGCGGCCCACACCAGGTGTTGTTGCACGGCTTGGAACCGAGCGACCGGCCGACCGAACTGCATGCGTTCGTTGGTGTAGCTCACGGTGAGCTGGCTCATCTTTTCGATGGCCCCACCGATCATGGCGACGCGGCTCAAGGCACCGCGAAACCGCAAGGCCTCGGCGTCGACGCCCGGGGGAGCGGGGGCGACCTCGCCAGCGGCGCCGTCGAACCGCAAGGTGTCGCGGGGTTCGCCCGCAAGCGAAGTTTGCTCAACGATCGAGGTCGCTTCGCTGATTCGCACCGACGCTACGTGGCCGTTGCTCACGATCGCCAGCCGCTCGGCTGACCGGCCCCACGGCACCATCGTGGCGGTGCCGTTCACAGCGCCGTTGTCGTCGATCGTGAGCGCTGCGTCGGGCGCAACGGTCACGACGCCTTCGGGCAGCTCAAGGCCAGCGCTTGACAGTAGCCAGCCGCCCAATATGCCGGTCTCGGCGGCCGGGATCGGGGCTGCGTGATAGCCGACCAATCGCAAGACTTCGAGCGCATCTTGCAACGTGCCGCCCGAACCGCCAGCATCTGCATCGAGCGAGACCCAGGGGAAGCCCGTCTCAGCGAACGCCGCCCAGATGTCGCCAGCGCCACCGCTGTCTTCAGCGGCTTGGATCGCGTCATGGGTGCAGAGTTCGCCGAAGAGCCGGTCTGCGGTGTCAGTGATCAGGGCATCGACGGTGGGTAGCTCATTGTTCATACTCATGCCGGAAGCCCCTGCAAGCCTTTGCTGGCTACCGATCGCAAGATCTCGATCGTGCCGCCACGGATCGTGTTGCCCGGGCCGGTGAGAACGCACTGGGCGAGCAGTCGTTGAAAGAGTGACTCAGACTCGAGCGTGAGCTCGTCGTCAACCAGTTCGACCAGTTTCTCGATGAGTTCGACCTCGTAGCGGGTGCCCATCTCTTTGACCAAAGACGACTCGATCGATGGCGCTTGGCCATCATCGATCAGGCGAGAGACTGATAGCGACATGTTGCGAATACCCCACCACCTCGCCGCCATCTCACCGAACATCTCGACGACTCGTTCGTTCATCTCGGTGCCATGGGTCTCACGTAACAGTTGCTCAACGGTCGAGAACGGCGAAAGCCACCGGTCGGGGCCGCCGCGCTCGTAGGCCATCTCGGTCGTGTTCTGGTTCCAGCCCATACCAGCTTGGCCGACGACGTTCTCGTCGGGTACAAACACATCGTTGAACGACACCTCATTGAAATGATGCTCGCCGTTGAGGAACGGGATCGGCCCCATCTCGAGGCCGTCAGTATTGTGCAGGTCGATGAGCATCTGGCTTAGTCCCTCACGCTTGTTGGCGCCCTCTTCGGTCGGGGTCGTGCGCAGCAGGCAGATGAACCAGTCGTTGGTGTGGGCATTGCTGGTCCAGATTTTGGTGCCGTTGACGACCCATCCACCGTCGTCTCGCTCGGCTTTGGTCGAGACCGAAGCCAGGTCAGAGCCACTGTCGGGCTCACTCATGCCAATGCTGAAGCCGAGCTCGCCGGCGCAGATCGGCGCCAAGAACCGTTCCTTTTGTTCGTCGGTGCCGAACTTGTTGATGATGTTGCCAGTTTGGCGGTCGGCCACCCAGTGGTAGCCAACCGGCGCACCCCAGCGCAGCATCTCTTCGACCACCACGAACCGGTCGACGGCCTTCTTAGCGCTTCCGCCCCATTCGGTGGGCAAGGCCATGCCCACCCAGCCCCGTTCGGCCATCTTCTTTGAAAATGCCTTGTCGTGACGCGCCGACATGCCGAGGCCCGGCTCGTGACTGCCAGGTGGCAGTTCATCGGCCAAAAATTCGCGGACTTCGGATTGCAGCGCAAGCTCGTCGCTCGTGAGTGCTGTGGGTGTAAATCGCATCGCTCGCGACACTAGTAACCGATCGGCGTTAGGTGTCAGCTGTGGCCTGTTCGGCCAGCTCGTGCGGCCACGAAGTCGATGTTGGGTGGTCTACCTGTCGACCCGCAGTGCCGCTGCGTCTTCACGTGGGCCTTGCGCTCCAGTTGACGGGATGATGTGCACCTTGGTATCGGTCAACAGGGCCGCGCGAATGGCTGCGTCGACAAGACGTGCCGACACCGGAGTGCTTGGCCCGGCGGTGAACGAAATGTCTTCGGGTCGCGACCCGATCCACACTCGACGGTCGTCGAGCACGTCGTTGTGGATAAGCAGTATTTCTGCTTCGCCTCGACGAACTGCCTCGATGGTGTCGATCGTTCCGTCGACTGCGCCGTTGTGGCTCGCCATGAACCGCAGCTCTCTGAGGAAGCCGACCGTGCGGCGCGCTGCGGTGTCGCTCACGTGGCGCACCGTGGCGTCGGAGAGCTCGTCTGCGTCGGTCGCGTCTTGCTCGGCGACCACACGTACGTTCGCCGCCACCTCGAGCACCAAGTCTTCAGCGAGTCGGCGCGAGAGAAAGGGCGAACCGGATACGACGATGAGCTCTGCGCCGACGAGTTCTGCCGCTTTCGAAATCGGTTTCGAGAGCGCAGCGAGATGGCCTTCGTGGGTCACGACCTCTGCGAATTGCTTGGCACCGAATGCGACGATGTCGCAGCCGGACTCGTCAACGACAATGACAAGGTGCGGTACTCGTCGTTGGACCCACTCAAGTAGCGGGGCGGTGTACGGCAGACCATCTACGCTGACGAAATCGGTGGCGGGCGGCTCGAGGCCATAGTCGGCGACGTATTCATTCGTTTCTGACACCATCACGGCGATGGCGCCGACGTCGTCGGGATGATCTTGATCGACGACATGGCGGCGGGCAGTCGCAATCATGTCGGGTGTTGCCCCCGACTCTTTCAGTGATGCTTCGACATGCTTCCACCGGTCGGCGGGTTCAGGGGCGATGAGGTCGAAGTAGATCGTGGCGAACAGTCCCGGGGCTGCGCAGAGATGCTTCAGCGAGTTGACCGTTGAGGGCAGGGGCTGCGTGGCTGTCGGCGGTGCACCAGCTGCTGCGAACTCGTCGTCGACAAGAGGGGGTGAAGCGAGCGATGATGTTGTGGTTGAAGTGGTGGTCATGGGTTTCAGTGGTGCCGTGGTTGAGTTCGGCATATGGGTTCCTTTCGGATAGCGGATACTTACGAGATACCCAGGGCTGTAATCATCTAAACATTGCAGTTCGGATTAATCACAGGCCTAAGGCTGTCGAGAGATGCGAGGTCTGGCGATGATCTGATGCCAGCGTGGCTGTTGCGTGAAGCCTGGTGCCGACTTGCAAGAGGCTCAGTTCGGTCGAGACAGCATTCACGAGAAACAGCCCCCTACCCCGCGCATGGTCTGTCGAAACGCTTGAGGGCGGCCCGATGTCGTCTTGGACAGCACTGAGGGGGTTGCTCACCACGATCGTTAGCTCATTTGGACCCTCGGTGAGGGCGACAGAGACGAGGCCCGCATCGCCGTGGTCGATGGCATTTGCAGCCAACTCAGTAAGGACAAGCTCGGCCTGCGGGTGTCGGTGCCCTAGCTGCTCGCGACACCAACTGCGGAGCTGTTGCAGTGCCGTTGTAGACGGTGACCTAAAGGTGGTGACTGCGGTGCTCTGCGATGATTCAAGGTGCCGTTGCATAGGTGCGACATACCCAACTGGCCGCCCGGCTAAACCTGTCCACTATCGATGGTCGGAAGCTCATCGTCGATAGCTGGCCCACGAAACGTTGCCCATACGGTGGTCATGCCGTTGGCCGATGTGACGGCGATATCTGCTAGTGCAGACGCAATCGCCAACCCGCGTCCACGATGTTGCTGACTATCAGGCATCGTCGGCGTCACCGAAAACGGCAATCCTGGATTGGTTATGGCCACCTCGATGGTGTTCGCCCAGCTTGCGGCCGAAAGGGTGATCTCGTCGTTGGCTTCAGCCGCCTCGCGGGCGTTCGTAAGCAACTCGGTAACCACAAGGAGCACGTCGTCTGCTCGTTCGTGGTCAGGCCCAAGCCAGTGCCGTATGTGCTCGCGAGCCGCTTTGAGGTTCAGCCTGCCCGCAGGTGCGGCCCAGCTCGATTCGGCGTTCTTGCGGGTCTCGCCATCGATTCGCCGCATGAGCAGCAAGGCAACGTCGTCATCTCGGTCTTCGGGCAGTGACCCCAAGATGGCGGCCGACAATCGACTTGTGCTCATCGACGCCTTGTTCGCTAGTAGCGCCTCTAGCGCGTTTTCGCCAGTAGTCAGATTCTCGCCCCGCCGTTCGATCAATCCGTCGGTAAACAACACGATGATGTCTTCGACGTCGAGATGAAACGATGCAGTGCGGTATGCGACGTTGGTGAATCCGAGCAGTGGTTGGCCACTCGGGCCAACTCGTTCGACTGTTCCGTTGCTGCGCAACACTCGCGGCTGCGGATGACCAGCATTGGCGATCATGCCATCGCCGGTCGTGAGATCCAGTACGCCGTAGACCGCAGTGACCAAAGTGGAGAGCGATGACTGCTGCAGATAGTGATTGACAGCGCCAAGCGTGGTGCCCGGGGAGCGGCTTTCGACGCTCAGGACCCCCAGAGCATGACGTACTCGTATCGACGCCTTTGACGAAGCCACGTCGTGGCCGGCTGCATCAGCCACCATGAAAGCAATCGTGTGTTCATCGACGGGTACGACGTCGTAGAGGTCGCCACCAACGCGCTGGTCAACCGTTGGTGGAAGATAGCGACCTCGCACATCGAGGTGTGGCACGAGCGGCAAACGACTGGGTAACACGAGGCTTTCGAGAAGTCGTGCATGTCGCCGCTCTTGTTGAAAGGTTGTGGCTCGCTGGAGACCCTGACGGGCCAACGATGCGAGTCGGCGAACTGATGGCGAGAGCGTGTCCCGCTCAAGACGATGTTCGAATCCGATACCGAGTACGGCGTGCACGCGCCCGTGTTGGTCCTCGAGCGGCACCGCAATGAACGACTCGATCGGCTCATTGCGAACGGCTTCGTCGAACGCAGGCCACTCGGCAAAGTCATCACGGTTACGCAAGATCACTGGCTTGGCACTGCGAACGGCGTGCGTCATCGGAATCTGGTCGTTGATCGGGGCGACGGCCCACTCGTCGGCGATATCGGCTGCAACCCCCTCGCCGTGAACGAAGCGAAGCGTCTCGCCGTCGGCCACCCCCACCGATACGAGCCGAGCACCCACAGCGTTGCGGGCATTGTCAACGATTGCATCGACGACGCCAGCAACGGTCCACGCTCTGTTGGCGGCGGCTGCGACTCGAGACATCCATTCTTCAAAGTCGCGCTCGAGAGTGTCAGCCGCGATCTGCTCGGCAAGCGTTTCGGTCGTGTCGATCAGTTGAAGCTCGCGTTGAATGGTCGCAGCTAGGTCGTGCAGAAACGCCTTTTCTGACTGACTCCAGTCGTGTGCATCGTGATGCACAGCACAGAGTGCGCCGAGAGCGTCCCGCTCGATCGAAAGCACGGGCACACCCAGAAAGGCGCCGAGCGAAGGTTTGATCATTGCCGCTGCCGGGCCACGATCAGCGTGCACGTCGACTGCGCTGATGGCTGCCTTTGTCTCGGCGATGCTGCGGCAGTATTCGTGATTCAAAATTGCGTCTTCAGCGGGCCCCCACGTGGTGGGGGTGCCTCGCTCGCAGATGGTCCGGTGGTGCTCGCCATCGGATGCGCTAAAGAACACGACCGGCGCGTCGAGACCATGTTGGGCGATGCGAAGCAGACGGTCGATGCCCTCGAGGCGCAGTTGCTCTTGTTGTTTCGCCTGCCGCTCTGCTGCGACTCGCGGAGCGTCGTTCGTGGCGGTCACAGAGGCAGCGTAGTTCTCAACGGCGGACACGCTCTCAGGGAGTGTCGCTGCTGCCATCAGACCCGTCGCGGCCCAGTCCTATACTCCGTTCTCAAGCTGTTCGGGGAGAACGTGATGACAGAGACCGTCGATCGTTTCACGATTCGATTTCCGGCCCGACCGGGATACTTGAGGGTCAGCCGACTTAACGCTGCCGCCATTGGTGCAGCTGCTGGTCTTGATGTCGATCAGCTCGATGACTTGCGCTTAGCCGTCAACGAAGCAGTGACGTGGCTTTTGGCCGACGAAGATGCGGGGGGTGAGCTCGAGCTGGCGCTGCAGGCCATCGATGGCACCGTGCAGATCGAGTTGGCGCGCACCGGGTCTGATCTTCCGCGCCGCGCTCTCGACGGCCTCATCGAAGCAATCCTGGCCGTGACGGTCGATCAGTTTGAACTTCACGAGCAAACCAATCACCGACGAGCGATCACGATGTCCACGTCGTCGCAACCGAATGCTCGCAGTGACGCCTGACTCGGCATCTGAGGCACAGCGTGAGGCGCTGCTAGAAAAGTTCGCGTCGACGCCCACTGAGGCGGTCCGCAATGATCTCGTCGAATCATTTCTGCCCTTAGCTGAGTTCTTTGCCCGCCGCTATCGAGATCGCGGCGTCGAGCGTGATGACCTTCGCCAAGTGGCCAAGCTCGCGTTGGTTAAGGCCGGCGACCGTTTTGATCCGACGCGAAATGTGCCGTTTGCAGTCTTCGCAGGCCGAACAATCGACGGCGAGTTGAAGCGATATTTTCGCGATCGCACGTGGGCGGTGAAAATGCCGCGCTCGCTCCAAGAGCGTTCCCAGCAGGTTCGCCACGCAACCCAGCAGCTGTCGGCCGAGCTCGGTCGGGCGCCCGTGCCCGCGGAGTTGGTCGATGTGACCGGCCTAGATCTTGACCAGGTCATTGAGGCTCTCGATGCTTCTGCGTCGTATCACGCATCGAGCATCTACGCCTCAGCGTCGACAGGATCGAGTGAGGGGCAGACGCTTGCAGACCGCCTCATGGCGCCTGGCGATGCAATCGCGAAACGCGAGGCCCAAATGACGGTTGAAAGTCTGCTTGAGACGTTGCCTGAGCGTGAACAGCGCATCGTTCGGTTGCGCTTTGAAGATGAACGTACCCAACGCGAGATTGCTGAGATCATCGGAGTGAGCCAGATGCACGTAAGCCGACTCATTCGCAAATCGCTCAAAGACTTGCGCGAGCGGTATCGCAGCGCGACTGACTGAGGTGCGACCAGCGAGGCGCCACTAGGTCAGATCGCTCGGGGTTTCACCTTCGACGGAGAAAATCTCGATCAACCCGGTGATCTCAAGTACCCGGCGAACCGCCGCTGAGGGATTGATGATTCGAACTGGAGTCTCGTCACCATGAAGCTCCGAATGGATTCCGAGTAATGCACTGATCGCGGACGAATCGATGAACGTCGTGCCCCGAAGATCAATGTCGAGGCCGCGAGCCGGGCGCCGGTCAGTCAGCAGAGCCTGGGACAGTTGCGCACAATTGTCCGCGTCGAGTTCGCCCACGATCTGCGCCACTGTTGTTGATTCGCTTGCTTCTATGTCGATCTTCATTTCACTTTGCCGTGATACTTGGGGTTTATGAGTAGCTGCTGCGTCGCAAAACTATCCCAGCGCTGGCCCACGGTACACGTCGCGGTTTCTCAGCCGATTGGTCTGGCGGGGTTGCCGACGACGGTCGAGCCGGGGCCGGTGTCGCGAATTACGACGGCACCGGTGCCGACCGTGCAGCGTTCGCCGATGGTCACGCCAGGCTGCACGATTGCGCCCCCGCCGATAAAGGCGTAGTCGCCAGTGATGACACGCCCGCACAACATCGCCCCCGTGCCAAAGAAGGTAAAGCGGCCGATGTAGTTGTCATGTTCGATTGAGCTCAGCGAACTGGCGTTGACGCCATCGCCGACGATTGCGTCCATCATGACGACGGCTTGGGCGCCAATCATGATGTTGCGGCCGAGCTGAGCAGACCTGCTGACGGTGGCGGTGGGGTGCACCAGGGTGGCGAGCCGGTCGGTGTCGATGCCCGCCATCACGGCAGCTCGCTGCTCAGCGTCAGGGTGGGCAACAAAGACGTGACCACCAGACGGGACCTCAAGAGCAACGTCGACCTGCGACCATTGGTTCAGCAAGTCTGCAACCTCGAATGCCAAGCGCGGTAACGCAGCCGGGCTGGCCGGATCGCCAACGATCGTCAGCTTCGCCATCTACCCGCCCGCAATGGCGGGAATGAAATGCACCTCGGCGCCGTCAGGAATGTCTTCGTACAGCGGATCAGCGATGATCTCGCCGTTGATCGCTACCGAGTGGCCTTCGCTAAGCTGCTCGCCCACACCAGGGAACCGCTCATCGAGCAGCTTGATCAGTCGACGCACCGACGGTGCATCGCCAGCGTCGACTGTCAGATCACTCTCGCCAGTCCGTTCTCGCAAACTTGCGCTGAATTTGACGGTTACCACGCTGTGGGGCGACCGCTAAGCGTTCTTGTCGTTGATCGCCGAGAGCAATCGAACCGGCGACATGGGCAGGTCGTGCAACCGGCACCCGGTGGCTCGGTCGATGGCATTAGCGATCGCACCCATCGGCGGCACGATGCCGACCTCGCCGACGCCGCGCACGCCATAAGGATGGTTCGGGTTCGGCACTTCGACAACGATCGTTTCGATCATCGGTAGGTCCGAGGCCACCGGGATGCGGTAGTCGAGGAAGCTCGGGTTGTCGAGCGTGCCGTCTTCGCGGTGGATGTACTCCTCATTGAGCGCCCAGCCAATGCCTTGCACGACGCCACCCTGCATTTGTCCTTCGACATAGCTGGGGTGAATGGCCTTGCCGGCGTCTTGGGCGGTCGTGTAGCGAACGATCTTGGTCTGTCCGGTCTCTTCGTCGACTTCTACATCGACCAGCTGGGTCGAGAAGCCAGCGCCTGCGCCACGTACGTTTTCGGTGTAGGTGGTCGAGATCGGCCCGCCGGTGCGACCGGCCTTGGCTGCGATGGCCGCCATGCTCAATGGTGTCTCGGTGCCGCTGGCGTGTTGCGCGTGGCCGTTGACCCACTCGACGTCTTCGACTTCGCAGTCCCACATCTTGGCGGCTCGGCGGCACATGTCGGCGGTGAGCTCACGGCACGCCTCGACCACCACTTTGCCGGTGGCCAAGGTGACTCGGCTTCCGCCGGTGACGTCGGTATGGCCGATCGTTTGGGTGTCGGCGATCTGGGGATTGATGCGTTCGACGTCGATACCGAACTCTTCGGCCGCGAACAGTGCCATCGACGCTCGGCTTCCGCCGATGTCGGGCGAGCCGGTGATGACCGACACGTTGCCGTCTTCGTGCACATTGACCGTGGCGACCGAGTTGCCGCCGATGTTGAACCAGAAACCGCACGCAACGCCGCGGCCCTGATTGGCAGCTACCGGCGTGCGGTAGTGGTCGCTGTCGCGAATCGCCTCAAGGGTTTCGACGAATCCAATGCGCGGGTGCGTCGGGCCATAGGGGGCTTGGACGCCCTCGACCGCCGCGTTCTTGAGTCGCAGGTCGATTGGGTCCATGTCGATCGCTCTGGCGAGCTCATCGATCAGGCCTTCGACAGCGAAGGCAATGATCGGCGCACCAGGGGCGCGGTAGGCCGCAACCTTGGGCTTGTTGACCACTACGTCGAAGCCCTCGACGAAGAAGTTGTCGATGTCATAGCAAGCCAGCGCGGTCATTGCCGCAGCGCCCACGGGCGACCCAGGGAATGCGCCAGCTTCGAACGCCATGAATACGTCAGCTGCGGTGATGTCGCCATCATTGGTCACGCCGATCTTGACGCGCATCTCGGAGCCCGATGTGGGGCCGGTTGCTTGGAAGACTTCGTCACGGTCCATCACTACACGCACCGGGCGCCCCGCCTTGCGTGACAACAGCACCGCAATTGGCTCAAGGTAGATGGTCGTCTTGCCACCGAACCCGCCGCCAATCTCGGCGGGCGTCACATTGATGAGTGATGGCTCCATCGCGAGCACGTTTGCGGTCGACGAGCGCATGTCGAAGTGACCCTGCGACGAGCACCACAAGTGGGCTCGACCGTCTTGGCCCGCGTCGGCGACTGCGGCGTGGGGCTCGATGTAGCCCTGGTGCACGGGCTTGGTGGTGTAGTTGCGCTCGATCACAACGTCCGCGGCGGCGAAGCCAGCGTCGAGGTCGCCGCGTTGCTGCAGCGCTCGCGACGCCACGTTTGAAGACGCTTCGGGCGCGGGGTCGACGTTGGCGGTTATCAGGTCGTCGTGCAGCAGCGGGGCGCCGTCGGCCATAGCTGCGCCGGCGGTGAGCACGTGGGGCAGCACTTCGTACTCGACGACAATTGCGGCGACAGCCCGCTGGGCCTCTTGGCGCGTCGCTGCGGCCACTGCGGCGACGGGGTGACCCTCGAACAGCACCTTGTCGCGTGCCATGACCTTGGCGGCCTGAAACACGTCAGGCTGCTTGGCGCCAGCTTCTTTGAGATCTGGGAAGTCGGCGCCGGTGATCACGGCTTGTACGCCTGGCATCGACTCGGCCGCAGTCGTGTCGATCGAAACGATGCGTGCGTGGGCATGGGGTGATCGGGCGATCGCTGCTTCGATCATGTTCGGCAACACGAGGTCAGCGCCAAAGCGGGCTTTGCCGGTGACCTTGTCGAGACCGTCGGGTCGAATCGGTCGGGTGCCGACCCACTTGAAGCCGGTGTTTGTTGTTGGGTCTTCGGTCATCGTCATGATGAGGCTCCGTTCATCTGATCAGCATTCATTTGAGCAGCAGCGTCGAGTACGGATCGAATGATCTTGTCGTAGCCCGTGCACCGGCAGAGGTTGCCGGCGAGGGCATAGCGCACTTCGGTTTCAGTGGGGTTCGGGTTCTTGTCGAGCAGCGCCTTGGCGGCCATGAGGAAGCCGGGGGTGCAGATGCCGCATTGCAGTGCAGAACCTTCGAGGAAGGTTTGCTGCAGCGGGTGCAGGTGCTCGGCATCGGCAAGCCCCTCGACCGTCATGATCATCGTGCCTTCGGCTTCGGGGGCAAAAATCAGGCACGCGCACGTCACTCGATCATCGAGCAAGACCGAACAGGCACCGCAGTCGCCAGTGCCGCAGCCCTCTTTGACGCCGGTCAGGCTGACCTCGTCTCGCAGGGCGTTCAAGAGCGAGTCCCCGGCGTCGGCGAGGAACTCGGCTTCGTGGCCGTTGATTGTGCAGCTGACATGTGTGCGACCCATCAGTGGGTACCTCCGGTAGTTGCTCCGCCGGCTCGCTCGGCGGCGATCTTGACGGCTCGTTTGGCAAGGACTCCAGCGACCTGTTTGCGGTACTCGATGGTGCCGCGCTTGTCGTCGATTGGGTTGCAGGCAGCGCTGGCTGCGGCCGCTACTGCGGCGAGCGTGTCGTCGTTGATTGGCTGGCCGGTGAGCACAGCCTCGGCATCGGCCACCCGCACCACGGTGGGTGCAACAGCGCCAAGGGCGATGCGCGCCGACTCGCAGTTGCCGTCGGCATCGAGGGTTACCCGGGCGCCAGCGCCGACCACTGCGATGTCCATCTCAGTACGCGGCGTCATGCGAAGATAGGCATCGCCGGTGTTCGCCGGCGGCCGGTCGATCTCGAACTCGACAATGAACTCGTCGTCGGCCAACGAGGTCTTGCCTGGGCCGGTTGCGATGTCGCCGACCGGCACCGTTCGTGTACCGCTGCTTCCGGCCACGACTGCTCGCACGTCGTTTGCGACCATTGCTGGCACTGAATCGGCAGCAGGTGAGGCGTTGCAAAGGTTGCCGCCGAGGCTCGATCGATTCTGAATCTGGTCACTGCCGATCAGCCCCGCTGCTTCGCTGAGCCCCGGAAGCGCCCCGGAGAACGCCGGGTCTTCGGTAAGGCGCGAGGTCGGCGTAGCGGCACCTACCACCCAACCAGCATCGTTAGCGGTCACAGCCGTGCAGCGGTCGATCCGCTTAAGGTCGATGAGCAGTCCGGGCTCGGGTCGACCCGCGCGAATTTGCGGAATCAGGTCGGTAGCGCCAGCGAAAACCCGAGCTTCGGGATCGGCCGCTAGCGCCCCAACGGCCTCATCGACTGACGTCGGTGCGAGGTAGTCCACGTTGTTCTCTTTCCCCTAGTGATGCCATGAGTTCTGACCACCGCACCTTAGTTGTCAATCGATCGCTCGAACTACCCTGACCCCAATGGGTATGCCAATGGGTATGACGGTCAGCGAAACACTTGAGAACCGATATTCGGTGCGGGCGTATCGCCCCGATCCGGTGCCAGACGAGTTGATTCGAGAGGTGTTCGAGGTCGCACGACTCGCACCGTCGGGCAGCAATATCCAGCCGTGGCACGTTGCGGTGGTGTCTGGTGAGCCGCGGGTGCAGCTCGAAAAACAGCTCAGCTCACTCGACGAGCAGGGCGTTGCGCCAAACCGTGCCTTTCAGGCGGCTGGCGATTCGTTGACTGGCGTCTATAGAGACCGCCGACGCGAATGCGGGTTCACGTACTACGGAGTCATGGGCGTGACCCGCGAAGACAAGGCCGGTCGCGTCGCCCTGGCCCGCAAGAACTTCGAGTTCTTCGGCGCCCCGCACGTGGCTTTCTTCTCGATGTCCAAGACAATGAACATTGGCAATGCCGCCGACGTGGGCATCTTCTTAGGCACCGTGATGTACGTGATGGCCGACAAGGGCATTGGCTGCATTGCGCAGGGTTCATTGGCGAACTACCCCGATCCGGTCCACGAGATCGCGGACATTCCCGAAGGCAACGGCATCTTGTTTGGGCTGTCGTTTGGCTTCGAAGCCGAGGGTGAACACATCAACACGGTGCGTATGCCGCGAGCACCCCTTGACGACATCGCGAGCTTTACCAGCTAGCTTCTCGCCATGATCTCGAACACAGCCCAGGTGCAACGGTCGGTCTTTGAACAGCGCACTGGCTGGGCGCTCAAACCCGAGGGTGCCTGCAAGGGCGACGTGTGCATTCCGCTGGCATCGCCGCCCGAGGGCGACACCGTCGACCTCGCATCGCTCACCGAGCAGATGGGTCTAGCGCTCGTTCACGACGCCGATCACGGACTCTGGGCGGTCGGCCCCGAAGCGCTCGGCGGTCGAGCTCTTGCCACGGCCGAGGCGCCGAACCTGACGCTTCCGACTGTCGAGGGTGACATATTTGAGTTGCATTCGCTGCGAGGCTCCAAGGTCCTGATGGTCGCATGGTCGCCCTATTGAGGATGCTCAGCTGACTTGCCCGTGTGGCAGGCATTTCGCAATGCGCATCACGCCGAGGGCTTTGAGCTCATCACGGTCGGCATGGACACCGCCGGCGTCGAAGCATGCCGCCCTTTCATCGAAGCTGCTTCACCCGAGCACCCGAGCCTGATCGACACCCATCACCGGGTCGCCGAGCAGTTTGGCGTAATCAATATTCCCAACGCGGTGTGGATTGACGAAGACGGGGTCATCGTGCGGCCGGCCGAAGCAGCGCCGGCCCCGCCATCGATGCGTGATGGCGACCGCCAGAGCTCACTCGGCGACATGGGCGAGATGCCCGAACGCGTCATGGCGATTATGGGCGAGGCGATGAAGATCGAATCTGACCCCGAGGCCTACGAGGCCGCCCTGGTCGACTGGATCACCAACGGTGCAGACAGCGAATTCGCTCTTTCGCCCGAGCAGGCAATAGAGCGATCTCGGCCCCGTGACGACTCGACGTCGCGCGGTGCCGCGCACTTCGAACTCGCTGCGCATCTTGAGCTTGCTGGCGAGCACGAAGCCGCAATTGGCCATTTCCGCCAGGCCCACGAGCTAGTGCCCGACAACTTCTCGTACAAGCGCCAAGCATGGTCGCTCGAACCGGGGCCCGAAGGTCCGCTCAATCGTTTCTGGCAAGGGCCGACCGAAGGCGCCGAAGCCGACTGGCCCTATGCCGGCGACTGGCTGGCCGACGTCAAAGAGATGGGCGCCGCCAACTACTACCCAGCCTTCCAGCCCTAGCGTTTGGGGTTCGCCTTTGGACCGAAGTCGACGGCCCTAGTGCCCGACGAGGTAATCGGGAATTTGGTTGCGATCGACGGGTCCAAACGGATCGTCAAACGGTTCGAGGACGCCTTGGTCGTCGTACACCAAATCGCCACTCTCTAACCGCGATACGAGCAGATCGAGGTAGCCGGTCCACGAGGGGGCCAGCACCTCGAACGCGTCGTCTTCGACCTGAATGATCTGGCCGATTGCGCCACCGGGCGCTGGGTCGAGGTCGATCGCGACGCAATACACGTCGACCTGCATTATCGGAAGCCACTTCGGATTGCCCCAGAGAGGCTTCACCGGCCCAGTGATTCGATAGTTACCGCGGTCGCAGCTGACAGGGGGCTGGCAGCTAGGTTTGCAGCCGGAGCCAGGTGGCGAGTGTGGCTTCGAGATCGAGGTGCTGGCTTGGCTCGCGCTCGGCGTTGAGCTCTTCAACTTTGGCTCGCACAGCCGTCTCGGTCCGAAGCCGCCACAGTGCTGGCATCTCTTTGCGTAGCTCTTCGTCGAGTCGCAGTGCCTTGAGTTTCTTGCGTTCCTGGGCGACGAAGCGATCGGCCCACCAACCTGGTCGACGTCGTTTGTCGATGTCGGGGATTGGCTTGCCAGCCCCACCGAGATTATCGAAGTAGCCGTCTTCTCGGGCCTGACGGACCTTGCGCTCGGTCATTGCATCGATGGCACCGTTCGGCACCTGATTCTCGACGTCGACGATCCGACTAAAGATCGGATGTCGCCGAGGTGGCGTTGGCTGCGGGTCGCCCACGCTCGCAAGGGTAAAGCCCGTTCAGGGCTGAACACGCACGCGGCACTACTGTCGCCAGTATGCAAATCGCTGTCACGACCGCCTTTAGCCACCACACGCCGATCGACTACATCGTTGGCGCGGCGCAGAGAATCGAGGCGGCCGGATTCGCCGCCGTCTGGGTGCCAGAGCACGTGCTGTTCTTCCCCGAGTACGAGTCGTCGTATCCCTACTCGCCCGACGGCAAGGTGCCGGGTGATCCCGACGGTGTGCTTGACCCGTTCACGGCGCTCACGTTCGTCGCCGCCCATACGACGACATTGCGACTCGGTACCGGCATCTGCTTAGTGCCGCAACGCCAGCCGGTCTACACGGCCAAGATGGTCGCCGATCTCGACTACCTATCGGGCGGACGGGTCGACTTTGGCGTTGGCATTGGGTGGCTCGAAGAAGAGTTTGAGGCGCTCGGTATGGACTTCGGTGCCCGAGCCGCTCGCTGCAATGAGTACATGGCAGCCATGAAGGCGTGCTGGGGTGCCGACCCGGTGAACTTCGCAGGTGAAACCGTCACGATCAACAACGCGGCGTTCAACCCCAAGCCGGTGCAAGGCCCGCACCCGCCGATCTTTGTGGGCGGCGAAAGCAACCCGGCGCTGCGTCGCGTCGCGACGTTTGCCGATGGCTGGTACGGCTACGGCGTTGCCCCCGACGAGGTCGAAGCGCATCTGGTGCGCCTCGATGAGCACCTCGATGCGGCCGGGCGCACCCGCGACGAGATCAAGGTCTACGTGGCCCCGAATCGGCTCAAGGTCGACCCTGATGTGACCGCGGCCTATGCCGAAGCCGGCGTCGAGCAGCTCATTCTCGGCCTGTTCGCACGCAACCTCGACGAACTCGACAGCCGCCTCGACAAGCTACGGGCCGCGGCCTCGATGTAGCTCGACGTAACGTCGCTACTCGAAGTTGTCGTTACTCGAAGTTGATGACGGTGCGGGTGCCCTCGCGATTTTGCATCGCCGTGTAGCCCTCGTTGATCTGTTCGAGGTGAATGTGGCGGCTCACCATGTCATCAAGATTCAAGCGCCCATCGAGGTACATATTGACGTACTGGGGCATGTCTCGACGGAACACGTTGGAGCCCATCATCGAGCCCTTGAGGGTCTTTTCTTGCATGAAGATTTCATAGCCTGGGATCTCGAGCATGGCATCAAACGGCATCATGCCGACGATGACCGTCGTGCCTCGAACGCCGGTCACGGCCCAGGCCTGCTCGGCCGTCTGCTTAAGGCCGATGCACTCAAACGAGTAGTCGGCCATCAGGCCGCCGGTGGCTTCTTTAACCTCGGCAACGACGTCTTGGGTCGAGCCGTTGATGAGATCGGTGGCGCCAAGCTTCGAGGCCAGGTCGAGCTTGTCTTGGGTGATGTCGACAGCGAAGATCCGCCCAGCACCGGCGATGCGTGCGCCCTGCAGTGCTGACAGACCAATGCCGCCACAGCCAAAGATCACAACGGTTGAACCTGGTTCGATGCGAGCAGTGCGAAATACCGCGCCGACGCCCGTCGTGACGCCGCAGCCGATGAGCGCTGCCTTGTCGAGCGGCATTTCGTCGCGCACTTTGGCGACGGCGTTTTCGTGGATCAACATCTCTTCGGCGAAGCCGCCGAGGCGGGCGAATTGGGCGAGACCCTCGCCGGCCTGGTTGGTGAGCCGCGGTGCTTCTTCCTTGGAGCGATCGAGTGACCGATTGTTGCGGCACACGTTCGGGTGCCCGGTCAGGCACATGTCGCAGTGCCCGCAGAACAGTGACAGGCAGGTGATGACTCGGTCGCCGGGTTTCACATACGTCACGCCCGGGCCCACCGCCTGCACGATGCCAGCCGACTCGTGGCCCATTACCGCTGGGAGCTTGGTCGACCAGTGGCCTTCCATAAAGTGCAAGTCGCTGTGACAGAGCCCGGCGTGCAAGGTCTGGATAAGCACCTCGTTGCCTTGGGGTTTGTCGACGTTGATCTCTTCGATCACGAGCTCGCCGGGAATCTGGTTCAGAACAGCTGCCTTCATAGCGCCACCGTAAGCCCGCAGACCCTCCCACCCGAAATTTGGACATTTACGGCAACATGTTCGCCGTAAATGTCCAAATTTCGGGTGGCCTGGCGGGGGAGTAGCGTCTCGGCCATGGTGCGACTGAGTGATCTACATGAATCCGAAGCCGAACACTTGCGAGCTCGGGCTGCGGCAATGCCGGCGGTCGAGTGTGGGCCGTGGCTCTCGCCGAAGCCGCTGGCCGACAGCGTCGTCGCGCTGGTGTCGACGGCCGGGCTGCATCGACGTGACGACCCGCCGTTCACGCTGGGTGCGGTCGACTACCGGATCTTGCCGGGCGATGTTGACTTCGCCGACGTGTCGATGAGCCACATCAGCGCGAACTTCGACCGCAGCGCGTATGGCCAAGATCCGAACATCGCGTTTCCGCTCGAACGGCTGCGAGAGATGGCGACCGACGGCGAGATCGGCGGGGTGTCGCAGTGGCACTACTCGTTTATGGGCGCGATGCCCGACCCCACCAACTTCGAGGTCACCGGCACCGAGGTCGGAAGACTGATGGCTGCCGATGGCGTCGATGTAGCACTGCTGATCCCCGTTTGACCGTTGTGCACGGGCGCCGTCGGCGCCCTCTCGCACTACATCGAACGCTCAGGCGTTGCGACCACCTCGATCAGTTTGATTCGTGAGCAGTCCGAAAAGGTCGGACCCACCCGTGCGCTGTGGGTGCCGTATGCGCTGGGTCGCCCGTTGGGGTCCTCGGCCGATCCCGACTTCCAAAAAGGTGTGATGCGGGCCGCGTTCGGCCTGCTCGAGACCGCAACCGAGCCAACGATCGCCGACTACTCGGTCGAGTCACCTGACGAGGCGGGTCCGGGGCAGTGGTCGTGCCCGTTGAACTTTGCCCCCACCGATGCGACCTCGCTCGAGGCCCGGCTGTTGGCCGAGGTCGCGGGTTTGCGGCCATGGGTTGCCGAGACCCGTCGCACTCGTGGTCGCACTCTGTTCGGCGCCAGCGGAGCTGCCCCCGACCAGGTCGATGAGGTCGTGCGAACGCTCGCAGCGATCGCGGAGTCGGCAGACGTCACCCGCACGCCCGAGATCGGTGACGGCGACATCGACTGGCGACACCCGATGCCGTTGTTGCTGCGTCACTTGGCCGATGACCTGCGGTCGTTCTACCACGAAGGCATCGCAGCCCAGCCCGGCGCAGGCGCACCGAACCATGGCGCTCTCAACGACTGGATCTTTGGCGGCACTGCTCTGGGCGAAACGCTGCAGCTCATCGCGGACCACCTCACGGCCGCCGATACCGGCATGGCATCGATCGTGCGCGGCCTCATCATTCCCGAGGGCCATTACAAGGGCGGAAGCGCGTTCCCCGCCACCAAAGAGTTTGGACACAGCAAATGACCGACCATTTGGCGGCCAACGGTGGGGTGCAGGGCCATGTCAGCGATGGCTTCGAGGCGGTTGCAGATGCGTTCGTGGCGAACTTCGCTGAGCGCAACGAGACCGGAGCCTCGACGTGTCTCTATGTCGGCGGCGAGCAGGTCGTCGATCTTTGGGGCGGCACCGCCAACCATCGAACCGACGCGCCGTGGACCCAAGACAGCGTCATCGTCGTGTACTCAAGCACCAAGGGTGCGACCGCTATCTGTGTCGCGATGCTGGCCGAGGCGGGTCGGCTCGTTTACGAAGCCAAGGTGGCCGACTACTGGCCTGAGTTTGCAGCCGCTGGCAAGGGCGAGGTGACTGTCGCGCAGCTTATGAGCCATCAGGCGGGTCTGATCTTTGTCGATCCGCCGTTGCGGACCGAACAGGTCTTGGCGGTCGAACCGGTCGTTGCGGCTCTGGCCGCGCAACCGCCCCTGTGGGAGCCAGGCACCACCCACGGCTACCACGCGCTGACTTACGGCTGGTTGGCCGGAGAGCTTGTACGCCGTATCGACGGTCGCAGCGTGGGCACCTTCTTTGCCGACGAAGTTGCTGGCCCGCTCGGGTTGTCGTTCTGGATTGGCTTGCCCAAAGAGCACGAGCCGCGTGTTGCGTGGTTGCGGGGCGCGCCGGCGCCGACCGGCGACGATCTCGATCTGATGCGCAAGATCGCTGGCCGCGGCACCAATGGTGGCCGAGCCTTGTCACTTGACGGAGCCGTCGGTGCGTTCCAAGGCGACATGATCTTCAACACGCGAGCCGGCCGCGCGACCGAAATGCCAGCCGCGAACGGGGTCACCAACGCAGCATCGCTGGCACGCATGTACGCCGCAACCATCGGTGATGTCGACGGGGTTCGGCTGTTGTCACCGGCAACGGTCGACGTCGCTCGAGCCGAACAAGTGCACGGCCCTGACGAGTCGCTGGTGCTGTCGACGCGGTTCGGTCTCGGGTTTATGTTGCACAACGACGAGCTGCACTTCGGCCGCGACGGATGCTTTGGCCACTACGGCGCAGGCGGCTCGCTCGGCTGCGCGGACCCCGAAGCTGAGATGGCGTTCGGCTATGTGATGAACCAGATGGGCGGTGGCATCGCCAGCGACCCCCGAGCCGTCAGCCTGCTAGAGGCAGCCCGGGGCTGCCTCTAGAGAGCCGTGCGATTGGGGAAGACGACGGGTAGGTAGCGGGGGCCGCGTACTTGGCCGCCGGCCCAGGTGACCTCGTCGGGTTCGGCGCAGGTGAACTCGGGGATCATTGCGAGCATCTCGGTGATCGCAATCGTCATCTCCATGCGGGCCAAGTTCGAGCCGAGGCACCGGTGCACGCCTGAGCCAAACGCGACGTGCCGGTTCTTCTGGCGGTCGATGATGATCTCTTCTGGATCTTCGAAGACCTCAGGGTCGCGGTTGGCCGCCGGGAAGGTCAGCATGACGCGATCGCCCTTGCGTACTTCTTGGGTGCCGAGTTTGGTGTCTTTGCTGGCTACCCGGGCCATCGTGACGGGCGCGTAGGCCCGCAGAAATTCTTCGACCGCAGTCGGGATCAACTCGGGTTCATCGACGAGTCGTTGACGATCTTCGGGGTGCGTAGCGAGGTGCCACAGTGCCGAGCCGATCGAACTCCATGTCGTGTCGATGCCAGCGATCAGCATCAGGCCAACGTTGCCCCGGATCACGGGCATCGGCACCGGCTCACCGTCGATCTCGGCGCTGAGCAGGAACGAGATAAGGTCATCGCCGGGGTTCTCCATGCGGTCTTTGATTTCGTCTACGAAGAAATTGCGAATGATCTCTGAGTAATGCTCGCGAACCTCGGGGTCCTGCAGGCCGAGCTCGAGCGCGCCCTGCACCCACTCGGTGAACTCGTTGGACCGGTCGGGGTCGATGCCGAGAATCGCTGCGATGATGCGGGGCGGAATCTGGCGCGCGTAGTCGCCGGCAAAGTCGGCGTGGCCGTCTTCGATGAACCCACGAATCAGTTCACGGCACAGTTCCTGGGTGTGCTCGCGGTACTTCTCGATCGCCTTGGGGGCAAAGAACGGCAGCATGAGTTGGCGCTCGGGCATGTGGTGCGGGGCGTCGCTTGAAATGATCGACCGCAGGCGGTTGCCGTCGTCGTCATAGGAAATCGGCGTGGGCGTGACCGAGACCGAGTGCGACGACCACTCTTCGACGTTGCCTGCGATATCGCGGACGCCCTCGAACGTAGTGGGCATGAACGTCGTCTGGCGGCGCTCGGTGCGCGCAAACGGACAGCCCGAGTCGCGCAGGTCTTTCCAGATCGGGTACGGATCGTTGACGAACTCTTCGTCGAAAATCTCGAAGTCGCTGGTCCAGTCCTCGACCGGTTCGACGGTGCTCATAGCAGTACCCCTTTGTGGCGAACCCCCCGGTTCGATGGGTCCCAGCCTAATCGTCGCAGCGTGACCAAACATCGACGATGAAGTCGATGACCTGGTTTGCGTCATCGTGGTGGGCGATATGGCCGAGCCCGTCGAGCAGATGCCACGACCCGTTGGTGCCGATCGATTTGGCGGTCAATATTGCCTGGTCATCGCTGGCATAGGCGTCTTCGCTTCCTTGTGCGATCACGGTGGGCACGTCGATGGCAGCGAGCAACGGTCGAATGTCCCACGTCTGAAATTCGGTGCTCACCCACACGCCGCTCCATGCCTCGAAGATGGCTTCAGGCGCACGATGGTGTTTGGCGAGCCCGGCGACGATGCGACCACGGTTCGCTTGCATGTCGACGATCGAACTGCGACAGATGTCTTCGACCCAGCTGTGCGGTGCGATCGCAAGAACGCCTCGCACCCGCTCGTTCGTCGTTGCAGCATGAATCAGCGCAGTGCTACCGCCATCAGAGTGGCCCACCACAAACGGTAAATCGATAGTGAGCGCCGTGAGAAGCCGATCGAACACGATCGCCTCACGGTGTAGCCAGTCGGCGGGCCATGGACCGGTTGGCACGGGGGTCGACATGCCGTGGCCAGCGCGCTCGTAAGCCATGACGGTTCGACCCGTTCGCGCGGCAACTTCGGCCGGCACCGAACGCCATTGGCCGATCGAACCTAGGCCGTCGTGCAACATGACGATGTCGATTGTGCCGCTGCCCCAGGTGGCTGTAGCTAGCTCGCATCCAGCCACCGAAACAGTGTTGAGCTTGGGTGCATCGTGCGGGAGAGCTTTCGGCGGACGCGTCATGGGTCCATCCTGACACTTCGACGATGCTGACTCATCCAGCGAGGTTGACTCATCAAGCGAGCGGGTTAGTTCGAGACGGGCAGCTCGATTCGCTGCGGTCCGCTTCCGATTCCAGAAACACTGAGCAAGAGTTCGTCGTCTCCTACGGCGACGCTGCCGTACCACGTGTCGCGGGTTGTCTCCCAGACGACGTCCCATGACACGCCGTCGGGCGAGTACGCGACGAGTGCCTTTGTGCGACGACCTTCGTCTGCGTCTGCGACCTCGGGGTCGAGGGCCTCAGCGAGCTGCTCCATTGCGATGGTGAGCTCGAGTTCGCCGTCAGCGTCGAACAGTCGAAGACTGGGCTCGCCGTCGACGCGGCCCCACGGCGGGTCAGCTTCGATCCCGTCGGAGGTCTCGCCGTTGGTAAAGGCAAACCCGTCTGTAAACGTCGAGACGGATCCGTCGGGCCGTTCAACGGTGACGGGGCCGGTGCGGATATTGCCGGTCAGGGTGTAGCCATCGGCTGCGTAGGTGCCGTCGATGGCGGGCCCGCGTGCGTTGTTGGTGACCCAGGACTCGCGAACGGTGTCGCCCGCTACTGCGACGATCAACTCGTTGGTGCCCGGACGGTAGAGCCGCACGCCGCCGAAGAGGCCTCGCTCAATGCCAGGGCTGTCGCCGGCCACCGGCCCTCGGTATTCGTAGTCGACTGTGCCGTCGGTCGATCGCAGTCGAACCGATCCGTCGCCACTTCGTTGTTCGATGATCAAGTCCTCGGCTTGGAGCGCCCACCCGAGTTCGTTCTCGGGCGCGCCGCGTTCCCACGGGCGAGACGAGGTGACGAACAGCGCCCAGCCTGCTGGACCGTGCACGACCTCTGGCTTGAGCCAAATGGTGGTCGGATCAACATCGATGGGCAGCGACCCGGTGATCACTTGCCCGTCTTGCAACAGATGAGAAACCCAGCCCGCGTCTGTTGGTGATATTGCGAGCGCCTGCTCGGCTGAACCTGCGACCAGGCCGAGCCGGTTGTCGGTGCCAGTAGAGAACAGCGGCTGCCAGACGCGTCCATCGTCAGACCATCTGACCTCACTGGTGGCCTCATCGATCATCGCAAACTGACCGTCAAACGAGAACAGCCCATACGGGTTGAAGTTCTCGTCGGTCTCGATCTCGACGAACGGCTCGCCGCCGGTGCTCAGCAGCAGCCGTGGTCGATCTCTGGTCGAATCGACTTCGGCCGCGACGTCGGCGATCACGATGACCTCGCCGTCACATCGATGCAGCGCCACACCTGCAGCGTCGGTCGCAACCGTGCACACGTCGCTTGATCGAATCCGCTGCTGCTGGAAGTCGACTCGTTGATCGATGTCGATCGCCACCAGCACCTGGTCACCGGCTGCCGCGGCGTTCAGGAGGTTGATTCGTGGGCGCAGACCAATGTTGTCGGGTAAGTCGGCTAGCGCTGCCAGCTGGACCGGAATGAGATCCCACGACTGGAGAGTGCGCGAGGTAGCGATAAGCGGCTGATCGCTTCCGCTGACAGAGTTTCCGCCGCCACTTGATGAATCGACGACGGCGACGAACCGGCCATCAGAGCGAAAGAAACGCTCGACCGACAGGCGCAGGTCGCGACGTTGCACGTTGAAGCGCGAAAGGGGCAGCCACTCGATGCCATCAGCTGATGTCGACAGTTGGCCTCCGCCGCGCGCTAGCGCGACGAAACCGCCGGTTCCGTCGCCGATCGGCGCATGGGGTTGCTGCGACGCATTGGGCGGGTCGACGGGGACTACCTCGGCCACCGTGTCGGTGTCGTCACCGGGGCTCGCGCTGATAAGGCCACCAATGACGGCAATGACAGCCAAGCTCGCAGCGGCGATCAGCGCCCGGTCGCGGAACGAACGCCTGCGGCCAGCTTTGGCCAGCGTGTGCGCGTCGTCTTCGCTCTGATCCACTCGGTCCGCTGCTCGGTTCAGGGCCGCTCGTCGTTCGTCGGGTCCAGGAATGTCGTCATCTGGGCCAGCCCGCAAAGCGCCGAGTGCTCGTCGGTGACGCAACTCAATTGTCGACGGCTGCCGGTCGAAGGCAAGAGCGGTGCGCTCGGTGTCCCAGTGCAGCCACTCGAGACACACCAGCGCACTGCGTTGACCCACGGGTAGCTGGCCAATGTCGTCGAGCGGATCGTCGGTTTTGAAGACCGCGACGGACTGGTTGCGCGCCGCAAAGCGTTCGCCGCGACGATTAGCCCACGACATCGCTGCGCCCAATGCGTGGGCCATAGGGTCTGCGTCATTGAGTCGCGACCAGCGCCGGGCAGTGCGCTCTAGCCCAGCACGGGTCGCGGCGGCACCCAAGTTCTCGTCGTTGAGACACAAGGCAAGCGCGACGCCAAGCCGCTGCCCATCGTGTTCGTGGAACTCGGCGAAGGTGCCAGCTGCTTCGCCATCCATAACGCAAAGTGTTGCATGTGTGGCCGTGCCAGCCAGGGTCGTCGTAGTGGCGTTGTAGTGGCAGTAGAGATCGACCGATGCGCTAGGAAGTACAGATGACTGATGACGACCGCGACCGTTGGAACGCCCGGTGGGGCGAAGCGCCGCCAGTACGAGGCCCTGTTGTACCGCCGCTGGCATTTGCTGATCATCTTGACGTCCTTCCAACGTCAGGGCGTTGCCTGGAGCTCGCGTGTGGCCGCGGTGAAACGGCGGTTTGGTTGGCCCTGCGCGACGTCACGGTGCGCGCCGTCGACGTTTCCGATGAAGCAATCGCAGTAGCGGAGGAACTCGCAGAATCTCAGGGTGTGGCCGCGAACTGCGAGTTCGTCGTGTGGGACCTCGACACCGGGTTGCCGTTCGGCGAACCGGTCGACCTCGTCATGTGCCACATGTTTCGAGATGCTCGACTTTACGCCGCGATCATCAAGCGGCTTGCGCCCGGGGGAGTACTCGCGATCGCAGTGCGCAGCGAGGTTGGCGGTCAGCCAGGGCCGTACTCGGCCGCCCCCAACGAGTTGGTCGAGGCGTTTGCGTCTCTCGATCACATCGCAGCAGAGGAAGGCGACGGGATGGCTCTGCTGCTCGCTCGTCGAGTCGGCTGACGCATGACAATCAATCGACCCGTGGGTGCGCTTGAAGGCGTTCGCATCATCGATCTGACCACTGTGCTGATGGGCCCGCTGGCTACTCGCATGCTGGCTGATCACGGCGCTGATGTGATTCGTGTCGAAGACCCCGGCAGCGAGGCTTATGCGGCTGATCAAAGGCTCAATGGCGTGTCTGCGATTGCCTTGAATACGCAACGCAACAAACGCCGGGTCGGTCTCGATCTTAAGTCGGTGGCGGGCCTCGAGGCGATGCAGGATCTGATCGGGACTGCCGATGTTGTGGTGAGCAACCTGCGAGCGGGTGCGCTTGAGCGCCTCGGTCTTGACCCAGACTCGCTGCTCGCAGCGAATCCCACGCTGATTTACTGCATCGCCAACGGGTATGGCGCCGAGGGCCCCTATGCCGATCGGGCCGCGTATGACGACGCGATACAGGCGCTGTCAGGTCTGGCGGCCTTGCACGGTCGAGTCACGGGCGAACCTCGATTCGTGCCGTCGGCGATTGTCGACAAGATCATGTCGCTGAACATCGTGCAGGCGGTGATGGCCGCGCTGTTGCATCGACACCAGACCGGCAATGGTCAGGCGATTCGAGTACCGATGTTCGAGACAATGGTGGCCTTTAACATGGTCGAGCATCTGCGTGGCGCAGCATTCGATCCGCCTCGTGGCGAGGTTGGCTATCCGCGCGTGCTGAGCCCGAATCGCCGGCCCTACGAGTGTGCAGACGGTTGGATTTGTTTGCTTCCTTACAACACCAATCAGTGGCGATCCTTCTTTGCCCTGGTGGGGCGCCCCGAGCTGATCAAAGATGAAATGTTCGCATCACACGATGCCCGGGTTCGCAACGCTGATGACTTGTACGGATTCGTCGCCGAAGTCGCTCCGATGTTCTCGATCGACGAGTGGATGTCGCGCTGCGATGAGCATTCGATCCCGTGCAACCCGGTGCTCGACCTGGCTGATCTGTTGCACGACCCGCACATCGAGGCGGTTGGTCTGATCGAGTCGCACGAGCACCCCGATGAGGGCCCGTATATCTCGATTTCCGATCCGATTGCGTATGGCGAGATGTCAACAGCCTTGCGGCGCCACGCCGCTCGACCAGGCGAGCACACCGCCGAAGTTATGGCCGAGATTGGTTGGACCGCCGAACAGATCGCCACGCTTCAGTAGGGTCTTGGCGGTGCTGACCGGACCCGCGAGTTCTAAGTAGGCGGTTTGGTCCCAAGCGTCTGAACTTCGCTAGAACAGGTTCATGCCCAAGATGACGAATGCTGAGACCGCAGAATTCCTCGGCGAGCCTGGCCATCTGTTGCGGCTAGGCACCGTCGACGCAGCGTCGATGCCGTCAGTGGTGCCGATCTGGTTCTTGCACCGTGACGACCGCATCTGGTTCACGCCACGGGCGAAGTCCGAGTGGTTCGAGCATCTGCGTGAGAACCAAAACGTGTGTTGCACGATCGACGAATCCGAGGGGTCGCTGCGCAAGGTTGTCGCCAGGGGTGCGGCCGAGATGGTGCACGACGTCGGCGAAGACGACGAGTGGCGAGACGTCTACCGAGACATCACGATGCGCTACGTACCCGAGCACTATGGCGATGCCTACCTCAGCGATACCAGTGCCGAACCTCGCGGCCTGTGGGCGTTGTCGCTCGACCAGGCTCGGGTAGAGACGTGGCGTATGCCCACCGAAGACGGTGAAGACCGACTCGCGGTGTGGGCCCCCAAGTACTACCACGACGGGCGTGCCAAGAATCCGTAGCAGCGTGCATCTACAGCGGCGCTCTTGACGTAAAGGTGGGATTGAGTGTCAAGCAGGGGGATTGCCGCAATGGTGACAACAGGTAGAAGAGGGCGATCTCGTTCCGTGACCAGTGGGATGATTGCACTTGCCGTGGGGGTCGTTCTGATGGTGGCACTTCCTGCCGCTCAGGCTCACGATCCGATCTTCATCGCCGATGATCAGACCACGCCTGACTCCGGGCCATTTATGCCAGACGGATCGATTTCGTGGGCGCTGTACGGCCAAGTGCTGTCTGCTGGTGACACGCGCGGATTCGAGTTCGACCTACGCGATGGCGAAGAACTTTACATCAGCCTGTTGATTCCGAACCTCGAGCCCGAGCTGAGCCTCACCGATGGCGATCTGCCGATTGTTGAACTCGAATCGCCCGATGGGTCGAGCCGAACCTTGACGGCCGAAGTCAGAGAAGTCTTCGATGAAGAGTTCAGTCGCACGAGCTACGTGACGTTGCACGAACTGCGCGAACCAGCTCAAGCCGGGCGCTACCGCGGCGTTGTTGTCGGAAGCGCGCCTTCGAGGTTCACGATCGCGATTGGCGAGACCGAGATCTTCTTTACTGAGACCGAGCGCAGCGGCGACCGGCCATCGAACTTCATGGAGATCTCGGCGCCGCTCAACGCTTGGTATTCAACGCCGCCTGGTGGCGAGCCCACCGGTGAGACCGCAGCTGGCGAGGCCGAGATTGATCTAGATCGCATCGAAGAGGCGATGGGGAGCGGCGAGGGCGAGATCGCCGAAGGCGGTTCGTTGCGCGGCGATGAGTCCACTGACAAGTCCGCTACTCAGGCGCCAAGCGCGGCCACCTCAGCGGTGGCTGCCGATGAGGGCGGCTCAAACGGGTGGGTCGCTCCTGTCGTGATCGGCGCAGTCGTGATACTTGGTGGCGGGGCATTCCTCGCTCGACGTCGGGGCGCCGACGACGCAGCGTGAGCACTGCGCGCAGAGCAAGCAGCGTGAGCACTGCGCGCAGAGCAAGCAGCGTGAGCACTGCGCGCAGAGCAAGCAGCGTGAGCACTGCGCGCAGAGCAAGCAGCGTGAGCACTG
>Ga0114956_1000135_pt1 | contig 44623 bp, 35 predicted proteins | sample MaitaG_FD_87304 | JGI IMG/M metagenome (GOLD analysis project Ga0114956, IMG submission 87304) | Marine algal microbial communities from Maine, USA - Maine_Asex2 metaG | ecosystem: Host-associated > Algae > Red algae > Unclassified | place: Maine, USA | collected 2015-01-05 | reverse complement strand
TTTTGAGTCAGATTTTCGTGTCAATTGAGGTGAATAGTTGTTCTATTCGCCGAAATTTACGCGGAAATATGGCCAAAAGATCGCGCTGTCGGCCGATCAGATTATTCTCGGACAGGCTCCTAGAAGCGCTCTATCAACCTTGGCGTTACCGTTGTTATAGGGAGTCATTGGCTGCGTGTCTTGCTGGGAGAGCTAGTCTCTTCAATGTGTGCTGCTGACATCTCAGATCCCTGCATGGGTGCTGCCACGAAGGGCATCTGCTGATTGCTGGGCAGCGGTGCGCGCTGACTCATTCTCCAGATGGCGAATATAACGAAAGAGGCGTGGCAGCCTGCCAGCCAGATAAAGAATCCGGGAGGTCCGAACAGAGCTAGCGCCGCACCGGTTGCGATAGGCCCTATGGCGGATCCGGCACCCAGGATTAATACAAGACTGCTACTGGCACCGATCATCTGTTCGGCTTTGAGATGGCTGTTGGTATAGGCAAGAGACAACGAGTGAAGCGACAGATTGACGCCTCCGGTGAGCAGAATCAGCGCAATGGCATAGACAGTATCAATAGACTCGATACGCGTCGCTGCCAGCGATACGGCGATGGCGAGAACGGCTACAACCGTCATGATTTTCCGTCGGTCAAAGCGATCGGAGAGTTTTCCGATTGGCCACTGCAAAATCGCAGCACCAACGGTCAGCAGGGCCATGAACAAGGCGGTGTCGGACACTGAAAACTGAGCACTGCGTGCGTACACTGCGCCCATTCCAAAAACGGTACCGTTGGCGAGTCCTGCGATGAGCATGCCGAAAATACCCAGTGGCGAGGCGGTGATCAGCTCCTTGAGAGAAATGGGCCTACCTGCCTCGATGGCGGGTAGAGGAGTTGAGCGCAGCAGCAAAGGTACGACCGCCATGGAGATCAGGATGGATACCAGCATATAGAGCGTGGCTGATTCACTGCTCGCCAGATTCAACAGCATCTGGCTGGCAGCTACGCCACCAAACGAGACGGCCATGTAAAGTGACAATACCTGACCTCGCGTTTCTTCCGGGGCGCGATCGTTAAGCCAGCTTTCCGTTACAACCAGAATACCGGCGTAGCAGAAACCGGTGATACAGCGAATAATCCACCAGCTAAGTTCGTCAACAAACAGCGCGTGCAGCAGGATAGACACTGACGCCATGGCAGACATCGCGGCAAACACCCGAACATGTCCCACTATCCTGACGGCGCGCGGCGTCCACAGCGAACCCACGAGTAACCCGATATAAAAGCCGGACATGATCAATCCGATCGCAGCAGGCCGGAATCCTTCAGCCTCTGCCCGTATGCCGAGCAGGCTGCCTTGTAACCCGCTGGCCATCATCAGTAGACCAATGCCGAAAAGCAGAGTCCAGACAGCGCGCAGGGTATACAGAAGTGAAGGTACTGATGTACGGGTTGGGGTCATGGGCAACAATAATGCAATCAGTGAAATACGAACTTGTCATGCACGCTTTGGGCACATTGATCGTCGGTCAAACTAACGGTGGTGTACTGCGCAAAAACCTGCGAGTTTTTTTCGCGAAAGGCGGTAATTTCTGCAGGTTACGAGAAGGACTCTTAGGCTTCTAGCGAATTATTCGTATCGCGTAATAACGTGTGCAGGAAATAAGCCCTTGCGGTTGAGTAGTCTGTCGATGATGCGGATACGGTTAATAACCTGCTCAACACCTTCATAACGCCTTGCTACACGTTCGGCTGCATTGCGATCGTACAGACTATCCACACGACCCGACAGAATAGCTGTTGTGCCATCCAGATAGACAGTGACATGCCCTGACGATACGGCAGACTGCACGTCGATTGACAGAGATGGCTTACTGAAAGCTGCTGTGTTGCAACCCGAAAGCAGCACAAGGCACACAGTCAATACACAGGCTGAGCAGAAATTAAGCATCGTCTATTGTCCTGACGCCTGCAGCCTTGAGCTCCTGAGACCTGTCAATAGTGGTAGTGAGTAAAATAACCGGTGCTAACCCTACTAGCACAATAAGCAACGACCCTAACGCGGCCTCACCAATCAGTTCATCGGAGGCAAACTGGTAGACATGGGTAGCCAGTGTGTCGAAGTTGAACGGGCGTAATACCAGTGTGGCGGGTAGCTCTTTCATGCAATCCACAAAAACCACCAGTGCTGCCGTCAGTACTCCGCTTTTCATCAGTGGCAAGTGGATTCTGGTGAGTATACCGAGAGAGCTCTGACCCAGTGAACGTGCAGCATCATCCATGTGGGGACTTATTTTCTTCATGCTGGCATCAACAGAGCCATAGGCTACCGCTAAGAACCTCACGGTATAGGCAAATATCAAGGCGAATACAGTTCCGCTGAGTATCAGTCCGGTGGAATAATCAAAATGCTTTCGCATGAAGGCATCGACCGTGTTGTCCCAAGCCGCGAAAGGGATGATGACGCCGATAGCCAGTACGGCACCTGGTACGGCATAGCCCAGACTGGACACGTTGACGCTGGTCTTGAGCAGCCGAGTAGGGCGCAGACGCTGGCTGTAACTCAACAGTATGCCGATGGCAACAGCGCAAGCAGCAGCGGTTGCTGACAAACCTACCGAGTTCAGTGCTATCTGCCTGAAGTCTGATGTCCACGACACGTCAAAGTAACGAATGGCGTATTCAACCAGTACCCAGGCCGGTATGACAAATCCCAACAGGATGGGTAGCACACAGACAACAATGGCAGAAATGCCTGCAGTGCCTGTTAGTGGCTTGCGACTCAGGCGTCGAAATCGAGACGCCGTGGGTTGGTAATTTTGCTGATGTCGGCGGCTGATTTTCTCGATGCCAACCAGCATCATGACAAACACCAGTAACAGGGAGGCAATCTGTGCACCACCACCCAGGTTGTTCATGCCAAGCCACACGTCATAGAGTCCGGCTGTCAGCGTTCGCACAGCAAAGTAATCTACGGTACCGAAGTCGTTTAACGTTTCCATCAAAGCCATGGCAAGACCGACAGCAATAGCCGGGCGGGCCATCGGCAGGGCAACGCGAAAGAATCGACTGCTGGCACTGCCGCCTAGCGCCCGAGCAGCTTCAAGCACCGAGGCAGACTGCTCGAGAAATGCAGCTCGAGCCAGCAAATACACATAGGGGTAGAGCACCAACACCATCATCAGAATAGCGCCGGGCAGTGTTCTGATATTGGGGAACCAGTAGTCGGTAGCCAGCTTCCAGCCAAACAGATCACGCAGTGTGGATTGCACAGGTCCGGCGAATTCCAGCAAGTCGGTGTAGATGTAGGCAATGACGTAGGCTGGCACTGCAAAGGGTAGCAGCAAGGCCCAGTTGAACAGTTTGCGGCCCGGGAAATCGTAGTGCGTGACAAGCCACGCGGTGCTGATGCCAATCAGCAACGTACCTGCCGCAACACCCAGCATAAGCCCGATGGTAGTGGCTACATACCCGGCAAGCACGGTGTCTACCAGATGAGGCCAGATATTTTCTTCCGGATTAAAGGCCAGCCACAACACGGATAAAATGGGTAGGCAAACGATCATCGCTACGATCATTGCCACCAGCGGCCAGCCGCGAATCCGTGACCAGAGGCCAGGCTTGAGTGACTTGTACTGGCGTGTGCGATCTTGAGGCAGTACCGGTACCGACGAATCGGCAAGCACCGGGCCGCGACTCAACGCCTGAGTACCGGGAACATATTTGCGGTACTGAATGAGAGGAAACTGGTCTGTTGCAGGGTCCGGGTGTGCGGCGGTGTTTTTCAGCTGCCGGGTGCCCGCTATTCTGCGAGCGCTGAACTCATACTTGCCACCAGGCCAGCTTACTGAGGATGGAGTGGCCGATTGATACGCTACTGATGAACCCCAGCTTGCACGGACTCGTCCTGTTACCGTGCTACCCAGTTTAGGCAACTCGGGAACAGGGGGGACTGATGGCGTGTCAGCCGCCATGCGTTATTACACCGCGTGTAGCCATGATCAGGTGAGCAATAGTGCAAACGCTGGCTGGGAAGACTGACCTGAGCATGGAGCGTAATGGTGAACGTAAGACGGGTAGCCGCCGAGCGTAATACGAATCATTCTTGTTATCAACCATACAAACCAAGAGGGTATACATCGACGGGTGCGCCATTGCGCTGGCTATTGGGTGGGTGCGGTTGTTTTACGCAACAGACCGCGTTGTGGGGCGAACAGAAACACCACAATGAAAATGACACTGAGCAGGACCACGATGGTGGGTGCTGGAGCGCTGTCGATGTGGTAACTCAATGTAATACCCAATACGGTAGCAACAACAGCGATGACGATTGACCACCACATCATGTGCTCGAAGCGGTTGCTTAACTGATAGCTGATAGCGCCCGGTGCGATTAGCACGGCAATAACCAGTATGATACCAACCGCTTTGATGGATGCAACAATGACTAGCGAGAGAACGGCCAGTAATCCGTAGTGCAGCACTGTGGTGTTCAGTCCCACCACTCGCGCATGTTGAGGATCAAAGGCGAAAACCAGCAGGTCGCGGCGTTTGATCACAATCAACAGGAATGCCGGTACCGTGAGCATGGCGGTAACGCCGATGTCGCCCCACGATACACCGAGCATGTCACCAAACAAGACTTGGTGCAGATGTATGCCAGTTTCAAGGCTGGTAAACAGGGCAACGCCCAGTGCGAACAGACCGCTGAAGACAACGCCCATGACAGTGTCTTCCTTGAGTCGGCTGTTTTGCGTCAGGTAGCCGGTACTGATAGCGCAGACCATGCCCATGACAAACGCGCCAAACAGAACCGGCAGGCCAACGACGTAGGCCAGCACAATACCCGGTAGTACGGAGTGCGAAACTGCGTCGCCCATCAATGACCATCCCTTGAGCACAAGCAGACAGGACAGAACACCGGCCGATACTGAAATGAGCAAGGCCACAATCAGTGCCTGCTGCATGAAATCAAACGTGAAGGGTTCAAACAGGATAATCAGCCAGTTCATGGGTTGGATGACGTGCCCGGTGATGTACCTTGTGTCGTGATACCTGTGTCCTGTTGTAGATTGCTTTCGGCTAATCTCGTTCGGGCCAGACGGCGAACCGCCAATAGTCCGTGTTTGGGACCAGCGATGAACGCGATAAGAAAGATGGCTGTTTGCAACAGCACGATTACTGCTCCGGTTGCACCATCCAGAAAGTAGCTAAGGTAGGCACCCACTGCACTGGTAAAAAAACCTAGAAACACACTGATCATGATCAGTCGGGAAAAACGGTCGGTGAGCAAGTAGGCGGTAGCGCCCGGAGTCACGACCATGGCAATCACCAGAAACGCACCGACGGTCTGTAAGGCGGCAACAGTGGATGCGCTGAGCAGCGTAAAGAACAGTATCTTAAGTCGCGTAACTTTCAGGCCAATGGAATGCGCATGGGTTTCATCAAAGAACACCACCATAAAGTCTTTCCAGAATACCAGCAGGCAGGCCAGTGTTATGAGCGCGATAATCGCCAGTTGAATGGCATCGAACGGACTGATGGCCAGAATGTTGCCAAACACAATAGTGTCTATCTTCACGGACGTCGGTGATAACGATGCCATGAACAGACCCAGTCCAAAAAACCCCGTAAAAATAAGCCCGATAACAGCATCGGTTCGCAAGGCTGAGCGTTGCGAAATAAACAGCATGGCAGCTGCAGCCAGGCCTCCCGAGATAAACGCACCTAGCGAATAGGGGATACCGAGCATGTAGGCTCCGGCTACTCCCGGTACGACAGAGTGAGACAAGGCATCGCCTATCAACGACCAGCCTTTCAACATGAGGTAAGAGCTGAGGAAGGCGCAGATAATGCCGACCAGCGCACTGCACCAGATCGCGTTGATCATGTAGCTGTATCCAAACGGCTCCATCAGCGTTGTAAACATCAGCGTCGCGTCCCGTTAGCTGACATCACTTTTCAGACTCTCCATCGCCGTAAAGCACGAACGGTCTTTCATCATCGGTGATGACCGTGACTTGTCGCTGATCGTCGTCATCGTGTAATTCGTTACTGCCCAGTACATGAAAGCGCAGCGTGCCCCCGAAAGCCTGTTCCAGATTCTGTTGTGTGAATACGTTTTCGGTAGGCCCCGAATCGAGCACTCGACGATTCACCAGCACTACCTGATCGCAGAACTGCGGCACACTGCCCAGGTTATGGGTAGATACCAGCATGACGCGCCCTTCATCGCGCAGGCTTTTAAGCAATTCGATGATGGCATCTTCGGTGGTGACATCCACGCCAGTGAAGGGTTCATCAAGGAGTATCACCTGACCTTCCTGTGCCAGTGCACGAGCGAGAAACACCCGTTTTTTCTGACCACCCGATAACTCACCAATCTGCCGATGTCGATACTCGGTCATGTTGACCCGTTCAAGTGCTTCATCGACTTTTTGTTTGTCGGTAGGTGATGCGCGACGCATGAAACCCATGTGACCATACCGCCCCATCATGACAACGTCTTCTACCAGTACAGGGAAATTCCAGTCCACTTCTTCGTTCTGGGGCACGTAGGCTACGGTGTTGCGAGCGAGTGCGCGGCCAGCGGGTTGCCCGAGAATGGAGACGTTACCGCGCACCAGAGGCACCAGGCCCATGATGGCCTTGAACAGCGTGGACTTGCCGGAACCGTTGATACCCACCAGTGCGCAGATAGTGGATGTGGGTATATCAAAGGTTGCATCGGCTAGCGCAACATGCCCGTTGCGGTAAACCACGCTTAAGCCTTCGGCCTTGATACCACTACCGGCGGACTCACTCGACTGCTTGAGGCGTAACTGTTTACGCTCTTTGATCAGCGCAGCAGGATCGAAGGTCTGCCGGGTGGTGTCGTTCAACGTTGCAACTCCAGTCCCTTTTCAATACCGGTGATAAGTGTGTCGATGGTGACTTTGAGCAGATCCAGGTAGGTGGGCACCGGACCATCGGCGTTACTCAGAGAATCGACATAAAGTACACCGCCGTAGTAGGTATCGGTTTCACGTGCCACTTGTTGCGCAGGCTTGGGTGAGACGGTGCTTTCGCTGAAGACCACGGGGATGTTTTCGCTACGCACCGTATCGATGACGGCACGTACTTGTTGAGGTGTGCCTTGCGCATCGGCATTGATAGGCCACAGAAACAGCTCCTTCAAGTCAAAGTCACGGGCCAGATAACTGAACGCGCCTTCGCTGGTGACAATCCAGCGTTTCTCAGCCGGCAGAGAGGCCAGCCGTTTGCGAAGCGGTTCGGTCAACGCGGTGATCTGCTGTTTATAGGCTTGCGCGTTGGTGGCGTAGACGGCAGCGTTGTCCGGATCGGCATCGCTCAGTGCCTTTTCTATGTTGTCGATATAGACAATGGCATCCGTGGTGCTCATCCAGGCGTGTGGATTGGGCTTGCCATCGTAGGGGCCGTCATTGATGCTCAACGGTTCTATGCCGTCGGTTAGAACCGCACTGGGCACCCCTTTCAGACGCGACAGGAACTTCTCGAACCAGAGTTCCAGATTCATGCCGTTCCACAGGATGAGATCGGCACCGCGGGTGCGACCAATATCCTTGGGTGTTGGTTGATAGTTATGAATTTCGGCTCCCGGCTTGGTTACCGAGACCACCTCAGCCGCATCTCCCGCCACGTTGCTGGCCATGTCAGCGAGGATGGTGAACGTTGTCACTACTTTCAGCTTCTCGGCCGCCTGGGCAGAGACGCTTATACCCAATACCGTCGTGAGGGTTGCAAGCAGAACAAGGACACGGACGCCTGAAAGATTATTCATGTGAACTCGTTGGTTCCTTAAAGTTAGCCATGGCTTAGTTTATACTCCTCGATTAAAATTACAAGTTCATGGCATAATTAACCTACGACCGCGTTGCCGGATATTTCACGATGTGTGAGTTATGAGTCAACTATGAGTGCCGAGCCCGCCAAGCCCACACCGGAACGTCCTCTCGAGGAGCCTGACGCGCAGGCCGAGGTGTTCGCGGTCCTCAGACAGGCGCATCAGATGGAATCCACTGAAGATTACGTGGAGCTGATTGATGATCTGATCAATTCGCAGGGCGAGGCCCGTCTTGTGGAGGTAGCGATACGTCTGGGTATCTCGCAGCCCAGCGCCAGTAAAACCATTGCAAGATTGCAGAAAGCCGGATTCGTGACCAGCGAACCGTACCGCTCCATTTTTCTGACAGACAAGGGTAAGGCGCTGGCCGAAGCCTGCCGTAAACGACACGATCTGGTTTACAACTTTTTGCAGGCAATTGGTGTTAGCGAGGCTACTGCGCTGATTGATTCTGAAGGTATTGAACATCACGTGTCGGAGGAGACGCTACAGGCATTTCAGCGCATGATTGATGACCAGTAGATTCATAATTACCCATGGATTCGCGCCTACGCGGGAAGGACGGTTTTTGGGTATGTGAGGATAACGTTGTAAGTCGGTAAACTCTGTGCAAGCAAGAAAACACTTAGCCATTCACACAAGTGAACAGCTGAATACGTATAAATCAACAAGACCGGACACACTACATTGATGCAGATTACGCTGCGACAGCCTGACGACTGGCACCTTCATCTGCGTGATGGCGACATGCTTAATGCGGTAGCTGGCGTGTCAGCCCGACACTTTGGACGTGCCCTGATTATGCCGAATCTGGTGCCACCGGTTGTTACCGGCAGTGATGCGATTGCCTATAAGCAACGTATTCAGGCAGCGGTTTCAAGCGCCAGTCCAGCGTCGCGTTTTCAGCCGTTGATGACACTGTATCTTACGGAGCAAACCGATCCGCAAGAGGTTGTGGCAGCCGCTGCAAACGGCACCATCCTGGCTGTGAAACTATACCCAGCGGGCGCGACGACCAATTCTGCGTCAGGTGTTACCGATGTGGCGCGCGTCATGCCGGTTCTGGAAGCAATGGCCAAACACAATATCGTGTTGTGTGTTCACGGCGAAGTGACCACTAGCGATGTTGATATTTTCGACAGAGAAGCGCGTTTCATAGAAACTGTTCTGGCCCCCTTGCGTGAAACACTGCCAGAGCTGCGCATCGTCATGGAGCATGTCACTACTCGCGACGGTGTGGATTACGTCGCTGCCAGTGATTCCAATATGGCAGCAACACTGACAACGCATCACCTGATGATCAACCGCAACCATATGCTGGTCGGTGGTATCAAGCCGCATTACTATTGTCTGCCCATAGCAAAACGCGAAGAGCATCGACAAGCGCTGGTCAAAGCAGCCTGCAGTGGCGATCCCCGTTTCTTTCTGGGTACCGACAGCGCGCCGCATACGCGTTCTACCAAGGAAAGTGATTGCGGGTGCGCCGGGGTCTTTAACGCGGGCAACACCATGGCGTGTCTGGCAACGGTATTCGAGGACGCGCGTGCACTAGACAAGCTTGAAGCATTTGCATCGCTCAATGGTCCTGCCTGGTACGGGCTTGCCCCCAACGAGCAGACGATGACGCTTGAAAAACTCGATACACCGTGTGCGCATCCAGAGCCCATTACTGTGGGTGAGGACTGTGTGATGCCGTTCGATCCGGCACGTGAAATCTACTGGCAGGTACTGTAATCATGTTCCAGACGTCTTATACATCCAATCAAGAAATGGCGGCAATCACTGCCCGCATGCTGCTGGAAATCAAGGCAGTTCACTTCCGTGCTGATGAGCCTTATATCTTTACTTCTGGGCTGGCCAGCCCGGTCTACATCGATTGCCGCAAGCTGATTTCCTATCCGCGTATTCGCTCCACGCTGATGGACTTCGGTGTGTCCAAGCTGGTCAGAGAAGTAGGCTACGAAAGCTTTGATGCCATTGCCGGAGGTGAGACAGCCGGCATACCGTTTGCTGCCTGGATCAGCGATCGCATGCAGTTACCCATGCAGTATGTGAGAAAAAAGCCCAAGGGCTTTGGCCGAGATGCTCGTATAGAAGGGGACATCAAAGAGGGGCAGAGAGTACTGCTTGTGGAAGATCTCACCACTGACGGTGGATCCAAACTCAGTTTTGCCGAAGCCATACGCGAAGCGGGAGCCGAGGTGGGTCATACCTTTGTCGTGTTCTACTACGATATCTTCAAGCAAACCCCGGCCAATCTGGACAAGGCCGGTTTGCAGCTACACTATCTGGCAACCTGGTGGGATGTGCTGGCGGAATCTCGCAAAGCGGGGCATTTCGATGATGCCACTCACGATCAGGTAGAAGCCTTTCTAAACGATCCCATCAGCTGGTCTGCAGCGCATGGTGGGGACTACAAACCAAAGACATAAGGCACTATGAGAACACTGGATTCGCTGGATAACCTGCTGCCGGAAATCACGGCATGGCGCCACGACATACACGAAAATCCTGAGTTGGGTTACGAGGTGCAGCGAACGGCTGGCTTCGTGGCTGAAAAACTGCGAGACTTTGGCCTGGATGAGGTCGTGGAAGGTATCGGTAGAACCGGTGTCGCGGGTGTTATTCACGGACGCAAAAAAGAGTCAGGCAAAGTAGTTGGCCTGCGAGCAGACATGGATGCCTTACCCATCATCGAAGCTACGGGTGCCGAGTGGGCGTCAAAGTCACCAGGCATGATGCACGCCTGTGGTCACGATGGACACACAGCCATGTTGCTGGGTGCGGCAAGAGCCCTGGCAGATTCCAGAGATTTTGATGGCACGGTTGTGGTTATTTTCCAGCCGGCTGAAGAAGGCGGTGGTGGTGGACTGGCCATGGTAGAGGACAAACTCATGGAGCGCTTTGGCATTCAGGAGGTGTATGGCTTGCACAACATGCCGAACCTGCCAGTGGGTGAATTTGCCATTCGTCCGGGTCCATTCATGGCTTGTGCAGATGAGTTTGATATTACTATCCAGGGGCTTGGCGGTCATGCCGCCATGCCGCATACGTGTGTAGATGCCGTCGTCATTGCCTCGCATGTGGTGTTGGCCTTGCAGAGCATCGTGTCTCGCGGTGTCAAGCCTACCGATCCACTGGTAATCTCAGTGACTACCCTGGAAGTGGAAGGCGCTGCCTATAACGTCATTCCACAAACGGTTCACATGCGCGGTACGGTGCGGGCTTTCGACAAGAGTGTTCGCGAAGAGTCAAAGCGTCGGGTCATACAGATAAGCGAACAGACTGCTGCGGTATTTGGTGGTTCAGCTGTAGTGGATTATCGCGATGGATACCCCCCTACCGTAAACCATGCGGAGCAAACCGACTTTGCTGTTGATGTCGCCAGGTCGGTGGCCGGTGACGACAAGGTTGATCCTGATCGTACCCCCTTGATGGGCGCAGAGGATTTCTCCTATATGCTTCTCGAAAGACCCGGTGCGTTCATCTTCATGGGCAATGGTGAGTCAGCTAATCTGCATCATCCCGAATATGACTTTAATGACGATGCTATTCGCTATGGCTGTCAATACTGGATTAACCTGGTTAACCGATTCATGCCACTCGATGGTCGTTAACTTGCTTCGTGGTAACCACGCCTAACGTCAATTTGCCGAACGCCTAACCCCGGTTCTCGTTGTATGTACACAATGCTTGTGATGCTCCCGAAACCTGAGTCGTTCCCGAAAGGGCACCACCCTTGTCTGTGTGTGGCCACCGCGCTACAGTCCTTCTGCAGGATTAAACGCTAGCATGGAAGCTCTGGTTATAGCGCTGGCGTTTGGTGCGGGTCTGGTATTCAAGCAGTTCGGCTATCCCCCATTGCTCGGTTATTTGCTGGCAGGATTTGTTGCTAACGCACTGGGCATTGGCTCCGGTGAATCACTGGCACCACTGGCCGACGCCGGTATTCTGCTACTGCTGTTCACTATTGGATTGAAGCTTAACCCGCGTGATCTGGCACCACGTTACGTGTGGGGATCAGCCATCTTGCACATGGTTATCGCCATTCCGCTGACCACAGCGGTTATCTACCTGGTCGGCATGATGTACGAGCCTCTGTCCTTCGATCATGCCGCTGCACCCTGGACTCTGGCGTTTGCGCTGTCATTCTCCAGTACCGTACTGGCGATCAAACTGTTTGAAGAGCGTGGCGAAACGGCTTCATTTTATGCTTCGATCGCGATCGGTATTCTGGTTGTTCAGGATGTGCTTGCGGTGGTGTATCTGGTGGCTACTTCAGGTGAATTGCCCACCCCATGGGCGTTGCTGTTACTCGGCCTGCCGCTGCTGTTGCCTGTGCTACGCAGATTGCTGCCGATTATCGGGCATGGCGAGCTGCTACTGCTGTCGGGTGTCTTGTTTGCGTTTGGCGCCAGCGAACTTTTCTATGCGGTTGGACTCAAGGGGGGGCTGGGTGCCTTGATCATGGGCATGCTGCTGGAACGCGCGCACCATGGTAAGGCCAAGGAGCTTTATGAGCAGCTGTCCGGCTTGAAAAACCTGTTACTGATCGGTTTCTTTTTACAGATCGGTTACTACGGTATACCCAGTATAGAGCTAGTGTATGTGGCTGTCGTACTTGGCATCATCGTATCGCTGCGGCCGCTGATCTACTTTGTATTGCTGACCGCATTTGGCCTGCGCGCGCGAACGGCATGGCTAACCGGACTCAGCTTGTTTAACTACAGTGAGTTTGGTCTGATCGTGACAGCGATTGCGCAGGAGACCGGTATTCTAGGTGATCAGTGGTTAACGACGGTCGCTTTGGCCATGGCGTTCTCGTTTGTGGTTGCCACACCTATAAACCGCAAGGCGCATATCTGGTACATCCGTTACGCAGAAAGATTTCGCAAACACGAAAAGTCCGAGCATCTGCCCGTGGAGCATATCGGTTCATTGGGTACGGCTAATATCGCCATCATGGGTATGGGCCGTGTTGGTCGAGGTGCCTTTGATTCACTGCGCGAGTCTGGTCACACGGACATCATTGGTGTCGAAGAAAACTATGGGTTGGCAAAAGAACGCAGTGACGCCGGTTGGCCTTGCGTACATGGTGATGCTTCTGACAGAGATTTCTGGGAGCGCACGGGATTAACCAAGTGTGAGCTCGTGCTGGTTAGTTTGAGTAATCACCGGGAGAACTTACGTGTCGCCAAGCTGGCGCGTGAGCTTGATTTCAAGAACACCCTTGCCATATCGGCACGCTTTCCTGATGAGGCCGCCGAGCTTGAAGCGCTTGGCTGTGTGCCATATTACCTTTATCAGGATATGGGGCGTGATTTTGCGGCTCACACACTGGACAAGCTGGTTGTTGATTTGAGTCGTTAGTCCGCAGGCATATCGCCATATTGATTGACGTATCACGCTTGTTGCAGACTTATCGGAACTTCAAAGACCCCGTCTAGCCACGCCCGATAAACGGCATGGCAGATGCCATTATGGTCATGAACTGCACATTGGCGTTCAGCGGCAATGAGGCCATGTTGACCACCGCATCCGCAACGTGGCTGGTGTCCATAGTGGGTTCGGGCTTGATGCTGCCATCAGCTTGCGGAACACCAGCGTTCATCTGCTCCGTCATGTCGGAGGCGGTATTGCCGATATCAATCTGGCCGCAGGCGATGTTGAAAGGACGACCATCGAGAGACAATGTGCGTGTAAGCCCGGTGATCGCATGTTTGGAGACGGTATATGGCACAGAACCCGGCCGCGGTACATAGGCTGAAATAGAGCCGTTGTTAATAATGCGTCCACCTTGCGGTGACTGATGGCGCATCATCGCAAACGCCCCTCTGGCAGCCAGAAATGCACCTGTCAGGTTTACATTGATGACTTGTTGCCATTGCTCAACGGTGAGTTCGTCAATCGTCATGGCCGGGACGTTGGTTCCCGCATTGTTGAACAACACGTCAAGTCGCCCATGATCCTGTTTTATCTGGCTAAACAGCGAATCCACTGCATCACTGTGGGTAACATCACAGCTAATGGCACTCATCATTCCGGGAGTAACTGCCTGTTTGGCAGTGTCCAGAAGAGCCGACTCGCGACGACCGGTCAGTACCACATGAAAACCTGCCTTGTTCAAGGCAAGGGCAGTCTGACGTCCTATGCCTGAACCGGCGCCTGTGACAAGTGCAATCTGGGTCATGGTATTGGCGAAGCCTGTGTTGGAGAGAAGATGACGCTAACGGTATCAGATCAGGACTTGTCCGAACTCCGCAGTTCTTCGAGTCGCTCCTGCAAATAGGCTCCAGCGGTATAGCGACTGGACAGGACCACATCAGGACGAGGGTGCAGAAACAGCGGCAAGCTGATGCGCGCTTTAGTGCAATCGTGACCTTCCGGATTAATGACCCTGTGAGTGGTTGATGGAAAATAGCCGCCCGAGGCTTCCTGTAGCATATCGCCGATATTGATAATCAGATTACCAAAATCACAGGGTACATCCAGCCAGTTGCCATCTTTGGCCTTGACCTGTAAACCGGGCTCATTAGCGGCCGGTAGCAACGTGAGAAGATTAATATCCTCATGTGCTCCAGCGCGGATTGCACCGGTTTCAGCATCCTCTTCAATCGGCGGGTAATGCAGTACGCGCAGCAGCGATTGCGTGCTGCCGTTGATCATTTGAGATAACGGCTCCTGATACAGGCTTGCCACCTCAGACGGTGTCTGCCGCTCAACCCAGCCGAGTAGCGTGGTGGCGAAATCCACGCTTGCTTTGTAGTAGTCATCCAGCTCTGCCTTGAGCTCCACCGGGCACCTGCCCCAGGGATAGAAGTGAAAGTACTCCTTGATATCCCTCACAGCATGGCCTTTGGCAGTTTCTGCCATGGCGCGCGGGAAGAAGCCGTCGTATTTCTCAGCGTCAAACAGGTATTGTTCTTTTTCAGCGCTGTTGAAAAAGCCTGACCAGTGCTGGTAGATGCTGGTGACTGAGGACTCCGGAATAGGGTGGTTCTTCAGCACGCCAAAGCCGGTATCACGGAGTGATTGTACGAATTGCACCTCGGCATCGGGCGCTTTGTAATCTACTGCAACGAGTGCGCTCATGTGTACAGACCGTCCAGAAATGCTTTGGGCAGACGATGATAGCAGTCTCTTGGCGGAAGCTGCGATACCATGGGAGGATGACCAACCCGCCGAAACTTCTGACGATCCTGTTCGCCGACATTGGCAGCAGTGCTGCTTTGTACGAGCGGGTGGGCGACACAGAGGCCTATCGTCTCGTGGCGGATAGTCTGACCCGCATGAAGCTGGCTATTGAGGAGCATGAGGGGAAGGTGCTACGCACGGTCGGTGACTCGGTTCTGGCCAGTTTCGAACATGGCGACAACGCCTTTCTGGGTGCCAGAGCAATTCAGCTTGCACATGCCGACATGCCGTTATCGGTACGGATCGGCTTTCATACAGGCTCTGTTATCCCCGATGGAGGCGATGTTTACGGTCACGCGGTTAACATTGCCGCCAGAGTGGCCGCATTTGCTCGTGTGGATGAAATCATGGCAACGGCAGCTGCTGTGGAACAGCTTTCGGCGCAGCACCAGGCGTTTGTATCCAGTGGCGATCTGATCGAGGTGCGTGGCGTGCCAGATGCCATCAGCGTGCATCGTCTGCAATGGCAGGAGCAGTGGGGTGCCGTCACTCGACTGGCTACTCGGACGGAGCTACTTGACCACGATTGCTCTGGATGGGTGATGCACATTCAGTTTCATGGGAATAGCTGGGTTGTGGGTGCGGACTGTTGCGATCTGAGCCTGGGGCGAGCGGAGGACAACGACATTACCGTGTTCAACGAAGAGGCAAGTCGCCATCATGCGCAGATACTCTTCCGTAACGGCCAGTTTGTCCTGCACGATACCAGCACTAATGGCACGTATGTCCGCAAGGATGCGTTGCTGCCGTTTGCCGTACGCCGTGACTCCATCGTCATGGACGGCAGCGGTGTCATCTGTCTCGGTGCAGCTCCAGAACAAGCCGGTAGCCAGCTGATCGAATTCGAGATTCTGCAGCAGTAGCGCTTGGTATACTGTGCCCGGCGTTCGGTACGTTGCGCCAGTTCGAGTTCGCTGTGTGTTATCCCCTCGTTATCGTTTGGAGAATCTTAAAAGCCGTGTTCATTTGCTGTGGAGATGTACTCGTTGATTTGTTCAGTCAACCGACACAATCGGTTGGCAAGGTGGGTTTGAGCGGACACGTGGGTGGTTCGCCATTGAATGTGGCTGTCGGGTTGTCACGCTTGGGCAACAGCACCGGTTATCTGTGTAAGAATTCAACAGATTTCATTGGTCAGAGCATTGGCGAGTATTTGCAGGCGAACAATATCAAGCCTGACTGGATTACATCGTCCCCGCTGAACAGTACGCTGGCCATGATCAAGACCAATGAGGACGGCTCAGCCAATTACGCGTTTTACACCGATAACACCGCCGATGTGTCTTTGACACTGGATGATCTGCCGGCGCAGTTTCCGGATGATCTGGACGCTCTGCATTTTGGTTCCTATTCTACGGCGGTCGATCCCACAAGCTCGACTCTGGTCGCATTGGCACAGCGCGAAGCGGCACACCGTGTTATTTCCTATGACCCGAACATCCGGCCGACGATTGAGCCCGACATGGACATCTGGCGTGAGAAATTTGCAGCAATTTCCAGAGTGGCAGACTTCGTCAAAGCCAGTGACGAAGACATCGAGTTGCTGTTCGGAAAAAGCAAATCATTTGACGATTTCGCAGCAGACGTCTTGAGTCACGGGGCCAGTGCTGTTGCGGTTACTGAAGGTGGCAGTGGCGCAACGGTGTACTCGCCTGATGGTCGAGTTGTGCGCTCTGAGCCATTGTCTGTGAAGGTTGCCGACACAGTGGGTGCCGGAGACACGTTTCAGGCGGCCAGTCTGCATTGGCTGAAAGCTCAGGGATGCATGAATAATGGAGTCCTATCGGTGGCAGATGCCGACGTGGCAGCGTGGGTCAATTTTGCTGCGCGTGCGGCAGCAATCACTTGCTCACGGCATGGTGCCGATCTGCCAACGCTGGCCGAGGTGGAAGCCTGGAATGCCTGATAGGGACTAAGTTCAGGCCCTGTTCCGTACAAAGCGCAACGTTTTATTGTCACACCTGCCCGGAATTCAAATGGATGGGCAACGGTGGCTGGCTATAGCAGTTGCACGCCAACCTGTTGCATCTGGTGCCGGGCGTCATCGTTGGAGCCGTTCACATTGATGCCACGACAGGCCGAATCGATGACGATGGCGTCAAAGCCTTCGCGACGCGCGTCAATAGCTGAAAATCGCACACAATAGTCCAGTGCCAGACCGACACAGACAACCCGTCTAATACCGCGATCTTTCAGGTAGCCAGTGAGCCCGGTAGAGGTGGTGTGGTCGTTTTCATAAAACGCCGAATAAGAATCGATAGCGTGTCGAAATCCCTTGCGGATGATCATCTGGGCAGGCTCTGTTACCAGCTCTGGATGAAAGCGGGATCCGTGACTACCCTGTACGCAATGGTCTGGCCAGAGGGTCTGTTCACCATAGGGCAGGGTGATATTGTCGAATGGCGATTTTCCCTTATGCACGCTGGCAAAGCTTGAATGTCCAGCCGGATGCCAGTCCTGCGTCAATACCACCGTGGAGCACTGGTCACTGAGCCGGTTGATTGCGGCCACAATAGTATCGGCATCAGGTACCGCGAGCGAACCCCCCGCGCAAAAATCGTTTTGCACGTCGATAATCAATAGACAATCGGTGGCGTTGAATTCCAGTGTGCTCATACGATCGTTCTCTCCTGATTGCAGACACCCGGAGAATAGGCCCCGGGCCAGCATTATTGCCTCAGACGTTTAAGGCTGAGCTGCGTAAAGCACCACAACACGTTGCTGGGCATCATCAGCATTGTCTGGCAAAACAGCTGCTGCTGCATCTTCACCCAAGCCTGTTAGCGCCTTGATCATGGTGTAGTCCAGACCATTCTGTATCAGGTATGAACGCACATTGGTCGCTCTTTGCAGTGCCAGTTGCTGGTTATAAGTCGCTGAGCCGCGTCTGTCCGTGAAACCGAAGATGGATACGCCAACGGTGCGGTTTTTTTCCTGCGCGATGAAAGAGTCCAGCACAGTGGTGGCGTCTTCTGTGATCTCGGCGCTGTTTCTGTCAAAGTAGATCTTGTACTCAACGGATCGTGTTTCGTTCTGCGCCTTGAGATCTTCCTGGGTAACAAAGCCCTTGGCTTCCAGCTGATCGACTTTTTCCTGCACCGTAGACAAGGTACTAGCCAGCTCCGGATCCGCACTGTTGATGGATTCCAGACGTCGTTCCAGCGCCACAATCTGAGATTCCAGTGCGGTTTGTATTTCCTGAGCGTTACTGGCTTCAGAAGACGAAGCCGGGAGATCCTGGACGCGCTGTTCCAGCGTACGGATACGAGTGCGTGTGCTATCCAGCAAGCCTTCCAGAGCATCGGTGTTGTCTGACGCCACATCGCTTTCGAACTGTGATTGGACTAACGCCAGCTGGTCACGAATTTCGGCCTGTACCGTGTCTATTGACATCGATTCACCGGCTGTTTTCAGATCAGCAACGCTACTGCCGACGGTGTTCAGTGATTCGCTGTTGGCGTTAGTTTTTTCAGCAAGTTCTGCGACGCTGCCTTGCAGTGCTGCCAACTGTTCATCGACTTCGGCAAGCTTGCGCGAGTCCGAGTTTACTGTCTGCAGTTTGTCTTCCAGCGCCTTGAATCGCTCGTCAATGCCTGAATTGTCTGGTGCTGATGCCTGGCCTTCTGTAGCGTTGGTCAAAGCCTCGTTAGTGGCTTGCACGGCTGCGGTTCCACTCGTGGCGAGTGTATCGATACGCAGTCCGAGGGAGGCAACCTGGTCGCTGACATCAGCGATGCTGTTGTTGATGGTGCTGTTTCTTGTTTCCAGCGATTGCTGCAGGCCTTGTACATCTTCCTGAAGCTGACCTAGCGAGGTGTTCAGAGCGCTGATGTCTGAGTCGTAGCCTTGTTCATCAAGCCGCCGAACCAGCAATTCAAGACGGCTATCTATAGCGTCAAGTCTGATGATGCCAGCATCATTACCGGCGGTGACGTCCTTGACCGACGTCTGCACATCCGACAGGCTGGTCTGCAGTGAGGACACCGAATCTTCAATGTCGGCTGTTGCGGGATCTGCAACGGATGCAGACTCCAGACTGGCCAGGCGATCGGTGAGGGTGTCGATGGCGCTTGCCTGCTCGACATCGCCAGAATCCTGTTCCGTCAACCCATTGGGACCAGCCGCCAGAACCGCATCCGCTCCCGTTTTAAGCCGCTCGACCTGAGCCGTGGCTTGGGCCCGGAAGGTTTCTACCGTACCGTCAGGATTCTGCGCTTTCCAGACACCGCCACCAAGGGCAAGACCCAGTAGCGCAAGAACAAACAGTGTTTTCATAATGTGTGGCCCCCGAGTTCAGAACGATATTGTACGTCGCCTCAGGGCCACAGTGTTAGCCTTACTTTGTGGCGCCAGTTTGTTCGAGAATCACCACGCCAAGCGGTGGCAAGGTAAGGCTCAGCGAGGCTGGCCGGTTATGAACGGCCACTGAACGAGCCATAATGACGTCGTCTTTATCCGCTGGATCAGCGTGATTGCCCTGCCCACTGCCACCGTAGCATTCCTGATCGGTATTGATGAGCTCGCGATAGCTTCCAGTCTCGTTTACGCCTACAGTATAATGACTACGGATGATCGGCGTAAAATTGCAGACGATGATGCAGCTACGTTTCCTGTCGGCAGAATAACGATAGTAGGAAATGACGCTCTGCTCGATGTCGTCACAATCGATCCACTCGAATCCCTGGCTGTCACAATCGGTTTCATGCAGCGCGGGATGCTCGGTATACAGTTTGTTCAGATCCTTGACCAGTCGCTGAATACCACTGTGTTTGGCCTCCTCAAGCAGGTGCCACTGGATACTGTCTGCATGGGCCCATTCACTGTATTGCGCTATCTCACCACCCATGAAGTTCAGTTTCTTGCCAGGGTAGCTGAACATCATTCCGTACAAGGCACGAAGGTTGGCAAATTTCTGCCAATCATCGCCGGGCATCTTGTTGATCATAGAGCCTTTGCCATGCACCACTTCATCGTGGGAAAACGGCAGAGCGAAGTTTTCGCTGAAGGCGTAGATCATGCCGAAAGTCAGGCTGTTGTGATGATACTTTCTGTAAGCTGAATCCTTGCTCATGTATTCCAGCATGTCGTGCATCCAGCCCATGTTCCACTTGAACGTGAAGCCGAGACCGTTGTTATAGGTTGGGTGGCTGACGCCTGGAAACGAGGTGGATTCTTCTGCCATGGTGATACCGCCTTCGGCGTGCACCAGCACGTTCATCTGCTTGAGAAATTCGATAGCTTCCAGGTTCTCTCTGCCACCAAAGCGGTTGGGTATCCATTGTCCTTGTTCGCGCGAGTAATCCAGATACAGCATGGATGCAACCGCATCTACGCGGAGTCCATCAAGATGGAATTCACGGACCCAGTACAAAGCATTACTGAGCAGGTAATTGGATACTTCGCGCCGGCCAAAGTTGTAGATCAGTGTTTGCCAATCCTGGTGCATGCCCTGACGCGGATCGGCGTGCTCATACAGATGGGTGCCGTCGAACTTGCCCAGACCATGTTCATCGGTAGGGAAGTGGGCAGGAACCCAATCCATGATGACGCCAATTTCAGCGGCGTGGCAGGCATCTACGAAGTGGCGGAAGTCGTCAGGGCTGCCGAAGCGTGAGGTGGGTGCAAACAGGCCGATAGGCTGGTAGCCCCATGATCCGTCAAACGGATGTTCGGTAACCGGCATGAGCTCTATGTGTGTGAAACCGTTGTCCAGTACATAAGGAATAAGCGTTTTGGCCAACTCCACATAGCTGAGCGACTGGCCATGCAGATTCTTGCGCCACGAGCCGGCATGCACTTCATAGATAGAGATAGGCCGACTGCGCATGTCCAGGCCTTTCTTGCCAGACTGGTAGTCATCGTCACTCCAGACGAACTCACTCTGGAAAACAATGGAGGAATTGCCCGGAGGTTGTTCGAAGTAGGGAGCGTAGGGGTCGTGCTTGAGCGGCAACAGATTTCCATCAGCATCCACAATTTCGAATTTATAGAGCGCACCGTTACCCACGGTCGGTATGAAGATATCCCACACACCGCTGCCCGGATGTGAGCGCATGACGTGGCGACGACCGTCCCATTCATTGAAATCTCCGACAACGCTGACGCGGCGTGCATTGGGCGCCCAGACGGCAAACTGCACGCCATCAACGCCGTTGTGCGTCATGGTATGTGAGCCGAGTGTCTTGTACAGCCACTCGTGAGTACCTTCGTTGAAAAGATGTCTGTCCAGCTCGCCCATGGGGGAGGTCATTGAATAGGCATCAACGGTTTCCCAGCGATGCTCTTCGCGAGTCAGTTCTAGCCGGTATGGGCCAGGCGCTTTATCGAAAACGGCTTCGAACAGTCCGTGTGGATGAACCTTCTCAAGCAGTGTTTTCTTGCCTTGTTCGTCCACGACCGAGACGATTTCGGCATGTGGCTGAAAGGTTCTGATTACTGTTCCGGTTTCAGTCGCCGCTTCGGGACCTCGTACCAGCGTATGTTGACCCAGCACAGAAAATGTTTCCGGGTGCCGTCCTTCTACGATGGCGTTGACAACGGCGTGTTCGAGTGTCGACTTCATGAGTAGAGTTCCAAGAGATAACGAGCGGCACTGTCGTGCCATTCAAAGCGCTGCGACTTTGCAGCGCTTGCCAGTTTTTTAAACGTGTCCGGTTTTTGTTCGCGTAACACCAACACTTCATCAAACCGCTTGAGTAAAGCGGCTGATTGTCCTGCCAGCGAATCGCCCTTGAACAGAAAGCCGGTTACATCGTCGTTGATCGTGTCTTTCAGTCCGCCAACGGCATGCGCAAAGCAGGGTTGTGCCGAGCGCATCGCCAGCATCTGACTGATGCCGCAAGGTTCAAAAGAGCTGGGCATGAGAAACAGATCTCCGTTGTCGAAAAGCAGATCCGACAACTTTTGAGAGTATTGATTCAGGAACAGAAAATGCGGATGTTTTCCGGCAATTTGCTGGCATTGCTGTTCCAGCTTTTTATCACCAGAACCTAGCAGCATCAGCATGCCGCGTGAATCCAGAGACTCGAGTAGCCGATCCAGTGGAATGCTGCCATCGGGTAGCGGCTGAAGTAGCAACGCCATCTTCTGATCGGTGAGCCTGCCCACGCCGGTGATAATGTGAGAGGGACGCGTTAATGATAACCATCGCAGGATTCGTTGGTGCGCCACATAGTCCAGAGACCTCAGCGCATCTCTACGGCCGATAAGCCGCAACATTTCATCAGCCGTTGCCTGCATGAAGCGCGGCCACGTCATACTGGTTTGCCGCGATTTTTTATCTGCCGGGGGATAATCGATACCATTGATGATACCCACCAGACGGTCTTGTTCCTGAGCGATTCGCAGATCCATCTCCAGGCCCTCGCCGCCATGGAATCCTCGTGCAGGATCGTTCGCCTGAACGATTTCAGCTGCATACGTAGGAGACACGGTGTGCACTCGGTCGCACAGTCTGATGGCAGCAGCCACAGGATTGACACAATGTGGCCAGCGGGGGTCGGCGAGGAGGTCCGGGTCGTAATTGAGGTGCGGGAACCACGCTTGTAATGATGAGGTATTCCCGGCAAACGGGCGAATACCCTGCAACGCCAGATTATGGATGCTGAATACGCATCGCAAGCTCTTCAGCGACATGAAGTCCGGATCGTGCCTGATCAGAGCGGCTGCCAGACCGGTGTGCCAATCATGCAGGTGCAGTACGTCGAGATCGCCGATCAGGCCTGAATTGATAGCACTCAGACTGGCGACACTGAACAAGGCAAATTTGGTGGCATCGGTGGCGAAGGGCTGATCGGCGTCGTCATCGCAATAGACTTTGCCAGCACCACCGGCCCCGAAAAGTGGATGATGCAGAACCAGGTAACGGACGCCTGGATCACGATCAGCATACAGTTCGTAGAGTTCACTACGCTCTGGTCGGCCCCGGAAGACAGCGACACAGGAGCCCGCAAGAACAGCGCCGGGCAAGCGATGGAAACTGCCATACGCCGGTACGATGACCGTGACTTTAGCGCCTTGCGCAGCAAGTGCTCTTGGAATGTCTCTGACGACATCGCCGATACCACCGACCTTGCCACCGGGGATGACGTCGTTTTCTGCTGCGAGCATGCAGATGTTGGGGGAGGACAGCATGTTTACCCTAGTTGAGACTGATGTTTAAGACAATGGAAAAGAGACTGGCAGGGATGAGTACGCTACAACCCGCAGCACAGGCAGTTTACGGCAAACCGCTGCCAGACATGACGCTCAAGAACAACCCGGCGGTACGCTTAGGATCAACGCATCCGGTGCAGGTTTTGTCCAAGATGATCAGAGGTTACCAGCGTAACGCCATTGTCTGTGATACGAAATCCGCGAGCGATGTCATCCTCTCTGTTGATCCCTACCTCAGTGCCCTCTTCCAGTATCGTGCCACTATCTATGATGGCGCGCCGGATATTACAATTCCGGCCTACCTCTACATTGGGCATGATTACCGAGTCCTCGATATTGCTATAAGAACGGACTCGTACGCCACTGAACAGGAGTGAATGGCTGACAGCGCCCCCAGAGACTATGCATCCGCCGGAGACGATGCAATTAACGGCCATGCCGCGTCGATCTGCTGTGTCGTGCACGAATTTGGCTGAGGGCAGCTGCATCTGGTAGGTGTAGATGGGCCAGTCCAGATCATAGAGATCCAGCTCAGGCTCGAAACCGACCAGCTCCATGTTGGCATCCCAGAACGCATCCAGTGTACCTACATCACGCCAGTAGGACTGACCGCTCGGCTGATCATCGCCGAGCCGGAACGCATACACGCTGCAGTTATCAACGATCAGCGGCAGGATGTCTTTGCCAAAGTCGTGCGAGCTGCCTTCGTTGTCTGCATCCTTGATGAGCTGCTCGTACAGAAAGTCGGTATTGAATACGTAGTTGCCCATGGAGGCCAGTACGCGGCCGGGTTTGCCAGGAATTTCTGCAGGCTCTGCAGGCTTTTCCTGAAATTCCAGTACGCGCCCTTCGGCATCTACCTTGACCACACCAAAAGCGCCAGCCGCCTCTTCTACCGACACCTCAACACAGCATAGAGTCATGTCGGCATCTCGCTGGTCATGTGCGGACATGAGCGGGCCGTAATCCATCTTGTAGATGTGGTCGCCACCGAGAATCAGCACGAAGCGAGGTTTGTGGGTACGAATGATATCCAGATTCTGGAATACAGCGTCAGCGGTGCCTTTGTACCAACCTTCGTCCACGCGTTTTGAGGCGGGTAGAATTTCGACGAATTCGCCGAACTCTGCCTTGAAGCCGGACCAGCCACGGTTGATGTGGCGAACCAGCGAGTGTGCCTTGTATTGAGTAGCAACTCCCACGCGGCGGATGCCCGAATTGATACAATTGGATAGTGCGAAGTCAATGATGCGGAATTTTCCGCCAAACGGGACTGCAGGTTTTGCACGCCATTCAGTCAATTCGTAAAGACGACTACCTTGGCCACCTGCCAGAATCAGCGCAAGGGTGTCTTTGGTCAGTCGTGAAATATTTCTTTCGTCTATTATGCTCACGGCGCTTCCTAGTTTCTTTTTCAATAGCTTAACGGCCTTGACGTCGCTTGGCAAAACACTTGTGAATTTTTTATTCAAACGCTCAGGCCTATTATTCTCTTGGACCGCGTCACGCACGCGGTTTAAATTTCAGCCCTAACAAGACGCTATACACGGTACATGAACTCTGCGAACACAGCTTTGAATGCTCCCGAAAACCTCGCTGCCCGTGAATTGGTCGCGCCTGCCAGCCAGTGGGCGGAAACGCTACCGCCACTCGCGCTGGACACACCGGCGTTACGCCACTCTATCGCGCAGCATTTTTCCCAGACATTAGGTCGTGACATAGATCACGCTTCTGCACACTATCTGTACAAAGCGGTTGCCATGAGTGTGCGCGATCGGTTGATGGAGCGCTGGCGGGCTACCCGTCAGGCCACTGATGCGGCTACCACGAAGCGCACCTACTATCTATCCATGGAATTCCTCATGGGCCGTGCCCTGAGCAATGCAGTGAACAACCTGGAGATGACCGATGCACTGGGCGATGCCCTGAACGAGCTTGGTGTAGCACTCGAGGATGTCGAGGGCCTGGAGCACGATGCGGGTCTGGGCAACGGCGGATTGGGCAGACTGGCGGCGTGTTTTCTGGACAGCTGCGCTTCACTGGCGTTGCCGGTAACCGGATATGGCTTGCGGTATCGCTACGGCATGTTCAAGCAGTCAATCGACAACGGCTGGCAGGTAGAGAAGCCTGATAACTGGCTCAGTCAGGGGCATATCTGGGAGCTGGAACGTCCCGAACTGGCTTGCCGTGTGCGATTTGGCGGACATGTCGAACTCATCACAGATCTGCACGGTGTGATTACGCATCGTTGGGTCAATACAGATGACGTCAGAGCGGTTCCTTATGATGTGCCGGTGCCCGGCCACGCCAACGGCATCGTTAATACGCTGCGCTTGTGGAACTCGGCGGCAACGGACGAATTCAACCTCAACGAATTCAATGCGGGGGGATACACCGAAGCGGTGGCCGCCAAGAACGCTGCTGAAAACATCACAATGGTGCTCTATCCCAATGACAGCAGCGAGAACGGCAAGGTGCTGCGCTTGCGTCAACAGTATTTTCTGGTGTCGGCTAGCCTTCAGGATGCACTGAGGATCTGGTTGATGAAAAACGACGATTTCGAGAACTTCGCCGACGCGCATTGCTTTCAGCTTAACGATACTCATCCCAGTCTGGCTGTGCCGGAATTGATGCGATTGCTGATCGACGAACACAATTTATCATGGGACGAGGCGTGGACTATCACCACGAAAGTCATGGCCTATACCAATCACACGTTATTGCCTGAGGCACTGGAGTGCTGGTCACTCAACATGATCGGCGCGTTGTTGCCACGTCCCACTGAAATTATTCAGGAAATCAACCGCCGGTTTCTCGAACAGGTTGGCAAGCAGATGCCAGGTCAGTTGCAGCAACAGGCTGAGATGTCGATTGTCTCTTTCGACCATGTGCCGGTTGTGCGCATGGCGCATCTGGCCATCGTCGGCAGCTTCTCGGTGAACGGCGTTGCCGCGTTGCATTCCGAGCTCCTGAAAGAAGGCCTGTTTCGAAATTTCAACGCCCTTTGGCCCGATCGATTCAATAACAAGACCAATGGCGTCACGCAACGTCGCTGGCTGGCGCACTGCAATCAGCCGCTGCGTGAATTGCTTGATGAAAAACTGGGTGATCAATGGCTCGGCAACCTGGATCAGCTCGAACAACTGATCCCACTGGCGGACGATGCTGTACTGCAGAAGCGCTGGCGCAGTATCAAACGAGAAAACAAGGTACAACTGGCTGAGCTTGTGTCCAGCAGAACGGGCGTGACGGTCAGCCCGGACATGATGTTCGACGTTCAGGTCAAACGTATGCATGAATACAAGCGGCAGCTGTTATGCGCGCTGCATGCGGTGCACGTCTACCTGGATATCATCAACGGCGCTGAACATGCTCCGCGGTTCATTCTCATTGCGGGCAAGGCAGCACCGGGTTATCACATGGCCAAGGCCATCATCAAACTGATCAACAACATTGCTCACGTGATCAACAATGATCGTCGTACTGCAGGCAAGCTGCGCGTTGTCTTCCTGCCGGACTACAACGTCTCGGCCATGGAAGTGATTTGTCCGGCAGCGGATCTGTCCGAACAGATATCCACGGCAGGTAAGGAGGCGTCCGGGACTGGCAACATGAAGTTCATGATGAATGGTGCGGTTACTGTGGGAACACTCGATGGTGCTAATGTAGAAATCCTGGAAGCGGTGGGTGCTGAGAACTTCTTTCTATTCGGATTGACTGTCGATGAAGTGGATGCGGTAAGAAACGGTTACTCTCCGGCCTCGTTCGTGGCAGCCGACAGACGTCTGAAGCGTATTTTTGAAGCCTTCGACAGCGGACTGTTCGACGGTGCTGAGTCTGATCTTATCCGGAGCGTTATCGACGCGGCGCGCAGCCCACATGATCCCTGGCTGACGGTGGCGGATCTTCCTGCGTACCTCGATGCGCAGTCTGAGGTGGAAGAAGCGTGGATGGACGAGGAACGCTGGACACGCATGAGTATTCTCAACACCGCCAACAGTGCACGCTTCTCCACGGACAGAACCATGCGTGACTATAACCGTGATATCTGGAAGCTGGCGCCGGTCGTCTTGCCTGCCGGGGTAATCAAACCGGCGTGAGTGTCGTAGCCGGGCGAAGCTGGCCGCTGGGCGCCAGTTGCGAAGCGCAAGGTATCAATTTTGCGCTATTTTCAGCTAATGCTACGGATGTGGAGCTGTGTCTGTTCGACGGTGACGGACACAGAGAAACCGGTCGGCACCGCTTACATGGCCCCATTGATGGCGTCTGGCATGGGTTTCTGCCCGGGGCCAAACCCGGGCAACTTTATGGTTACCGGGTGCATGGCCCCTATGAGCCTGCGAACGGGCATCGGTTTAATGCCAACAAGCTGTTACTGGATCCGCATGCCCGTCAGCTCGACGGCAAACTGACCTGGAACGATGCCAACTATGGCTATACCCGCGGGCACGCCGACCTGGACTTGTCGTTCGACAAACGCGATAGCTCACCGTATGTTCCCAAGAGCGTGGCCGTGGCTACTGAGCGTCGCATGGCCAAGCCTCACGCACCGCATTGCGACAATGGGAAAAGACCCAAAGCCAGACCCTCCTTAAGCGAAAGTGTCATTCTGGAAGCTCATGTCAAGGGCTTCACTGCGAAGAAAATGCCGGTAGCGCCAAAGCGCCGCGGCACGTATCAGGGCATGGCTTCAAAAGCGGTAACCCGATATCTACAGGATCTGGGCATAACAGCAATTGAGCTACTGCCGGTACACACATTTACGGACGATGATTTTCTGGTAGAAAAATCACTGGTCAATTACTGGGGCTACCAGTCATTGTGCTTTCTGGCGCCTGCAGCAAGATATGCGGCAACTGACGATCCAGTCGCCGAGTTCAGGGAGATGGTCAGGAATCTTCACAAGGCGGGTCTTGAAGTGTTGCTGGATGTTGTCTACAACCACACCGCCGAAGGTAATGAGATGGGGCCTACCTTGTGTTATCGAGGTATTGATAATCTCAGTTATTACCGATTGGACCGGAACCCGCGCTACTACGTCAATGACAGCGGCACCGGCAATACGCTGGCCGTGGAAAATCCTCGAGTGCTGCAGCTTGTCATGGACAGCCTGCGGTTCTGGGCTCATGAGATGCAGGTCGATGGTTTTCGCTTTGATCTCGCCACTATTCTGGGTCGTGAAGAACATGGCTTCGACAGAGGTGCAGGGTTTTTCGATGCTATCGCGCAGGATCCGAAGCTGGCAGAGGTGCGCATGATTGCCGAGCCCTGGGATCTGGGGCCTGGTGGCTATCAGCTAGGTCAGTATCCGGCGCGTTGGTCTGAGTGGAATGATCAGTTTCGGGATATCGCCAGACAATTCTGGAATTCCGACGCTGAGCTCTTACATGAGTTCTCCGACAAGCTGCTGGGTAGCAGTTCGGTATTCGAATGGCAGGGGCGAGCTCCTTCAGCGAGTATTAATCTGATTACAGCTCACGATGGCTTCACGTTGCTCGACACCGTTAGCTATTCGCACAAGCACAACGAAGCGAACGGTGAGGATAACCGTGATGGCCACGGCAGCAACCACTCCAACAATTACGGCATAGAAGGAGCGACTGACGATCCTGGCATTAACGAGCTTCGTGCACGCCAGCAGCGCAATTTGTTATGCACACTGTTTTTGTCACAGGGAACGCCCATGCTGCTGGCCGGTGATGAAAGAAACCATTCGCAAGGTGGTAACAACAACGCGTATTGTCAGGATAACGAAATCACCTGGACAGACTGGCAAGACAGCGCTCAGGACAAAGCACTCATTCAGTTTACCCAGCGTCTGGTTGCATTACGAAAGTCGCAACCTGTATTACGCCGCGAATGGTATCTACACGGTGAACACCTGTCGCCAGAGTCGGGTTTGCCAGACGTTTGCTGGCTGAATCAGTCCGCTTCGCTGATGAGTGAAGCGGATTGGCACAATTCGGACCAGAGGTTTGTAGCTCTACAGCTGGTAGGGGACGCCATCCCGGCTGATCGACACGAAACAGCCTCGGACACGCTGCTGCTCCTGTTCAATGGCAGTCACCATGACGTGGTTTTCTCGTTGGTGTCGACACGTCTGGCTGGCAAACTGTGGGAAATATTGCTTGATTCTGCCGCGCCTGAAGCCGAGCCCGACACCGTTCAGCGTAAGCAAGTGTGTCAACAACGTTCTGTTGTCGTGCTCAGACTGTGCGGCTGATTGAGTCGCTGGTATACTTATGGTTCTGAGACAGATGTACGGTAAGAGAGAATGAAGTCCACACTCCCGGCGAGCCATCTGCTCAAACAATTCCTGTTATTCGTACTCACGGTTATTTTCCTGCTGACGGTCACCCGGGCGGCTTTCGCGCTCTGGCAGTTTTCGAAGTTGGAAAGCACCGGGGTCGTTGTGGATCTGTTCGTACTAGGGTTGCGTTACGACCTCGCACTCACCGGGTTAATCTGCCTGGTGCCGGTCGTGCTGGGATCCTTGCTTTCAATGACCAATGCCACGCGCGCTATTGCCAGATTCCTCATCGTGTTTTTTCTGCTTGCAGGCCTTGTTCTCACACTACTGCTTGAGCTTGTAACGCCGTGGTTTATGCAGACTCAAGGCATGCGTCCTGACTTTAATCTCCTTGCAGGTGTTGAGCAACCTTTGGCTACTTTGCGAAGTGTCATCTCACAGCACGCTATTGCGCTAGTTGTCGGGGTTGTTCTTTGCTTACTTATTATCGTTGCATTCTGGTCCCGTCTGGAGTTGCAACGATTCCTGAAGTATCGTTTGTCCGTGCCGTCTGCGATGTTGCTGGGTTTGGTTGGAGGGCTCGTGTGTCTTGTGGCAATCTGGTCAACGCCTGACCTACGCAATGAGGCTCTTTCACCCGCGGACTCGTCGATCAGCTCAGACAATACAGTCAACGAAATAAGTATGAATAGCGCTTACAAAACTGTGTATTCACTCGCTATGCCATTTCTGGATACGTTAAGATCCACAGCCACGTCCAATCCGTAGCCCGCTAATTTGCAGGCATGTCTGATGGTCAGCCGCTACACGCGCTAGTTGCTGTGTAGGCGCGAACATAATCGACATTGAATCTTGCCGGGAATTCGGTAGTGCCATCAGGCGAGCCGGGCCAGGTTCCTCCAACGGCAAGATTTAGCAGAAAATGAACAGGCCGTGTGAAATCATCCGGGGTTGGATGTTCAGCTTTCCATTTTCCATCCAGATACCAACGCACAGATTCAGGTGTCCAGACGACGCTGTACACATGAAAATCATCAGTCAGGTTTTCGCCTACGGTGTGGTCGTACGGATGCGATGTCAGTGGACCAGTCTGGTTGGTGTGCAGCGTTGTGTGGTACACGTTTTCCTGATGTCCGAGATGTTCCATGACATCAATCTCCGGCAATACAGCTACGCCATCAGGCCATTGATCAAAGCTGGGAAGCAACCAGAAAGCAGACCACAGTCCCTGACCTGCGGGCACTTGGGCACGGGCATCAAACCTGCCGTACTGCTGCGCAAAACTTTTCTCAGTGGTTAAAACACCCGACACATAGGGCTGGCCTGATACGACACCGCGAAGGGCTCGAGGCGTCGGAATTGCTTCTATGGACAGGATTCCGTCATTGATCGAAAAGGGCGAATGGCCATGCTCATCAGGATCAACATAGAACTGTTGTTCGTTGTTGATAATGGTTTCTCTGCCCCAGATGTACCGTGTGTGCCAAAGACCGTCAGGATTGGCGGTGTTGCGCAGGGATAGCGTGTCGAATGATTCATCGAAGCTTTGTGCCCAGCAGGCGTCATCCAGAGGCTTGCGATTATCTTGTGCCAACACGGTTGCGGGTAGCATGAACGACAGTGCGACGGCGATAAGCTTCAGGGTAGGGCGCATGGAAGGCAGACAGATGATGGGTGTTTTCATTCTCACAGTATCGCTTGTTTACTCATGGGAGTATCACGTGGCTGTATTACTGTCTGGTGCTATTGCAGGAGGATGCGCAAGGAACCATTGCCAGGCGTGCCTGATACTGTCCTTGACATCCGCATGCTCAGGCGTCCACTGCAGGTCCTGCATGGCCAGCGAGGCATCGGCAACCAGTTCTGGAGGGTCGCCGGCACGCCGATCAACCAGGTTGTAGCTGAAATCCACACCGGTTATTTCCCGGCAGGCGTCGATGACTTCCAGCACGGTATAGCCGCGGTTCACACCCAGGTTGAATTGCTCTGCGCCTGAATCTGGTAAACGCTGCATACGTTCAAATGCGGCGATGTGTGCACTGCACAGATCGTTGACGTGAATGTAATCCCTGATGCAGGTGCCATCACGTGTATCAAAATCACTACCGAATACTTTCAGACTGGTACCCGCTGGATCACCGCCAGCCTGCACACGTAATGCTTCAAACAGAATCAGTGGGAGCAGGTGAGTTTCCGGATCGTGTCGTTCACCAATAGAGCCATCTTCGGCGCAACCAGCAGCATTGAAATAGCGCAGGGCAACACTGCGCAAGTCGTATGCCGTGCTGTAGTCCTTGAGGATCTGTTCAACCATCAACTTGGATTGGCCGTAGGGATTAATGGGATTTTGCGGCGTCTTCTCGGTTATCGGCAGAGCCTCCGGAATGCCATACGTTGCACAGGTAGAGGAAAAGACCAGTTTTTTTACATCGTGTTCTACCATGGCATCCAGCAGACACTGGGTACCTGTTACATTGTTGCGATAGTACATGGCGGGCTCGTGCACTGATTCGCCCACATACGCAAGCGCTGCAAAATGCATGACCGCCTTGATGTCGTGATTATTGAATACACTGGCAAGCTGCTGTGTATCGTGAAGATCACCTTCTATCAGCGTGCCGGCGGTGACCGCATCCCGATTACCACGCTGCAGGTTATCGTAAACCACCACGTTGAAGTTGCGCTGACTCAGCAAACGCACCATGTGCGAACCGATGTAGCCGGCGCCGCCGGTAACCAGAATTGTGTCTTTCAAGAGTTTCTCCTCAACCGGCCTTGCGTTGACGCCTGGCCATTTTCTGCTTCATCATTTCCTGAGCATCCTGGATTTCCTTGTCGGAAGAGTTCGCCGACCTGGAGCTGGAAACCATCTGTATTTTCGTTTCTGCTTTCACGCTACGGATGCCAGTTGTATTAACCGCATTGGTTTTACGTATCGCTTTTTGTTGTGTGTCGCCGGGTTCATTGATGACCGTTACGCGCCGCTTACGCAGACGTTTTTTAAGGGAGCGACGTTTCGCCAGTTGTTCGCGGGCATGCTTTAGACGCTCGCTGCTGTCTGGTGGTAAAGCGGCGGGTATGCCTGCGACACTGGTGCCAGTCTGCAGCACGCTCACTTGTTGCAGCATGCTGATGGGCAAGGCAATGAAGAATACCCAGTAGAGTTCACGGTGCACCAGCAAGCGTGCTTCTGAATAGTTACTGATCATCAAGGCAACGGTGAAGCCGAGAACGAACAGCACACCCGGTTGCTGGCGTTGATACTGGCAGTACACCAGTTCAACGAGTTGTTGCACTATCATGACCACTGCAAGGGCCGTTAGTGGCAAGCCTATCTCTGAGGCTAGCTGCAGCAGCCCATTGTGTGCATGGAATACTGTCCAGGAAAAATCAGTCAATGACTGCTGAATCCAGACACTTTCGTCGGTCGGGAACCACAATGTTCCATACCCTACACCGGTCATGGGCCGTTCCATGATGAGTCCCCAAGTCTGGGCCCACACGTCGCCTCTACCGGTCAGGTCTCCAGATCGGCCGATAAGCTCGGCGGTGTCGATAAAATAGAAGGCCATACCTGTCAGCGCGGCTACCAGCGAAGCCAGTACCAGCATGGAGAGCATCCCCAGACGCAGGCTGAAGGCAATATGCAAATAGATCATGACCATTGCCGCCGTCCCCATGGCAAGCAGGGAGGTGGCAGACACACTGAAGTACAGGCAGATCAGTGAAGCCAGCGTCAGTGCCGAATAGAAGAATCTTTGAGCCGTCGGAATCTGCCAGAATATGAGACTACCAGAAAGCAGCACTGAAATTGCAGCCCAGAAACCCAACGTGTTCTTGGATGCCATGACACCGGCCCAGACTTGCGTTCCCTCATAGGTTTCCTGTCCTAGCTCAGGTATTGCAAGGCCAGCCACAATGCTGGCCAGCATCAGCAGGCCGAGCAGCGTTGCGGTTGACCGCAACATGCTCGTCAGTGGCAGTTTGAACCCCAGATACAGCGCGATCAGTGTGGTACCAATCAGGTGAATGACCCGTTCGATAGTCAATCCGGCATCCACGGACCAGAAGGCCGAGAACGCCGCTCCGGCGACTAACAGCGTCAGCGCCAGTCTGTAACGGACCATCCAGGTAACCCAGTTGATACCGGAATAGATCACCAGCCCCAGAGCAGCTGTCAGATACATAGCAAGCCACAGCAGGGTAACCAGGGATGCAGCAGCATCGCTGGCAAGAGGGCCCCGGATAGCGAGTGTCAATGTAAAGCTGGTGCCCTGCATGACCGTCAGCAACAGCATCGCCATGGCAATCCAGGATGCGCGATACGGTGCTTGGTACGTGCTGAGCATCTCAGCGATTCGTGCCGGATTTCCGCGCCTGCTCCAATGACATGCCACGCAGGCGCACGTATTGGTCTATCAATCGGCGGTACAATCTGGGGAACAGGTTTTGTATGCTCTGGCGTACCATGCCCACCGGGCTCATGGCACCGGCACGAAAGCCTTGCCACAGCAATTTTAAGCTCTCAAGTGGTGCGGATCGCGCAAGCCCGACACTTTCGAATCGCGCCCGGAATCCTGCCCACGCTTGTGGTGACATCAACGACTTCTGGGTCGCCATCCAGGTAAAGAAATTAGTGTATTTTTCCGACTTGCCCGCATGGATGGGGAGTTGAGACAGGGCATCGGCACTGACAATATCAGCGTACAGCGTATAAGGCGCTGGTAACATCTGAAACGCAATACCCGTTCGCCAGCAATCGATCGCAAACTGATCGTTATCACCGAACGTTACGGCTTCGTCCCACTGCACCTGATCGCCTAGTGCCCGCGGTATGACCATGGTGCTGGTCTGAATGAAACCGCCGTGGATATACAGAAAATCGTAGATGGATTCTTCGCCGCCTAACGCTCGGTCCGGCTTTATCCAGTAGCGACCGACTCCACGATCGACAATGATCTGCCCATACAGCAACGCATTGCCATGCTGGTCGAAAGCATCGCTGGCGGCCTGCAGGAATTCGGGGTACCAGCTATCGTCCGAGTCCAGAAAGGCGATGTATTCGCCGCGTGCCTTGCGCATGCCATGATTACGGGCCGCAGCGGGTCCCGCATTATCCTGATGAATCACCACCAGACGTGGATCATCAATAGCGGCAAGTACCTTGCGGGTATCATCCGATGAGCCGTCGTCTACGACCACTACCTCGAGGTCCTGGCAGGTTTGGGCAAAGCATGACTGCAACGTATCGACCACCGAGGACGATCGGTTGTAAGTAGGGATGACTATGGAAAATTTTGGCCGCATTAGTAGGTCTCGCTCCGAACCGTTACCCGTCCCAAGTGTGCACTTAGCTTACCGCTGAACTTCCACCGTAACAGCCGCGCTTTTTCTGTCAGCGCCGGCGAAACCCATGCGACAGCACTCAGCGCACCGGCGACGATGCCCAGCACGACAGTTTTAAGACATCGCACGATGCTGTGTTTCAGCTCAGGTTGTAACAGCTGCATGACCCTGACACGTGCGTTATGAATATTGACGATACGACTGCGCATCCAGCCATCGTGCAGACGGGCCTCTGGAACAGGCTCGTGAACGATCGCATTGGCTGCCCAGAACATGCTGCGGTTCAGTTGCTGCAATTGCAGAAAAAAAGCGAGATCTTCACCCCCCGAATGTGCGAACGCGGGATGAAAGAAGTCGGGTGCCAGCGGCTCAATGACATCAGCCCTGATCAGAAAATTACCGCCGGCCTGCAACGTACATCCGGTGGCGTCGGGCAAGCCCATATCAGCCCCGTAGTAGGGATTGTTCAATAGATCTTGCGGGGTATTGGCTGGGAATACCGGGCGCGTAGGGCCGCCTACTACGTCTGCGTTGCAACGAGTCTGTATGCGAATCAGTTCAGCCAGCCATTGAGGCTCCGGCCATTCATCATCGTCCAGAAAGGCAATCAGATCTGGCTTCAAGGCCAGCGCTGCTGATGTGGCGGCATTGCGTGCAGCCGAGATGCCAGGCTCTGTTGCACTGACGGTGTGCAGTTTGAAAGGGTAGGTTGCCGGTAGTGATTCGCACACCGCGAGACCCTCTCGGGCTGCATCATTGTCAGCGACAACGATCTGCAGTTGATCGGCATACCGCTGGCCATCGCCAGCATCGAGCTCTGGCAGGCTTTCGAGTAGTTTTCGAAGCCCGTCTGGTCGACGGTAGGTGCAGATGCACAATACGATAGTCGGGATGCTTTTGTTCATGTTGCAGGCGTCGGTGATGCGTGCAGCCGGGTATACAGGGTTCGGGTTAGATACAGTGCCATAAAAGCTTCCGCCGCCAGAATGCCAAATAGTGTGGTTTCAGGCTGGTAGTAGTACAGCGTGAGGCTCACCATGACACCACTCAGAACAGCGCCGTAGATACTGGCCATAGCCAGTACTTTGAAATCTCGCATGGCCTGCAGTGCTGCTGCAGGCGCGTTGTAGCTGGCAGCAAACAGTGTGATGATCGACCACAGCCCTACAATCATGGCCATGGGCTGGTCGGCATACTGCTCTGCGTAGAGAAATGCATGGATCCATGGCCAGGCCATCCATAGAAACAGGCCCATTGCCATGACCGCACCTGCCATGAGTAGTGTGGTTTGTTGAATCTGACGTCTGACTGCCCCTTGCCTGTGCTCTGACAAGGCGACTGCCAGCTCTGGTTTGACCATGTTCTGCCAAGTCAGCAGCGCCACTCTGACCGGGCCAAACAATACGAAGCCTGCAGCCAGTGGAGCGTACGCATTAGGACCGTTAGTGGAGGTGATAATGACACTGTGAGCCTGAGCCAGAAACAGTGTGGTCAGGGAACCGGCCAGTGCCCAGCGTGACTGCTCCCAGACTGCTCCGTAGCTGGTTATTTTTGCCCATGAAAGCCATTTGCGCGTGTTTCCGTGCAATCTCCAGCGCTCGACTACCATGGCGGCCAGATTGGCGGCGGCCAGTGCGAGGAGAACATGGCTGACGAGTAGATCGTCTCGGGTTAGTAGCAGTGTCAGCACAATCAATACACCGGTGCCAACATAGACGGCATCACCTGATGCGGTGATCAGGGGCTTCATGCGTGCATAACCGGCGCTACGACTGTAGTGCCGCGCCGAGTAGACAGCGACAAAAACGGTTACACCGACAGATATGGCGGTATTGAGCTCTGCGGTGTAGGCGTAGCCAATGCCGGTTAGCAGCAAAATAGCAAACAGAATCAGGTTCAGTGTGCTGAACATGGCTTCTTGTTCGTGGCGCTTGCCTTCGTCCTTGATGACAGGTGTATAGACGGTCAAAGGCGTAGATATAAGCGCGTTATTGATTGCTGAGGCAAACATGGCCAGCACGAATGCAAAGGCGAATACACCGTAATCGTAGGGGGTAACAAATCTCAGCAGCAGCAGGTTAAGCGCAAAGTGGAAACCACTAACCATTGCTTGAGCGCCCACAGACAACGCAAGCCTGGAGGTGGCCAGATTCACACCTTGCTGAAACAGGCGTGTGATGGAAAAACCAGAGCCCGAAGGTGGCATGGGATCGGTGATCGCTGCAGAGGGGGAGGCCGGAGAACCCGGCTCAGGAACCGGACCTAGTGTATCAACACGTGTCACGCTAATCAGGCCTGATTTCTACGCAACACGGAACTCAGGCCGTTCTTGATCAGTATTGCACCCAGAAGAACAGGCTCGACCAGGTAACGAAAAGCAAAACGCTTTGGATTCTCGAGTAGCCGGAAGCTCCATTCAAGGCCCATGCGCCCCATCCAGCGAGGTGGCGTGCGTACTGCACCCGCTACATATTCCATGCAGGCGCCGCAGGTAAAAACGATGGGAGCTTCGATAAGATCACGGTGAGCATGTAACCATGCCTCTTGTTTAGGAGCGCCAAAACCGACCAGAACGATATGGCTGCCAGCGGCATTCATCTGCTTGATGACCGCCAGACTTTCGGCGCATTGAGGTTGTTGGTCGAAATAGCCGTCGTGTCCGCTGATAGTGATACCCGGGCATTCTTCTCTGACGATGTCCAATGCCTTTTGCTGGACAGACCCTTCCTGGCCGACGTGAAAAACATGCCAGCCGTTCCGACTGGCTAACTGCATCAAGGGCATGATGAAGTCGACGTATGTGAGCCGATGGCTTCGGCTTACCGGGAACTTCATCAGCTGCATCAGCCAGATGACGGGCATGCCATCAACCAGAACCGTGCATTGCTGGTAATGCTCTCTGAGCGTCTTGTCAGTGAAGTAGCTGTAGAGGGAATGCAGGTTGTGGTAAAGCACGGTTTCTCGCCGTTTTTCAGTCACGGTAGCTTGCGTGAAGGCGAGGTATTCTTCCAGTGTGCCGGGATGGGCAAAAAAGCCGAGCAATGAGCGACGTGTCAACACGTCGGAGCCGTGCTGTTCCGGCTCGGTAGAGTCCTGGTTTTTTACGGGTTCACTGGTAGCCATGATGCGGTTCATTGTGTTCTTCTTGGTGAGACCGCTGGACCTTGGTAAGGCGTCGATTCCAGGGGGTCATCCTGCCGGACTGACGTACAGTGTAACGGCCGGGAATGGGTAATTCTTCAGTATCCGGGGTGTGAAATCGCGAACGGCTCGCACCCTTAAAACGCACTAATCCACCCTGACAGACAGTCAGGGTGGATTAGTCTGGAACGATAAAGTGTTGTTTGAGGCTAGTAGGCGTTCTGGTGAGTCCATCCCTTGAACACGGTCATGACCAGAATCTTGATGTCCAGAAAGATGCTCCAGTTCTTGACGTAATGACGGTCATGCTCGATACGGCCAACCATGTCGCTGACGAGTCGTGTTTCACCGCGAAAGCCGTTGATCTGAGCCCAGCCGGTGATGCCAGGTTTTACACAGTAGCGTGAGTTAAGCGCTGGTATTACGTATTTGAAGTCTTCATCGAGCTTCAATGGGTGAGGGCGAGGACCTACCAGTGACATAGAACCTTGTATGACATTGAACAGTTGTGGCAGTTCGTCGAGACTGGTTCTACGCAGAAAAGCGCCGATACGGGTAATTCGTGGGTCATCCTTCTGAGCCTGCTTGAACTCTTTTGCACCGCCTTGGTACATAGTGCGGAACTTGTACACCTTGATAATTTCACGGTTACGACCGCTACGCGCCTGACAGAATAATGCAGGGCCTGTACTGTCCAGCTTTACTGCGATGGAAATGAGTGCCATCAGAGGGAAGAGGATGATCAGAGCAATGGAACCCAGAACGAAATCCTCGAGCCTTTTGAGAGCCGCACCGACACCTGCGATTGGCTCGAGTGTGGACGTGTCGCTGCTGACCAGTGAGGTCCAGTGGTTTGCATCGATTGGGGTTTCGTTGATTGAAGCAGCATTTGCACTGTTCTGATCTACGACAGTCTTTGTTTTATTATTATTGACTACGTTGGCGCTAGACACCTGATTCTCCTGGATTATGATCGTGAACTCTGTTCCCCAAAACCTGGGGCAATTGAGTTTCGCTTGGTTCCAACTGAACTAACTGACGGCGATGTTACTGCAAGAACAACGGCCTTCGCGTGACGTTGATCTCATTTGGTAATTCTACCGTAGTGACGTAGTCGTAGTTACTGCATTTCCTTGTTCTACAGACTTATTGACCGTTGTTGACACTTATCTGTCGCTGAGCCTTGCAACATGCTCATAACTCAGTATCCGAGCTAGCAACTACGTTTAAATGTGTCACCCAAGGGGCGTAAATGACACAGTTGGCAAGGTTGCACTATCGGGTAATACTGCAAGACAGTGCAGCTAATCCGCGGGCCTTGAACGAGAAAAGGCATGTACCCGGAAATCTTTCTCCTGATACATGCCCGGTTTTTTTGCTGGTAACGCTTAATCCAGTTGTTCCCGGTAATAAGTGTAGTGCTTGGGAGTCGGAGCTGATGAGCCATTCATGATACAGCCGCTCACCCGGACACCTGAGAAGGTCAAGCGTTTTAACGCCTCGTTCAATTGGGGTTCTTTTACTTCGCCTTCCTTGATGACCATGATGGTAGATCCCGCATGTTTACCGAGCGAGGCTGCCGTGGAGACACTCAGAACGGGTGGCGTATCAATGATGGCGATATCGAAGCGGGGTGCAACTACGTCCAGGAATGCACCGAATTCCTTGTCACTCGGCATCTCTATGCTGTTTCCACCTGAGTAGCCACGTGCAATGCAATACAGGTTAGGCACTGTCGTTGGCTTCACAGTCTCTTTCAACTCGCTTTTTCCACGAACCACTTCCGGCAATCCCGGTCCGGCAGGCAGACCCAGTGACTTGTGCAGTTGACCCCGTTGGTAATCCGCGTCTATGAGCAGCACTTTTTTACCGGTTTGAGCGACCAGTACCGCCAGATTAAGACTGAGAAAGGACTTGCCCATGCTCGGCAACGGGCTGGTAAACATCAGCACATTGTTGTTTGCACCAGCCATGACATCTTCAAGCATGCTGCGCAGGCCGCGCAGGTTTTCAATGGAGTAATCTTCAGGTTTCGACAGGGCAAGCACGTTGCCCGATATTGCCTTTGCGCCAGCATCGCTGTCCGGACCCGTCAGTAGTTTGCTTGGGTCAACAGTCACCGGAGTACCCAGGCGACGCTGAGCGGAACTCTTGGGAATGTTCATGTAAACGGGCAGTCCGGAAGCTCGCTCCAGTGAATCCTGATCGCTGATAACGGTAGACAATGCAGAGCGCAGAGTCAGGTACAAGGTGTACAGGAACAACGTTGCGAGCGTACCGCCCGCCACTGCCAGCAGTGTGCTTGGAGAGACGGGTTTGCGCGGTGGTAAAGCATCGTCGATGATCTGCACTTCACCAACATTACCGACGTTGGCTAGCTCAAGTTTCTGCAGTTGCTCACTGATTTCGATGAACAGCTTTCGCTTGGTATCCACTTCGCCTTCCAGGATGCCTTCTTCACGTTGCGTATTTGGCGCGCTTCGGATACCGCCTCGAACTTCGCGAATCTTGTCGTTAAGGACATCTATCGCTTTTTGTAACCGTTTGGGAGTTGGATGATTAACCGTATAACGCTTGAGTAGATCATCGCGTTCCAGTTCAAGATCGAGTAGTTCTGTTTCCAGTTTGTCCAGTTGCGCCAACTTAAAATTAACCTGTGTTTCCTGGTTAAACGAATTGGCATTGCGACGAAAATCTGACAGAGTCAGTTCAGCAGCTCGCAAGTCTGCTTCTACTCTGGGCAGTTGCTCCTGAAAAACCAGAAATTCAGCATCAGAGGATCGATTCTGAGAGCCGAGCTTGACGCTGGTGTACTCGTCAAGGATGGCATTGGTGAGGTCAGCGATATGCTCTGGATCATTGCCCTGCAACTTGAGAGTGACCATCCGTGACTTACTATCGGTGGTTTCTGTGGCCAGATTGCTGCGCAACGCAGTAACCGTTGCCTGAAGCGAACTGCGAACTACTGAGAATTCAACGCCTTCACGGGCTTCCAGCGAAGCAATAGTCAAGACAAGTGGGTCCTGGTTGGGTACGTCGACGACCACTCGTGCGCCGACTTCAGCCTGCTCCAGTAGCACTTCGTCCTCGAAACTGATCTTGAAGGCACCTTCGCTTAATGTGGTCAGCGTGAGTGCACGATCTTCCCAGCGGCGCGGCACAGACAATTCAGAAACTTCTATCCGGGCATCGCTCCATGCATAGTGGCTGGCAAAACTGAGCCCTTCGGCGATGTCGGCGAGAAACGGTATTTTCTGCGTCAATGCGCCGGCAACCGGCAAGCGGTTGGGTGTTGCCGTTGTGCGCAGCCCGAAGGCGTCGACCACCGGACTCAGCACCTTGCGCGAGCGAAGAATGTTGGCTTCTTCCTTGATGGTGGGTGCATTCCAGTCGGTTTGCGTAGCGCTTCCATCGGTGGAGAAGTAGTTTTCTGGTTTGTTGACCTGCACCAGTGCCGTGGTTTCATAGGTCTTTTCTGTACTGATAAGGTACAGCCATGCTAACGCGAGGCCAAATAGCAGCGTGAGCAGCAGGCCCACTTTGTGCCGCATCAAAAGACGTAGGTACTCCTTTGCATCGCTGGTAGCAGGAACTGTGGCGTATCCTTGCATGGGGGCACCTGCCTGAGGGTAGTTTAAAGTTTTCATTAAAACGGGGTCCGTCGTCGTTGGCCTGGCTGAAGGCCGATCTGAGTATAGAACCTGATGCAGTAATCGCATTGCATCAGTCTGGTCTCGTCTCGCTTAGAGCTGGCCTACTTATTATTATTATTATGCGGTGTTGCATGGCGTGCTATTTGTTTGACACTTTTATGTCAGCGGTCAAGTCGGCAAACGTTACTCCCGGGACAATACTGTCATTCGGGTGGCGCGATTGTACCAACTAGCTTTGGTTGATTTGTGACGTTGTTTTAATAAAGTTGAGCCGGAGGCTTTCATTGAGCATTTTCAAGACATGGCGCAGATTTCTGACAGGGTGGCGTTTCTGGTTTTTCGGCGTTGTCTTGTACATAGGTGTGTTCACTGTTGTGCGCATGTCGGTAGAGCCCCCGTTGTCGGTCGGCATGGCAGGAGAGCGGCAGATTTCCGAGAACGTTCAGTTTTTTCATGACGACAGCTGGATTGATGACCAGGGCCAGAGACAACTGTCACAAAAGATCTTCGATGGTTTGATAAGTAGTATCAGGGATGCAAAAAAATTCATCTTGCTCGATATGTTCCTGTTCAATGCGTGGCAAGGGCCCACACCGGAACTGCATCGCAGTTTATCCGCCGAGATCACCCATGCGCTTATTGCGCAGAAAAAGGCGTATCCGGACTTGTTCATTCTAGTCATCAGTGATCCGATAAACACCGTGTATGGCGGGCTCCCATCGTCCCACTTTGAATCCATGAAGAGTGCTGGTATACCGGTTGTGCTAACCGACCTTGTGAAACTTCAGGACAGCAATCCTTTCTGGTCCAGCGTCTGGAGATGGCTGATTCGCCCTTTTGGCAATAGCGAAGGTACGATACTGCCGAATCCCTTTGGTGAGGGCCGAGTGTCCATTCGCAGTTATCTGACGCTGCTGAATTTCAAGGCAAATCACCGCAAACTGCTGGTAACTGATGTTGACGGTGCTGAGTTGCACGGCTGGGTAAGCTCAGCGAATCCGCATGATGGCAGCAGCGCACACCGTAATGTGGCGGTTCGGTTTGATGGCGAGGCAGTTCTGGATCTGATTGCGGGGGAGCGGGCATTGTTGGCCATGAACGGTGCCACAGGTGAACTTGCGGCGCTGGATGCTGCCTTGTCCATCTTGCTTTCCGGCAATGCTGAGGCAGGCTTACACGCCAGTAGTGTTGAACCCGTTGCGTCTGAATCCGGCAACGGAGCAGAATCGCTTTTCGTCCGGGTCATTAGCGAATCAGTCATTCACGACACAATTCTGACAGGAATCGAAGAAGCCGAGGCCCGCGACACCATCGACATTGCCATGTTCTACCTGAGTGAAAGGCGAATCATCACGGCATTGAAACAGGCAAGCTTGCGAGGCGTTCAGGTCAGATTGCTGCTCGATGTCAATAACGATGCATTTGGACGGAAGAAGAATGGTGTGCCGAATCGCCCGGTAGCTGCAGAATTGCACAAAGCGGGAGTGTCTGTTCGCTGGTGTTCCACCCAGGGGGAGCAATGCCACGCAAAATGGCTGCACATAGCCAAACAGGAGACACATCTGTTTGTCCTGGGCTCCGCCAATTTCACGCGCCGTAATCTGCTCGATCTGAATCTGGAAACCAATGTATCGATCAGCGCAGCAGCAAAACACCCCATTGTCGACCAGATGAATGATTTTTTTGAACAACAGTGGAACAACCGGGACGGTAAAACGTATTCAACAACCTACGAAGAGTTTGCTGACGACAGCGCATGGCTGACCATTCAATATCGATTCATGGAGCACACAGGGCTAAGCACCTTTTAGTCGTAACGCTTGCAGTTGCACTAATCAGTGGCTGTGCGGAGAGTGACCCTGCTGCAGTGCGGTTAGATGCCGAGTCCGCCATACCCGACTGGCGTGCGTTGCTGGATGAGAACCTGACCCGTGCCGAACCGCTACAGCCGATCGTGTTTCCGGCAGATCTTGCATCACACCCCGAGGCGTCAGCTGAGTCTTTCTCTGTGCGGGGCGTGCTGGTTGATCAGAGTGATGCGTTGATCAGCGTATCGGCGCAGATAGACAGGATCCGCTTGCGCAACGAGTCGGCGCAAAGGTCATCGGAATGGGACTATTCCAGCGTCTTTCGAGCGCAGGCAGCGTTGGGCAAGGAAGCGATGACGATATCGCCCTCTCAAGAACTCATTGCAAGGGGAGCACTCGGGCTGGCCAGTAGCGAGCTGGGTTCAATACGGGTCGGCCTCAATACACTGCGCATGGAAACCACAGTGGCTACTGACAATCCGTGTCTGGCGCGTCTGTCGTTTACCAACCGGTTGCCGGCGGATCAACTTTTACAGTTCAGTAGCGAATTATCCGACTGTCCTGTCGCAGCCTCTGTCGGTGATTTGCTCAATCAATGGGAGGTATCAGCTGTCGCGTTAACAGGTGACTTGCAAGGACAACCGGTTACCGGGGTCGTTTGGATTTCTCATACGTGGGGTGAGCTGCCGCAGCCCGGTGGTGCCATCTTGCTGGATCAGCTACGACTGAAGCTGGATACGGATGAGGGAGAGGCAATCTTGATCAATGCAAACAGAACAAAGCGGCGCAGTGGTAGAGGCCCGGTTACGGTGCTGGCGTCACGCCTGACAGTGGAAGGTGAGTCAGAGGCCTTGGAGCTAGACTGGATTGATAAGGGCAGCATCACATCAGAGACTACGGGTATCAACTACGCAGAGACTTATCGGGTTACCCAAGCTGGATTGAATCTGGATTTACAGTTGCAGCCTGTGGTCCCTATGTCTGAAATCGTCGATGCATTTGGCACTCGATGGAGTGGTGCTGTGAAGATCAGTGGAAGTCATACGGGTATCGGGTTTGTTGATATCTCCCCGAACGTCCCGGGTAAATCAAAGGATTAAGCCTGTGAACAAGATGTATTTGTGGTCGATGCCGCTGTTGTTATCCACCGTAATGGTGACAGGTTGTCAGCAGTCAGAGCAGCAGTCAGAGCAGCAGTCAGAGCAGCAGTCAGAGCAGCAGTCAGAGCAG
>Ga0114956_1000133_pt1 | contig 44821 bp, 45 predicted proteins | sample MaitaG_FD_87304 | JGI IMG/M metagenome (GOLD analysis project Ga0114956, IMG submission 87304) | Marine algal microbial communities from Maine, USA - Maine_Asex2 metaG | ecosystem: Host-associated > Algae > Red algae > Unclassified | place: Maine, USA | collected 2015-01-05 | reverse complement strand
AATCAAATAACTCCACTGCTATTTGCCAAAGCTGACAATCCAACAGATATGGTTCAATTAACTGTTGAAGAAATTAAGTCCATTATTAGACCTTGCGGTTTGTCGCCAATGAAATCGAAAGGAATACATGGCTTATCACAAATTTTACTTGACAAGCATGATGGAGAAGTGCCACAAAGTTTTGAGGCATTAGAAGAACTGCCTGCAGTTGGGCATAAAACGGCTTCTGTAGTGATGAGTCAAGCATTTGGTGTTCCTGCATTTCCGGTTGATACCCACATACACCGCTTAGCGTACCGTTGGAAGTTTAGCACTGGTAAGTCAGTAAAAAAAACGGAGGCTGATTTAAAACGAACCTTTGATATGGCACTTTGGAATAAACTGCACCTCCAAATTATTTTTTACGGAAGAGAGTTTTGTCCCGCACGTGGGCACAATCCACACGATTGTAAAATTTGTTCCACAATTGGTAGGAAAACTCTTTTTGCCTAAGGGTTAACAATCATTTACCTTTGAAAATATATGAAGGATGATTTATCCCTCTTTAATAATTTGTTTGAGCACCTATTAAAGAATGAACAGGAAAAGCCTGTAGTTCAAAAAGTATCCCCGAAAAATGCCATTGAGCAACTGCCTATCTCTCTTAGAGACAAAGGAATTGATGACGATAAATTGGAGATATTTTTAAAAGACATAATTGAAGCTACGCCTAAAACAGCTAGCAATAAATTTTTCAACCAGTTGTTTGGAGGGCGGCAATCGAAAGCCGTTTTAGGAGATCTTTTGGCCGTTGCCCTTAACAACAGCATGTATACCTACAAGGTAGCAGGACCGCAAGTTTTAATTGAAAAAGAAGTAATAAACAAACTATTAAAATTGGTTGGTTTTGATGAAAAACTTGCTGGCGGAACATTTGCAACTGGCGGTTCAACCACCAATTTAATGAGTATGATTATGGCGCGTGACAGTCATAGTAAAAGTATTAAAATGGAAGGTGTTAGCAATAAGCTAATTGCCTATACTTCTGATGTTTCTCACTATAGTGTTGTTAAGAATGCTTCATTTATTGGCATTGGTAGTAACCAAGTAAGAAAGGTAAAGTCTGATGCAAATGGTAAGATGAATACGGATGCCTTGGAAGAAATGTTGTTAATTGATATTGCCAAAGGGTACCAACCCTTTTATGTTAATGCAACTGCTGGGACAACGGTTTTTGGTGCATTTGATGATATTGATGTATTGAGTGAAATTTGTAACAAAAATAATCTATGGCTTCATGTTGATGGCGCATATTGTGGTTCTGTAATTTTTAGTAGTAAGTATGAACATTTGGTAGAAGGTAGCCGCAAAGCCAACTCATTTAGTTTGAATGGACATAAAATGTTAGGCACACCACTTACGTGTTCAATAATTTTAGTTGCTGATAAGCAGCACTTGTTCACCTCTTTTGCTGAGGAGGCTAGTTACTTATATCAAAGTGAAAATGATGAATATAACCTTGGAAAAATATCCATGCAATGTGGTAGAAGAAATGATGCATTAAAGTTATGGGTGCTTTGGAAAGCAATAGGAACTGAAGGTTTAGAAGAAATTGTTGATCAGCAATTTTATCTTGCAGACTATGCCAGGAAGTACATTAATGAGCATAAGGACTACGAGCATTTAGGTATTGAAGATTCGATTTCAGTTTGTTTTAATTACAAAGACAAGTCTGCACCAGCTATTTGTAATCAACTAAATGATGAGGGTAGATTAATGATTGGTCACGGTTCTCACAGAAATGAAGAATTTATACGTTTAACCACAATAAACGCAACCAACACAACTAAAGAAATAGATAACTTTTTTGCTGAAATAGAAAAGATGTAATTACTTAAATGCGTTGAGCCTTTTCAAATACACGAAAGGGATTAGCGTTAACAAAAAATAAATTCCTGCTGAAGCAAGCAAGGCTTCTTGCACAGAAAACTTATCGGCAATTAACCCAATTAGTGGCCCAAAAATCGCAAAGGCCAGTCTTATATAAAGGCTACGCATACTCATTACCGTAGCTCTCATATTGCCGGGTGTAATTTTATTTATATAATCTTTAAACGCTGGAGCCGCAAATCCCCTACCAATGTACAGCAATGCAAAAAATGCGATTGCTAAATAATTGGTAATTAAACCAGCCAATACAAAACCGGCCATCACCAAAATCAATACAATAATGCTCACTTTCAATTTACTATTGGCTTCCATTACTTTACCGCCAAACCATGAGGCTATGCCTACAACAATGTTTAGTGCTGCCCACAACAAACCGTAATATGCCAATGGTAAATCAACCGCTTTAAACAATGGCTGGGCAATCCAAGCACCGGTGAGTGTGGCAACACCTATAAAGCCCGACAATGCAATCCAACCGGCAATGCGTGGATTAACATTAAACATGTATTTAAATATTTTTTTAAAGTTTTGTAAGCTATCTCGGTGGCTAAGCTTAGACGCCCTTTTAGGTTCAACCAAAGAAAAGCACAATACAACTCCAATAATTAAAGCAGCCGTTTGCACATAAAAGGGATATCTTAATGAAGCTAAGGCCAACCAACCACCTAAAAGGGCAGCTCCGGCCTCAGAGAAGTTACCAATTGCATAATTACGCCCTTCAATTTTGCCGTAACGCGACTCTGTTTTGTTAGCCACTAAACTATCGTATAGTAGCGCAGAATCTGACCCTGATATAAAGCTAATACCGATTGCAATAAGTATTTCGCCAATTACAAAGGGTAAAAAGGTGTAAGAAAAACAGAAAATGAAATTACCTGCAAAAGCAAATAAAAAACCTACGATCAACGAGTTTTTACGCTTAAACACATCTCCAAAATAACCTGATGGTATCTCAAAAATTACAATGGTAATTGCGAAAATTGATTGTAGCAAAAATATTTGGAAATAATTAAGATTAATTTCTGTTTCAAAAAACAAAACAATGATTGGCATAGTAACCAAAAACATGCGCACCCCTTGCAAGGCATATAATTTCCAAATATTGGATTGTAAATTCAACGTAACTTCCGATTTAATTCAAAGCTCAAAGATTGTTAAAATTTAAATCTATGAACCAAAAAAGGGCTTGAATAAATTCAAGCCCCCGTGGCTTATGAGCCATTCGATTGTAAGATCTTATCTAATATAGTTGTAAACGTTTACTTCTACTTTTCTAAACTCAGGGCCAATGCCTGATTCGGTATCACCAAAAAAGCTCAACTTTACTTGTGATGGACTTATGCCTGCTTGCTGAAGTAAATAACTTTTAGCACTCAATGCTCTTTTTGATGATAAAATCATGTTTTGCTGTGGGTTACCCGTTTTATCCGCAAATCCCTTTATGTCAACAAAATAAGAAGGATTGTCTCTTAAAATTCTACCCAAGCGAGCCAAATTGCCTTGATATGTGTAAGGCAATACACTTTTACCTAAATCAAAGTAAACTGTTTCTCTTTCATTTACCGACTCGTATTTAAAGTCTTTAGTAATTTGATCAGGAATAACAATTCTTTGCTTTACAGCTGGTGCTACAATAACATTGCTCTGAGGTCTGTTTTTCAACTCGTTAATTTCCTTTGTTAAACGATTAATTTGATTTTGCATTTTATCAATTTCGGCATCATTATTATTGCCTAATTGTTTTTGTAAATCACGTTTCATTTTATCCAATTCACGCTGCAATGCATCAGCATCAGCTCCACTGCCGCCTGTAATATTGATAGCATTAATTTTGTTGTTTAAATCATCAATTTTATTCTCTAACCTTCTTATATCTTGATCTTTAGCATACCCAGACATATCAGTTGTGTTGTAGTTTTTTGTTTTGTTCTTAACGTTGTATTGGTCGTTGGGATCATTTTTATTGCCAACATTTTGGCTTTCTGCTTCAGCAGGATATTTAGCACCCATGGCCATATAAGCCAGCATCATTCCCTTTAATTCGCTTAGCTCCTTCTGCAATTCAACGTACTCATCAGATTTTGAGTTACCACTTGGTCTTTCACCTGCAATCACTCTGTCTGCTGCATCTTGAAAAACAACTTCTTCTACCTCATCCATTTCTTCTAATCTAGGTAGCATAAGCGCCAACTCTTCAACCATAATAGGATCAATTTCAACCAATGTATCTCTAACAATTGTTGTTGATGTATCTACACTTATTACTGAATCTCCTTCAACTACAGTATAAATAGTATCATAAACGGTAATGGTATCAACTACTATATTGGTATCCATTAATTGACTTTCAATACCTGGGTTTTGAGCAAGTATATCTTTAATTACCTGGCTCTCCATAGTAAGTGTATCCAAATTAGGAATGCTTACTTGTGCTGGTTGCTCATAAGCATATAATTGTGGGCCAACAAATGACTTACTTTTGAAGCCAAAATTGTAATATAACGATACTGAGGTAAATGAATAAATATCATTTAGCTCATTGGTTTTTCCTTGATCTCTGCGAATGTAGCCTGGGTTTTGAGCATAACCCTGTATGTCAGCGGTAGAAATTAAATCACCTCTATAGGGTCCTTCTGATAAATCATCAAAATTATCTGACAATAAATACCTAGCTGAAGTTTCAAGGTTTAAGTTGAAACGTTCACCAAATCTAAACTTAAAACCAAAAGTTACTGGAATGTTTATCACTGTTCTTTCATAACCTGTTTCATTTTCTGTTTCTAATAGGTCTAATCTAGATTCGTACTCCCCATCTAACTTAATAATTTTTCCATTTCCTAATGTTGTTTGAGGTTGATCTCTCACTGTATTGTCAGTCCAATAGTGGTATCTATCGCCATTCGCATCAAATAAATCTCCTCTAGGAATAAAGTTGGTAACACCAATTCCAATGCCTAAATATGGAGCCATAAATATCTGATTGTTCAAGAAAAAGTTGTCGTTGTCAAAATGATGAATTAATGAAAGGTTGGCATCACGTATTTCTGAGCGAAAGTTTAGCGCCCTACCAATGTTTTCGTTCTCTGGTGAATCATATAAATCGCCATTTGGGTTTTGCCAATCGCTGCCACTTACGTGTCCATACATAACATTTAAGCGAGCACCCCAAGCGGCCGACATATTTCTTTGAATAAATACACCATATGCCATGTCATAATTGTCCATTTGAACAAATTTATGCGACATGTCTCCGTAATAGTGGGTTACACCGTAAGCTGGGGCAATTCTCCACTTATAATATTTTTGCTGTGCGTTAACATTGACGGTGGTCAAGGTTATCATTGCCAGCAGGCTTATGATTGTTAGTATCCTTTTCATTTTAAAGGGTTTTAATGACCGTTATCAATTATTTATTTTTGTTTCCTAAACCTAACCATAAGTTTATCTCTGCACTTACACCTACATAAGGGTTTACACCTATTTTGCTATCATATTTGCTTTTGGTATGATCGTAGGTAAAAGTTTCCGTTAAAGCTCCACCAGCGTTTATTCTTATAAATTGAAACACTTTGTAACCAAAACCTAAATGAACAGGGAAATCAATAATAGGTCCACTGATATAATCATCCGTTTCAGGATTTCCACTATCTGTAGTCTCCATTCTTTTGTCTAAAAAGATTCCGGTTGTAATAGATAGGTTTGAAGCAAATTTTCCAGAAAATGAACTATTTGCAAATGGAAAAGAAATTCCTACATATGGCGCATCAACATAATTAACACCATCAATATTTAATGAATCTATATTTACATCAACTGACGCATTTTCGTATTCATTAAATATTCCACCGTACCCTGCGTTTACTGCAATAACATTTCTAGTTTCTTTGGTAGGATAATTGGCAACTTTCATTTCATCTTCTACAACCAAGAGCTCCCCGTTAATTATTTGATCAACCTCACCTTTAATTAAGGATTGTAATTCTCCAATAATTTGGTTGTAATAAGCCCCTCTTTTCTCTCTGTTTTTATCTGCCTCATTATCATATACCATCATTTTACCTGCTTTAAGACTCATTTTTTCCATGTTCTTAATTTTGGTTTTAACAATATCAGAAAAGCCATCAAACACAAAACCATTTTTAGTTTTGTAAAAACCTAAGCTTGAGTTAACAATTTCATCTAAGTCACTCATAACTATTCTTCTATGTGAGGCAATTTTCATCTTCTTGCCATCAATTACAAAAGCTTGAGAAATGTAACCATCAATAGAGTTGTATAATGATTGTCTAAGATCTTTTCTTTCTCCATCACTAACTCTTCTGTAATACTTAATAACAAAATCGTAATTACTGCCGCCTCTTAACTTATAGTTCATTGGCACACTAAATACTTCAGCAACATTGCTATGTAATCTTTTCCATGTGTTGCTGTACTCAGGGTCGTCTTTTTCTTTACTTTTCCCTTTATAAACATTAACATCAATCATTTTAACAGTTAATGGCACTTGCCCTGTTAATGTAAAGTATGTCTCGGCCGGCAATGCATTGTTCTCATTGAAATTGGCTTTTTCGTAATCAAAAATTACTTGCTCATATTGTGCAAACAAGGTTGCAATTGCAGCAAGACTTATAATTAATAAAATGTAAAACTTTTTCATTTTTGTTCTATTAGGTTTTAATCGAATATGTTTAGTCAGCAATTAGACGCCACAAGATTACATAAGTTGCACCTCTCATATTAATTTTCTTTTAAACATATCGATACCATGCTAATTATCATGTCGTTATATTGAAAATTAATTTAGAATTTATGTCGAAATATGCTGAAATTTACATCTAATTATGAATAAAACATTAATTATAGGTGCAGGTGGAGTGGCCAATGTTGCAGCAAAGAAATGCGCTAGACTTAAAAACATTTTTGGGCAATTGATGATTGCCAGCAGAACCCTAAGTAAATGTGATGCTATTGCTGCAGAAATTACTACTCAAAAAGTAGAAACTGCTGCGTTAGATGCTGATAATGTTGAAGATACAATTGCAATAATCAATAAGTTTCAACCCAACATAGTTATAAACTTAGCATTGCCCTATCAAGATTTGCCAATTATGGATGCTTGTTTGGCAACCAAAACACATTATTTAGACACTGCCAATTATGAGCCCAAAGATGTTGCTAAATTTGAATACCATTGGCAATGGGCGTATCATAAACGGTTTAAAGAAGCAGGAATAATGGCTTTGTTAGGCTGTGGTTTTGACCCAGGAGTTACTCAAGTTTTTACTGCACATGCCGCAAAACATCATTTTGATGAATTACATTATTTAGATATTGTTGATTGTAATGCAGGTGACCATGGCAAACCATTTGCCACCAACTTTAATCTTGAAATTAATATTAGAGAGATTACCCAAAAGGGAAAATATTGGAAAGATGGGCAATGGATTGAAGTTGAACCAATGAGCATTCACAAGCCAATTGATTATCCTAATATTGGTGAAAAAGAAAGTTATCTATTATACCATGAAGAACTAGAAAGTTTGGTTAAAAATTTTCCTACTATTAAAAGGGCTAGGTTTTGGATGACTTTTGGACAAGAATACTTAACATATTTAAAAGTGCTAGAAAATACGGGAATGACTAGTATTAAGCCAATTGTATATGAAGGCAATTCCATTGTTCCATTGCAATTTTTAAAGGCAGTAATGCCTGAGCCATCATCACTAGGCGAAAATTATACTGGCGAAACATCTATTGGCTGCCAAATAAAGGGAATAAAAGATGGGAAAGAAAAAACTTACTACATATATAACAACTGCAGCCACCAAGCAGCCTATAATGATGTAAAAGGTCAAGGGGTTGCCTTTACCACTGGAGTGCCTGCAATGATTGGTGCCAAAATGATGTTAACCAATGAATGGATGAAGCCGGGAGTTTACAATGTTGAGCAATTTAATCCAGATCCATTTTTAGCGGATTTAGAAACCTATGGACTACCTTGGCAAGAAATTATTAATCCTGCATTACCTCATACCTACTAATGGATAAACTTGTTTTAAAAAATATTCCTTCACCATGTTATGTGTTAGATGAAGGTAAGCTACAGGACAACCTCTCAATATTAAAAGATGTTCAAACAAAAGCCGGTTGTACCATTATTTGTGCACTAAAAGGGTATTCATTCTACCATAGTTTTCCAACCTTAAAAAAATACCTCAAAGGAGCTACTGCTAGCAGTTTAAATGAAGCTAAACTTTGTAATGAACATATGGGAGTTAAAGCACACACATATTGCCCAGCTTATTTACCAAGCGATTTTGATGAATTGGTTGAACTAAGCAGTCATATTATTTTTAACTCAATAACTGAATTTAACAGATACAAGGACAAAGTACCGCAAAATGTATCTATTGGATTAAGATTAAATCCACGGCACTCAGAATCTAAAATACCGCTGTATGATCCTTGCCAGCCGGGCTCAAGGTTTGGCGTTGCCATTGAAGAGCTAGCAAATGGATTACCTGAAGGTGTTGATGGAATTCACATTCATAATTTATGTGAAAGTGATTCCTTTGCATTTGAACGAACAATAAATGCTATCGAAAATAAATTTGAGCACATTCTAACAAAAGTTAAATGGGTAAACTTTGGTGGAGGGCACCACATATCCAGAAAAAATTATGATGTAGATCATCTAGTCAGTCTGATTCAAAATTTTAAAGCTAGCTATCCTAATGTAGAAGAAGTGATACTAGAACCAGGGGAAGCAATTGGCTTAGATGCAGGTTATTTGGTTACCACTGTTTTGGATGTAATTGATAGCCAAGGAATTAATGTAGCAATTATAGATAGCTCATTTACCTGCCACATGCCCGATTGCTTGGAAATGCCCTACAAACCAGACATTTTAGAAGTTGATACTACTTACCCCAATGATTACCCTGATGCTGAAAATTACAAGTATCGAATAGGTGGCATTAGTTGCCTTAGTGGAGACCAAGTGGGTGATTATCTATTTAAGAAGACCTTGGCGCCAGGAGATAAAATTGTTTTTGGCAACATGATAATTTATACCATGGTTAAAACCACCTCTTTTAATGGAGTTAACTTACCATCAATTGGTATGTTAAACTCTAAAGGGGAATTTCAATTGCTTAGAAGTTATGATTATATTAGTTACAAGGATAGATTGGGGTAGACCTAAGAGTATTGCAATTACATTAAAAATATTTTTAATACATTTAGAATTATGAAACTAACTACCCAAACAACCCTAACAGCAGTTTTACTAATTTCAATTGTACTACTGCTTCAATCGTGTAACTTAACAGGAAAAGAAGTTGCCCGAATTAAAGTAACAGAACCAAGTACCACAGAAAACTTAAAAATTGAGTCAGCAGATGTTGAGCTAAAAGCTGGAGACGATATTTCATTTTGGGCTCAAATGGATATGAGGTATAAAAAGCCAGCAAAAATGGAATTTGAAGTACATATAATTAAAGATGGTGAAAATATTGAAAAATTGTACCTAAATCCTTTGGAAACCAATATTACCATGAATGCCAAAGAGGTTACCATAAACAATAATACCAAACAAAGCTTTACTGGTAAAATGTCTTCCTATCTTATTACCAAAGATGGAAATTATACGATAAAAACCGCATTTTTCACATCTGAGAACATTCAACTACAACTATTGCAGGCCGATTTAATTATTAAAAAGTGAAGGGTTTAATCGCACTTACTTTTATCTGTCTCTTATTAATAAGTTCATGCAATACTGAGCAATCGAATAAACCAGTTAACAAAACCCAAACCATGAATAAGCAACCTGATGTTAAAACCACTGGTAACAGAATTGAAATAGTTGCACCAATTGTAAAACAACCTTTTGTAAATAGAAAGGGCACTGCCACAGGAACTATTGAATACTACGTTCAACGCTCCATCAAAGATTACTTTATTAAGTTTTGTGAAAGTACTGTAACAGAAGTTGAGCTCGAAAAGGCATTAAAAAACTCAAATGACTTAGTTAAAACTTTAAGGTTAGAAGTTGAAATAATAGATGGTCCTTGGGATAACTGCAACTTTCAAAGTGAAGAAGTACAAAGCAGAATGGGCGAATACATGGTAGTTTATAAAATTCTATAATAACTTCTTCTTAGGCTAATTCAGCTATCTTTGTTGCAGTATGAGCATTACAAAAAACAAGGATACATTTAAAATGGTGGCCACTACCCTGCAAGGGTTAGAAGATGTGCTAGCAGTTGAAATAAAAAAATTAGGCGGGCAAAAAGTTGTTATAAAAATGCGCGCTGTTGAGTATTGGGGCGATACTACCCTGCTTTACAAGAGCAACTATTTGTTGCGAACAGCTTTGCGAATACTAAAACCTATTTACAGTTTTAAAGCTACAAATGAGCACGAATTGTATGATGGCATGTCTAAAGTTTGGTGGCACAAGCGTTTTCATTTGGAGCAAACATTTGCAGTTAATGCGAGCGTAACAAGTGAATATTTTAACCATTCAAAATACGTTGCATTAAAAACCAAAGATGCCATTGCCGATCAGTTTAGAGAAAATAAAAGAGGTAGGAGACCTAACGTTAATGCGGAAAAACCAGATGTAAGAATTAATGTTCGAATAGACCAAGATTGGGTTTTGGTTAGTTTGGATAGTTCGGGCGATCCGCTTTTTAAAAGAGGATACCGAAAACAAGTTTCGGAAGCACCTATGAATGAAGTTTTGGCGGCTGGCATAATACAAATGGGCGGTTGGGATAGAAAAAGTGATTTTATTGACCCAATGTGTGGCTCGGGCACCTTGGCCATTGAAGCTGCTTTATTGGCAACCAAAAAACCATCTCAGTTTTATAGATATGAATATTGTTTTATGAATTGGCCTGATTATGATGCTGAATTATGGAATTCAGTAAAAGAAAAAGCACAGCAACACAAAACCAATTTTACCAGTAAAATTTATGCTTTTGATAAAATGCCAAAAGCCATTTCCACCGCCCGCTACAATATTGAAGGTGCTGGCATGGAAGATGTAATAGAACTAGATAGAAGAAATTTTTTAGAAAGTAAGCCAACTACTGACAATGGATTTGTGGCAATGAACCCACCATACGGTGAAAGAATACAAGAAGAAAATTTAGATGATTTATATAGACAAATTGGCGACACCCTAAAGTTTAACTACAAAGGATACACCGCAATTATTTTTTCTGCTGCATTACGAGCCGTAAAGTTGGTAGGTTTAAAACCTATTCAAAAATATAAAATGCTCAATGGCAGCCTTGAGTGTGAATTAAGTATCTACAAAATTTTTGCAGGTACGCTAAAGGACTACAAGGAAAAAAAGGAAAGAGAAAATACGATTAAAGAGTTCAAGGATTAAGCAATCTCCACCAACTCAATTTCAAATACCAATTCTTTTCCTGCTAATTCATGATTGGCATCAATAGTAACTTCATTTTCACTAACCTCAGTTACGGTAACTCTTGTTTGTCTGCCATCAGGTCCACTAGCAACTAGGCTATCACCAACTTTTGGGTTCATATCTGCAGGCAAGTTTGTTTTAGCTACTTGTTGAATTAAGTCTGGATTACTCTCACCATAAGCTTCTGCTGCTGGTATATTAACTGTTTTCTTATCGTTTAAAGCCATTCCATCCACTGCGGCATCAAAACCTGCAATCATTTGCCCAGCACCAACTGTAAATTGTAGTGGATCCTTCCCTACAGATGAATCAAAAACTTTTCCATCTGTTAATTTACCAGTGTAATGCACCTTTACCGAATCATTCTTTTTTGCTGTTGACATTTTCTTAGATTTAAGGCGCAAATGTAAGATTTTCATTTAAAAACCAACAACTTTATCCTTGTAAAAGCTATGTTTGACATTACCATAATTACTCAAAAAGAATATATCAATCCTAAGATTAAAGATTGGTACATCAATCAAATAATTGAGGAAGATGAGTTACTTATAAATGAGCTAGAAAAGCTTAACCTAAAAGTAAATAGAGTTAACTGGGATGCTAACCATCAATGGACATCAACCAAGGTTATAGTTGTTAGAGCAATTTGGGATTATTTTAATCGATTTGAAGAATTTTTCAATTGGTTTAATCTTGCCAAAAAGCAAACAAAATTTATTAATAATGCTAACTTAATTACATGGAATATTGATAAAAAATATTTAAAAGAGCTAGAGCTTAAAGGGGTTAACATACCACCAACCTTAATAGTGCAAAAAGGTGACAAAACGCCTCTTATAAATCTAATGGAAAAGTTAAACAGTGCTGAGTTGGTTTTAAAACCCACGGTTTCGGGCGCAGCCAGACATACTTATCGTTTAAATAAAATGAATTTTAAACAAATTGAAACCATATTTAATAATTTGATAGCGAATGAGGATATGATGTTACAAGAGTTTCAGCGAAACATTATGGAGTTTGGTGAGTTATCATTGATGTGCTTTAACGGAAAGTTCTCTCACGCTGTAAAAAAGATAGCTAAAAGTGGCGATTTTAGGGTACAAGATGATTTTGGAGGGAGTGTTGATCAATACAACCCAAATACATATGAAATTCAGTTTGCTGAAGAAGTAATGGCCAATTGTCCTGTTTTACCAACCTATGGTCGTGTTGATCTTTTCTATGACAATTTTAAGAAATTGGCATTGGGTGAGGTGGAAGTTATAGAACCCGAGTTATGGCTCAGGTATAATGAACAAGCGGCTAAAAAAATGGCCAATGCAATTGCAATGCAGCTTAAATAAACCTGATTTATTGATTTAAAAATTAAATTGAAACCATCACAAACCAAACTTATACCAAAACAATACGTATATAAATAGTTACTTTGTAGTACTTTATCTAACCAAATCTATATTCTCATACCATTGAAAAGTTGCATTTGCCAATTTCTATATAAATCATTTACCGTTGTTTTTATTGCGGGTTTATTTGTATTTAACTATGTACATGCACAAGGTACAAATGAAGCAGAGTACAATAAGAAAGTAAGAGAAGTACTGGCTAATTATGAGCAGGAAAAAGGCGAAATAAGAACGTATGAACCTACTGCCTCAATACTGTTACGAGCTGCAAAAGCTGCAGATACACTTAAGCGATATGATGGTGCCGTTGAATGTTATAATCTTGCAGCCAAACATGCCAAAAAATTCAACCACTTTGATAAGGCAATAATATACCTTAACAAGGTAATAGATTTATCAATCAATGAATCTAGAGATGAATCTGAAGAAGCTCGCGCGCGCAACGATTTAGGGATAATTTATGCTATGATTGGTGAGTATGATTTATCACTTAACGAGTTTGATAAATCTTTAAAGCTTACTTCTAAAAGTAGCAATGATGCATTAGCAATAGCATCAATTTATCTTAATAAAGGCGGGATGTATATTTCTAGCGGGCAAGTGCAACGTGCAATTACCTCCTACAATAATGCGCTGTTAATTTTAAATGATGCCGAAACTAAAATCCAAGATGACAAAACCCTACGTAGAATAAATAATAGCAAAGCAAATATTTACAACAATGTAGCAATAGCCTATATGGAGCAGGAAGATTACCCAAATGCGATAGAAAATTTTAATACGGCCAAGAACATATATGTTTTAAACAAAGACTACTTAAACAAGCTTTATGCGGTAAATAACTTAACTCAATGCTACATTCTTAAAAATGATGCAATAAAAGCAGAAGAAGCACTTAACGAGTTGGAAGGTGAGGTTGGAGCATGGTCCGATCAACGATTGGCTGCTGAAGCCATATCTAACAGAGGCAATTTAGAGTTTTTAAAAGGAAACTATGAGAAGGCCATACCCATATTTAAACAAAGTATAAAAAACTACCAAAACATAAATGCCGACCCTAATAAATATGTAATGCTTTATGATAAGCTGCATGAGTCGTATAAACAAATTGGCGATTTTAAAGAGGCCTACAATTATGCATTGATGTATAAAGAAGCTGATGATGACTTACAGCGTTATGAAACCGCCAAAGAAATGGCCATTTTAGAAGATCAAAGTATGCTGGATGAGCAACTGCAAGACAATCAATACTTAAACCTTACCAACGATCAAAATGCAAAAACCTTACGACTGCAAAGGATTGGGTTGTTGGGTTTAATAATAGGTTTAATCGTTTTTTCGTTGTTATTGATTTTGGTAAATCGCCAGAAAAATCAAATTAATGCTAACATGAAAAAGCTAACTGCTGTTAATGAAACCATTCGCTTACAAAATGAAGCTTTAAATACAAAAAATAACGATTTAAAGGAGTTCGCATATGTGGCCTCACATGATTTAAAAACACCTTTAAGAACCATAGGAAGCTTTGCTGGGTTGCTAAAAATGAAGTATAAGGATAAATTAGATGAGGAAGGAATTGAGTTTACCGACTTTATTATTGATGGCTCAAATAAACTGCAAGTATTGCTAGATGATTTATTGAAGTTTGCCACCGTAGGCTCTCAAAACTTACCTATTCAAAAAGTTGACTTAAATGAGGTTATACATACCGTTAAAACCAGTTTAAAACTAACCATTGATGAGAATGATGCCAATATTAACACCAATAACTTGCCCGTAATAATGTCATCCGAAACTGAAATGATTCAGCTTTTTCAAAACCTAATCAATAATGCAATAAAGTTTCGCAAAATTGATGTTGCTCCTATTATAAACATTAATTCACAAAAAGATAATGGCAACTTAATTATAAATGTTAATGATAACGGAATGGGAATACCTGATGGAATGAAAGAACATGTTTTTAATGTGTTTAAAAGAGGTGAAGGCACTGACGAAATTGCAGGGACAGGCATAGGCTTATCTATTTGCAAAAAAATAATTGATAAAAATGGAGGTCAAATTTGGATTGACAAAGATTACGATAAAGGAACCTCTTTTAAAATATTATTCCCGTTAAAAACTATTGCTGTAAAACCTTAACCACTCTCAGCTCAGTTCTTCTATTCTCGGCATGCTTTTCGTCAGGGCATGGCACTTTATCTATACATTCATTCACTATAATGCTTTCACCATAACCTTTGGCATGTATGTTTAAGGTTTCGGTTTGGTAGGAGTAAACATAATCTCGCGCCCTATTTGCTCTTTTATTACTCAAATCTAGGTTATAGTTATATTCTCCCTTACTATCCGTATGTGATGCCAATTCAAACTCAACATACTTACCATTGTCCGCCACTATTTGCGCTGCTTGCTTTAAAACCGCTAATCCATTGGGTAGTGGCTCATGGTCGCCCACATTGTAATAAACCTCACCAAGATTAATAATCATGTTTTCTACTATAGGATCCAATTCCAGTTCTACAGTAACTTTTGATGGTGGGCTAACGGATTCATCATATTGTACTAAAGAAAATCCTGACATGCACAATTGTTGTTTTTCGCCTAACTCACAACCTTGAATGGTAGCTCTAGCTGCTAAGTATTCTTTATAATCCGTTACTATCGAATAGTATTTTGATGGATCTATTGTAAACGTGAACTTTCCATCCTTATCCGATTTAATGATTCTCACATCTGAATTGGACAATTCTTCATTAACCTTAACCACCACATTTCGCACAACTCGTTTGTTAGTTTCATCATACGCCATACCTTCTACAACCGTCATTCCATTGCCATTGCCATTGCCATTTCCATTTCCATTTATATCAGAGGCCCTATAAGGAGCTTCCATATCAACATAATTTTTTACTATCGCACTAGGCAATTCCTTACCATCAAAAGGCACTTTAAAATTTAACTCCAACGGGCCCTGCTCAATTACCACATACTCGTAAGTGGTGTAACCTTTTTTTTGGTACACAACTTTTGAGTTTTCTTTAAAGTCATTTATGTTTATATAAAATCGCCCATTAATATCGCTTTTGTAGGAAAAAGTGAAAGTTTCACCATTATACAAGCTCACCAAAACATCTTTAACTGGTAAATTGGTATTGGAATTTATAACCTGTCCACTATAAAAATTCTGCTGAGCAAACAGAGAATTAACAGCAAATAAGACAGGCAACAAAAGCAATAAGACTTTAAATATTCTACTCATTATTAGGTGTTCGAACTATAAAGATACTATTTTTTGAATCCTAAATTTTGCTCATATTATGATAAATTATTATAAATGAATTGATGAATGTAAATGGATAAACACAACCAAGCTAACTAAATGCAGAGATAATCATCAATACTTAACTTTGCAGTATGCTTTTATCTATCGATCTTCTTCTTTTTGTATTAAGCGTACTCGGCAGTTTATTAATTGGCGCAATTGCAGTTGGATACTTTTTTATACGCAGAAGGAAAATAAAAGCCAAAGAACAAACTGTAATTCTACTAGAAAAGGTTAGAAAGGTTTGCAAATTAATTACGGTTGAAGGCGAGTTTTCAGAAATACATAATTATAGCGAGAGCAAAGTACTGTTTAGCTTGATACCTGTTGAAAAAAAGGCATTATTGGTTGTAAAAGCCAAAGCTATGGTTGGTTTTGACTTATCTAAAATCCAAATTGATAGTGACAGCCAGAAAAAGACTTTAACTATAACAAAATTTCCTGAGCCCGAAACCATGAGTGTTGAGCCCGACATTCAGTTTTATGATATAAAAAATAATATGTTCAATAAATTTTCATCTGAAGATTTTACAAAATTAAACGCTGAAGTTGTTCAAAAAATTAAAGACAAAGTGCAAGAAGGTACCTTACCCGAATTGGCGAGAGCTCAAGCCTTAGAAACCTTGCAGTTAATAGATACAATTACAGATGCTATGGGTTGGAAAATGCTGTACAATGGTAAAAAATTGACAACCATTGATGACCCTAAGAAATTAAAATAATGGAACGCATAGTTATAGCAATTTACCAACCTAAGCCAGGCAAAGAAAATCAACTTTTAAAAATTGTAGAAAGGCACTACCCTGTTTTGTTAAAAGCAGGTTTAGTAACTAGCAGAAAACCATTGGTACTAAAATCTATTGAAGGAGCCATTTTAGAAATATTCGGTTGGAAAAACAAAGAATCAATCTCAACTGCACACGAAAACAAAGCAATTGCCAAAATTTGGGCTGAGTTTAATGAAGTTAGCAACTACCTTCCATTAAAAGATTTAACTGAAGCATTGAAAATTTTTCAAGATTTTGAACCTATAGCATTCTCGCAATACATTCAACCCAAAGTAACTGGTATTGGCGGAGTGTTCTTTAAAAGTAAAAATCCTGATGAATTAAAAAAATGGTATAACAATAACTTAGGAATGATTGTGGATGAATATGGCGCACCATTTGAGTTTAGAAATGCAAACAACCCTAAAGAAGTTAATTACCTGCAATGGAGCTTGTTTAAAGAAGATACTAAGTATTTTAATCCTTCCGAAAAATCATTTATGATTAATTATAGAGTGAACGATTTAGTTGGTTTAAAAACTGAGCTACAGAAAAAAGGAGTTACTATTTGTGATGAAATTGCGGAGTTTGAATATGGCAAATTTTTACATATACTTGATCCTGAAAATAACAAAATTGAACTTTGGGAGCCGATTGATCAATCATTTACAGATATGTTGGAAGCTGCAAACAAATAAAAAAGGGATAATGACTTATCCCTTTAATATTCTACTCAAAAACAAATAAAATTACATTACTAATTTGTTCTTAAGACTTTATTTAAATTAAAAGTCACCATCATTCTTCCCTATTTGTCGATATTTTAAGATTGCTGGTCTAATAGACGAGTGAATGCTAATTGAGGGCTTTAACTTGGTAAAAATTTAACCTATGAAAGCTTTCATCATAATTTTAGTCTCCTTTTTTCTTGCGGTATTAACATTTAGTCCGTTAGACGCACAAACCACAAACGAAAAAATTGATACATATCTACAACACTTAGCAGATCATGATAAAATGATGGGCAGTGTAGCTATATCACAAAACGGTAAATTGCAGTTCAGCAAGGCATATGGCTATGTTGATGTAGAGAAAGGAATTAAGGCCAATGAAAATTCGATTTATCGTGTAGGGTCCATAACCAAAGTATTTACATCTATATTAATTCATCAGTTAATTGATGAAGCTAGGCTGAGCGACTCCACTACATTAGATAATTACTACCTTACAGTGCCCAATGCCAAAAACATTACTATTGGTCAAATGTTACAGCACCGCAGTGGTATTTACAACTTTACCAACGCAGAAGATTATTTAGACTACAATGAAAATCCAATAAGTAAAAACGATTTAGTTGAAAAGATAAGCAGTTTTGAACCTGACTTTGCTCCCGGTGAAAACAGTGCTTACAGCAACTCTGCCTATGTTTTGTTAGGCTTTATTTTAGAAGATATTTATAATGATAGCTATGCGAACATATTAGAAAAACGAATTGTTAAGAAGCTCGGTTTAAAATATACACGTATTGGAAAGCCCGAAATTAATACCAATGACAATGTTGCCAACTCTTACCAATATTTAACTAACTGGAACAAAGAAGAAGTAACCGACATGACGGTTTGTGGTGGTGCAGGTGCAATTGTAGCTACAGCTCAAGAAATTAACAAGGTAATGTATGCCTTATTTCAATTGGAATTAACTAGCAAAAGTTCGTTAGAAGATATGATTTACCTGAAAAATGATTTTGGTAAAGGGCTGTTTGCTTATCCATATAATAATGAGCGGGCTTATGGTCATACAGGAGGTATTGATGGATTTAGGTCCATAACTTGTCATTTTCCCAATGGTTTAACCTTTACCATGCTTAATAATGGAGAAAATTATATAAAAAATGATATCATTTTAGCCATTTTTGATATATACAATGGCCAAGAAGTAGCATTGCCAAATTTGGATAAGGCAGATGTAAATATAGTAGATTGGAACCCTTATGAAGGCGTTTTTGAGTCAGATAAGCTTCCAATTAATTTAACATTTAAAGAAGAAAACAATGTATTAACCGCACAAGGCACTGGGCAACCAGCTTTTGCCTTAGAAGCCGTTTCTGATTTGGAGTTCAAATTTGATCAGGCAGGTGTGTATATCACATTTGACAAAAACTTTAAGGCAATAATACTCAAACAAGGTGGTGCAGATTATAAAATGATTAGGAAGAAGTAACCAACCCTTTGTTCAAGAATTCCGTTTAGGCAGTTAAATAAACCACAGTATGAAAAATTACATCTATACCATTGCACTATCTATATTAACTACCTTTTGTTTTGCACAAGGTGGATCAATTTTAAGTTTAGACATTACACCAACAAGTCCAACAGACTTAGATACGGTGTACTTAATTGCTAACCTAGCTTTCAACTCAAGCGATTGCCCACTAGATAATAAAGGTTTTACGATAGTGGCTGATACACACATACAAGCAAACACCCATCATTGTATTGGCCTTGCATCAGCAATTTGTAATACCAGCGATACTTTTAAAATTGGGGTTTTAAGCAAAGGTGATTATCGCTTTTCGACTACCCTAACGTCTGGTGGCGCGCCTGTACCATGCACTCCCGGAATTGTGGCTGATGACATGGATACACTTGTATTTAATGTAACTTCTGCCGTTTCAATAAATGATAAAGAATTAACGGATTTTTCATTTTATCCCAACCCTGCTAATAACCAGATATATTTTACTCAGCCTCTAGCAAATGAGTTATCCATTAGCAACATTGGCGGTAAGCAAATTATGAAAATTGCCAAAGGGAGTCGTAATGCAGACCTCTACATTTTAGCCACTGGTGTTTACTTTATTGGCAATGGAAGTGGTTATAAGAAGCTATTGATAGATTAAGTGTTTTAACAAAATCCAAGTGACTTAAGAAAAAATCTCGTCAGCCAAACTTAACTCGTCAGGGGTATATGACATTTTTAAGTTTTGCACTCCTAACTCAGGATTTAAAAAATGGGCAGCTGTAGTTGGTCCAATTACTATGATTTTTTGATTGGGCTCTATTTTAAATTGACTAGTATAAGTTTTAGCGTTTAAAGGACTGGTAAAGATTAACACATCTTCAGTTCTTTTTGCAAAGCCTTCTGCTGGCTTATTATCATAGCAAACAATTTGTTGGTGCGCACCACCCCACTCTTCATGCCATTTTTGTATTGATTGTAATCCATTTTTAGCTTGAGGAAACAATACTATATCTTCTTTACTTAAAGGATAAAACTGATCTGCAATTTCGGTTATATTACCACCACTACCCGTAAAATCTACACGATAGCCTAATTGTTTAATTGCGTGAGCTGTGCTTTTACCAATGGCACCAAATTTCCAAATTGTTTGGTCAATCTTTACTTGCTCAAAAAAGTATTTCACCGCTTTTTGGCTGCTAAAAAACAACCAATCTCCTTTTGGCACTTTAAAAGGAATTGGAGTAAATTCAATAAAACTCTTTCCTGCCAACTTTAAATTGTGCGCCTTACAATACTTAAATAAAAAGCCATCCTCATCAATTGGTCTGGTTGCGAAAACACTTTTAACTTCTTGCTTATTTAATCTATCCAACCCTAAGTTGGGTAACTCGCCAATATTATTGGTTATTACATGTATTCTTTTAGGAGGGGTTTCCCATTTATTTGCAAGCGAAATCCATAGATGGGTATTTGCACCTGTTTCCTTACTGTAAATTCCCAAAGGTGTTTGGCAACCTCCTCCAATTTTAGCAAGTACTTCTCTCTCTACAAACGTGGTTTCTGCGCTAGCTAAAGCAATTTTTTTTATGGCACTTTTTGCGCTTTCGTCATTTTTTCTGCATTGGTAGCCCATAACGCCTTGTGCTGGTGCAGGTGTAAAATGATGCGGACTTAACTTGTAAATATGATAAGCAGAAAGGTCAATCTGCAAACGCTCCAAACCGGCAGCTGCCAAAACAATAGCATCAAACTCAGTTGCTAGTTTTTTAAGTCTTGTAGGCACATTGCCTCTAATGTCTTTTAACTCAACATCATTCCTAAACATATTTAACAACATTTTTCGCCTGTTGCTTGATGTTCCTATTACTGCACCTTTTTTAACTTCAAAAACTTCTTTTACGTCAACTGCACTTTTGTTTATCACTAAAAAATCTGCAGCATTGGCACGTTCACTAACACCTGCTAACAATAACCCAGTAGGCATAACAGATGGTAAATCTTTTAATGAGTGTACCGCAATATCAACCTTATTTTGGAGCAAAGCATCTTCAATTTCTTTGGTAAAAAAACCCTTACCCTCAATTTTATCGAAACTTAAGTTTTGTACCGAATCACCTTTGGTAACAATAGTATTTATTTGTACTTGGTAACCACACTTTTCTAAAAGTGATTTGCAGTTATTGGCTTGCCATAAAGCCAACTTACTACCACGACTACCTATTATTATTTTATTTGATTGCAAGCGACTAATTTAAGACAATTGTTAAACCCAAATTATACATTAGATTGTAATAAATAGTGCAGATTAAAGCTCACTGATGGCTTCCTTAGCTCTTTTAATTGGCAAGCCTATATATTTTTTTTCCATATAATTTACCACCTTTCGTAAGGTTTCCATGGAAGTATCATCTAACTCACCTATCTCTTTTTTAAATACTTCTGTTAAGGCTTTTTCCTTAACTGCTTTTACTTCCAGAGGTAAATCTTTTAAAGCTATCTCAATACTTCTGTCTCGGTAAGTTTTTGAAAACTTAACCATACTTTTTTCCAATAACTCTTCTGCTTTTAGCAATTCTTCTTGGCGGAAACCCATGTTTTCTCTTGCCAAATTTCGCAAGTGCTCAATTTCTATATACTTAACATTTTTGGTAGTCATCAAATCCTCACTAACATTATTAGGTACAGCAATATCCAAAATAGTGATAGCCTTTTCTGACTTTGCAATAGACTTATAGATTTCTAAAGTAAGTACAGGTTCAGTTGCTGCTGTGCAGGTTATAATAACATCTGGCTCAAAATCAATTGATTCAATTTCTTTTAACAATGCATAATCGCAATCCAATTTGTTTGCTAACAACTTGGCATTATCCTCACCTCTGTTTACCACAAAAAAGTTTGAAAAACCCTTTTTCTTTAAAAATTTAGCTACTAGATGATTGGTTTGTCCTGCGCCAATAACCAATACTTTACTTGCTAAATATTTGCAATTTTTCACCAACTCTGTTACAGCTAAAGATGCTACCGAAATAGGTTTTTTGGCAATACCTGTGCAGGTGTATATTTCTTTGGCAGCCAATATTGCCTGCTCATTGGCTAACCTCAATTTATCGCCAATTAAGGCATTTTTTTTGCAAAAAGTATAGGCCTCTTTAAATTGATGCATTATTTCATTTTCACCTAACACTAAACTATCCATACTTGCAGGAATAGAAAAGTAGTGCTTTAAAGCTGCACGCCCTTCATAAAACTCACAGCATTCAACGCCCTCATTCAATTCTTCTGCAGATATAAATGGATTTATATACTTGAAAAACTCTTTTAAAAATTGACTATCTAATTTGCCGTTACTCGTAAAAAAGTAAGTAACTCTGTTACAAGTGTTTAAATAAAATAACTCACTAAAATTAAACTGATTTTTAAGCTGGTTTAGCGTATCTGACTTATTGCTATCAGCCACCATATACTTACCTAATTTGTTAAGAGTTAGGTTTTTATGATTAAGTGTTAGTAGTTTATATTCGAGCACAGCTGTCGCAATTGGATTGTAAAAGTAATGTCAGAACCCGAGCCTTTTGTCATAATATTGTCACTAAAGATGACATTGCGTTGATAATGGTGCTTTTTCATTTGATATAATTTTAACCAATTGGCAAATTTTTAAACTCTATTGCAAATAAATAGTTTTATTTTGTGAGCTGATTAACCATTAAAATTAAAAAATGCAAGAAGGAACCGTAAAATTTTTCAACTCATCCAAAGGATATGGATTTATTGTTGATAACGAAACTCAAACTGAGTACTTTGTTCACGTTAGTGGCATTATTGACGAAATCAATGAAGGCGATAAGGTGGAATTTGAACTTAAAGAAGGAAAAAAAGGATTAAATGCTGATCAAGTGAAAATTATTCAATAGTTATTTCTTTTTAAATTATTATTAAGCCTTCTCAGTTGTTGAGAAGGCTTTTTTATTTCGTAAATTTTCCACTTTAAACAATTGATATTATGAATCAACCACTAGTACACCCAAAAACCGGAGCTGAAGATGCTGAATTGCAAAAGTTAATTGACTTTTACAATGAAACTTTAGGCTTTTGTCCTAATAGTATTAAAACCATGCATCATAGGCCGCGCATTGCCTATGCATTTATAGAAATGAATAAGAGTGTAATGGAAAACAAGGGCCGAGTTACAAGCGCTTTAAAACGTTTAATTGGCTACATAACAAGTAATGTTGCGGGTTGCCGTTATTGCCAAGCTCATACAATTAGAGCAGCTGAAAGATATGGCGCTAGTGAGGATCAATTAAACAATGTTTGGGAGTACAAGACCCACCCTGCTTTTAATGATGCTGAAAAAGCTGCATTAGATTTTGCATTGGCTAGCTCAACCATACCTAACAATGTTAGCCAAGAAGTTGCTGATGAAATGCGCAAGCATTGGGATGAAGGTGAAATTGTAGAAATACTTGGCGTTATTGCACTCTTTGGCTATTTAAATAGATGGAACGATAGTATGGGTACACAAATGGAAGACGGAGCAGTAGAATCTGGGGAGCAATACTTAGCCAAGGATGGTTGGAGTATCGGAAAACACAATTATTAATTGCTATTTGGTTATGGTAACTTCAGGACTTTTGGCTTCATTGCTTTTATTACCTGCTCTATCAATTATATAGCAAGTAAATGTAGTTGTTTCTGTTACATTGCTTTGATTGAGTTGAACCGTATTTCCAAGCACAACATCCAATGTACCTTGTATCGCAATATTGGCATCTAAAGGTGCTCTTGGTGAAATGTGGTAGGTATTTATTAAATTCTCAGGATCTCTATCGTCTATTAAAAATAGCGATTCAATATCAGGGTCAGTTTCACCAATATCACCATTTCCATCATTAAATAATATTTTAAATACTACTTGATCTCTATATTGAGCAACTGAACTTGGAGTTACGCTAACAACTGAAACCGTTGGTGTTTCGCTTATTGGCGGCAATGGCTCAGAAACAGGGTCTTTTTTGCATGATGAGAAAGCCAAGGCCAAACCTAATAGTATGATAACAACGCTCTTCATAGAACTAAGGAATTACAAAAGCTAAATTACCGTAAGTATAAAAACTTGCACCAACTGGTGGAATTACTGATGGATTGGTATGCTCAGAATCAAATACCTTTATTCGCATATAAACAATATCGCCACTGCTAAATTGAGAAGTATTTACAGTATAGTTTACATAAAATGGATATTGAGTAGAGTTACTATTATTCCAACCGTCTAAAGGTTTTGTTGAATAATTCATGTTTATTTCAGGTCCAAAATTGTTTGGGTCATTAACCGAGAATTGAATTTTTTGATCTACAATTGGAGGCAAAAACCAATCATCAGAATCATACAAACCAAACCACAAACTTATGTTGGAGTTTGCAGGTGCCATAAATGGATAATAACTTCTTCCCCCTCTAATGGTATCTAACCTAAAGCCGGTAGTGTCATTTACAAATGCATTGAGATTTATATAGCTTAATTGTAAATCTGGTGAATTAGGATATTGACCAAACATATTTGGTGCACCATCTAAAATCCAATCTTCAATAAGCTTAATTTTTTCTGGCTGCAAAACATCATACAATGGCATTCTTCCTAAAACAGGGTCATCTGTTGTAATCCTTTCATGTAACCAACTTAATGCAGTATCTCCAGGTACAACTCTATAGGTATAGTCTCCAGCTGCATTGTTTTTAAATACATCTCGATAAACCAAGGAATTATAAGCTGAATTTACTGTTCTAAAATCAGGTTCAAAAGCGCCATCATGACAGGCTTGCTGAGCACATTTAATTGAAAATATTTCGTCATGTAATCCTAAAAATGATGCCGGATCAATTTCTATTGGTGGAATATTTACATCATCATAATTAACTCCATCAAAGGGATTTTGTGGCAAATCGGGTGTATTGGTTTCCACCACTTCTTTTTTACAAGAAACGACAGCAAAAACCAAACACATTGCAAGTATTAAAATGTTCCTTATCATATAAATGCTTCTGTTAATACACGGCCAGGTAATAAATCGGTTGGTATCTTATCATGTATACCTAAAATATGGGCAATAGTTGGAACAATATCAATATTTTCGCCTACCGGGGTAGTTGTATTTCCAAATACTGTTCCTTGATCAACAACTCCAGCAGGGCCTGCAATTAATGCAAAGTTTCTTCTTGAGTTGTCATCACTTGGATGGTCATATCCGAAAAAGCCATTTGCATCTACCAAAGTATTTGCTGAAGAATCTCTGCCGTGCTCCGGCATACAAATCATTATGGTATCATTTGCCATATTGGGGTTACTTTGAATTTTATCCCACAACCAACCAACACCATAATCTGCTTTATGCAGGTTACTTATGTAACCAGAAAAGTTGGTATGACAAGTATCGGGAGCGGTCATATTTAGTACCGTTAACTCTGGCTCAAACTCTTGCAATACTTCCCACGCATACCCTATATTAAGCAAATCAACATTAGGATTACTACCCACAGGTACAGGCCAATCTATGCCTCCTGCATTGGTTTTATCAATCATATCCAATGTAAATTGTCTAACTCTGGCAGTATCACCAAAGTTATGACTGATACCAGGAAGCGCGTCTGCCGATTTATTGAAAGATCTGTTTAAGTACTTCTTCATGCTTTCTATCCTAGCAACATCATCTGGCTGATATATTTTTGCATTGGCCCAATACTCATCAGCCAAGTTGCCAAATGTGGTAAGTGGACTTAAATAATTTGCTCCATAAGAGGCTCCATAATCTTCATGTCTGCTGTAATTGAGAGATGGATATGGACCTAAGGTATTACTTATCCACCATGAGTTGGTTGCACTTTTATTTGGATCCGAATGTTTTCTATAGTATTCAAAAATTGTTGGAAACTCAGGGTTTATTCCAACATTCACACCTGTATCTGTATAATGTCCGCTAACCGCCACAGTATGGCCGTTGTAATGACCTGTTGGACCTTGCGCATAACTCAACTCTTGAAACAAAGCTCCTTGAGCGGCTAAAGGTGTAGACAATACTGGCGCCCATTGATCATACACTAAATTGGTATTTGGTCTTGCACCAACCAACATATTTTCCATTATGTTACCTGAAGTAGGTAAGCTACCCTGTGAAGAAACATATAGCTGTTCAACCGCTTCTTGATTTCTAATTCCACCAGCAAATAAAACAAATACCACATGTTTTGCCAATCTAGTGCCTGATGCAGCAAACAATCTACCAGAAGGTAAAATGTATGGACTAACAATTGTTGCTGCGGTAGCTGCTGCAGCCGATTTTAAAAATTTTCTTCTTTTCATAATCAATAGAAGTTGTATTCATTAGATAATGCAAAAGCCAAGTAAACAAACTCTGGTGTAACATTCATGTCTCCAGTTATTTTATCAACAAAAAACTTTTTTTCGTATGCATCTGGTTTTCTGAGATAAAACTTTACAAAAACTTGCTCCACAAATTCATCAGGGTTTGCCCTCATATCAGCCATCATAGGTAACTGAACATTTATGTCAGCCATCCAGTTACTTAAAATCAACTCTCTAGCAATATTTTTATCTCCTATTGATAAGAATAGCGTGCCCATTTCATTTAAATCATTTGGCGGTATGCCAGTTCCAAACAAATCGGTATGTAAAATTGAAATAAACTGCAAAGGAGTTTTTTGCTTAGTTTTTTCAGATGATGTGGCATAAATGACTTCATTATTTATATCATAAATAATATTATCATACTCCACATTTTGCGTTACTTCTTTTTTGCAACCTATGCAAACCGTAGCAAGTAAAACAACTGCTATTAATAATTTAGAAACCCGCATATTCGTCAGTTTTTAATAAGTCAGCTTGTAAATTTTCTATCCGTTTTTCAGTTTTTAAAGTTGCCATACGTACGCTAATTTCAGCATCTGTTGGCTTACGAACCATAATATTTAAATACGTATTGTATATCAATCCTTCATAAAACTCATCAGTAGTAGTTAGTATCATAACCAATTCGGTTTTACTTGCCCCTTGCATGCCATACAATATTCTTTGTCCGCCATATACCATACTGCGCGCTATATCTAGTTCGCTGCCATTAGGTAGCCTGCCAAACATGGTTTCATAACATGCCAAAACAAAATTATCTGCCCCCATATTTATATCATCATAAATTGCATTTAAGCACATGCGCTGATTGTATTGATTGAAGTTAATTATTTGGTTTTGATAGTCTGAAGGTGCATCCAAAACCCTCTGTAATTCATCACCAGCTTCTTTATAAATTTGTGCTTGAAAGTTTAATCCTAATGAGTCTGCCACGTACTCATCCCACCTAATTTCATCTATGTCTTTTCTTATAGAAATAGTATCAATAGAATTTAAAAAGCGTGAACGCATTAATTCGTCCAACGCATTTGAATATTCAGTGGTTTGCTGGAGCTTTGTAATTATTGCCAATCTTGAAGATTCATTTAAAGTATCTGCTCGTAAGCTTTGTACGTCTGCAGCAAGTTCCGTAGCACTAGGCTGACGAGCTACCAAATCTATATACAATTTATTTACATAAGCTTCAACCAATATGGTTGGGATTTCGCCATATGGTGGTTTCTCATTGCCCGTTACCACTGCATTTTCATGAATTATCTCTACATCCTTTTTTGTGCAAGATGTTAAACCTAAACAGATTAATAAAATTATAAATATGGCATGATGTATTTTCATGTTACGTTTAGTTACTACTTTAGACTTAAAGTTAACAAATTGGTTTAACGAATACAACAATACTTGTTGATTTTACGTAATATTAAACGTAATAAAACGCTTATATAGTATGATTAAAATTAGTTTGACTTACACTATCTCCCTATTTATTTTATTGGCAAGCACAAGCCTTTTTGCCCAGCTAGGTGAAGGCGGAAGTTCAAAGATTAAAAAATTGAAAGCAACGAAAACTTATGTTGTTTTGGAAGAGAACAATGCTACGTACAATAAAGCGATTCAACTAGCTGTTAATAATTATTGGAAATTTACTGAGTTTGAATTTATTAGTAAGAAGCAATATATAACTGAAAAATGCGAGTTGCAAAACGTTTCATTTTTAATGAAATTTTCCATAGAGTCTGGTTATTTTGAAGATGAAGAAATAGAAAACTTAGGCATTTACATGCCAGATAATAAGAAGTGTTTGGTAAGTGCTTTTGATTTTATTGGTTACGCCAATTTGATTACCGAAAATGAAATGCAATATTACTCCTTAGCTGTTCAAGCAGTTAATTTTATACAAAATTATTTAGCCTTAGGGTTAGAAAATAATTTTACCAAGGTAGAAACTGACAAGGTTATTGGCTTATATCAAGAAAATCGAATAGATGCTGGCGACCATAAACTCTTGCTATCAGAAAGTGAAGTTTACAATGATGATTATGAGCACAAAAAAATAAAACCTATTTACAATCATAAATACGATTTTGTTGAAAGATTTGAAATTGATAGGGCAATTGCTAAACGACAAGAAAACATACTTTACGGCACACTATTTTACAGTTTAGAAGCAAATATTTATCGACTATTTGTAAAGGCAGAAACAGGAAAAATAATTTATGCCAAGCAAAGCAAAGGACGTACTTTTAACCATATTGACTTGAAGACTATTAAAGACTTTTCAAGCAAACTGAATTAAACCGACTTAATAATATAGAAGCCTTCTTCACCCAATTGTTGGTACAACGGCATCAATAGCAAACCGCTAGAAGGAGAAAGAATTTCTCCATTTTTATCTTTTGCCAAAACCTCTCCTTGTTCAACTGGTTGAAAATTTTGAAAACCTGATAACATCTCAAATTCATCTTCAGGCATTATGGCGTGGCAGTAGGTAATTTCTAACTTGGGAGGTAAGTTTTTGCCAACGTTAATCAAACGATTAACATGCTCTTCATACTTTGGTATTTGATCTTTGGTTAAGTTTCCTGTAGCTTCTAAAATTAACCAAATAGCGGACTCAATATTGGCTACAGAGCCTGGGTTATCATGTTGCCCACCTTCAAAAGCTAAACCACAACAATCTAAATCATTAAACAAATGCAAAGTAGTACCACTTAAAACGCTGGTTTCTTTTTGCAAAATTGGCACAGGCAACTTGGTTGCAATGTCTTTCGCAATTGGGTTGAAGCTGGTAAATGTAAACGCCCCACCCTCTGCAGATGTGGTATGTAAATCAACAAACAGAATACCATCTTTAACTGCTAAAAAATCGAACAATCTTAATAGTTCTTTCTGCTCTTTTTCTTCTTCATACTTAAGCTCCTCAAACAATGCGTGCCGCACATAATCCATTTGCTCTTCATGCCATAATCTATTTAAATCAAAATTTATGTAACGCTTTTTAGCTTTAAGTGCTGCCATATTGCCAGTTATGGCAATCAACTCACCTTCCATCTCAATTTTATCACTTTGCAAATAGGCCAATACGTTTTCTAAAGCAGCAACTCCTGCTGGCTCATTACCATGTATTCCGCCAATGCAAACAACCCTATTGCCGGGCTTGCTGCCAATGTATCTACCTATAATTCTTTTCAACTATTTACTTTGTTTTTTGATGCCAATCTTCTTATCAATCTGCTTGAAATTTGAAGAAAATCTTGCTCGGTAATAATTCCTACTAATCTACCATCCTTAACAACAGGTATGCAGCCTATTTGGTTTTCATCCATAATATTCATAGCATCCATAATACTTTGGTTGGGTTTAATGCTTATTGGATTTTTAATCATTATAGTTTCAACAGCAATTGGTTTTTTAGATTTACTAGGATGTTTCTTTCGAATTTCTCTGAGTAAAATTCTTGAGGTTATTAAGCCCATTAAATTGCCACTTTCATCCTCAACAGGCATGTAGCGAATTTTATTCCAATCCATTAAATCCACTACTAGCTCCACAATATCAGTTGGTTGAACTGAAAATAAATCGGTTGTCATAAATTCTTCTACCAACAAATTGGTAGGAGTCCATTCCGATAAATCCTCAAAAGTTGCCAACTTCCATTTATGCACTGGTAAGTCTTCTTTTTGCCTATTTACAGTTGCTGCGGTAATTGCGGTAACTACCTCATCTCTAGTACCCGATTTTGACATGCCTGCAAACGATTCCATAACCCAGCGCGATCCTGTCATACTTGTTTTCGCTCTGTCGTCAATAATACCTAAGAATTTATCTATGTCCTTTTTTACAATCTTTTGTTTTTTCAAACCTTCCTTAGCCAATGGAATTAACTCCTTTCTTATTAAGTCGGTTACATTGTATTTTTTACCTTTAAACCAAGTCATTTTTGTATCCATGCCGGTTCTTGCCGCATAAACAAAATTGTTTAAAGCATCATCAAACGATAGTTTTTTGGTAATGTCTCCATGCACTTCATTTACGCCAACCATTAAGCCTAACCAAAACGCACCATTGGCCATTTCATCATCAATTGTAGGCCCTGCCGGCAGTATTCTATTTTCAATTCTTAAGTGAGGTTTGCCACCTCCAACTCCATAACACGGTCTGTTCCATCTATAAACAGTTGAGTTGTGAACTTGCAGACATTTTAAATCAGGAATTTCTCCATTTTCTAGTTGCTTAATGGCATCTAACTGTTCATTTGAGCTTAGTAAAACTCTATGCCTAGCAATATCATCTTGGTAAATTTCTAATATGCTATTCTTCAACCACGACTTTCCAAAAGTTACCCTTGGGCTTTGCTCTCTAAAATGATCGCCATGTTTTCTTGTGTCAACTGATTGTTGAAATAAGGCAGTTCTAGTTTCGGCCCATAAACGTTTACCAAACAACATGGGAGAATTTACAGCAATGGCCATTACTGGCCCAGTAACCGCTTGAGCTATGTTATACATCTGAGCAAACGTATCTGGCGTTACTTGTAAATGCATTTGAAAACCTGTGTTGCACGATTCGAGCATGGGTGAATCTTGCTTAATTATTAGCTCATCAACACCTCTTAGTCGCAACTCATAATCCTTACCACGCATGTTGGTTATCGCAGTCATTAAAGCTTGGTAGCGATCAATTGGTGTAAGGTTATCTAAATCCATATCGCTTTTGCGAATGGTAGCTAAAATGCCTGTAAGTATAATATCTAAATCAAATTTAGCTGCATGCTTACTTACTGTTTTATATTTGTCTTTAATGCTCTTAGTCATTTTTGAAAGGCAGTCTTTCTCAAAAACCAATGGCTCTAAATTATATTCTAAATTGAATTTTGCTAATTCAGTTGTAAACAATTCGTGATCGATACTTTCCAACACTTTTAAGTTGTGTGGTGCAGGTTTAAAATTTTTATCAATTAAACACAACTCTTGCTCGGCACCAATGCGAATTACATCAGTCTCGAACATGTCTTTATCAATCATGTACTTTAAGGCTTGTACATCATTCAACAAAAATTTCACAAAGGTTTGAACTTCTTTTTTTGTTGAGGCTAGTTTTACTGCTTCTTCTCCCATATTGTTTGCTAAAACGTAAAGTTAATTATTTTTGAAAGTGAATTTTAATAACTATGGAATCCTTACTACCTTTAATTATTATCCCCATTTTCGTTTTAATGTTTGTTGGAGCGATATTTTTTGCCATAAAATCGGCAAAAAACATGAGGCAACAATTTGAGCTCCTAGCTCAAAAATTTGGATTAGAATACATTCCTCCCAAAGGAAAAATTTTTAAATCGAAACCACAAATTCATGGAAGTTTATTTGGCAAAACCGTTCAGATATATACTTATACAACCGGCTCGGGCAAAAACAAACAGACTTACACAAAGTTTAGTCTGCTTCCCTTTGATAAAGGTTTGATAGTGAGAATAAGCAAAGAAGGTTTATTTTCTAAAGTGAGTAAAGCATTTGGTGGGCAAGACATACAAATTGGAGATGCGCTCTTAGACAAACAATACCGCTTTAAGTGCAATAGAGGAAATGATTTAATACAATGGATAGACTATGATATTGCCGAAATGCTAAAGACTGTTCACAAATCTTTAAGAGGAAGCATTCTTATAATAAATGGAGAATTATCGTACAGCCAACATGGCATCATTAGCAATGAGAACGCAAGAGAACGTTTTGAAAAGGTAATGGCCATTTTGTTTGCAATGTCTCAAAATTTAGATGGAATTAAGATTGTTGAAACACCTGAGCAAACACACAATTTAGAATTCGAATAATACCATTTTAGTCTAATTGTCCCACCTTTTTCATTTCCATTACAACCAGTTCATTTTTATGGGTAACATTGCACTTGTAACTGTTGGCCTTTGCTTCTGTAATTTCTACCAACATTCTGTCATCCTTTTTTAGTCTTACGTTTTTACTGGTGCTGCTTTCTAGCATTAAAATGTAGCTGCAACTGTCTTTCCAAGTCAAGTGAAATTTAAAAGTGTCTTGCGCAACTTCATCAATTTCAATTTGTTGATTTGCAGTTCTAATTATTTGATAAGTTGGTGTTGATGCTAATATGAATTTGCCAGTGTTATGAATATGGCAGTCTTCTTGAGGCACGATAGGTTTGCAAGCCACTATTCCACAACAAAATGCTATTAATAATAAAAAGTTAAGCTTCACGCCTTAAATTTATTAATAGTTACAAGAAAAAAGATTCATTGGCAAAAACAGATAAAAAAAATAGACAATTAATATTTATTTATCCCAAAAAATCCAATTTGTTGCTAGTTCAATCAAACAAAAACCAACCCATAGGATAAGGTTTAAAATACATCCCCATTCCATTGGATAAGTCGCGTTCAGAAAGAGAAGATAATGCAACTACTTTACTACTCAAACTAAAATCTTCTTTTAAATCCCATTTCTCGATTACTAACATTGCCAATGGTTCATGTGGGTCGCAAATTGCAATAAGCCCAAAATGCTTCACGGTATCCCCAGTAGTTAAATATGAAACCGCACGACCTCCTCTTAACAAATTTTGTATTTCAACATTAGTGTACCTCTTTTTTAAATCAAAAGAGTAACACCCTATACTATCTTTTAAAGATTGCTCAAAAAAATATTCCAAAATACAATGTGCATCATTGCTATCTGCAATACTATTCCACTTATGGTAAAATGAAACCTTATCTTTATCCAAGTTGGCTAAATCATCAAAATCTTCAATTATTCTTACAACAACTTTTGTCCATAAAGCCTTTTCATCAGATTTTATTTTGAATGCTCCTTCCTCTATTAAACGATAGGTTTGTGCCACTACTTTGGAATCTGAAAAAATTGGAAAACTCATATCCTCTAGTCCTAAAACCGTAGTATCATCATGAGCAACAGCCTTAGTGCTTATTTTCCATCTATCATATACGTCTGCCGTATTTTGACTAAATAATGGAAAAGACATAAAAATTAGAATAAAGAAAATTAAAGTATATCTCATAATTTAGTGTTTATTGAGGAAGAAGATTGCCAATGTATCAAACCTTTCTGTAAAGAAGATTTGAGATTGTTGTACTCTTTACACCCTGCATTTTCAATATAACATTAATGCTTAAACGGAACAATTACCCAAGAAATTGGAATAATAATTAATAATTTGAGCTTCACGCCTTAAATTTATTAATAGTTACAAGAAAAAAGATTCATTGGCAAAAACGATTAAAAAGAATAGAATAGATAAGTGGTTGTGGGCTGTTCGCATTTACAAAACCCGAACGCTTGCAGGAGATATGTGCAAGGCGAGCAAAGTAAAAATTAATGGCAAAGCGGTTAAGGCATCATCTGAAGTAAAAGAAAATGATGAAATTCATTTAAGAAAAAACAGCATTGAACGCATTTACCGAGTAAAAGGCATTATTCAAAAAAGAGTATCGGCAACATTGGCTAAAGAATATGTTGAAGAACTGACCACTGAAGAAGAATTAAATAAACTGCTTGTAAAGAGAGCAGAATCCGCATTTTATGTAAACAAATCGTATACTGGCAAAGGCCGACCAACAAAAAAAGAGCGTAGAAATATTGACAAATGGTTTGAAGAAGAATAGAGATATTCACAATTAATCGTTTTTTTATCTTAAAAACAATTTAACATTTCATATTTTGCGTTTCCAATACAACTTATTATGAGAATGAAAAACTTACTTTTAATTGTTACCCTAGCATTTTTGAGCTTAGGCCTTAACGCTCAAACAAGCGAAAACCCTTGGGCAATGACGGGCTATTTAACATCACTACAATACTTAGATAGTGATTTTGATTTTGGCGAATATGGCTTTGACGGAATAAATCCTGGCGGTAAACTAATGCTTTCAAGAGCTTTAGGGAGCTCGTTAAATGCAAATTTAGGTGTTGGTACCTCCGGCATTGTATATCCTTATACAACAGATGCTTTTTTTGAAAGAAGCAGATTGTTTTATGGAGATTTCACTTTAGCATACAAGTTCAATAACGGCTATATAATGGATGAAGATGCTTCTGTAGCACCTTATATATTCGCTGGTATAAAAGCAGGTAGTGTTAAAGAACAAATGAACTTGAACGTTCCGTTAGGCTTGGGTTTTAAAATTGCCATGAGTGAATATGCACACTTGGTTTTAGAATCTTCTTACAACTATAAATTAAGTAGTGATAGTGATATAGAAAATCCTTTGGTTGGCGATCCTATAAGCGTTCCTAATTTTTTACATCATGGAATTGGCATTTCATACATCTTTAACAAAGGTGAAGCCAAAGAAATGGAAGAAGTAGTTGTTGAACCTGATCCAATACCACTGGTTGAAGAGGAAGAAGAAGAAATTGAGGAAGTGGAGGAAGAAGTTGATACTGACAAAGATGATGATGGTACAGAAGACTATGCTGATGATTGCCCTGATGTTGCAGGACCTATTTATACAGATGGTTGCCCTGATGAAGATGGAGATCGCATTGCAGATAAAGATGATGATTGCCCAACTATGAAAGGTACTGAGGCTAACGGTGGTTGTCCAGAAAGACAAGAAGACTCAGATGAAGATGGCATACCTGATGATATGGATAAATGTCCGAAAGTAAAAGGAACTGAAGCCAACAATGGTTGCCCTGATATTAAGGATGCAGATAAAGATGGAATTGCAGATGATAAAGATGAATGTCCGAATGCAAAAGGACCTAAGGGTACAAAGGGTTGTCCTGATAAAGATGGTGATGGTGTAGTTGATAAAAAAGACAATTGCCCAGATGCAAAAGGAAGTGCAGCAGCTAAAGGCTGCCCTGATAGTGATGGTGACGGAGTTGCTGATGATAAGGATAAGTGCCCAGAAGAGGCAGGTGTTGCTAGCAACAAAGGTTGCCCTAAGGTTTCGGATGATGTTAAAGCTAAATTGGCTTTTGCTGCAAAAGCAATACAATTTGAAAGTGGTAGCGCGGTTTTAAAATTAACTTCAAAACCAAATCTAGACCAAGTAGCAAAAATTTTAGGTGAATACCCTAAATACAACTTAAAAATTAACGGTTATACTGATAGTAGTGGTGATGATGCTAAAAACTTAGCGCTATCTCAAAAAAGAGCACGTGCTTGTCAAATTTACTTAGAGGGTAAAGGTGTTAGTCCTTCAAGAATGACATCTGCAGGTTTTGGTGAAGCCAATCCTATTGCTGACAATGCTACAACTGCTGGTAGAGCTGTAAATAGAAGAGTTGAATTAGACTTATTTATAAAGTAATAAATAATTGCTGTAGTGTAGAATGCCCTTTGGGGTTTCTACCCGACTCACTTAAAATATAATTTAAAGCCCAATTGCACATGCAATTGGGCTTTTTTATTACATTGCATTCTTGCAAGAGCAAAAATTATATAAGCCTTATTTCATAGTTATCTTATTGCTATTTGTGGTAATGTGGGTAGCATTTTTTGTAAAGCAATCTTACATGGGTGATGCTTATCGAATGTTCAGCATTTTTCCTAGGAAGTTGAGCGGTATAACGGGTATAGTTACCTCAGCTTTTATGCATGGAGATTTTAAGCACTTAATTTCTAACTCAGCTCCCCTATTTATTTTATGCTTTATGTTGGTGCTTACTTATACCAAAATAACCTACAAGGTAATGTTGGGTGTATTACTCATTTCTGGCTTAGGTACTTGGCTAATTGGCAGAGAAGCCTATCACCTTGGCGCCAGCGGTGTTGTATATGGCTTGGCATTCTTTTTCATTTTTATGGGTATTTTTCGCAAAGATCCTGTTTCAATAGTTACCGCATTGGCAACGCTAATGCTAAATGGTGGTTTGTTGTATGGCTTACTTCCACTAGATGGAAAAATATCTTGGGAAGGGCATTTAATGGGTGCTTTGAGCGGAATTATTATGGCATTTGTTTACCGAAAATTCGAAAAAATAGATAAGGTTGTGGCAGAAGAAGATGATGGCAAAATTGACTTTATGCCTTATAAGTATATTAAATAAAAAAGCCGCCACCAAAATGGCAACGGCTCATAAAACATCTTTCAATTTTAAATTACTTAGTTGGTATTATGCTTAGCAATGCAATATTATTCACATCTGTATAGTCATACTGGTGAATGCCTTCAACACCAGTCATAATTGCAGTATTGTTTAACGGAATAATATCCTTTGAATTGATGTTAGGAAAACCAGCCAATAAATTTTGATCTATTGTATTAATGTTGGTTGCATCAAATGCTTTTAAACCAGCATCTCCATCACATATAAACAACAATGAACCATCTATGCCTAATCCATGTGGATTAACCATTTGGTAGGTCTTAATCAAGGTAGGATTGTAGATGTCTTGTATATCTATAACATCCAGCTGATTGGAAAAACCCCCACAATTAGGATTACCGTTGCGCAATGTAACATAGGCATATCTGCCTTGCACAACAACAGGGTCGCAACTTCTAACATGCTCAAAAGTTGAAACGAATGTGGGTGCGTATGGATTTTGCAAGCTATAAATATGCATGCCATTGGTAGCACCAATAAACATTAAATCATCAGCAATAAACATGGTTTCTATTCCATTTGTAACATCAGTACTTCCACTATTTACAATAGAGTTGCTATTGCCAATGTCAATTCTGTGAATTTTTAAATCGTCAATTACATACAACTGATCTTGGTAAACACCAAACCTAGTGGTTGAACCTGCAATACCAATGCCTGGTGGAGCTGAAGATCTGCCACCAGCAAAGTTACCACCACTGCTATTGCTGCTTAGATTTTGACCAGAAAAATCTGCCAATGGATGATAAGTTCCGTAAATATTACAATCTACTTCTTCAGTTACTTCAGTTATATTCCAAGCAACAACTACCCCTAAGTTTATATCATAATTTTGTCCAGCATAAGATCTTTCTGGAATAATATTTTCTACCCTGCTCAACTCCTTAATATTTTGTAGGTCGCTTAAATCAATTGCAACCACATCAATATAACTATCAGCATACAATACATTGCCTCTTACCCAAACATCAACATTGCCGGGTATATTTATAAATGAAATTGCAATAGGGTTAGCAGGATCGCTATTGTCAAAAACATGCACACCTTCATCAACTTCATTAACCAATAAGTATTGATTGTAAACAAATATTTTACCTGCGTTTTCAATTGGTTTAGCATCTAATAGTCTAACACTGTTTCGCAGTTCATCAAAGGTTAAGTATACAGGCACATGCTTATCATAAGTAATAATTTGTTTGCACTTGTCTTTAGTGCATGAGCTACACAAAAAAATGGCTACTACGGCTATGCTTAAAATTAATAGGCTGTTTTTCATTTGAATTTGTTTGATTTTCAAAAACAGAAACGCAAGCACAATTAAAAGGGTTGCCTGCACCAGCAAGTTTTAGCTCAGTAAACCCTTTTATAACAAACTCCGTTTCTGTAAAAAACAATAAACATGAACTTTAAAATTTTATATGTGCTTTTGGCATTAACTCTTATGGCTGCAATTACAAGCGCCCAATATGTAGCCACCGATATTGTAGAAATGAAAGATGGGAGTATTTATACAGGTGTAATTGTAGAGCAAGTGCCTAGCGAATTTGTAAAAATTGAAATTGCCAACGGCAGTATAGTGCATTTGCAAAGTACCCTAATTGCAAAAATTACCAAAGATTTTAACAATGCCATTAAATGGAAAAAGTTTAAAAAGGTCACCAACTACAAAGCCAACGGCTTGGCTTATCAATTGCAAGCAGGTTTTAATATGGGTGGCGGATATCATTCTTCCATGCCTTATTCGTTAAAAGCTTCTGCAGGTTATCAATGGCATAATTTACTAGTTACTTCTATTGGTGCAGGGTTTGAAAATTATAACAACAAACATAGTGTGCCCATTACTTTAAATGTGAACGGAAGTTTAAATAAAAAAATTAGTCCGCTATACTTTGCTTCTGCTGGTTATGGCTTTTTTTTAGAAGATTTAAGCGTTGTTGAAAATGAAAGGCAAAATGAAGGCGGCTTGCATTGGAATGCAGGATTGGGAGTAAAATTGAATACCTCTTATAACGTTGCTTACCAGCTAACCTGCGGGTTTCAGCAACAACAATTAACGCAAACCTCTTACAGTTGGACTGATTGGCTCTCAAGCGTTCCAACCAACGCTATAATGCAAAAATATAGCTACAATAGAATTGCTGTGAACTTTGGTGTTACGTTTTAGATCATAAGCTAAGTTATTCATCCACCATAAATTGCTTGAATTTGTTTTTAGCTTTGCATTGCTTAGCCATGAACAACATAGAAGATTTTAGAAACTATTGCCTCCGCAAAAAAGGAGTTACTGAAGAATTTCCTTTTGATGAAGTTACCTTGGTGTTTAAAGTAATGGGCAAAATGTTTGCACTTACCTCTTTAAAAGATTTATCGTTATCGGTTAACTTAAAGTGCAATCCTGAAAAAGCTATTGACTTGCGTGAGCAGTTTGAAGACATTCAGCCTGGCTACCACATGAATAAAAAACATTGGAATACCGTTGATGTTTCTCCATCAATTCCTCCTAAATTGGTTATTGAGTTAATAGATCATTCTTACAATTTAGTAGTAAGCGGTTTAACTAAGAAACTTAAAGCTGAACTAGCCGACCTGTGAAATTAGCCAACAGAATTTTATATGAAGACAATCATTTATTGATTGTAAATAAATTGCCAAGCGAAATTGTACAAGGCGATAAAACAGGTGATAAGACATTGCTAGATGATGTTAAAGCTTACATAAAAGTGAAATACAATAAGCCTGGTGCTGTATACGCAGGTTTAATACATAGGTTAGATAGACCAACAAGTGGAATTGTGATGTTTGCTAAAACTAGCAAGGCGCTAAGCCGAATGAATAAGCTATTTCAAGATAAAGAAGTGAGGAAAACTTATTGGGCTGTTGTTTCAAATGACTTAAAGGTAGAATCTGGTTTGCTTGAAAACTATTTGTTAAAAACTGAAAAAAACAATAAAAGCAGAGTAACTAAGCCTGAGCAAAAGGGAGCTAAAAAAGCTACCCTATCCTATCAATTAATTGCAAAAAGTAAATCATACTATTTACTAGAAGTAAAACCAAAAACTGGCAGGCATCATCAAATAAGAGTGCAACTATCTTACATTGGCAATCCCATTAAAGGAGATGTTAAGTATGGTTATAAAAGAGCCAATGAAAATCGTAGTATACATTTGCATGCTCGTTCAATTCAATTTATACATCCAATAAAAAAAGAAGAAATTAACATTACCGCTCAACCACCTGCTGATGTTGTGTGGGATGCATTAAAAACTAGTCAACAATGTTAGTTGTTGACAATTGATTATCACAACGATATAACAATTTAAAGTATCTTACGTTTATAATAGTAGATGCGTAAGGTAAATGCCATATTAATAATCATGTTGAGTCTATTGTTGCTCAACTTCAACAATTCTTCCCAGAAAAGAATTGTGTGGGATGAAAGCGTAAAATTGGCTTGGACAGATTTTAGAGCTGCACCAAATTATGAGCTACACCGAATTGGCGCGCTTACCTCATCATCTATAAAATATTCATACAGTTGTGATGGTTTTGGTTACATTGATTATGAAATTGCAGCTGAATTTATCCCTGATGAAAGTTGGGTAAAAGAAGTAAAGCGAGATTACACTACTTTACAACATGAGCAAGCACACTTTGACATTACTGAATTGTATGCTCGCAAAATTCGTAAAGCTTTATTGGAAGAAAACCTAGTTTGTGAGCAAGCTGTTGATTTTGACATGCTCATTGGTGAGTATTTAAGACAATGGAGAATAATGCAAATGAAATACGACATTAATACGCAAGGCAGCAACGACTTGGAGAAACAAGCCAATTGGTTAAAGTACATTGAAGCTCAATTATTCGAATACCGCGAATTTAAAGGTGTTTAACCCTTAATGATTGTAATTGCAACTACTACAGCAACCACCATCATTAAGAAAAACATAAAACTCAAATATCCCAAAAGATAAATTGCGCCTGAACCCAACATATTCCAAAAACTTTTTTTCTTAAAGTATATACGAAAAATGGCGTAAGCCATGTAAAGTGCCATTAACAATGTTGTAATACCTAAACTTATTGGATTTATAAAACCAAAAATGCCAAAACCTGCCCATAAGAGCACACTCATAAATGAGCTTTGAGCATATAAAAAAGTAGATATTATTAAGTTTTCAGCAAAATTGTAACCCAACGATCCTCTAAAAAACAACCAACAGAAAAATGCCAAAAATGGAACGGCTGCCCAAGTAACAAATTGAGCGTATTTTTTCAAATACTCCATATAGTCTCCTAAAAATTCTTCTTGCTTTTCTGTACCAAATACCCTTTCTGTAACTATACTTTTTTGCTTTTCTAAAGAGTCTATTTCTAAGCTGCTTTCCGTTACCAATAATGCACTATCAATTTGCGCTAATTTCAACTTGTAACTTTCAAGTTTACCACTATTGTCTGTGTTACTCATAGAAGCTGAAACTTCAAAAACACCAAAATATATAGAAACTAAAGCTGATAATGAAGCCGCCAGAAACAAATATTTGAAAGGATTTACAGGAGGTTTAGTAGCACCGTTTAAATAATCATTTACAACCTTTTTAGGATGTTTAAATAAGCCTATAAATGTAAATATTAGCCCACTATCAAAGGCAAAAACGTTGCTGGCCGTTTCATACAAGGTTTTTTTGATTGTAAATCTTTCATCAATATACTTTTGACCGCACTTGTTGCAGTACTTACCCTCAAATTTGTTATCACAGTTTTTACAACTTAACATGGCCTAATTCCTTAGATTTGCAGTTAAACTTAGTTGAAATGTCTAAAAGTGCCAAAGAAATTGTACATCTACTACCTAAAAGATTTAAAAAAGATGCTGCAAAAGCCGATTATGCATCTACCTTTCATATAGTATTGGAAGGTGACAAAGGTGGAGAGTTTACTGTAAAAATTGAAAACCAAGAATGCACCGTTGATGATGGTTTACATGGTGAGCCTGATTGCGTTGTAAAGAGCAAGGATGAAGTTTACGAGAAAATTGAATCTGGTGAAATGAATGCGCAAATGGCAGTGATGATGGGCAAGGTAAAAATTAGCAATCTTGGTGAAATGATGACTTTTATGGGTCTATTTGATACAAATAGAGCCTAAAAGATTAGTATTACAGGTTACATTAATATTATTTAACTTTGTGCCCAGCTTAGTTAAACACTGCTTATGAGAACGTTAGGCATAATTTTATTTATTATTTGGGCATTACTATGTTACTCATGGTATACCTGCAGGGTGCAAAACAATTGCCCTGAGTTTTTAAGTTTTATAGGTAATGGAGATGGCGCTAGCAATGAGGATGCACTAATTAAAAGATGTAACCCACAAGGTTTTAATGCTTTTGATGGTATTAGAAACTTAACAAGTTCCAAAAATCAAGCAGAAGTTAAGGTTGGTGAAGGCGCTACCGAAACAATCAACAATATAGTTTCCTTTCTTAAAGAAAATCCGAATCAACATTTAATAGTTACAGGCTTTTACGGTAAGTCTGAAACCAACAAATCTGAGGAAGATGATTTAGGCCTTGCAAGAGCAGAAGCCTTTAGGCAATTATTGGTTGAAAAGGGAATTGACGAACATAGATTTGCTATTGAAGGATTAGCGGAAGCAGATTTGATAAATAAAAAAGGTATAATAAATGGCCCAATAGCACTGGATAAGATAAATGCATGGGAAAATGAATATTGGACAAGTACAAGAAGTAATCCTTTAGGTAATGAGTTGTTTAATGATGCTGTTAACATAAAAGGTTACAAGGGTGAAGCAAAAATTAATTTGGAAGAAGCCAATGGTATTGAAGACAAAATTATTGAGCATTTAAAAAACAACCCTACCCAAAATTTAAGAATTATAGGCTACGCTTTAAAGGATACATCCGAACAAAACCTTGGAACTAACAGAGCAAATATGCTTAAAGGTTTGCTTAGTGAAATAGCACCAGAGAGAATTGTTGTTGTTGAAAAATTAGTTGACGGATTGTTTGGAGAAGCAACTGAAGCCAATGGTATTTTAGGATTGCAAATTGTTAAAACTGACAAGTCAGACGAAAACAAGTTTAATACTACAGTTACTGAAGATACTAAAATGATCAATTTTGAATATGGCAAACATCAGTTTGCCGTAGGTTCAGATTTTGAGAATTACGTAAAAGAGCTAAAAGAATACTTGAAAGAAACACCTGATAAAAAGGTGCAAATTACTGGGCATACCTGCAACATTAGTAGTTCAGGGTTTAATCAAAGATTAAGTGCTAGAAGATCACAAACCTTAAAATCATTGTTAATCGATAGAGGTATTTCTAGTAGTAAAATAGTTACTAAAGCTATGGGAGAAAATGATCCCGCATTTAGCAATGATAGCGAAAGTGGTCAAATAAAAAACAGAAGAGTTGAAATTGAAATAATTTAAAATTTATATTATGCTTGATAAATTAGGCGAAAACGGAATATTTTTTCTAATCGCATTGTTGGTTTCATTTTTATTAGGATTGTTCTTTTCGAGAATGGGATTAGCCAGCGCTAAAAGAAAACTTAAAGAAGAAAATGAAGACTTAAAGTCTGACGTTGATATTTTTAAAACCAGTGCGAACAAATACAAAGAAAAGAGTGCTGAACTTGAGACAGAGAACCACGAGTTAAAAAGGCAACACCGCAACATTTTCACTCAAAAGCATGAGCTGCAAAAGAAATTAGACGATAACAAGCCAACAAGCACAGCTACTGGAGTGGTGAAATCTATTACACCTACCAATAAATTTACTAGCTCAGTTGCTAAGCCAACCACAACAACCTCTAGCATTTCAAAAACTGTAACTACACCAAAAGTTAGTAATAGCAAACCCACCATTACTAAACCTGAGGTTAAAAAACCATTAGTTAGTAAACCAACTACAGTAACCAAAACTGTTACAACTACTAAAGAAACAACTAAAACCACCACTGCAAAAGCACCAATTTTAAAACCCACTACTACCGCTCGCAAACCTTCTAAAGCTAAAGCTGAAAAAGATGCCAAAATAAGTAGCCTAATAACCAAGGTTGGTAAAGGTGATGCTAGAAAAAAGGATGATTTAAAAATTATAAGTGGTGTAGGACCAACAATAGAGAAAAAATTGAATGGTTTGGGTATTTACAACTACCATCAAGTTGCAAAAATCACTAAAAAAGAAATTGCCGTAATTGATGAATTACTTGCATTCTTTCCTGGAAGAATTGAGCGCGATAATTGGATTGCACAAGCTAAGAAGTTAGCTAAAAATAAATAACTAGCAAGGTCCTTCAGTCCAAAAAGTTACCCCTTCCCTACTTGCAACACATGGATTGCTGTAGGTAATGTTGTCGCACCCACAAACAGGCGCATAATCTGCAGTGCAAAGTATGCTGCGATCAATTTCGCCATCATCAATGCAACTTTCACCACCACATGCAGCAAACGATATAACCAGCGGCACCAATATTATCCAAACTATTTTCATCTAAAACTTAAATTTAATACTGCTACCAAAACTAACTTTATTTGTATTATAACGCGCAAAGTCTCTAAATGGACTGTTTGCTCCGCTGAGTGTAATACTTGAGTTGCTAAAAGCCCCCACATTGGAAGTACCCACCAAAAGCCCATCATAACTAACGTAATATTTTCTGATGGAACGCTGGTAATTGGCAAACAATTCCCATTCCCATTTATTTGATAGCTGATGATTTATACCAACTGATAAATTGTAGTTCCAACCTAATCTCCTAATAGGAGTTCTGATATCAGCACTGAGATTTACATTAGGGTCGTTAGCAGTGCCGATTAAACCTATTACCGCAGACGCATCTTGAGCATTGGTATTGTTGGTATTGTTGGCAGGATATTTACCATAACCATTGCTTAACTGTAACTCATAAGCTACACCGGCCGTATCAATAGCTGTAAAGTCAATGATAGTTGAACCTCCTAGCGTAAAATAATGCGAAACCCCAACAGCAACAAATGAACTCCATTTATTTTGAGGATTTATTTCATAACGCAACTGCAAAGGCACTTCCAATGAATTATTTCTCAATACTACATTGTTAATACAATCCGGACAAATATTAAAGCTGCTGAGTTCATAATTTTCGCGGGAATAATTAAGGCCAGTGGTAAACCACATATT
>Ga0114956_1000130_pt1 | contig 44891 bp, 34 predicted proteins | sample MaitaG_FD_87304 | JGI IMG/M metagenome (GOLD analysis project Ga0114956, IMG submission 87304) | Marine algal microbial communities from Maine, USA - Maine_Asex2 metaG | ecosystem: Host-associated > Algae > Red algae > Unclassified | place: Maine, USA | collected 2015-01-05 | reverse complement strand
CAGATTTTGATGCGGTAGAGCAATTCTATACCACCGTATTTGCCTGGACATTTGAAGACTATGGAGAGGAGTATCGAGCCTTCTCCGATGGCAAGCTGGAAGGCGGTTTCTACAAATCCTCAAACGTATCCTGTACTGACACGGGTGGTGCACTGGTCATCATCTATGCCGATGACCTTGAAGCGGTAGAGTCTGCAGTCAAGTCGGCAGGTGGTGTTGTCGTCAAACCGGTGTTTTCTTTTCCCGGAGGGCGCCGATTCCAGTTCACCGACCCTCATGGGAACGAGCTGGCTGTCTGGACACACATGTAGCGTGCCGTTTTCCTTAAATAGTCAGAGCCTCGTTCAGCAAGGATCACCCAGATCGAGCTCGGTCACGCCGACACGTGTAGCCTGAATTTGTGCGATATCCGTGTTACTGCCATCGTTGTCAATGTCACCTAGATCGGTAAATTCAATACGGACAGCAGTAGCGCCATCAAGGAACAGCTCTGCCTGGTCAAACAGGGCTATGTCGTCCATGAAAATTCGAGTGGAGAACGGGTCTTTTCTCACTTCACCCAATACGGGTCTGTTAGGCACACAGTTGCTGAAATCGTCGATATCAATCAGTGCTGCCTCAGCAGTACCCTCCGTTCCCGGCTCTCTGATGGCAAGAAACGCACGGTCTCCCATTAACCCGTTCCACCCATCCTCTAAATCAAAAATGCCTACAAAGGGCTGGATAAGCAGGCCGTCTTGCTCACCTGTCGGAATGCCGGAAGGATCACCAGCACCACCACCCGATTCCGTGCCTGATTCGCCGCAGGCTGACAGGATCAATGTCAGAGAAACAACTGATAAGGACAGGGCCTTGTGATGAGTCGGGTAGCGCATGGTTCATGCTCTCCAAAAAATGTTGATAAAGGCAGAAAACGGGTTCCGCTTAATACAGGATGTGAGCTTTGCAGTAGTCTCAGCCGTTCATGCCATGAATTTTTCAGGCCAGGACAGGCTATACGATCAACACGTTACCTGATCGAAAATGAATGCATCCTGAACAGTGTAACTGCAAGGCATCACGGCACAGGCTGCACGGTGATGCAAAGCAACGTATCGTTACAAGAGTTTTCCTAATCCGTGCAGATACGTAGACCTGTCGAGTCAAATACATGGCATTTTCGCGGATCAATGCCCAGCACGCAGCGTTCTCCGGGTCGCAGATGGTGCTCCCCATCCAGTTTTGCGACTAGTGTTTGCCCGTCGTCCAGTGTCAAATGCACGAACGCTTCACCACCCAGGTGCTCGAAAACCTGTACTTCACCGTGTAATTGCCCGTGTACATCCACTTTCAGGTGTTCGGGCCTAATGCCCAGCGTAACGTCTCCATCTGTGTGCTGTCGGGAACAGAAGACTGTCTCATTCAACGTAACGTGGCCTGAACCGCAGTGAGCTTTCAGAAAATTCATGGCGGGAGATCCAATGAAACCGGCCACGAAACGGTTGGCTGGATGTCGATAGAGCTCCAGTGGTGTGCCAACCTGCTCAACGGCACCGTGCCGGAACACCACTATACGGTCGGCTAGCGTCATGGCCTCTACCTGGTCGTGTGTGACATACACCATCGTGTTTTTCAACCGCTGATGCAGTTTGAGTATCTCCACACGCATGTGCACTCGCAGTGCTGCATCCAGATTGGACAAGGGTTCATCAAACAGAAAGACCTTGGGCTCGCGAACGATGGCACGGCCAATGGCAACGCGTTGTCGCTGGCCACCCGAAAGCTCGCGTGGTTTCCTATCCATCAGATCCTGCAAGCCGAGGATGTCGGCAGCCACATTGACGCGTTTGTCGATCTCGGTTTTATCGACACCCGCGTGTTTTAACGAAAAGCCCAGATTGCCACGGACATTTTTGTGCGGGTACAACGCATAAGACTGGAATACCATGGCAATGCCACGATTGGAAGGTGGTTGGTGATCGATACGTTCACCGTCTATATGAATTTCCCCCGCTGTGAGGGTTTCCAGACCGGCAATCATGCGCAACAAAGTGGACTTGCCGCAACCACTGGGTCCGACAAAAACAATGAGCTCGCCGTTCTCGACAGTCAGCTCCATATTCTGGATAACCGTAGTGTCGCCAAAAGCTTTTTTGACTGATTTTAGTGCCAGTGTCGCCATCAGCCTTTGACCGCTCCTGTGGTGATGCCACGTATGAGTTGGCGTGAAAAAATGATGTACATGACCAGTACCGGCATGATTGCAACGGATAACGCGGCGAGTACAGAACCCCATTTAACCGTGTATTGACCAATAAATTGCTGCACGCCAAGCGTTACAGTCCGTGTCTCTTCCCCTGGTGAAAGGATGAGTGGAAACCACAGATCGTTCCAGATCGGAATCATCGAAAATACGGCAACAGTGGCAATGACCGGTCGGACCAGTGGTAAGACCACTTCAAAAAATATGCGGTACTCCGAAAGACCATCTATACGCGCGCTATCTTTTATTTCCCGGGAGACCGAACGCAGGAATTCGGAAAATATGAAAATGGCAATGGGTAGTCCCTGAGCGGTATAGACCAGTATCAGTGCAGTCAGCGTATTGGTCAGGCCCAGTTTCACGATCAGGTTTAGCAAGGCGACCGTACCTAACCGGATAGGGACCATAATGCCGACAATCAGGTACAGACTGATCAGGGTATTGCCTTTGAATTCATATTCGGACACAGCGTGGGCGGCCATCGCGCCAAACAGAAGTATGAAGAACAGCGACACACAGGTAACAGTCAGGCTATTACTAAAGAACAGTGGAAAATCGCTGTTCGTCAGTACGCTCTCATAACCCTTGAATGACAAGGCTTTGCCCGTGGGCAAGCCCAGCGCATCTCCGAAGATTGCCTTGCGTGTTTTCAGGCTGTTGATCAGGATCAGCACCAGTGGAAACAGCGCCAAAAGTGTCCATGCGATGAGTACTGTGTGTATCGCCGTACTGGTGAGATGATCGCGGGTACGTCTCATGAGTCGTATCGCTGTAGTTTGCGTTGAACTCCAAACAGATAGCAGCCTACGCCTACCAGAATAATGAAGAACAAGGCAGACGCCACTGTGGCCCCCATGTACTGATCACCCAGTTGTGCCTGAAATCCGAAGAAGCTTCTGAACAGGAAGGTGCCCATGACATCGGTTGAAAAATCAGGTCCTGCCAGTCCTCCTTGAATGGAATAGATCAGATCAAAGCTGGCAGTGAAGTTTCCGATGTAGGTGAGTATGGCGACAAGCCCTAGCGTGGGTAATATCAGCGGCAGCTTAACTTTCCAGAATATCCACCAGCCGTTGAGTCCGTCTATTCGGGCAGCTTCTATGGTCTCCTCGGGTATATTCAGTAACGCGGCATAGAAGAGCATCAGTGGGATGCCCACATACTGCCAGATGGATATCAGCGTTACCGTCACCAGCGCACTGCTTTCCAGCCCCAGCCAGGGACGGAACCATTGGCCCAGCCCCAGTGCTTTCATGGCATCGGGTGTGACGCCCCACAGTGGCGATAGAATCAGCTGCCAGATGAATCCCACCACCACGACAGACAACAAGGTGGGCAGGAAAAATACAGTGCGGTAGATGGCTGTGCCCTTGAGCGTCGGTATGCTGAGTAACGCTGCCAGTGCCAACGCAATGGGGTTCTGAATCAGCATGTGCATGATGAACAAAACCACATTGTTCTTGAATGCGTTCCAGAACTGATCGGCCCAGTAAGGCTCGCCCAGTAGTTTCAGGTAATTCGCAATGCCGATAAAGCTTGCCTGTCCATCACCGGCTGTATAGAGCGACAAGCGTAGTGATTCAATGATGGGATAGATGGCAAAGATGGTATAGATCAGCGTTGCCGGAGCGAGGAACACCAGAATGTACCAGCGACGTTTCGTTCTCCCAGGTTCTGTGGCTTTAGTATTCATTGGTGATCTGGATCAGTCATGCACAGCAGCCGGGCGAACATCCATGATGATGGAAATCCGCCCGGCTGAGGCGATGGATTCAGCGCAAACCGGGCTAGAGAAGAATCCATTAGTCAGTGCAATTTGCTCAGTAGTGTGCCTTGATCAAGGCTTGTACCAGCCATCCAGATTGGCCTGTGCTTCAGCTGCGGCTTCTTCTGGCGTCATACTGCCGTTGATGACATTGGCAGACAGTGTCCACAGCTGATTACCCAGAGCAGGTTCTCCGCGAGAAAGTATCTGGTGAGCAACACGAATCGTGGCTTCACAGGTGCCACGCATGGCCACAAATTCCTGTGCCAGTTCGTTCTCTACTTCAATGTCGTGATTGCCCAGAGAGAAAAAACCTGGCGCTGCGTTGGTCAGCAGGCCTGCAAATTCAGCCGACGTAGTCCATTCAAGAAATGTCATCACTGCTTCCTTGTTTTTCGTGGCGGCGTTCATGCCGATACCGATATCAGTATGGTCACTGATATAGCACTTGCTGTCGGCATCCATGGCGGGTGGTGCAAAAGCACCCAGTTCAAAGTCAGCGTTTTCCTGAAAGCCTGTGATCTCCCATGAGCCTGTCGGGTAGATAGCGGCTCGGCCAAGCGTGAACAGGTTCTGGCTATCGGTATAGCCTTGTGCCTGATAACCGTTGCCCAGATAAGGCGTCCACTTCTGCATCTGTCGAAAGCCTTCTACAAAAGCGTCATCAGTGAGTTTTGCATCGCCACTGAGTATGGCCAGTCGACCTTCCTCCCCGCCCCAGTAAGTAGGACCCACGTTGGTATAGCCCATTGTTGCGGCTTCCCATTGATCTTTGGTACCCATTGCCAGAGGAATATAACTTCCCTCTTCATTGATTTTATCCAGTACCGCATAGAACTCAGCTTCTGTCGTAGGTACTTCAAGTTCGAGTTCTGCGAAGGCATCCTTGTTGTACATGAATGCATGGATGACTGATGCCATCGGCACGCAAAAGGTTGCATCGCCGCTATCGGTAGACCAGGCCGCTTTTGCTACATCCGAGAAATTCTCCAGACCGCTCATTCCCTGTATATCAGCGAGGCTGCCTGCGTCGTACATCGCCAGTGCATTGTCGAAAGGTCGGCAGGTTATGATGTCACCGGCAGTACCACCTGCCAGTCGTGCATTCAGAGCTGCATTGTATTCGGTAGCCGCTGTCGGTTTGAACTCGACATCGATTTCCGGATAGGCCGCTTCGAATACAGGCAGGATTTTCTCATCCCAGATTGCCTGATCTTCGGCTCGCCAGCTTTCAATGCTGATCACGGTTTTTTCCGCTATCGCTACGCCTGACACACTGACTAAAACTGCCAGTGCGGCAGTATTAAGTGCAAATCCTCGCATGGGTGTTCTCCTCTATTTGCTCACAATTGAGTCCCCCGATGGTATCGCCAATCGGTTCAGGCGTAAAATGGAATATCAGGAGGTCAGTTCAGACGCTGGCTAGCCGGGGAGATGGCTGAAATTTCCTGTCTCAATACTGTGGTTGTCTTCGGGCTCTGAGTTTCTCTACTCTTCATCGCAACCCGGTAGCTAATCGCCTGATAGTGACTGAATTATGGCCGTAATTATCGCAGTAGACGGTGGGGCAAGCCGATGTCGACTAGCCGCGTTTGATACCTCTGGCAAATTGTTGGCGCGCGTTGAGATAGACGGGCACGCCAGTCTGTCTGCGGGTGTAGACACCGCTTGGCAACACATTAGACAAGGTGTGACCGCTCTTCGCACTACATTAGGAGAGGCTCCAGCATGGCAGCCGGATCAACTGGTCATGGGATTAGCGGGCTCTCTAAACATCAGTAGACGACAGGAATTATTGAACAAGACACCCCGTGTGATAAAAGCTCAGGTTGTCACCGACGGGCATGCCCAGTTGATGGGGGCTTCCGGAGGTGCGCCGGGTGCGTGTCTGGCGCTAGGGACAGGTAGTGTGTTGCACTGGCTTGATGCTGCTGGCGAGCAGGGTATGGCTGGAGGATGGGGCTTCCCGGTTGGTGATGAAGGATCCGGGGCATGGCTTGGCAGGCGTCTGGTGCAGGCCTACGTCTGGCATCGTGACGGCCAGACCAGTCAATCCAGCCTCATGAGCGCGCTTGAGCAGAGAATCGGCACCGATGTATCTGATATTCAGGGTTGGACGACTGAAAGCAAATCCAGCGTTTTCGCTCAACTGGCGCCGATGATTTTTGAGCATGCGTCTCATGGAGATTCTGTTGCGCAAGACATGATGGCGCAAGCTGTTGAGCAATGTCTGGCGCTGGTGGCGTTGGCTCCACCCGATCTACCCGTGTATGTCGTTGGTGGCGTTGGTGAACAGTTGCGCCCTCTGTTGCTGGGTGCATTGCCTCAACGCGTATGCAAAGCTCAAGGTGACGCCTTGTATGGTTTATGGCGAATCTCGCAGCAGGGTAATACTTGATGAGTCAGCATACTGCACACGGACACTGGCTAACCGATGAAGGTTGGCTGGAAGGTCGTTGCCTTTTTTCAGACACCGTTCTAGAACTTCACGAGGACTCACACGCTGGCAGTGCTCCACGTTTTATTCCCGCCCCTGTGGATTTACATGTTCACGGCGGTGGTGGCGCTGATGTGATGCAAGGTGAAAAAGCTTTGCGCACTGTGTTGAAAGCGCATGCCCGGCATGGAACGGGAGCCTTGCTGGCTACGTCGGTGACGGCTCCGTTCAGTGCTATCGATCAGTTTCTGGACAGTGTTGTCAGAGTCATGAAAACCCCCGAGAGTGGCAGTACGCATTTGCTGGGTGCTCATCTTGAAGGACCCTTTATCAGTCCAGACAAGCTGGGTGCGCAGCCAGACTATCCTGCGCCACTGGATCTTGCTGTACTTGAAAGCTGGTTTAAGAGGGGTGTTGTCAAGATAATCACGTATGCGCCTGAAATCGATGAACAGCAACAAGTGCCAGAGTTGTGTAAACGCTATGGCGTACAGGCTCAAATGGGTCACACGCTGTGCAGTTGGGCTCAGGCACGGGACGCGATGGCAAATGGCGTGGGTGTGACTCATTTGTACAACGCCATGAGTGGCGTTGCACATCGTGGAGGTGGTGCGGCAGTTGCTGCATTGGCGTTTGCAGATTTTGCTGAAGTCATTACCGACGGCATTCACGTGGATGAAGCGGCATTCATGGCAGCAAGGCGCGCCATATCCGGTCTGTACAGTGTCACTGATGCGACAGCAGCAACAGGGATGCCCGATGGAACCTATCAGTTGGGCTCGCTGCAGGTTAAAAAATGCGGTGATCGTGTCTTGCTACCCGATGGCACGCTGGCCGGGAGTTGTCTTACACAGCAGCGATCCATACAGGTTTTACAGCAGTGGGGACTCGACTGGCAGGCTATCGCCAAGCTATGCAGCACCGTGCCATCCAACTGGATGTCGCTGAGTAACTACGGTGTCATTCGAGTAGGTGCCAAGGCCAACTGGATCGAAATTGAAGATCAGCAACCTGTCGCCTTGTGGCTAGATGGTGAGCGACAACTACTGGAGCAACACGCTTGAGCACTACACAGACCGAGTCAATAGACAGCTCATTAAACGATCTGGATTTACAGAGTAACGAGCAGGTGCTCGAACACCTGCTACAGAGTCAGGAACGAGCCGTTGCTGCAGTCAGACAGGCAAAGTCTATGCTCGACAGTGCCATATCAGCAGCTTCTTTACGACTATCAACGGGTCAGGGTCGACTTGTGCTGGCAGGAGCGGGAGCATCGGGCAGGTTGGCCGTGCAGGATGGAGCAGAACTATGGCCAACATTTGGCTGGCCGCACGAACGCCTGTTACTCAAGATGGCGGGTGGCTCTGCTGCGTTACTGGCCAGCATAGAAGATGTCGAGGATGATTCGTCAGGTGCCATTGTCGATGTCAAACAGAATGCGATCAACAGCAATGATGTAGTGGTAGCTGTTGCAGCAAGTGGTGAATCCGCCTGGACCTGTAGCTGGCTTGAGCAGGCTCGCCTCCAAGGTGCACTCACGATAGGCATGGCGAACAACCAGCGTACGCGTCTGCTCAATGGGGCTGAATGCCCAGTGTGGCTTGATACAGGCGCGGAAGTCCTGGCAGGCTCTACACGTATGGCTGCAGGCACTGCTCAGAAGATTGCATTGAACACGTTTAGTACCACGCTGATGATCCGCTTGAATCGTACCTATGGAAACCTGATGGTTGACATGGCAGCCGTGAATAAAAAACTCGACAGGCGACGGATCCGATTGTTGCAGGGTGTACTGCCTCATCTGAATGACGGTGAAGCACAGATGGCGATTGATGCTGCACAGGGGTGGGTCAAACTCGCGGCACTGCTAGCATCGGGGGACGATGTAGCGCAGGGCAAGGAACGCCTTGTGGCCCATCAAGGTTCGTTGCGTGATGCTCTGAGCGCAAGATGTGCTGAAAATACAGGGTGACTGAAAGCAGACAGCCGTAACTCCTCTGGTGAGAAGTTACGGCTGCAGGTGATGCCACTTCATCGCTGAGCACGCTGTCAACGATGAAGGCAAAACTTGCTGAAAACTACTCAGTCATGCCGCTGAGCATGTCTAGCATGGGTTGCAGTACAGGTTCCAGTACTGCACCAACACCAGGGATGGCAGTGACTTTTTCGATCAGTGGCTGAATAGCCGTCATACCATTACTGACGATAGAGGCGATAGGCCCTTGAGCCGCTTCAGGTAATCGTGTAATCAGATCACTCATGCCGCCCAGCTTGCTGGTGGCTTCTTCGATGGCCGGTATGGCACTCTGAGCTGACTCCACATCGGTGACGCCTGACAGTGCATCCGTTGTAGAACCGAACACGCCTTCAAGTCCACCGGAAATTGCAGTCAGGTCAACACCTTCAGGCATAGCGTCCTGAGCAGCTTCAAGTGCGCCGGCTGCAGCGTTACTGGCCTCAGCAGTTGCGCCTTCCACGGCACTGGTTGCTGCGTTGCCAGCTTCTGCTGTTGCACCTTCTACAGTTGCCTGAACGCCGTCAGTGTCATCCGATCCGGATTTGTCACTCAGGAAGTTAAGCCCAAGCCAGCCAACAACGACCACGGCAACCAATGGCAACAACCATTTCATGAATCCGCCGCCTGTCTTTGCGCTTGAACTGTCATGAGATGCCACTGGCGCAGAAGACGCCGTAGCGCTGGCTGTTGTTGAAGCTGATGCAGCGTTAGAAGCAGAGGCTCCGGATGTGGCAGATGCCGCTTGTGGTGCAGACGCGATGCTGTCGAAAAAACCCGCTGATTGCAGTTGATCTGAAAATCCCTGAGGCATGGCAGCTGCGACGTTGTCTTTTTGTCCGCTGAGCATGGACGCCATTGAACCAGCATCCATTCCGCCATCAAAGATTTTCTTCTTGATGACTCCGATGACAAACGGTGCCAACATGCCCATCAAAGAGCTGCTGTTGCCACGACTGATACCAGAAAAATTGGCAACTACACCGGCCAGCTGGCCCAGTGCGCCGCTGCCCAGAATGGAAGACAGCATCGAGTTACCCTGGCTGGCTACGGCGCTAGCCTGATCGCCGCCCAGCAAGTTACCCATGTTGCCAAGAAGATTGTCATCCTGCTTCTGCGCTGCCTGAAACAGATTGCCTGCGCCTGCGGCATTACCGGTAGAGCTCAAGATTCCGCTAAGCAGTCCGGGCAGAGCACCGGCAAGTGCGCCTGTTGTCTGAGAGCCTTCTGTTCCCAGAACGTTACCCATTTGACCAAGAACCTGATCGCTGATTTGATCCTTGATGAGATCCACTAAGTTAAACGACATACGTTACTCCTTTAATATTGCAATAAGTGGCACTACGCTGATTGCGTTCGCCAACCCGTGCATATATTACCCTTGCAAAGCGTCGTAACGCCGTAATTCAGATAATACTTAATGAATTGTTACAAAGAGCCTGAAAACATCAAATCAGATACAGGTCGTAGCTCATTGATCTGAAGTCCCAGACCTTGCCCAGGGGGTTACTTCTGGTTTCAAGTAGCAGATTGAGGATAAATGTGTCCATCTAACTCTATTGACAGGGTAGGTTCATCAAGCCCGTATGTCACTTGTCGATACGCAGGAGAGGGGTGTGTTTTCCTACTTGCCGGTTAGGGCCTGGATTTCACACTGGTACGGCAACCTGTCAGGCAACCAGCAAATGAGTCATATTGGGCTAGCAACTTGTTTCAAATCGTCTCATGGTCAAGTAGATGCGTGAAAACACATGACGTCCGATAGCGGCCATTCCAAACCAGAATCGCAGGCACCTGAAAATGCTCGGTCGCTGCACGACATCCGTGCCTCTCTGGCAATTCTGAGTGGTTTTGGTGAAGCACTGGAGACATCGTTTACCGAGTTATCCAACCACATGAACACAGTGATGTTGGAGTCCTGCCAACAAGACAATCGTGAGTCTAATGGGCAAATGAAGACGCTGGAAGCTGATTGTCGGTTCTGTCTTTCCAGAATACGAATGTCGGCTATCCAATTGAAAGAGCGCCTCGAAGAGCTAGACAACCGTGGATAGCAATGGGCTCAAGAATGGTCACGCTGACCAGAACGCTGTTCACAGGAATGCTACGGAGCTTGTCAAGCAGCCAGTGCCTGAGTTGGTTTTGGTAGATGATGACTCGCTGACACTGGAGATAGTGACGTGGAACATGCGCAAAGCAAGTTGCATAGCACAGCTTTTCAGCGATCCGGAAAAGGCCCTGTCACATCTGGAGCAGTCTGTTCCGCAGCTGCTAATCGTTGACTACTACATGCCGCGCATGACAGGAGTGGAGTTTCTTGAGCGAGCAGGACAAGTGTGCTCGTTGGAAAGTTCGACAATATTCTTATGTTCTGCGATAACACAGAAGCAGCTGCCATCAGAACTGACTGCTATCCTGAATGTGCAACAACTGGACAAGAACTTTGTTTGTGACCGTGAGTTGTTGAATACGCTTCTTCTCAAGCACGTTGGATAGCGTAAACAGTGTCCGAGTTACCACTGTTCTCCCACCACTCAGTTTTTCGACTGTCCGGCACAGTTTCAATACCGTTCAGGCTATACGCTCCAGAGGCTATTCACGGTGTCAGTCTGTTATTGACAAAGAATAGTGTCGGCCGCAACGCAGCTAACATTGAGGCAGCTTAAATAGATTCAGCACAAGTTGGCTGAGTCGATAGCTGACATGACGACACAAGTTTTCGAATCATTAGCGATTGACATGTAACACCGCAGCTCGCTCATCAGAAAACCTCAATCAAGTTTTAGCTTTCTAAGTTTGTATATACCGGGAATACGTAACATGGTCGATATTCTTAACGAATTTCTGTCTGAAAGTCAGGAAGGGCTGGATCAGTTGGATCTCGATTTTATTGCGCTTGAGCATACTCCCGGTGATATTCAGATACTGGACAGCGTGTTCAGAACCATCCATACAATTAAGGGAACCTCGGGTCTCCTGGGTTTTCCGGTACTGGAGAAAATAACTCATTCCGGGGAAAACTTGCTGGAGCGTCTGAGAAGTTCCCAGTTCAAGCTTGAACCAGAGGGGGTCAGCATCCTGCTGGAAATGGTAGACGCAGTGCGCGAGCAACTTGACTTGATCGGAACGACTGGCTCTGACAAAGGTGATTATGCACAGCTTATCACCCGGTTGGAAAACTTCCATCTGGTGGCGAGTGCTGACGAGGCGTCCACTGTGGCAGATGTCGACGTTGAGCAGGTGGTGGTCGAGACTGCCGTCATGTCTGCAAAAGCAGACGATAAAAGAGAAGAAGATGAGGAGGAGGACAGCGAGCCTCCTGTTGTCATGGAGCTTGATGACGAAATGAAGGAAGTTCTCGTGGATTTCCTCCAGGAGAGCTATGAAAACCTTGATCGGGTTGATAGCGAACTGATAGAACTGGAGGAGCAACCGGACAATCGCGATCTGCTGTCTTCCATATTCCGATCAATGCATACCATCAAGGGAACTTGTGGCTTCTTCGGCTTCGACAAACTTGAGAAGGTCACACATATTGGCGAAAACCTGCTGGTCAAGCTGCGTGATGGCGAATACAGCATGACCGAAGAGATTGCGACAGGGTTGTTGGCCATGGTAGATGCCGTACGGGCCATGCTGCTTGAGATCTCGACGCATGGTCATGACGGTACGAAGCGCTATGCCAGTCTGATCAAGATGCTTAGTGAGCTCAAGGATCACGGACAGCTGAAAAATGCGATCAGTATCCCTGCTAGTGCAGCACCTGCAACTGCAGTAGTGGCAGTGGCTGCGCCAGCCAGTGAAGAAGGTTCTGCGAGCAACCAGAATACCGTCAGTAAGCCCGCAGAGGCACAAGTCGCACCTGCCGCTGTCAAAGCGCCCGCTGATGAACCAGGTTTGGCTTCAGTTGATAAATCACAGGCAACCGTTGTGGAGGCGTCCATACGTGTGGATGTGCCGGTGCTCGATTCACTGATGAATCTGGTCGGAGAGCTGGTACTCGCCCGAAACCAGATTGTCGAATACGTTGGTTCACACGAGAACACGCAAGTGGTTGCAGCAGCGCAACGCTTGAACCTTATTACCAGTGAGTTGCAGGAAGGGGTCATGCAAACGCGTATGCAGCCCATTCATAGCGTCTGGGCAAAGCTGCCGAGAGTGGTTCGTGATTTGTCCCGCGCTTGTGGCAAACAGATCAGAGTGGAGATGGAAGGTAAGTCGACTGAACTGGATAAGAGCCTTATCGAGGCGATGAAGGATCCGATTACCCATTTAGTCAGAAATTCAGTAGACCATGGAATCGAGACACCTGAGCAGCGGTTGGCTGCAGGCAAGCCGGCAGAAGGGGTATTGCTGCTGCGTGCTTTTCATGAAGGCGGTCAAGTGCATATAGAAATTTCTGATGACGGCGCAGGAATAAAGGCAGAACGCATAAAACAGAAAGCCATAGAAAATGGAGTAGTGACAACTGAGCAGGCATCCCGCATGTCGGATCAGGAAATTTGTAAAATGATTTTCTTGCCGGGTTTGTCTACCGCTGAAGCGGTAACCAACATATCTGGCCGCGGTGTAGGCATGGATGTCGTCAAAACCAACATCGAAAAAATTAGCGGTGCGATAGATCTGGATACTGAAGTAGGTAGAGGTACCGTATTCAAGATTCGTGTGCCACTGACGTTAGCGATTGTGCCAGCCTTGATTGTCTCCTCCGGATATCAGAGGTTCGCTATTCCTCAAGTGAACCTGATAGAGCTCATACGAATCGATGAGGATGATCAGTCCAACTCTATTGAGTACATACACGGATGTCCGGTGCATCGCTTGCGAGGTCAACTGCTCCCACTGGTTTATCTTAACAAGGAGCTCATGCTTGATTCACCGGATCAGGGTGCACTCAATATCGTTGTGTTGCAGGCTGAAAAGTGTCGTTTTGGACTGGTTGTTGACCAGATTAATGATACGCAGGAAATTGTGGTCAAACCCTTGGCCGAAGCTCTTAAGACGATACCCGTCTTTGCTGGAGCAACCATCATGGGAGATGGCAGGGTAGCGCTGATTCTCGATACGTTGGGTATCGGCCAACGTGCGCGGGTAATGAGTGAAAGTCCGGATCGGGCGGTTAGTGTTCCTACCAGAGAGGGTGCTGAGCGAGTGGGCCAGAGTGAGACCTTATTGCTGGTCAGTACGGCTAGAAACGGTCGACTTGCCATACCGCTCAAACGGGTTGCCCGTCTGGAGCAGTTCGAAATCAAGCAGACTGAATTGGCAGGAGATACGCAGGTGGTTCAGTATCGTGGCCAGATTCTGCCATTAATACAATTGGCAGATTTTCTTCATGAGAGGCGTGCTAACTCGCCGGAGGATGCTTCGGATAGCGATCTTATCCAAGTCGTGGTTTTTGGCGAAGAGGGCAGTCAGGTAGGCTTGATTGTCAATGAGATTATTGATGTCGTAGACGAGGTCCTGGAGACACGAGGAAAGGCGAGTCGAACAGGTGTCCTGGGTACTGCGGCCATACATGGACAGGTAACAGAGTTGTTCGATGTCACCGCCTTTGTTTCATCGACGTCTGAATTGATCGTTGAACTGGGAGAAGTAGCATGAGCCAGGTTACGCCGCAACAATACTGCACGTTCTATCTGGACAAATACTATTTCGGGATCGAAGTGGAGCAAGTGCAAGAGATCATTCGCTTTCAGGAAATAACACCCGTAGCGTTAGCGCCCAATGTCGTCAAGGGCCTGATTAATCTTAGAGGGCAGATTGTCACCGCTGTCGACTTGAGAAGTCTGCTGGAGTTGCCAGATCGGAGCGATGGTTCCGTACCTATGAATATCGTGGTGCGAACCCCGCTGGGTGCATTCAGTTTGCTAGTCGACAGAATTGGCGACGTACTGGAATTGTCTGATGGTAGCTTTGAGGCACCACCTGACAATCTGGCAGGCATGGCAAAAGAACTGATTCAGAGAGCCTACAAGCTTGATGGTGGTCTTCTGCTAACCATGTCCATAAAGAAGCTGGTTAGCGCTGATGTGCTGAACAGAAACCGTGAGGCGGCGTGAGCATATGATTGCCATGAATCTGGGTATTAAGGCAAAGCTACTGGTAGCATTCGGCCTTGTGCTGACCATGACGCTCATTGGTTGCATGATAGCACTGTTTGCGTTTAACAGATTCTCTTATGCATTGTCAGCTATCACCGATCAGAGTGTGCCGTTCATGGCTGAATCCATGGAGCTGACTCAACTGGGTATGGAGATCAGCGCCAAGGTTCCATTGCTCGCAGCAGCGCCAACGGCTGTGTTGGCTAACCAGTATCACGAGGCAATGATAGAGACCTCAGAGAGAATAAAAGGCCTGCTGGAGGCCGACAACACCGCTGGAATAGCGGGTTCGTCCATGCAGAGAAATCTGAATGCGATGAACAAGTCCAGTGAGCTTGGTAGCGAGCTCAACAAGCGTGTTCAGTCACAGTTACAGATAAAGATGAGAGTTGATTCGAACGCTATTACGATAAGTGAGAAACAGCGTGACGCTAATCTTCTTTTGCTTGATGCAATAGACATGGCCTCGTTTGAGTTTGTGGTTATGGCAGAGGACATCTTCAGTAGCAATAGTGAGATGCTTGATACGCTGCTGTATAAGTATGTCGATACGATGGTTACTGCATTACGCCTGCAAGCTGATTCAGCAGAGTTGATTGCCACCCTGTCCAAGTCACTTCTGGAGCCGTCGGGAACGGGCAAATCCAACCTCCAGAATCAGGCAAGCTCGCTAGCACGGAGAATCATTACTAACAGACAAAAGCTTGACGTCCAACGAATCGGAGATCTGAAAGCGTTTGATGCTGCTCTCGAGCGTATGGACCAACTCGCAACAGGTCCCGAGGGTGTATACACAGCTGCATTTAACGATATTGACAGGCTCAAGATCAATACGGTCGCCAGTGAGCTATCCCTGACTCAGACGTTGATCATCAAGTCTCTGGCATTGGTCGTGGACTCAAACTACTTCATGGTTTTTCAGGCGGGCAAGGAATTGGCAGTCAGTGTAAAAGACGAACTGCCCAGGTTGATGAACACCAGTGTTGAGCAACTAGTGAGCCTACTGCAGCTCAGAGCAGAGCTCAATACGATTGCAGGATTGCTGGCGCAAGTTCCTCAAGTGAGAGAGGCAGCCGCTCTGTCACCACTGGCTGACAGATATACAGCAGCCAAGCAAGCCATTGAGCAAAACCTTGAAGCGATACAAGGTGTTGAAGGTATAGACAAGGTATCCATCCTGATGGATGAGCTATTCGAGCTTGGGGGGATCAGGGCAGGAATTTTCCAAGCCCGAAAGCAGGAGATAGAAGGACGCGCACTGTCAAGCAAGCTCGAGCTTGAGTTGTTAATTGAGCAGTCTGAGTTCGTTTCACGATTGGTAGAGCAAGTGCAGGTTAGTCGCGCTCAAGTTGATGATGCCAGTGAGCGAGTCAGTAGCCTCATTGGTTCCAGTCGAATCCAGCTCTACGCGGTTTCCTTACTCAGCATCGTGATCACGCTTCTGGTTTTCTGGTTGTTGATATCCAAGAATCTGCTGGCTCGGTTGCTTCACACTATTTCTGCACTACGTTCGCTTGCAGATGGCGACTATGCTGTATCAGTGAATACCACAGGCAAGGACGAACTCGCCGACCTTGCTCGTACAGTAGAGGTGTTTCGAACCAATGCCATGGAGGCTCAAAGGCTACAGACAGAACAAACTGAAGTATCGCGAAAGCAACAAGAGCAGGAACAGTTGCTGGCAGAGCAGGAAAGAAAAACGCACATAGAAGATACTCGCAGACATGAAGCAGAGCAGGCAGAATCTGCGAGAAGTCAGGAATTGGCTGAAGCTCTGCAACAGCGCGTGGATAGTCTGTTGGTAGCGGTCAGTGCTGCTGCTCAGGGCGACCTGGGACACCCGCTGGATACTCAGGGTGATGATTTGGCCGGACAGATGGCTCGCGCACTGGATACGCTGTTCACGGAGTTGAGAGCAAGCATGAAAGGCATTGCTGACAATGCAACTCAGCTGACGCGTGCTTCAGATGGCTTGACCTCACTGTCAGTAGACATGAATGAAGTCGCATTGACTAATACGGCTAGCGCTCAAGAAGCATCGGTATTGACTAATGATGTCGGTAGCAGTGTGGATAGCGTCGCAGGTGCTGCAGAACAAATGAGTTCATCAATAAAGGAGATCGCCCGGAATACAACTGAGGCAGAAACGGTAGCCGCTCAGGCGGTAGAGCTTGCCAAGTCAACAGATGCAACAGTTCGCAAGCTGGCAGATAGTAGCGCTGGTATTGGGAACGTTATCAAGGTAATCACCTCCATCGCGGAGCAGACGAATCTGCTTGCGCTTAATGCAACAATAGAGGCCGCCCGTGCGGGTGATGCGGGTAAAGGATTTGCAGTAGTTGCCAATGAGGTGAAGGAGCTGGCGAAGGAGACTGCCCGCGCGACAGAGCAAATAGAATCCCGTATCAGTGATATACAGACCGACACTGATCTGGCGGTAAACGCGATTGAGTCAATCGGTAACATCATTAACAAAATCAGCAATATTCAATCGTCAATTACGATTGCAATTGATGAGCAATCAAGCGTGACTCAGGAAATTAGCAGATCAATCCTGCAAACCGCTAACGGTAGCGAAGCTATATCGACACTGATTGACGGAGTCGCTGAGAAAGCCAGAACGAATCAGCAAGCCTCGGATGATGTTAACAGGGCCGCAGTAGAGCTTTCCGATATGGCGGTTCAGCTACAGCAACTCGTTGCTCGGTTTGCTTCCGACGAACCCGCTGCTGCCACTTTACGTGCTGCTTGAATAAACACTACTGTCCACTTTACTGTTTGGTCCATTGATTGACAGTGATCAATGAATTCAGGAAAACGCTATGTCACAGAACTCAGTACATGCTTTGATTATTGACGATTCTCGTGCGATGCGAGCAATTCTCAAGCGAATACTCACCAAAGCAGGTTTTCGAACCTGTGAGGCTGAGCATGGTCTTCAGGCGCTGGAACGACTCAAGGAACATGATGATATTGCCATCGCTCTAGTTGACTGGAACATGCCTGAAATGGATGGCTACGAATTTGTCAAGGCGGTTCGCTCAGACCCGGCAAACAAAGATCTGTGGTTAATGATGGTAACTACCGAAACCGAGATGTCGCGAGTGGTAAAGGCCATGGCAGCGGGCGCCAACGAGTATGTGATGAAGCCCTTTACCGATGAAGTCATTCTCGAGAAGCTTCAGTTACTTGGCCTGGTGGCAGCCTGAGATGGCCACGAAGCGAATTCTGGTGGTTGATGACTCCTGCATGTATCAACGGTTATTGTCTGATGTGATTAATCAGCACATCGGGATGGAGGTCGTGGGTGTTGCCTCTGATGGCAAGTGTGCGCTGGAGTCGATACCCACGTTGAAGCCGGATCTGGTGACACTGGACATACTCATGCCAGAGCTAGATGGTATACAGACGATGATGGAGCTACGTCGGAAATGGCCTGATATCAGAACCATTATGGTCAGCTCGTTGACATCGGAAGGCTCAGATGTAGCATTGGATGCTTTGGCGCTGGGTGCTAGCGAGTATGTAGCCAAGCCCTCAGCAGTTGGAGGAGTCAGTAGCATTCGGCAGGCACTAGGCGACGACCTGCTACCCAAGATAGAAGCGCTTTGTGGCATTGATCAAGTCTCAGCGACTGCGACTAGTCACATTAAGTCGGTGATTCATCGACAGACCGGAAGCACATCGCGCATTGTTAGTGGGGCCAACAGGATTGTCCCTGAAATCGTTGCTATTGGCGTATCCACAGGCGGGCCTGATGCTCTGGCGAAGGTTCTTGTTCAGTTGCCTGCTGATCTGGAGGTACCTGTTGTAGTTGTGCAGCACATGCCTGCGGAGTTCACAGCCAAGCTGGCAGCACGACTCGATGCGGCGAGTGCGCTAACCGTGAAGGAGGCGGAGATAGGTGACTGCTTGCAAGCCGGCACGGTATATATTGCACCGGGAGATTATCACATGGTGCTGGAGAGCTTCAATGGTGCCGGGGCTGCAGTCAGGCTCAATCAGAATGCCCCTGAGAATTCCTGTAGGCCGTCGGTAGATCCGCTATTCAGGTCTGTGGCAACCCTTTATGGAGAGCGCAGCGTTGGAATCATCATGACCGGTATGGGGCAAGATGGATTGAAAGGATCAGAAGCCTTGTTTGCGGCAGGCTCGTCAATACTCGTTCAGGACGAGGCAAGCTCAATCGTATGGGGTATGCCTAAGCTTGTGGCGATGGCGGGTCTTGCAGAAGAGCAAGTTCCGTTAAACCAGATCGCAATGCGTATCGTGGACAGGGTTCGACCAGCACGTCACAGTCAGGGAACAGTGGGTAACCAATCTGTTGACGCCGCGAACAGTTCGGCATTCAAAAAGAATATTCGCGGTGGAGAAGTCCAGTGAGCGAGATTAATGATGAGGAGTTCGAACTGGTACGAAAGCTTGTGTACCGCGAATCTGCAATTTCAATAGAACCCGATATGAAATATCTGGTGGAATCCAGACTGGCGTCTCTTGTTCGAAAAACAGATTACAACTGTGTCAAAGGGTTGATTGCCGACATACAAAAGGATCCGGATGGAACGCTTGCCGAGCGAGTTGTGGATGCTATGACTACTAATGAGACATCATTTTTTCGTGATGCACACCCGTTTCGTTCGTTGTGTGAAGAGGTGTTGCCATCAATAGCTGCATCTCACAATGATACGATCGCAATCTGGTGTGCTGCATGCTCAACGGGTCAAGAGGCCTATACGATTGCCATGGCTATCCACGAATATTGCCCGACGCTGGTTCCCAGGGTGTCGATACTCGCAACAGATATCTCCAGTGAGGTGATTACCAAGGCTCAGAGTGGGCAATACAATCGATTAGAGGTCAATCGGGGTTTACCCGTACAGTTACTGACTAAATATTTTATTCAAACGGGTTTGTCCTGGGCGGTGAATCAGTCGCTCAGGGATATGGTCAGTTTTGAAGAGATGAATCTGATCAAGGACTGGGATGTGCTACACCCCATGGACATCATATTTTTACGCAATGTATTGATCTACTTTGATCCTGATGTCAAAACCCGTGTTTTGCAGAACACCCGAAAATACCTTAAGCCAGATGGATGTCTTTTTCTAGGGTTGTCTGAAACGACTCTGAACCTCCAGACCGATTACATAAGAGTGACTACCGATAAAAGTCATTACTACAAAGTTGCGTGAGCAAGAGGGAAGCGGTAGCCATGAATATGATAAGCGTTGAAGAGCTGGAAAAAATAGTCGATGGGGTCTGGATGACAGTCCTTGAACTTCCGGTTATTGCCAGCGATATACCCAGTGTCGACACCATGGAGTACCTGACGTCAAGCATAAGAATCAGTGGGGCATGGCATGGCACAATCCAGCTAAAAGCCACGCGTGAATTCTTTACATTGGCAGCAGCAAAAGTGTTCATGAAGGACGCGAGTGAGGTTAATTCGCAAGATCACATTGACGTTGCAACAGAGCTCACCAACATATTGGGTGGTACAGTCAAGACCCTGCTGCCAGAGGTGTGTGATTTGTCGTTACCGGCGTTGGTAAAAGAACGCCCTGATGAACCGGTAATGCTCGAATCAGACAGTTCGTGGGTTCACTTCATCAGTGATGGGCATCCTCTGGCGGTGGCTATTGTTGAGGATTCGGTGGGTATCCATGAGGCTGCCTAAGCATATTCCAGAGGCTGACGCTGATTTTGCGCAGTAAGTAGATAAAAATCTTCAATTGTTAACGCGGTAAAATTTCTCTCCAAGGTAGGCTGCACAGCGTGTCAGGATAACTTCTGGCAGCGTATGTGCTATTCAGATTTGGCGTACTGACACCCAGATGGACTAAACTACCTGCCAAGGCGGATGGTTCAGCGTCGTCTGGCTCGTATTCTTTCGTCAACGCGTGCGCCTTAATCTGAATTAACAACGCAACTTACTTTTTTTGGAGAGCGAAATGGTAAAAATGATTTCTCGTGTCGGTAGCGGTACGCGCCGATGTATCGTGGTGGCCGCCATGACCACTGCGCTAGTGGGTTGCGGTGGGGGCAGCGGTGATGCTGATACAACTGCCGAACCTACCGTTGATCTCAACGGCGACGGCGTCATCGACGTCCTTGACACTGATGCGGATGGTGATGAAATCGCTGACGTAGATGATGACTTCGTCGATACGGATTTCGATGGCTTTGATGATCGTACAGGCCTGACAGAAACAGAAGCCACTGCCAGCACGGTACCGGGTGATGAAGATAACGACGGTTTCACCGATGTTTCAGAGGCGAATCAGTGTGGCAGTGAGTCTGGAACAGACAACGACTCCTCAACCGCAACCTGGGACGATAATTGCGTCATCAAGCGTACCGCCATTGGTGGGCAGTTTGCTGACAGTCTTTACTCGGTGGGTATTCAGCGCGTTCTGGCCTGCACAGGGCTTTATTCCGGAGTGATTGATGGCGAGTACGGTCCGGGTAGTGAAACTTCTCTCAAGACATTTCAGCGAGCCGAGGCGCTTGTCGATGATGGCATCGTTGGAGCCCAGACATGGGGCAGGCTGCAGGAAAAGGTTACTGTGCTGACTCCGGGGCAAGTAGGCTCTACTCCAGATACCATGGGTTTTGCTGATGGAACTTGCGCAGGCACACCCATGTTTTACCAATACACAACCGCTGCCGAAGATGGACTGAGCATTGTCCGCGGGCGCTGGGAACTGGCTAAAAACCCACCAGAGGCTGATCAACGCCTTCCATTTTCCATTGGCTCGCCGTTTGCTGACTTCTGAGACCGGTCATGACGGGTGTTAAGCGGATTTAACTGACGCCGGTGCAACGCACACATCTCACTTTCCTGATCGTCGGGTTGTGTGCGTGCGCGGCAGTTTCGGTTATCTGGTCACTATCTGGTACCTCATCGAGGCTGGGTGATGACAGACTGGCTAGCGACAAGGACAACACCGTAGTAGCCGACAGGATAGAAACCGATTCAGCGATGAACTCGCCGTTTGCCACTCGCAAGCCGGACGATTCGCTGAATGTTAATCCCGCTGCACAAGCCGAGTTGGCACCGGCTAGTGCCTTAGTGGTTGACACGACCGGTGCAGACACCAATGCAGTGTCAACTGATAGTCCTGCAACCATCGATGTGACCACGCTGGGTTGGTCACCCGTGAGTGATGAGGCATTCGAACAACTGGTTGCGCGGTTACGCAATGATCCTGCCTTGTTACAACAACTAGTTGATGAATTTCGTCAGGAGACAGATCCAGAGCGCCGAATGCAGCTGTTGAACTTACTCGGTGAGGCTGGTGGATCTGCCGTAACACTGGCAGCCAGCGAGCTGATTTATTCAGGAAACCCTGAAAGTCGCCGGCAGGGTCTTGAATTACTTCAGATGGTACAACCCGATAATGCCGAGGCACGCAACATAGCTTCCAGTCTGTTGACTACGGAGGTTGAGCCTGGTGTTCTGGTAAGTACACTGACGACACTGGCTAACCCTGCAGACGTGGACGATGAGAGTCGCGAGTTTCTGTCAGAGCAAATTGCTATTCTTGCAACTCACGATGATGCATCTGTGCGAAGTATCAGTCTTGATATTCTCTCTCGCTGGAGTACTAGCGGTCAGTTTACATCGGTACTCGTCAATGGCTTATCTGATTCTGCGGATGTCGTGCGCGAATCGGCAGCCTATTCGCTGGTTGGACGCCAAGACGCCGGCGAGAGTGTCATGGCAGCCTTGTATGCCGTTGCTATTGACCCGTCTGAGAACCGCAGAGCACGGCGGGGTTCAATACTAGCTCTACGTGGTATGCCGATTACGTTTAGCCAGCGTGAAGCTCTTGTCAGAGCAGAGCGTGAGCTGGACACTGAAAAGCGCTGATACTGTCTGGTATGAAACGCATCACTGAGCAGGTGCGGCTCGTTAAGTGCTGCCTTGGTGGATAACCTCAAATAGATCAACTTTACAATCGCACAGGTCGATATCCCTGTATGGCCTGCGGAAATCCTATCTTTCTGCGTTATTCCGATTGCCTACGCCGTAGTATGTAACGTCTTCCCGCTTTTTGAAAAACACGAAAGATGCTCATGTATGTGCTGCGCCTATTTGCAGACGTCTCGATTGTTACGCAAACGTCTCGCCCATGCACACCGGCCATCAGTGAATAACGTGCAATCCATAGTCGCCGATAATTCTGGTTCTGATCTGATCGTTGTGAATGCTGAAACGCAGAAGCTGATGGCCAAGGCAAAGGTCATGATGGTCGACGATGAACAGGTCAATATGGAAGTGTTACAGCTTCACTTGGCTGCAGAAGGTTACGACCGATTTGTGATAGTGAGTGATTCCACTCAAGCCATGGATGTCATCAGGATCGAACAACCCAGCGTGCTGTTACTGGATCTGGTCATGCCGGAAGTATCCGGGTTTGATATTCTGGAAATGGTCCGCTCTGACGATGACCTCAAGCAGATACCCATCATCGTATTAACAGCATCCAATGATTCCGCCACGAAGTTACGAGCGCTGCAACTAGGTGCAACCGATTTTCTGGCCAAGCCGGTAGATACCAGTGAGCTGGCGCTGCGTATAAAGAATACTATTGTGGCAAGAGCCCATGAACAGCGACTGAAACATTTCGATGGTCTGACCAATTTGCCTAACCGGCTCTATTTTTCACGGCTTGTTAGAAATATTGAACGCAAGAGCCGTGACACTACAGAATCACTCGCATTGATCCTGATCAAAGTAAATCGATTCAAATCCATCAATTCAACGTTTGGATCAGTCCGCGGTGATGACATCCTCTGGGCGTTCAGTCAACGACTGCAGGAAGTGTTCGAGTCAACTGACAAACGCTCAGGTAAATGGACAAACAAGGGCGGTGCCATGCATTGTCTTTCACGGCTGGGGGGTGCTCGTTTTGGTGTGCTTATCAAAATCCGTGAAAAGCCTGATCGGGATCCTTTGATGCTCAAGCTTCTGCCATTGCTGGCGGACTGTTCGCGCAGACCTTTTGTCGTTGACTTGCAGGATGTTTATCTGACTGTATGTATGGGTATTTCAAGCCTGGATGCCAGCGTGGCTGGTGTTGAAGCACTGATTAATTCTGCCGAAAGCGCCATGAGTGCAGCAATACAGAACCCGGTTACAGGTTATGCTTTTTACAACCCTGAGCTGATGCAGACCACGCGACGCAATCTGCAGATGGAGAACGCCATGAGGCGGGCTTTGTCTAAACAGCAGCTCTCACTGGTGTATCAGCCAAAGATCAATGTGGCTACCGGTCAGCTGACCGGTGCAGAAGCTTTGTTGAGATGGTCGCATCCGGAGTTCGGTAACGTGTCCCCTGTAGAATTCATCCCGGTAGCCGAGACCTCCGGAATGATTGTGGCGATTGGCCATTGGGTACTCAAGACAGCTTGCGCACAGGCAGTGCAGTGGCGAAAGGCGGGATGTCATGATTTCGTCATGGCTGTCAATGTCTCGATCAGACAGCTGCATGAGTCTGCATTTTTAAACACCGTCGCAGAGGTGCTCAGGGAGACAGGCCTACCGCCTGAATCACTCATTCTCGAATTGACGGAGAACATGATCATGGAGAACGTGGATGCCAATACTGATCATCTCAATGGCGTGCGTGAACTTGGCGTGAAGGTGTCCATTGATGACTTTGGAACAGGTTATTCTTCGCTGAGCTATCTGCAACGTCTACCTGTAGACCAGTTAAAGATTGATCGCTCTTTCATCATGGAAATAGAATCTGCTGATGCCACGGCACCTATCGTAAAGGCGATCGTCTCACTTGCCCACGACTTAAATCTGACGGTCGTCGCAGAGGGTGTGGAAAACAAAGTACAGCTCGACTATATAAATTCTCTCGGGTGCGAAGAATATCAGGGCTACTATAAAAGCCGACCATTGAGCGTGCGTGATTTTCAGGTACTCCTGAATGGCGATATACGTAAATGCGCGTAAGCTTAAGCCTATCGATCATCGAACTTTTGGCGGGCGCTCGCTGTGAACATTTACTACCTACAGGAACAACGACTGCAACACCTCGCCGGCTACGCTGAACGGCAGATACAGCGGGGCCAGTTTGCAGGTGTCGCCTGGAGTATCGGACACCACGACAAGATCGTGTCTAGCGGCGTGTCAGGGCACGCTGATCACGCTCGTGCAAAACCGCTGACAGACGACACGCTATTCCGTTTGTATTCAATGACCAAGCCGGTTGTATCAGTGTGCTGTCTGCAGTTAGTAGAGTCCGGACAGCTCCGGCTAGACGATCCCGTCAGTCGCTGGATCCCGGCCTTTGCGAGCCAACAAGTACTGTCAGCGAGCGGTTCTTTGAAAGCCGTTGAGCGACCTGTCACCATTGAGGATCTACTGACTCATCGCTCTGGCTTGTCATACGACTTCTTGCCCGATTGCCCGGTAGCCGAATGCTATCGGCAATCTGGCCTTGCTTCTGACGGTCAGCGTTCGCTGGAACAGCTGGTCGCTTTGCTGGCAGAGCATCCGCTGGCATTTCAACCGGGTGAGCGATGGTATTACAGCTACTCCACTGATGTGCTGGCGCACGTTCTCGAATGCGTTCTTGACCGGCCACTTGCGCAGTGCCTTGACGATTATCTGTTTGCGCCGCTGTCAATGCATGAAACCGGTTTTCAGGTCAGTGACGAAAAACATGCACGGGTTGCTGATATGTTCGGGCAGCGCGAGCTGGGCGAGGTGGATTCCGGCGACCGTGCCTCCAATACTTTACAGACGATGGATGTGCAGGGAAGCTACCCGCTGTCGTCCACCGGCTCTTTTAGCCGCGGTGGGATTGGCTTGTTTTCCACCATTGCAGATTACCGGCATTTCATGGGAGTACTGACTCACGGTTGCGCACCGGATGGCCGACCAGTCTTGTCTGAGCCCATGCTGGATATGCTGTGGGCGAATCGGTTATCGATCGCTCAGATGCCGATCTGCATAGGGAAGAAGGCTTTTGCAGGGTACGGTTGGGGCCTGACCGGCAGAGTCATGAGCGATCTTTCACAATCGTGCAATCTGAGCAGCGTCGGTGAAGGCGGTTGGGCAGGGGCGGCATCCACCTACTTCTGGGTTGACCGACGCCGACAGTTGTCGGGTGTCGTCATGGCCCAATACCTCGGATCCGCTGTGCCGCTCGGACCCGATATGCAGGCGATAACTTACGGCGCGTTGTGCAAGCGCTGATAGCGTGAGAGGGGCTGCGCCAGATTTACCTCGTTTGACGCTACTGCACCCACGAAATTATGAGTGTGCTGTAGGTCATGCGTTGGCAGGAATCTCGGCCTTCAAGGCATTCGCCCGATCAGCGGACGCCTGGCGTTCGGCATCAATAATGGCCAGATCACGAGCCACATCGGCTTCCGGCCAACCCTGAGCGTGTTGTTCGAGCAGATCACCCAGAAAGGTGATGTGATCGGTGCGATCGTTCAGACAAGGGATGTACTGAAAGCGTTCGCCACCGTTTTCTTCAAAATACTCACGATTCTCACCGCTGATTTCCTCGATAGTCTCAAGGCAATCTGCGGAGAATGCCGGACACAGAACATCAATGGATTTTATACCCTCTCCGGGCAGGTTTTTCATCGTCTCGTCGCAGTAGGGGCGTAACCACTCTTCACGTCCGACACGCGATTGAAAAACTACTCTGATCTCGTCCTTGCCGATACCCAGTTCTTCGCCGAGCATCCGGGATGTCTTGTGGCACAGGCAGTGATACGGATCGCCCGACGTCAGATAACGTTTGGGAATACCGTGGTAGGAGGTTACGAGTAAGTCGCCACGGCCATGTTCCTGCCAGCTCTCCCGCACACTGTCAGCCAGAGCCTTGATAAAATTCTGGTGGTCGCAGAACTGGTTAATGAAGCGCAATTCGGGTATCCAGCGCGTCTGTTGCATGCGATCGGTTACCGCATCGAACACCGAAGCAGTTGTGGTTCCCGAATATTGCGGATACATGGGCAGGACAATGAGTCTGCGAACATGCTGCTCACTGAGTTTTGTGATGGCACTGTCGATGGAAGGCTCGCCATAGCGCATGCCCAGTTCTACAGCCACGTGATCACCAAAGCGGCTGTGCATCTCGGCTTTCAGCGCAGCTGTCTGCGCTTTCGAGATACTCAGTAGCGGTGAGCCTGTTTCCTCAGACCAGACTTCACGATACGCCTTGGCGCTGCGTGAAGGGCGGATTCTGAGGATGATGCCGTGCAGTAGGATGTTCCACAGCCAGCGTGGCAGTTCGATAATTCGCGGGTCGCTGAGAAACTGGGACAGATAGCGCCTGACTGCACGTGTTTCCGGGGCCTCGGGCGTGCCCAGATTAACGACCAGTATGCCCAGTCGTTCTTCCGTACCATGCTCGTAATGTGGTGTGCCGATGTATTTCATGTGGCTGTAGCCATACCTGTGCAACGGTCTAGAGCGGTATGTACGCAAAAACCGGGTAGTTGGAACTGTGATTGAACCTGTTACCGCAATTTCATTTCAGGCGCAGGAGGTTCTGGTGCGGGTAAACTCTGCGCATTGTCCTAGTATAACCGTTGCCAGTAGTCATGAAACGTATGGTCAGATCCGCAAGTGGCGTGGCGCAGACGTTGCTGCTTGCTGGTATAACCCTACGATCCTTGATCTGTTGCGACAGAGGTGAGTTTTGTCACTGATTATCGCTGTACCCAGAGAGCGCCGTACCAGTGAACGGCGCGTAGCACTTGATCCGTCCAGAGTCGAGCGGCTGGTCCAAAGTGGCTGCACTGTGCGAATCGAAGTGGAGTGCGGTCATGCGGCCAGCTTTCACGATGAGGATTACGCTGGCGTACCTGTGGCCGAAAACTTCGCCGATGTTGTCGCCGGAGCCGATATTGTGGTCAAGGTGGTGTGTCCGACACTCGACGAAATTGAACTGCTGCCAGAAGGCTGCTTGCTGTTGTGCATGATGTCGGCATTTCAGCATCTGGAAGAGGTCAAGGCGTTATGCCGGCGCCGGATTACGGTGCTGGCTATGGATCACTTGCCCAGAACAACCCGGGCACAACCGATGGATGCGTTGTCCTCTCAGGCCACGGTTGCTGGCTACAAGGCAGCATTGCTGGCAGCAGAACTATCCCCTCGGTTGTTCCCGATGCTAACAACGGCGGCGGGTACTATCCGGCCGTCAAGAGTACTGGTCATTGGCGCAGGTGTTGCCGGCTTACAGGCGATCGCTACATCAAAAAGGTTGGGCGCACAGGTTGAAGCCTACGATATTCGACGTGCTGCCAAGGAGCAGATCGAATCGGTTGGTGCAAAAATGGTAGATACGGGCGTGGAAGTGGAGGGTGCTGGTGGATTCGCCCGCGCCCTGCGTAAAGACGAAAAGCAGAAACAGCACGATGTTCTGGCCAAGCACATGGCACGCGCTCATGTGGTGATCTGCGCCGCCTCCATCCCCGGTCGCCGGGCCCCGCGGATCATTACGGAAGATATGGTAGACGGTATGCTGCCAGAGTCAGTCATCGTGGATATGGCAGCCTCTACGGGTGGCAACTGCGAACTGACTCGCAAGGGCGAACACTATTATCACCACGACACGTTGATCGTTGGGCCTCTGAATCTTCCGAGTCATGGGGCCGTCCACGCCAGTGAGATGTATGCACGTAACGTTCACAACATGCTGGAGCTCATCGTCAGAAACGGAGAAGTTGTCCTTGATCCAGAGGATGAAATCATTGCGCGTTGTGTGTTGCTGTACAACGGCCAGATTCACCACGCCAGTACCGCAAAACATCTGGAAGAGGAAAGCGTACCGTTCGGCGGTATCGTTGTGGGTGCCCGTGAAATGCCTGACCAGACTTCCGGCTGGCTTAACGATGAGGCCGAGCCTGAGCCTGAAGAGCCTGCGTCAGTGGATGACAACCGGTCCGAAGCGCTGGAGATGACATCCCCGGGCGCTGCTGCCATCGTAAATCTGGCCGACTCTGCGGGTAAGGACAGCATGGATCAATCGTCAGCCACCCTGTCGGGTAGTGGTGATGTGTCGGACGACGACAGTGATACGGCAGACAATAGAGTCAATATGACGGATAACGCGCAATGGGGATCGGCTGCAGATGACTCTGATGACATGCTAAGCGAGTCGCCTCTGGCTGACACCCTGCAGGATGAACAAGCCATCGAAGATCTGGCGAAGCTCGATGGCGTTGATCCACAAACGGTGGGCGCTGAAGCGCCACACCTGAATGAGGCCGACCTGGACGATATTATCGCAGACGACCTCACATTAATTGATGGTGTAGGGCCGGCTTTACAGGAACGTTTGTATTCCTTCGGCTATCGGCGCTGGCAGCAACTGGCGGAACTTGACGGGCACGGTACAGAGCAGTTGGCAGTACAGCTTGAGCTTGATGATGAGATCACTCTGCAGGACTGGTCTGGTCAGGCGCAACGTTTGATGGAGGCAGGGCAATGAGCGGGATTAGCGCACTCTATTTAGTCTTGCTGGCAGCTGTGGCGGGCTACGTACTGATTGCGCGCGTGCCCTCTATCCTGCATACGCCCATGATGTCTGGCTCTAACTTCATCCATGGCATCGTACTCGCAGGCGCTATGCTTGCGCTCGGCGGCGCACAGGGAATACTGGAGCAGGTCATCGGTTTTGTCGCGGTCATGGCGGCTTCTGCCAACGTGGTGGGCGGTTTCATTGTTACCGACCGGATGTTGTCACTATTCGATAAGTCAGACGATCGCGGTAATAACAAAGGCCTGTCGGCAAAATCGCTGGAAATCGATAGCGCAGTCGGTGAGGATCGTCGTCTGCCGAAGGCGTTGAACACGAGCAAACGCGCATGATTGATTCGGTGCCGCTTGGGGTGCAGCTAGCCTGGTTTCTAGCCACCTTGTCGTTTGTCATTGGGCTGCGTCGACTGAGTTCTCCGACCCGGGCACGAACAGGCATCTGGGTGGCAGGCTTTGGTATGGCGCTCGCCGTTGCGTCGATGTTTTTTCATCCGGATTTACGCAACAACCTGCCTCTTATCATCGTCGCCATGAGTCTCGGTGGTGGGCTTGCTCTGCTGCACGCCAAGCAGATAGACATGACCAGAATTCCGCAGATGATTGCGTTGTACAACGCATTGGGCGGTGTGTCAGCAGCGGGTATTGCCATGCTGGTGTTATTGCATGTGTCTGAATACGGACCCGCAGCAAAGTCGCTTGCAGTGCTGGGAGGGTTGATCGGTTGTATCGCGTTTGCGGGCTCGTTTTTCGCTTTCCTGCGATTACGTGGACATTTTTCGCGACGCGACGCATTCGCCAAACGTCAGGTTGCCTATCTGGCCAATGGCTCTCTGGTGCTATTGCTTGGACTCATACTGGCTACCTCGGCGACCGCCCATCCAGTACTGCTGCTGCTGTTTATAGCACTCGCCATCACCTTCGGTTTGCTGATGACCATGCCGACGTCGGCTGCCGACATGCCGGTGCTGATTTCTCTGTACAACGCGCTAACAGGGCTGGCCGTTGCACTGGATGGATTCGTGCTGGCGAACCCGGCGATGATGGTGGCGGGTACTATCGTGTTTGCTGCCGGTTCGTTGCTGACTCGTCTGATGGCAAGAGCGGTTAACCGGCGTTTGAGTGAGATCATGTACTCAGGCTTCGGATTGGCCGAGGACGGGTTGGCCGATTATGGTGATCGGGACCACGTCAATACCATCGACGCTCGTGATGCCGCTGTAGACATGGCTTATGCAGGGCGGGTGGTCATCGTGCCGGGTTATGGCATGGCAACCGCACAGGCTCAGCACAAATTAAGAGAACTGACGCAGCTGCTCGATGAACGTGGAGTGGATACCGGCTTTGCCATTCACCCGGTCGCCGGGCGAATGCCGGGACACATGAACGTGTTACTGGCTGAAGCGGGTGTGCCGTACGAGAAAATACATGATCTGAGCGACATCAACGCAGAGTTTGCACAGGTGGACGTGGTGCTGGTGGTGGGAGCCAACGATATCGTCAATCCTGCTGCTCGAGACAATGCAGAATCACCGTTGTTCGGCATGCCGGTGCTCGACGTCGATCGCTCGAAACGCGTTATTGTCCTCAAGCGAGGCGACGGAACAGGTTACGCAGGCGTCGAGAATGAATTGCTGTTTGCCCCGGTTACCCGTGTCTTGTTTGGTGATGCGCGTGAATCCGTGCAGGAGCTGATCATGGCAATCAAGGGGCTCGACTAGCTCAGCCGGAGCGATGGGCAAACGTTGTTGGCTACCTGCGATGACCAGTGCTGTTACGCTTCGCGTCAGAACAGCGGCGTTACTTCGATCTGATCTCGCTGCGAATAACTGTTAATTGTCTGAAAATTGGCGGTAATTCTGGTTGACGTCAACAAATTTGTCCGGTGCTTATGCACAGCTGTGAAAAGTCGTTGCTCAATCGATGGAAATCGTGTAAGTGTGAGTGACATCACATAACGTAAGGCTATTAAGTAACTGATATATAACAATATAATGGTTTTGTTCAAATAATATGCAATTTGACAGAATCGTCGAACCACCTTGTCTGGAGAGCTGTTGCACAGGGTTTTCCACAGGCTTATCCACAGTTTTTGTGGATAAGGCGCAAATAAACTGGCGCCTGAGTAGTCTGCACGCTGACAGCATAGTAGCGGCCCCGAAAAGCTCTGCTGGAATTCTGGCAGGAGCTTAGATGATGAGCAGGCTTGTTCAAGTAGCAGTGCCGTCGCCCTTGTATGGCGTTTTCGACTACCGGTGGACGCAGCCGCAGACTATACTTCCGGGTCTACGGGTAGCCGTCCCGTTTGGCCGACGTGTGGTTACGGGTATTGTCGTGGGCGAGATCGACCACACGGACGTGCCAGCAGACAAAATGAAAGCGGTACATCGGATTTACGACAATGAACCGGTGCTGCCTGCCGATCTCATGCAGTTGCTGCAGTGGGCCAGCCGCTACTATCACCATCCATTGGGCGAGGTTCTGAGCAGTGCGTTGCCCGTGTTGCTCAGACGCGGTAGACCGGCGGAACTTGCTACACAGGAATTCTTTCGCCTGCTACCCGCAACAGAGCGCGAGTCTCTGCCACGCAACGCAGCTATTCAACAACAGCTGTTCAACTATCTGCTTGAGCGCGAGGGTCAGCCGGTTGCCGCAGCCTCGTTGAGAGCATTCAGTTCGAGCTGGCGATCCTCACTCAAAGGCCTGATTGACCGAGGCTGGGTGGAGACACAGAACGTTGTCACGCTGCCTGTAAACGAGGCCAACGCAAAGGCACCTGTACTTTTAACTGAACAGGCCGAAGCAGTCACAGCCATTCAGGCTAGCCTGGGTACGTATCAGGGTTTTTTACTCAAGGGCGTCACCGGTAGCGGTAAGACTGAAGTGTATTTACGGTGTATCGAAGCTGCCCGGGCGAAGGGCTTACAGTCATTGATCATGGTGCCGGAGATATCACTGACACCCCAGCTCATGCTGCGCTTCGAGCAGCGCCTGAGTGGCTGTCTGGTGAGTCTGCACTCGGGGCTCAACGATACTGAGCGACTGCAGAGCTGGCTCTGTGCCGCTAACGGGCACGCTGACGTCATTATAGGCACACGCTCATCGGTGCTGGCACCCCTTCCCAGACTGGGCTTGATTGTCGTCGACGAAGAGCACGATAACTCCCTGAAGCAACAGGATGGGTTCCGATATCACGCTCGCGATTTTGCCATGATGCGCGCCAGAAATCGTGGCTGTCCTGTGGTGCTGGGAACTGCTACGCCATCGTTTGAAAGCATGAATAGTGTGCGAGCAGGTCGCCTGATCGAGTTGCCACTCACCCGTCGCGCAGGTGATGCCGTGCCGCCCAGACTCAGCCTGATGGACATCCGTCGTCGCAAACTGATCGAAGGTATGAGTGATCGCCTGATTGACTCCATGCGCACACATCTGGCAGACGAGGGCCAGGTGCTTGTCTTCATCAATCGCCGTGGTTTTTCACCCACCCTGCTCTGTAATGATTGTGGTGCGGCTGCAGATTGTCGGCGTTGCGATGCACACATGACGGTGCACGCAAGAAACAATCGGCTTCGATGTCACCATTGCGGCTCTGAGCGTCCATTGCCAGAGCACTGTGAAAGTTGTCGCTCTATGAACCTGGACAGGGTTGGATACGGTACCGAACGCATCGCCGCAGCACTCACAGAGCAGTTTCCGGATATCTCCATTGCGCGGATCGATCGAGACAGTACCCGCCGAAAAGGTGCACTCGAAGCGCAACTGTCACGTGCTGTCAGCGGCGAGGCACGCATTCTGGTGGGTACCCAGATGTTGGCGAAAGGACATCATTTTCCGAAGCTGACGCTGGTGTGTATTCTCGATGCCGATCGCGGTCTGTTCGGCACCGATTTCCGTTCGCTGGAACACATGGGACAGCTGGTTGTGCAGGTAGCGGGGCGAGCCGGGCGAGAGAAAAAGGCCGGTACTGTCATGATCCAAACACGCAACCCGGATAATCCGATGCTGCAGACGCTGGTACAGGAGGGCTACGAGGCTTTCGCCAACGTTGCCATGGATGATCGTAAAGTGGCGGAGCTTCCGCCTTTCTCCTTCATGGCTCTGGTGCGTGCAGAGGCCGCAGATGCGCGACAGGCCCATGCCTTCCTGCTGGAAGTTGTGCAAGCTTTGGAACATCATCACAGCGGCACGCTGGACGTGCTTGGGCCTGCACCTGCACCCATGGAGCGACTCGGTGGGCGGTTTCGGGCGCAGTTGTTATTGCAGTCTGATAAACGATCGACGCTCAACAACAATCTTGCGCAGTTATGTGCGGGGATTGATCATTTGCCGGGTGCGCGCAAGTGTCGCTGGTCAATTGATGTGGATCCTGTGGATCTGTTTTAGCGCCCGAGTGATAAACTCGCCTGCCGTAATTACGCGCCTTGTTCCGAGATGTTGTATACCCAATGATTATCCCCGTGGAGACCGCTTCGTGAAAGAGCGTATAGAGCAGCAGCTGGCGACAGCACTGGGTGTGTTGCAAGCGAACGGCACAGTGCCTGCCGACCTGAATCCCAACATTCTGGTGACACGCACCAAAGACGCAAGCCACGGTGACTTTGCGTGCAACCTTGCCATGATGCTAGCCAAGCCTGCGGGCAAGCCACCGAGGGAAATTGCGCAGGCGCTTATCAATGCTTTGCCCGAATCTCCGGTGATCAGGGAAGTGGTCATAGCGGGGCCCGGCTTTATCAATTTTTTCCAGGCTGATGATGCGTCGTCTGCGGTCGTCAGTGTCGTGCTTGATCAGGGCGATAATTTTGGCCGTAGTCAGGCAGGCGCTGGAAAGAGCGTACAGGTAGAGTACGTGTCTGCAAACCCGACAGGCCCCTTGCACGTAGGCCACGGCCGTGGCGCGGCACTGGGAGCTACCATTGCTAATCTGCTTAGTGCTATCGGCTTTGATGTGCAGCGAGAGTACTACGTCAACGATGCCGGTCGGCAAATGGACATTCTGGCAACCAGTGTCTGGTTGCGCTATCTGTCCAGTCTGGGTGAGATCTTCGAATTTCCGTCGAACGGTTACAAGGGTGACTACATTCTCGATATCAGCCGCTCGCTGCAGGAGCTGCATGGCGAGAAATTCAAACGTGACTCAGTGGATGTGTTTCAGTCTGTTGAACCAGATGAGCCTGCTGGAGGGGACAAGGAAAAGCACATCGACTCTCTGATACTCAAGGCAAAGGAGATGCTCGGTACGACCGATTACCAGATCGTGTTTGATCAGGCGCTGGATTCGATCCTGGCCGATATTCGACAGGATCTGGGCGAATTCGGTGTGGAATATGACGTCTGGTTCAGCGAGCGTAGTCTCGAGGATCATGTCCGGACGGCGATCGACAAGCTGGACGCTGCGGGTCACCTGTACGAAAAAGAGGGTGTGCGCTGGTTTCGCTCTACTGATTTTGGCGATGACAAAGACAGGCCTGTGGTTCGAGCCAATGGTCAGACCACCTACTTTGCATCCGACATCGCCTACATTGATAATAAGCTGCACCGTGGTTTCGACAAGGTGCTTTACGTTTTCGGAGCAGACCATCATGGCTACACCGCGCGCATGTATGCGGCTTGCGAAGCCTTAGGACACTCACGCGAGCGACTCGAATTTCTGCTGATTCAGTTTGCCAATCTGTTCCGGAGTGGCGAGCGTGTGCAAATGTCCACTCGCTCGGGTTCATTTGTAACCATACGAGAGCTGCGCGACGAGGTGGGCAAGGATGCGGCGCGCTATTTCTACGTCATGCGAAAATATTCGCAGCATCTGGACTTTGATCTGGATCTGGCCAAGTCCCAATCCAATGATAATCCCGTCTACTACGTGCAGTACGCCTATGCACGAATCTGTAGTGTGATGCGGCAGCTCGAGCAGCGTGAACTGCACTTTGATCAGGCTGCGGGGTTGGCAGCATTGCACCGTTTGAGCGAATCCAGCGAGACTGAATTACTGACGCTACTCGCCACCTATCCGGAATTAATCGAGCGTGCAGCTCGTGCTCACGAGCCACATCAACTCACAGGATACTTGCGAGATCTGGCAAATGGTCTACACAGTTACTACAACGCGCACAAAGTGCTCGTTGAAGATGACGAACTGAGGCATGCACGTCTGTGCCTGTTGCTGGCAGTTCGTCAGGTTCTGGCCAATGGACTTGGCCTTATTGATGTGTCGACACCTGAGGTGATGTAACAGATGGCGAGTACTCCGAAGGCACCTGGCAACCGCTTGTTTGTGCTCGCTCTCGGCCTGCTGGTAGGTTTTGTCATAGGTTTCGTCATGCTGCTTTCAAGGCTGCCTGTTGATGGTGCCCTGAGCAACTTTTCTGCGCGGGATCTGAAGCTGGGCCAGAGCTCGGGCAGCGGGTTTCAATTCTATGAGGTGCTACCCGACCAGACCGTTGCGCGCCGGCCACGCATCGTCGAGCCAGTGCAGCCAGAAGTGTTGCAAGGCACTGTGATACCACCTGCGACTCGCATAGTACCCGGCAATGCGCAGACCCTTAGCGCCCGAAGCCTTGCAGCTGAAAGCTACGCGGAGATTCCGGCAAGCAGCATCGGGCAGGAATCCTATATCTTGCAGGCTGGTATCTACCGAAACGCCAGAGATGCCGAGAAAGCTCGCGCGGGTCTACTATTGCTGGGACTCAAGCCGCGCATTGAGCTCAGACAGGCAAGCGATGGATCCATCCGGCATCACGTCCGCATCGGTCCACTCATGAACAGAGCCAACGTCGACGCCGCCAAATCCCGCCTCCAAAGCGGCGGCATCAACTACACCCTCTTCCGCATAGCCGGCTAACTTCGGGTCAGGCCACCGTAACGCATTGTTATATAGAGAAAAATAGCTATTTTATCTCGCGTAATGAGTCTTAAATAGCCCTTTTATGGGCTAAAAACAGGTGTTTAGTGGCCCAACGACTGCGTCGCATTTCTCTGCCTCCATCATTGCGTCCCACACAAATATGCGGTTGAATCAACCCTCAGAGGATATCCGCAGGAAGTGGGTATTCACGCCAGTCACGGCGTGAACTGAAACTCTATTCCAAGGAGGGAATACTATGGCCCGAGCAAATCGCCACTTCATGGCCGGACAAGTCTGGCACATCACTCAGCGCTGTCATCAGAAGCAGTTCCTGCTGCGCTTTCAAACCGACCGGCGTCGGTGGTTGTACTGGTTGTATCAGGCGCGCAGGCGATATGGTCTGAGTGTTCTTAATTACATCGTGACGTCCAATCATATTCATCTGCTGGTACATGATCATGGCAACAACGCCATTTCGCCCGCGATGCAGCTAATAGCCGGTCGGACCGCTCAGGAATTCAACAAACGGCATGGCCGCACCGGGGCTTTCTGGCAAGACCGGTATCACGCCACTGCTGTGCAGACCAACGAGCATCTGGAGCGATGCATGGTTTACATAGATCTGAATATGGTTCGGGCAGGTGAGGTATCTCACCCGGAAGAATGGTCCAACAGTGGGTATCACGAGTCAAAACATCCGCGTAGACGAGGGGCGCGTATTGATATGGCCAGTACGTGTCGATTGTTGGGATTTGATTCACCGGTGTCGTTTTTGAAAGCCCGCGAGCACTGGATTGATTCTCAGTTAAGGGAAGGTAAGTTGGAACGTCAGTCGCACTGGACTGAAAGCATTGCTGTCGGGAACCTCGACTATGCCTTGAAGATGCAGCGCGCCTTCGCAATCACTAATCCTGGTAGGCGAACGAGACCCGTGGGGGATTGCTACGCTGTCCGGGAGCATGGTGCGGCTTACTGGGAAGAAGGCAGTACAATGAGAACGCCCGAAAGTCTCGGGGAAATCAGATAGCCTGGCCGTGTCCAGGATCTATCTGTAAAACCCTGGTTTTAGGGCTAAAAATCCGCGTTTAGTTGCTGTATACGGCGTTTATCTGTCGTATATAGCTTTGAAATCAATGAGTTATGGTGGTCCGACCCGAAAGATCTGGTAGTGAGCTGCATCGGCTAGTGGATGGGTGTATGCAGATTGATCAGCACCGTCTGAGGCGTGATGTGCGGCGTTTGGCGGGCAAGCCGGTTGATGATGCTGATCGGCAGCGTTTCGAGCAGAAGGTGGAAAGTTCGGTTGCGAAGCGCCAGACACGAGCCGAGCAAGTGCCAGCACCGAAATACCCGCCTGAGTTGCCAGTCGTTGAGCAGCGCGGGGAGATACTGAACGCCATCAGGCAACATCAGGTTGTGATCCTGTGTGGTGAGACCGGTTCTGGCAAGACCACCCAGCTCCCCAAGATCTGTCTGGAAGCTGGTCGCGGCATCGCCGGCTTGATTGGCCACACACAGCCTCGACGAATCGCGGCGCGTACCGTCGCTGCCCGTATCGCCAGTGAGCTGGAAACTGACGTGGGTGACGCTGTCGGTTTCAAAATCCGTTTCAGTGATCACGTCAGTGATAAAACCTACGTCAAGCTGATGACCGACGGCATATTGCTCGCCGAAATCCAGAACGACCCGTGGCTGAACCAGTACGACACACTCATCATTGATGAGGCACACGAACGGTCATTGAACATTGATTTTCTGCTCGGCTATCTCAAAGGGCTGTTGAAAAGACGGCCTGATCTGAAGTTGATCATCACCTCGGCAACTATCGATCCGGAACGGTTTTCCCGGCACTTCAACAACGCCCCCATCATCACCGCAGAGGGCAGAACCTATCCCGTTGAACTGCGCTACGCGCCGCCAGAAGCCGAGTCGGATTCGCTGGATGATATTGATCTGCCAACCGCTATCGTTAACGCCTGTGAGCAGCTACTACAGGAACGGCAACACGACATCCTCGTATTTCTCAGTGGTGAAAGGGATATCAGAGAGCTGGCTGACTTGCTCGGTAAGCAGTCGTCCCACAACCGGGCTTTTCGCGGCGTAGATATTCTGCCGCTGTTCTCTCGCTTGTCGAATGCCGAACAGAATCGTATATTCCAGTCGCATACGGCGCCGAGAATTGTGCTGGCTACCAATGTGGCAGAGACATCACTCACGGTTCCGGGCATCCGTGCTGTGGTGGATCCGGGCTACGCCCGCATGTCTCGCTACAGTGTGCGCAGCAAGGTGCAGCGGCTGCCGATAGAAAAGGTATCGCAAGCATCCGCCAATCAGCGCAAGGGACGGTGTGGTCGAGAAGCGCCTGGTATTTGTATACGCCTGTATTCGGAGGAGGACTTCAACGCACGGCCCGAGTTCACCGAGCCAGAGATTCTACGTACCAATCTGTCCTCTGTCATCCTGCAAATGGCGTCGATGAAGCTGGGTGGAATTGATGATTTTCCGTTCGTGGAAGCCCCCGACGCAAAGTTCATCAATGACGGATACCGGACATTGCAGGAGCTTGCCGCACTCGATGAAAAGCGCCAGTTAACTGCGCTGGGAACACGGCTGGCAAGGTTACCAATTGATCCGCGTCTGGGAAGGATGCTGCTGGCATCTGCTGATGAAGGCTGCGTTAGTGAAGTGCTGACTATCGTCAGTGCCCTGTCTGTACAGGACCCTCGCGAGCGTCCCTTCGACAAACGGCAGGCCGCGGATGAACAACACGCCGAATTCAATACCGACACATCTGACTTTGCCGCCTGGCTGAATCTGTGGAGCTTTGTACAGGTGCAGAAGGAGAATCTGTCGAACTCGCAGTTTCGCAAGATGTGCAAACAACGCTACCTGTCTGCGCTGCGTATTATCGAGTGGGTCGATGTGCGTCGCCAGCTTGAGCGCCTGTGTAAGGAGCTCGATTTGAAACAGAGTAGCGGTGAAGCGCCTGAAGAGAATGTGCATCGAGCGTTACTGGCAGGGCTTCTGGCAAACGTTGCGATCAAAACAGAAAAACAGGGCTATCTAGGGACGCGAAATCGTCATCTTTCGGTGTTCCCGGGTTCCGGGTTGTTCAAAAAAACGCCCAAGTGGATCATGTCTGCCGAGATAGCTGAAACCAGCAAGCTGTATGCACGTCAGGTTGCCGCGATCCAGCCCGACTGGATTGAAGCGCTGGCAGGTCATCTGTTGCAGTACAGCTATCGTGACGCGCACTGGCAAAAGAGACGTGGCACTGTGGGTGCCTGGGCTCAGTCCACCCTTTACGGCCTGATAATCAATCCTAAAAAGGGCGTCAACTACGGTCCTATAAACCCGCAAGAGTCGCGACAGATTTTCATCAGAGATGCGCTGGTCGGTGGCGCACTGATCACGCGCGGTGACTTCCATCGATTCAACCAGGATTTGCTCGATGAAGTGACATCTCTGGAGGAGAAAACACGACGCAGAGACATCGTGGTCGATCCCGAGGAGCTGGTGCACTTCTATGACAGCATTGTTCCGGAAGATATCTATACGGCCAAGGATTTCGAGCAATGGCGCAAGCAGTTCGAAAGTGAATACCCGCGCGGTCTTTATTTCGAGCGTGAACAGCTGCTCATGGATGACGCGATTGATGTCAGTGCGCGCGACTACCCCGATCAGATTGAAATGAACGGGATGGTGTTGCCGCTGCGCTATCACTTTGCGCCTGGACACGATGATGATGGCGTGACCCTGGTCTGCCCGGTGGAAGTCTTGAACCGTGTGTCATCTGCCCGTTGCGAATGGCTTGTGCCGGGTATGCTTGAAGAGAAAGTCACTCTGCTCATCAAAGCCTTGCCTAAAACACTGCGCAGAAATTTTGTACCCGCTCCCGATTTTGCTGCGGCAGCAGTGGAAGCCATGTCGCCAGAGGAGAGCTCATTGCTGGGAGCGCTGTCCAGGCAGTTGCTCCGAATGACTGGTGTAAAGCTGACTCAGGAAGACTGGGATTCAGGGACGCTTCCTGCGCACTTGAAAATGCGGTTCATGGTCGTTGGTGATAAAGGGCAGGAACTCAGAGCTGGCCGTGATCTGCAGCAGTTGCAAGACGCCTATGTGGGTGAGGTTGAGGAGACTCTGCTGCAATTCAGTGATAACAGCATCGAAAAGGATCAGGTCACGGACTGGAATTTTGGAGATCTGCCCACTAGTGTGGATATTGAAAAAAGTGGTATGACGCTTCAGGGGTTCCCTGCGCTACTGGAAAAGGAGGGCGGGGTCAGTATAAAGTTGTTTGCCACGGAATCTGCTGCGCTCTCTGCAATGCCGGTTGGTGTTCGAGCGTTGTACAGAACCGTATTGCGTGAAGAAATGCGCTACCTACAACGAAAGCTTCCGGGAATCAACGTTTTGGCACTGCGGTTTACGCCATTTGGAAACAAGCAGGTGCTGATGGATGACATCATCAATGCTGCCATTGATGAGACGTTTATCGATTCGGCAAACCTGCCTCGCACGCGAGACGCCTTCACAAAGCGCCTTGAGGAAAGACGATCAGAACTGGTATCAATCGCAGGTCAGTTTTGCGAATGCATAGAGCGTGTTTTCGAGCAACACAGACAGGTTGCCAAACGACTGGACAAATCCATGTCGCTAAGCTGGATCGAGCCTGCCGGTGACATCAAGGATCAGATCACGCAGCTGATCTACCCAGGCTTTGTTACCGCCACCGGATTGCAGCGTCTAAACAGAGTGCCAATGTATTTTCAGGCTATGGATAAGCGGCTTGATGCCATCGATATGTCTCCAGACAAGGATCGGCGTCGGCGTTCTGAGCTTTTGCCGGTGTGGGAGTCATTCAAGGCACTACCGAAAGAGCGTGATGACGATCCTGTTTATCGAGAAGCGCTGAGCGCGCTGAGATGGGCTTTCGAAGAACTGCGGATATCACTTTTTGCGCAAGATCTTGGAACAGCTGAGAAGGTTTCAGTGTCGCGACTGGAGAATCGCGTTGTGGAACTTGCCAAGTGGATGCCGAAGCTTTGACATTGTCATGCAAATAACTTGCGGCCTGCGGAATCACAACTAGACTCTCAGATAAGAGACGGTTGTTTGAGGTGTGTCATGAATAAGTTGCTTGCGGGTATAACGCTGCTGGTAGGCTCGGCAACAGCTGCAGCTGGAGGGCTCGACCTTGCCTTGAGCAATGAGACTGCCAACATTTCAGTCCTTCTCAATCATGACCCACTGTATTCGGAGCAAAGCCTTGCGAATGACGGTGGTGCGGAAGTGGCGGTCGGCGGCTTCATTAGTGAGGTTGGTGATAATATTCTGCATGCCACCTTGCTCGCACGAGGCATTCGCCAGTCAAGCGCGTCGCAATATCAGATTAGCGCGGGAATGAAACTTATCGGTGGTGAGATACAGACAGGCGAAGATCGGTCAGACCCTGACGATACCGAATCAGTCGGTGCGCTGGCGCTGGGTTTTCAGGCTGGGCTACTACTGCGACCATCGTTCTATAATCCGGTGGAACTCAGTTTTGAAGGGTTCTATGCACCTAGCATCACCAGTTTTTCAGATGCTGAGCGATATGGCGAGGTCACCGCCCGTCTGCAGGTAGAAATCATGCCCAGAGCGCGAGCTTACATCGGTTATCGGCGTATGCGATTCGATACCAACGATTACGAAAATGTAAGTCTGGACAGAAACGCTCACATCGGTCTGAGTATTTCTTTCTAGCCGTTCAATACGTGCGGTACCCACAGCGCACTGGTAAATCAAGCACCCCCTGTATATGAGTGTTAAACGCGAGTCCTTGCAGGAACTACTCGATGTAATGAGGCGTCTGCGTGATCCTGAAACGGGTTGTGCATGGGATTTGCAGCAGAATTTTCGCTCGATCGCACCGTTTACGATAGAAGAAGCCTACGAGGTTGCTGACGCAATCGAACGTAACGATACTGATGACATAAAAGACGAATTGGGAGACCTGCTGTTCCAGGTTGTATTTCACTCTCAGATGGCTAGCGAAGCTGACCTGTTCAGCTTCGACGATGTTGCGCAGGGTATCGTGGAGAAGATGATTCGCCGTCATCCACATGTATTCGGTCAGGCTGTTTACGCCAACGAGGCAGAATTGAAAGTAGCCTGGGAAGCGATAAAATCTGAAGAACGTGCCAGTAAAAAAGGCAATACGGATCACGGAGCATCAGAGGTACAGCCTTCCGCACTGGACGGTATCGCGAGCAACCTTCCCGCATTGAAGCGAGCCGACAAGGTTCAGAAGCGAGCCGCAAGAGTAGGTTTCGACTGGCCAGAAATCAAACCGGTATGGGACAAGATCGAAGAGGAATTGGCCGAACTGCAAGAGGCGCTTGCGCAGGGTGATCACGCAGCCGTGGAAGATGAGCTGGGCGATGTGCTGTTTACGGTAGTAAACCTTGCCCGTCACTGTTCTGTTGATTCCGAAAGCGCTTTGCAACGAGCATCCCTGAAGTTCGAAAGCCGGTTCCGTTGCGTCGAGACGCTCGTGGCAGATCAACATCTGACGCTGGATTCCATGGATCTCAATGAACTTGACAGGTTGTGGCGACAAGCCAAAAAAAAGGTCTGACTACTTCGTATTTTTGCCTGACCTGTATAGGGTATTCAGATTTCACAAGCACACTGAGCAACCGCAACTGACTCACATCGTCCTGCAGCGTCAACTGTCACTTGAGGCCAGAATAGTAGTTTGTTGATCAAGGATACTCAACAAGGTATTGTTGTCTCTCAAGGCATTGAGTAGCGATGCATCGTGCTCATAGACATCTGCACGACGATGGAGAACATCGTTTTCATCGACCCATGTTGTCAAGTAAGTCAGGTGGGTGGGTATTGGTTGTCGAAGAACTATTCGTTTGGTTGACTCTGTTTTCAATGCCTCAGCAATGTACTCTTTGGATTGCCCATCCAGATCAAGCAGCAGGCGCGCAAGCCTTTCAGGCTGACTCAAGCGGATGCAGCCGTGACTGAATGCCCTGTCGTTCAAGGCGAAATGGCTCTTTGACTGCGTGTCATGCAAGTAAATAGCGTAAGGGTTGGGCATCATGAATTTCATTTTACCCAAAGCATTACCGGGACCACCGCGTTGGCGCAGAATATAAGGAAAGCTGTCTCTTGCGAAGTCTTCAGCAGTGACGTCTGTAGCCGGTACCGTAATTAGTGTCTTACCCGTTCGTTGCAAGAACTCAAAATTCCTGGATGCCAGGTATCCAGGATTGCGACGCTCTAGTGGAATCAGTTCGGAGTTGGTGATTCTGGCAGGCACGGTCCAGGTGGGATTGAAATCCATGTAGCTCATGTTTTCAGAAAAGGTCGGTGTGGGATGTTCAACTGCTCCGACAACAGCGTTCATTGTCAGCAGTGTTTTCCCACTGTCTCGTACCGCTACGCGATACTCCGGAATATTGACGAAAATATGTGTGTCGCCAAGTTCCCTTGGCATCCAACGCCATCGTTCAAGGCTCAGAGCTATCGACTCTATTTCCTGCTCTGTAGTCAGATTCAGTGCAGCGCGTGTACGTACATCTGGAATACCTGTTTCTGCGATACCCTGTCGATGTTGAAACCTCAAAAGGGCATTGCGTAATGATTGATCCCAAGTGGTACTCAGCTCGAAGCTTAACGGCAAGTCGCCGGTTTCGATCAGGCGCAGCTGAATTCCAAGGACATCGTTGATCAGTTGAGCGTTGCTCAGAATATTGTTCGATTGCACTGATGCACGCTGAACACCGGTAGACATTTCAGTGAGAAGATCACGCATTCTTAGCGTCAATCGTTGATATTCTGGATGCTGTGGTGTTACTGCTGCCAGCGCACGGGTCACGTCCTGTTCGCCAGTATTGAGTTTTTCGAGTAGATTTTTAGCATTAAATGTCGGTACAGGACGATACAGTCTGAACTGCACGGCTTTTGCATCGACTGTTCCGTGCCCCAGATGCTTAGCAAGCTGTAGAAAAGAAGTGTTTAGCTGTTGTGCGAGATCAAAACGGAGGGTCTCTTTAGCCGCTTGAAAATAGGGCAGCACAATGCCGGTGCTATTTCTACTGTCGTTTTCCTGGGCGTTCAGTATGTCTACCGTTCGTAATAAGGAGTTCAGATCATATGCCTGTGGATTTAGGCCGTGAGTCGCTGCATCCTGAATGGCACGAATAAGCTGCTGAGCATTAGTTGACAATCCATCTTCCGTTAACCAGGGGCCAAAGCGTATAAGCGATTCTCTATCGGTTACCAATAAAGGTGATGGAATATCACGAACCAGACTTATTGAATGAGCTGCACCTAGCTCAGGGATATGCAGGCTGATTGGAATAAGGGTGTCTGGCGTCTCAGCCTGGGCAGGGTTGTTGCGCCAATGTTCTGCAGAGTGTTCAGTTTGTTGAGAGTACGAAGCGTAATTTACAGCACGGTGTTGAGCCGTATGTTCAGACGCTACTCCGGTGTCTGCAGTGGTCAAGCTCAGCGGTGCAAGACTGATAAACCCTGTCATGAGAGCAAGAGGGATGGACCAGTTAACTGCGTTTTTCATAGGAGGATGTCTGTGCTGCAGATACCGAAACGGCGGGAGCGGGTCTACACAAGAGTTGTGGAGTCCATCTCATCTGCTGTTGCACAGAACCATCGCTATGGCTCGGTCGCAATGATGACGATGTAGCACCGGTAACTCTTGCTCAGTGTCTACAATCGACGGAGGAATCGATGCCTTGATCCGAATCGGTAGTTAGTGGACGATTGACAATCAAAGTGCAATGCTATTGGCACTATGAGCGTGATCTACATCGCCTTAGGGCTGGAGACAAAATTAAATCACATTTCTGGCCATCCATACATCTCACTCTGCTGCGTTGTTCGTCGGTTGAATAGCCAGCTATTCGCCCTTCTCTCGCCTTGCTGAGCGAGCGCATGAATACCCAGAAAATGCGCTGT
>Ga0114956_1000127_pt1 | contig 45330 bp, 39 predicted proteins | sample MaitaG_FD_87304 | JGI IMG/M metagenome (GOLD analysis project Ga0114956, IMG submission 87304) | Marine algal microbial communities from Maine, USA - Maine_Asex2 metaG | ecosystem: Host-associated > Algae > Red algae > Unclassified | place: Maine, USA | collected 2015-01-05 | reverse complement strand
TGACTGCTGACTGCTGACTGCTGATTGTTGTTGAACTTCGTCAGCTTCTATAGCTCGTCATCCTCGCGTATGCGGGAATCCATGGTGCGATTGACATGGATTCTTAGCCTTCGCGGGAATGACGGTTGATTAGTGTGACTACCTTGTTGTCATCCACCCGCCGGACGATCCACCCTCATGCTTGAAGAGACGTCAGCCAGCGCTGATAGCGTTGAAATCATCCTGAATGTGAACAACATTGAGGTCATCTATGATCACGTTATACTCGTGCTCAAGGGTGTCTCATTGAGTGTGCCCAAAGGCGGCATCGTGGCTATTCTCGGTGCCAATGGTGCTGGCAAGACAACCACACTGAAAGCGATCTCCAATCTGTTGCATGCAGAGCGTGGGGAGGTAACAAAGGGTTCTATCGAATTTGAGGGAAAGCAGGTACAAGCGCTGTCTCCTAACGAGCTTGTGAAGCGAGGCTGCATCCAGGTGATGGAAGGGCGTCACTGCTTCGGGCACTTGAGCATTGAAGAGAATCTACTGACCGGTGCGTTTACTCGTAAGGATGGCAGGGCAGCGATTCGCCGGGATATGGACATGGTCTATGAGTATTTCCCGAGGCTGCTGGAGCGCAAGAATTCGCAAGCTGGCTACACATCCGGTGGCGAGCAACAGATGTGCGCCATTGGCAGGGCCTTGATGTCAAAGCCGTCAATGATCTTGCTGGACGAACCTTCAATGGGGCTTGCTCCACAGCTGGTGGAAGAGATTTTCGATATCGTCAAACAGCTGAATCAAGACACCGGCGTCTCTTTTCTACTCGCTGAACAGAACACGAATATTGCATTGAAGTACGCCACGTACGGATACATACTCGAATCAGGTCGCGTTGTGCTTGACGGCACTGGCGATGCCTTGAGAGAGAACGCCGACGTCAAAGAGTTCTATCTGGGCACAGGTGGCGAAGGGCGACGAAGTTTCCGTGAGGTTAAACACTATAAGCGTCGCAAGCGTTGGCTCGCGTAACCCGGATTGAACCCCTACGATGTTTGATGAAATAGATACGCTGTCTCCTGAGGCGCGTGAGAGCCAGCTGTTCGCAGGATTTGCCGAGAATCTGAAACGGCTGAGTGCTGCATGCCCCGGGCTTGCCGCACACCTCAAAGGCCATGATCTCAACGGCATCAACGACCGTCAGGCGTTGCAAGGGCTGCCAGTATTGCGAAAAAGCGTATTGATGGAGGCACAGCAGTCAAATCCGCCTTTCGGAGGGTTTGTGGATGAATCGAGCCTCGAAGGCTTGCGTGTTTTCATGTCCCCGGGGCCGGTATACGAGCCGCAAGTGGCGGGTAGCGATCCGTGGCAGGCTGTGCGCGCATTACATGCCGCCGGTATCCGCAGAGGCATGCGTGTGCATAACGCGTTTTCCTACCACCTGACGCCCGGTGGTTTCATTCTGGATGAAGGCGCACGGGCGTTGGGTTGTGTCGTGTTTCCCGCAGGTGTGGGCGGAACAGAGAGTCAGGTACAGGCTATTCGACAGCTGGGATCGCAGGTGTATGTGGGCACTCCCGATTATCTGCAGATATTGCTTGATCACGCACATGGCGAGAGTGCACCTTTGAGCACAATCACTCATGCGCTGGTGTCGGGGGGGGCCTTGTTCCCTGCCATGCGCGAGCGCTACCTGGAGCAGGGGATACACGTACAGCAATGCTATGCCACAGCAGATCTGGGCGTGATTGCCTATGAAACGTCAACTGACGACACTATCAATGCAGGCATGGTGGTAAACGAAGACCTGATTGTCGAACTATTGGTGCCGGGTACAGATACGCCTGTGAGTCCGGGTCAGGTGGGCGAAGTCGTTGTAACAAGGCTTGATAGCGGTTACCCGCTCCTACGCTTCGCCACTGGCGATCTTTCAGCTCAGATCACTGAACAGAGTCCGTGCGGCAGAACCCAGATGCGACTGGCCGGGTGGATGGGAAGGGCAGATCAGCGGGCCAAGGTGCGCGGCATGTTCGTGGACCCCGTACAACTACAAGCGCTACCCAAACAGTTTTCGCAGCTCGATCGCTGGCGGTTGGCCATCACCCGTGAAGGTGGCAAGGATTCCATGAAGCTATTGGTGACTCTCCAGGCTGGAGTTACACCGTCAGTGGAAGAAATAGACTCGTTACAAAAGGATCTGGCAGCCGCGCTCAAGGTGTCTACCAACCTGAGTGGGCAAGCCACTATCGTTGACGATCTGCCCGATGACGGAATTGTTGTCGATGATCAACGCGATTATGAGAAAGGCTGATGGGCGAACCTTCTGAAGCCTCGGGCGTGCGCGAGATTGATCGTGGCAAAACGCCTGTTTCATTAAGAACCATTGCCATGCCAGCGGATACCAACCCTAACGGTGACATCTTCGGCGGTTGGATTCTTTCGCAGATGGATCTGGCCGGCGGGACTCACGCGTTCTACGTTGCTCAGGGTCGTGTTGCCACAGTTGCAGTAACAGGCATGAAGTTCTACAAGCCAGTCAACGTCGGTGATGAGGTAAGTTGCTACTGCGTAACACATGCCGTTGGTACAACATCGGTAACAGTGAGTGTTGAAACCTGGGTGAGGCGCCGTCGACTAGCAGTCGAGGAGCAGGTTACAGAAGGCATCTTTACCTTCGTGGCCATTGATTCTGATGGCAAGCCAAGGCCGTTGCTGGAACCTGCCGATGATTTTGATACACGTGGCAGGTCGGCAAACTAGTACAATTCTATTGCCTTGTCGCTTACTGAGTACTGAGTCGTGACTGATAGTAAGAGCTCGCTGCTTTATATCGCGGACGCTATTTCGCAGAAATCCTTACCCCCAGTCCATACCTGGCAGCCTGCTGCCACGCGGGATGTGGATATCCGTATTGCACGTAACGGAGACTGGTTCTACAACGACTCAAAAATAGACAGGCCCAGAATGGTCAGCTTGTTTTCCACTGTATTGCGCGTAGACGACGGTGAAACCTACCTCGTTACGCCGCAGGAAAGACTGCGTATCGTAGTGGACGATGCACCCTTTACAGCAGTGCTGGTAGAACAGCATGGTGCGCCAGAGGCCCAGGCTCTGGTGTTCAAGACCAATGTAGGTGACAGCGTTATTGCCGATGAGCAACACCCCATAACAGTGGAATACGCGCAGCCAGGTGCAGAGCCTGCACCCTATCTACTCGTCAGGGATTCGCTCAAGGCGTTGATTAGCCGTGCTGTTTTCTATCAGCTGGCAGATTGGGCAGAAGATCGTGATGGCGTACTGGGGGTAGAGTCCAAGGGACATTTCATGGTTCTGTCAGAGTCGGATGAGCACGAGTGAGTGATATGGAACTTTTACTCGACGCTCGTGGCATGAGTATCTGGCGAGGTGACAACTTGCTGGTGGATCGTGTTGATGTCGGCGTAAAGACGGCCAGCATCGTCCAGATCCAGGGTACTAATGGCAGCGGGAAGACAACCTTACTTCGTGCTCTTATAGGATTGGCTGAATTCGATGAAGGCGAGATTTTCTGGCGTGGAGAGCCGGTTGCACGTGTTCGAGACGCCATGCATGCTCAGCTGATATATCTGGGGCACAAGTCTGGAATCACTGGCGGACTGACACCGCTGGAAAACCTGATGGCCCTGTGCCCGGAGTTGAATACAGAAACACCAGGAGTGGCCGAGCACGTGGAAGCCATATTAGCGGAATTGGGTATTGCCGATCGTCTCGCACTGCCAAGCGCCGCATTGTCAGCGGGTCAGCAACGACGTGTGGCACTGGCCAGATTACGCCTGCAGCGTGCTGCATTATGGGTTCTCGATGAACCATTGACCTCGCTAGACACTCAGGGACAGGATTGGCTGCGGGCTGAAATCCAGCGCCATGTCGGTAATGGCGGGGCGGTGATATTTACCACGCATCAGCCTCTCAGCTTCGAATCCCTGCCGTTGCAAACCGTGATGCTAGCCGGGTGAGTATCGATCGGGACGATCAGGCTCACATTACGCGTACAACGTCTACTGTCGGCGAATTGTTCCGGCGGTTCTTCAAGCGTGATATCAAGCTAGCCATGCGATCGACGGGGCAGTGGCTGAATCCTCTGCTGTTCTTTATCATCGTGGTAGCGCTGTTTCCACTGGGTATTGGTCCTGGCCCGAATATGTTAGCCACTATTGCACCGGGTGTACTGTGGGTGAGCGCTCTACTGGCAACAATGCTATCGCTTGATTCCCTGTTTGCGCATGACTATCGCGACGGCACGCTCGAGCAGATGGCGCTCAGTGGTCAGCCATTGAGTGTGATTGTGCTCGCCAAGGTCTTTGCGCACTGGGTCACCACGGGATTGCCACTGGTTATCTTGTCACCCCTGCTGGGTTTGATGCTGCAACTTCCAGAGCAAGCCTACGGTACTTTGCTGATCAGCCTGGTACTGGGAACGCTCAGCCTGAGTTTTATTGGTGCGATTGGTGCAGCCCTCACTGTCAGCGTGAACCAAGGAGGCGTCTTGTTGTCTCTACTGGTGCTGCCGTTGACGGTGCCCGTGCTGATTTTCGGCAGTGGCGCAGTTAGTGCAGCAGCAGCTGGACTTCCGGTGTCGGCACATCTGTCGTTGCTGGCCGCTATGGTTGCGCTGTCCGTGTCTGCCTCACCGCTGGCCATAGCCGGTGCCATACGCGTGGGTGTGGCAGCCTCTCGATAGTCCCGAAACGTAATGCCGGATAGTCCAGCGGCGCTCCGTTCTCGTAAATCCGGCTAAACTAGACGCGATCGTCAACAAAGGTCTCAGCGCATTGTTTCAGTGGTTTCACCGTTTCGGTTCAGCACCCTTCATGTACCGCCTCGCAGGGCGTCTTACGCCGTGGCTAGGGGGCTTGTGCCTGTTGAGTCTGATTGCCGGTCTGTACCTTGGTCTGGTGGTCGCCCCTCCGGACTACGAGCAGGGAGACAGCTACCGGATTATCTATATCCATGTGCCTGCCGCGTGGATGTCCATGTTCGTTTACATGGTCATGGCAACTTCCAGCGCCGTTTTCCTGATCTGGCGCATGAAGCTTGCTGATGTGGTCGCGCTCGCATCTGCTCCCATTGGTGCCGCTTTTACCGCGATCGCGCTAATAACCGGCTCGTTCTGGGGTAAGCCTATGTGGGGTACCTGGTGGATATGGGATGCCAGACTGACATCCGAGTTGCTGCTGCTTTTCCTGTATCTGGGTTACCTGGCTTTACGAGGAGCGCTTGAGACACCACAAAGCGCAGCACGTGCAGCTGCCATTCTGGCTGTCGTGGGCGTGGTCAACATTCCAATCATTCACTTCTCCGTTGAGTGGTGGAACACATTGCATCAGCCCGCCACGATCACCAAACTGGATCAACCTTCCATGCACATCAGCATGCTTCGCCCTCTGCTACTGATGGTGCTCTCATTTCAGCTGCTCTACTTCTATAATCTGATGATTCGCACGAGAACACTGATATTACAACGGGAAGGTCGTGCCAAGTGGGTTGCAGAGCTGGCCGGAGAGGCCCGTGGATAACCTGATGGAGTTTCTGGCCATGGGAGGCTATGCCTTCTATGTCTGGTCATCATTTGCGATAACCGCTGTGTTGCTATTGGGCATAGTCTTGTGGTCTGCGCAACAATTCAAAAATACGCAGATCCAGGTTTTTCGCCGTGCCAGGCAACCGGGGAGAAAAAAATGACGCCAAAACGCAAACAAAGATTGATACTGGTCGGGCTCATGCTCGGTGGAGTGTCTGTAGCCGTCGCATTTGGTGTCAACGCATTCAGGCAAAACATCATGCTGTTTCATTCCCCGACGGATGTCGTAGCGGGTGCGGTGCAGCCGGGACAGCCTTTCCGCGTTGGCGGCATGGTGGTTGAAGGTAGTGTGTCGCGCAGCGAAGAAGACCTGGCAGTCGAGTTCAAGCTCACCGACCACGCACAGACGATCCCCGTGCGCTTTGAGGGCATACTGCCAGACCTGTTCCGTGAAGGACAGGGCATTGTCGCCATGGGCGCCATGGATACGGTTGGAACATTCGGTGCCACTGAAGTGCTAGCCAAACACGACGAAAACTACATGCCTCCGGAAGTCGCCGAGGCTCTTGAAAAGGCGGGCAAGATGCCGGGAACTGCAGCAACGTACGGCAACAAAACGGTGGTGGAGCCATGATTCCCGAGCTTGGACAATTTGCGTTAATACTGGCGTTGTGTACAGCTGTGGTGCTCGCGGTTGTGCCACTAGCTGGAACTATCACAGGGCACACCGGATGGATGGCCATGGCAAGGCCGGCAGCCGGGGCACAGGCCTTTTTCGTCTCGCTCGCTTATGCCTGTCTTACATGGTCGTTTGTGACTCACGACTTCAGTGTGCTTTACGTTGCCAATACAAGCAATACCTCCTTACCGCTTATCTATCGGCTGTCCGGAGTCTGGGGAGGCCACGAGGGCTCTATTCTTTTCTGGTGTTTCATATCGGCGCTGTGGACAGCTGCGGTGGCGGTTTTCAGCCGGTCCTTGCCGCAGGTTCTACTGGCGCGTGTTCTGTCGGTTCTGGGGTTTGTCAGCATCGGTTTCCTATTATTCGTTCTCTGGACTTCCAATCCTTTCGAACGGCTGTTTCCTGTTCCCATCGACGGCGCATCACTCAATCCATTGTTGCAGGATCCGGGAATGGCGATCCATCCTCCGATGTTATATCTGGGCTATGTGGGCTTTTCAGTTGCGTTCGCATTCGCGGTGGCAGCACTGATCGGCGGGCAACTGGATTCTGCGACGCTACGCTGGATGAGGCCCTGGACCAACATCGCCTGGATGTTTCTGACCGTTGGCATTTCTCTGGGTAGCTGGTGGGCTTACAACGAACTCGGTTGGGGTGGCTGGTGGTTCTGGGATCCGGTCGAGAACGCTTCTTTCATGCCCTGGTTGGTGGGTACTGCTCTGATTCACTCGCTGGCGGCCTCTGAAAAACGTGGTGTGTTCAAGGCATGGACTGTGTTACTCGCAGTGCTTGCCTTTTCACTGAGTCTGTTAGGTACGTTTCTAGTGCGTTCGGGCGTTTTGACATCGGTTCATTCGTTTGCCGCTGATCCTACGCGTGGACTGTATATTCTGTTGTTTCTGGGTGTAGTAGTCGGGGGCTCATTGCTTCTTTATGCCGTGCGTGCCCACAAGCTGACATCCACGGCGAGCTTCGAGCTGGTGTCGCGAGAATCAGCCTTGTTGCTGAACAACATATTACTTGTCGTAGCCTCGGCAGCCGTGTTGCTCGGTACGTTGTATCCACTGTTTGTTGATGCGTTGGGATACGGCAAGATGTCTGTGGGTGAGCAGTACTTCAATGCTGTTTTTGTTCCGCTGATGCTACCCATCCTGTTGATTGTCGGACTCGGCGCCATGCTCAACTGGAAACGCGACAAGCTCAGCGGACGCGCTGTTCCATTGGCGGTGCTTGGTGTTGCCAGCATTGTGCTGGCGGCGTTGCTGGCCACTCAGTTGCTAAGCTTCAAGATGAGCGCTGTGGCGTCTCTGTCGTTGGCTATCTGGGTGACAGCTTCCACCGTCTACGGCATCGTACATCGACTGCGTAACAAGCGTAAGCGGTTATCGGCTGTGTTGCATACACCGGCCGCATTCTGGGGTATGAGTATTGCGCACGTGGGGCTAGCGGTTTTCACTGTCGGTGTGGCATTGACCTCAATCTACACCGAAGAACAGACAGTTCGGATGGAGCTGAACGATGATCATTCAGTCGGTGGCTACACGTTTACTTTTACCCATCTGGATGAGGTGCGGGGTGCTAATTTCGATGCCATCGAAGCCCGGTTCGCGGTCAGCCGCGGCAACGCTGAACTGGGTGATATCAGCGCTCAGAAACGCTTCTACGATGTGCGCCAGGACACCATGACGGAAGCGGGCATTGATGCGGGTCTGACACGCGATCTTTTCATCGCACTGGGCGAACCACTAGATGGTGGAAGTGCCTGGAGCGTGCGCATACAGACGAAACCATTCATTCGATGGATCTGGCTAGGAACACTGTTCATGGCGGCAGGTGGACTGCTTGCGGCTCTGGACAGACGCTATCGCAAGGTAGGGGTGCCCTCGACAACCAGCGATAGAACCGCTCGTCCAGCGGTCCGGTCCGACAAGAACGGACAAGGCTCAAGTGCTTCAATACCGGTGACGACCAGAGTCTCTGTCCCGGGCGGGCAGACAGGACTTTAGATGAATCTGCTGCTTAAGCTTTTACCGCTGGCATTGTTCGTTGCGTTGGCCGGGTTTCTGGCCAAGGGACTTACGCTGGATCCCGCAGAGCTACCATCACCGCTCATCGACAAACCGGCACCGGCTTTTTCAGTTGCACGATTACCTCGAACCCCGGAGCATAGTGGTGCACAGGATTTCAACAGCAATGAGCTGGCTGGACAGGTCTGGGTACTGAATGTCTGGGCAAGTTGGTGTGGACCTTGTGTTCAGGAGCATCCTTACCTGGTCCGGCTTGCTCAGCAACGCTCAGTGCCGCTGGTGGGCCTGAATTACAAGGATCAACCCGCCGACGCACAACAGTGGCTGGCGCGACTGGGAGATCCGTTCACTCACTTGCTGGATGATCGTCGTGGTGACGTTGGTCTTGACTGGGGGGTTTACGGCGTGCCCGAAACCTTCGTGATTGATCATGAAGGGCGAGTCAGATACAAGCATGTGGGGCCGGTCGATGAGGCGGCACTGCTAGAGAAACTCATTCCAATCATTGACGAGTTACAAAACGAGGCTGGCTGATGCGTTTGACTCTGCTACTCCTGATCGCACTGCTATTTCAGACTGTCACGCTGGTGCAATCAGCTAATTCTGCTGATGAGATAGTCAGCTTCGATGACCCCGTGCAGCGCGAAATGTATTACGCGCTACTCAAGGAATACCGTTGCCTGAAGTGTCAGAATCAGAACCTCTCTGACTCTAACGCCAGTCTTGCGGGCGATTTGCGCAGGGAGATCAGAGATCAGATTCTCGCTGGGAAAAACCAGACGGATATCGACGACTATCTGGTCGCTCGCTATGGAGAGTTTGTTTTGTATCGGCCGCGCTTTGGTGGCAAGACTGCGGTGCTGTGGATTGCACCTTTTGCACTGCTGGTGCTGGCGCTAGGTGCCATGGTGATGATCATCAGGCGACACAGACGACCTCAGTCCGATGACACCCCCGGCGGGGAACCAGTGGCTGCTGTCCAACACATAGACGAGCGGCTTGAAAAAGCCCGACGATTGCTTAAGGACTAATGCGGGCCAAGGGCCGTCAGTTACCTGTTTTGTAGCTGACAGGGTTCGATTCGTTGAGGGTGAATTCAACAGTCAATCGCAAACTTCGGTGAACCGAATGTCGTTAAGTGTTAAATGTTGCATTGTTTGCTATTCCGTCGTTGGATTGACATGATATCGTGGCTCCAAGACACAGATACATGATCTTGTATCACAAATGGAGTGGCCAGTACCATGATTACACCTGATCAACACACGCCAGAAATCACCTTGCTAGATGCATTGCCTACCGACGAATTTCTGCTCGTCGTAGGTCAGAGGGTACGCCGGCAGCGTGCTGAAAAAAGCATGTCGAGAAAGCGGCTTGCTGAGGTATCCGGCGTGTCTGAACGCTATCTGGCGCAACTGGAATCCGGTCAGGGCAACATGTCCATAGCGCTGTTGAGAAAAGTCACCACCGCTATTGGGATGTCACTGGGCAATCTGATGTCTGAACAGGTTACCGAGAGTTGTGTTGGCGCTCGGCCCGCATCATCAGGAGCGGTGGATTCAACACGTACCAACATGCGCTGCAGCAGTGAGAACGCACCCTCGCTAGCGTAGTCGCAGAAATCTGACTGCTTGCACGTCGGACCGGAGCGCTTGTTTCGTTACGGTTCGCTGAGGGGCTGACCGAGAAAAGACCGATCTGCTGCGGCGCGATATTCTGGTGGGGCTGCCCCTTTAGTGGGGCTGCCCCCAGCCAGATTTCCTCGTAAATTCCGGCGAATAGAACAACTGTTCACCTCAATTGGCAAGAAAATCTAACTCGAAAAAAATCACGTCCTCAGCTCGATCGCTCAGGGGCGCAGGAGCAAAATTGCTCGCTTTCACGGTATACCCGATACCGTTTCGAACTCGTGCCTAGCGGCTGCACCCCTGAGCAAACGCTATTTAAACGTCTAGCAGGACCACTAGTAACTCATGATGATATTGGTGCGCGATTCAGCTTTCGCACCCACAGCACTTCGCTCTGCGTCATCATTGAATTGATGAATGACAATGCCCGGTCGGTACGTGGCCCACGGATCAACATCATCAGCGCCGCTGCCGTATCTCACGTAGTCGTTCATGGCAACGAGTCTTGGCATTGAGGTGGGCTCAGCGACAGTTTTATAAAACTCGTCGACTTCTTCGAAAGTATCCTGAGTCTCGAAAACCACGATTTTAAGGCCGTGCTCTCCTCCCACCCTGTACTTTGATCCATTGGGATAAACGGGGTAAGGAATTTCGCTTGCACCCTCTACCGCCACTGAAGCGTTGTCGCCGGATGGGTCGAGATTGCCATTCGGCGATAGCAGCTTATCGGTTGCTGATTCACTGAGCACGTCGTCTGGCTGAATGCCCTGCTGATTTTCTTCTTGTTTGCCACAAGCAGTGAGCAGAGTAGCAATCGATACAACAAGACTGAATGATACGCAGCGTACGTTAGCCATGGTATTCCTGAAAATTGTATTTCACTGAAATCAAGTGTCCGAAACCATCGCAGTGATTCATCGTTGTTTCGGTATCCTGCACAGAAGATAGACCATGTGCTCCGAAATGCGAAATTGTTTGAGTTAACTATTGTCCACTCATGACGTCGGGCAAGGTGCCCAGCTCATGACCGTCAGCCAGTAGGGCGACCTTGATCGATCGTGCAGTCTCGACTGCATGGGCGTTATCGCCATGAACACAAATACTGTGAAATTGTGCAGGTATGAAACTTCCGTCCTGAGTCACTATCCCTTGCGCCTTGATCATGGATTGCACATGGGCTATGCAACCATCGGCTGTCTCGATAACTGCCCCTGGCTGGCGACGATTAACCAGAGTACCTTGCGCGGTATAAGTTCTATCGGCAAAAATCTCCAGAGCAACTGGCAGGGAAGCTTTCGTTGCTGCGATGGCAAGCTGTGACAAGACAGGAGCCAACAAGATCAGCTCTGAGTTGTAGTGTTTGACGGCCTGAATAATCACCGATGCTATTTCTGTGTTTTCACAGGCCATATTGTTAAGTGCACCATGTGGCTTGACATGAGTCATGGTGAGTCCTCGACAACGGCTCATGCCATCCAGTGCTGACAGCTGATATTGAATCAAGGCAAACAGTTCGGCGTCCGGTAGTGACATGGCGCGTCGGCCAAATCCCTGAAGATCAGGAAATCCCGGATGTGCACCAATGCTGACTCCCGATCGCAACGCTAGTTCTATGGTCTGTACCATAACGCTCGGATCGCCGGCGTGAAATCCACAAGCCACGTTAGCCGTATTGACGACGTCGAGCAGATGGATGTCGTCGCCCATGGTCCAGGGGCCAAAAGATTCTCCAAGATCAGCGTTCAGGTTAAGCAACATGTCGTGGTTCTCGTAAGAGGGATGGAGACCGAGTACGATTAACAGACGGAAATTCAGGAGGTTCCGTCGGTAACACCGTCGATCAGATTGTTCGCTAGTAGAGTTTGTGTGCTCAGAGAATCTGAGATAACCGGCTTCATGTTTTTCAAGGTTTCTTGCACAAGCCCATGCTGTTGACGTGTTGCACGGATAGCGTCGTCCAGAGAAATTGCTCTGAACCGGAAACGAGTCCCCGCGCGTAGCAAACCGGGTAGTGGCAAATCGATGGAGATGACTGTTGCTACCTTGGGGTAGCCTCCAGCTGTATGGGCATCACTGAGCAGAATGATCGGTTGACCATTGCCTGGTACTTGAATGGAACCGGGAACGATAGCGTCGGATACGATGTTTTTGGCTTCGTCGCTTCGATGAAAGACAGAAGGCCCCGCTAAGCGAACGCCCATACGATCAGCATCGCTGCGCAGGACGTACTCTTCACTGAGTAGATTGTGTAAACCCTCTTCTGAGAAAAGTGTTTCTTGTGGACCCATGATGAGGCGAATGACCTTTTGCTGGTAAGCGGCACTGAGTGGATCAGTACACGTAAGCTCAGGGCCATCAGGTTTGTAGTCGAACACGATTTTGTTGCCATTGTTCAACACATTTCCATTCAGTCCGCCCAGGCTTGCCTTGGCATAGGTAGATGCGCTGCCCAATTGTGATTCTACCGACATTCCGGCTATAGCCATGATTGCCTGGCGCATGTTTCCAGTACTGCTTAATGCAATGGTGTCTCCCGGATGTGCTGTATAACTTCGCATCGGTTTCAGACTGATTTTTTGATCTGCAGATTCAATACTGGCAACGACACTGGTGTGACTCGCGATGGCTATCCGCACAGGATAGTCTTCGACTTTTAGTTGAAGGCCACCCTCCCAACATTCGATGACACAGGCGTCGGGTGCGTTGCGGACCAGCTTGTTAGCCAGTTGTTGCCAACAGGGTACAAGGCACCCAGACCATGGGATACCGAGATGTCGAAGACCGAACCTGCCTCGATCCTGCAAGGTGCTGAGAAGACCGGCACGAACTATAGTCAGTGAGCTGCTCAATGTGCCACGTCCGTTTTTTGCACAAGCGTCTGTCTGTCAAACTTGCCCTGTCTGGAAACCTCGGCTAATGCCTCGTATTCGTGGATATCGACGTTGCGAAAACCTACGATATCACCCGCCTGGAAGAGTACGGGTGGAGCAAGCTTGCCATTGAAGAGCGGAACGGGACAATTACCGAGAATATGCCAGCCGCCGGGACTGTCCCATGGATAAATACCTGTGAGCTGCATGGCAATGGCGACACTCCCGGCAGGCACTCTCGTTCTGGGTTCGCTGAGGCGGGGCAAATGTAATTCACTCGGTGTGTCGCCCAGAAAGGCGAAGCCTGGCAAGAAGCCTAGCATGTAGACGGTGAAACTGGTTTGGGCATGTAGAGTCACGACTTCCTGCTCATCCAGACCGGTGAGATTGGCGACACTTTTCAGGTCTGGCCCGTGGTCTCCACCATAGTGAACAGGCAGGCTGAAATGCCGGGCAGATGAGCTGGCTGTGGGCACTGATTCTGAACCCAGGTGTCGGACTTGTTTTAATAGCTCATCGGGGTGAACCAATAGCGGATCGTATATCAGGGCGAGTGAGCGAAAAGTGGGAACTGTTTCGAGAAGACCGGTGATTTTGCCACAGCTCAATGCGGCGGTTATGCGTGTGTTTAGAGCAACCACGCTATCCACCAGAGTCTTGTTAATTATCTGGCCGAATTCCAGAACAATACACTGGTCACCGGCATAGTGGGCGTGCCAGGAATCTTCAGGAAGTGACATGAATCAGGCCTGTTTGTTCGACTGTTAAAACGTAAAATTGTGTTCGGGACTGCGTTGAAGAACCTTGCGAAGAGCGCTGAAGTGCTGCTCTGCAAACTCAGGCATATCACGATGAAATTGTTGTGAGGTAAGCTGCACAATGTTGTCGGGTATGAGTTTCAGTGGCGCCCCCGTCTGCAGTGCCAGAACGTGTTGCCGACAGGCGCGCTCGAGATAATATAGATCGTCGAAGGCCATGGCCACACTGCTACCACTGACGACCACGCCGTGATTAGCCAGAAACAGAATGTCGGTTTGTGGTGACTTTTCAGCATTTTTTGCCATACGATCACCTTCTTCTATGCTTTGCGCGAGGCCACCAAATTTATTCTCGTAGGCGATTCTGCCATGAAAGCGAATCGCCGTTTGATGTGCCATTGATAATCTGGCGGACGCACCATCGAGCATGGTCAACGTCGTCGCATAGGGCATGTGGGTGTGTAGCACCACTTTATGACGGGGATTCGCACGATGTGCTGCAACGTGAATAAATCTGGCTGTATCCTCCACGCAACCGTCGCCTGCCAATAGTTGGCCTTCACCGTCTATCATCAGCAGCGTATCCGGTCTCATCAGCGACCAGTGAACCCCATAGGGATTGATCAGATAACGCTCACTGCTACCGTTGAGCCGGAGCGAAAAATGATTGCAGATGCCCTCGTGGAAGCCAAACCGTTCAGCGAGCTGAAAGGCGCAGGCGAGAGATCTTCTGTCTTGTTGTTCATCGTCGCTACCATTCTCAGGCAGCTCAGCGTCAGGAACGCCTGCGTTAGAGTACGTCGATTGGGTGTCTGTGTTTGTCATGGGTTGAACCACGAAGCGCCAAAGTTGAATTCATGAGTGTCGACTGTAACTCACATGCACACTAAATACCGCTAGCCCGAATGGCAGTTACTTAACCGCTAACCCAACAATCTTCAAATGCAGAATGGAGTTGCAGGCGGGGGGGGCTGTTTTAGATTGAGGCTTACGAATGTGACGCGTAATTCTGCGTTACAAGGCCGTGCTGGTAGCCCACTCACCCTTGGAAACGTAAGTGAGCCACCTGATGACGAACGCGTAAGCTGGACTTAAGCTGTCGCCGCTTCGCGTGTTTCTTCTGCTTCGTCAGCACCGGCTGTGGTTGTCTCGATATCAGACAATAGCTTCGAATCTGCCTTCGGTGCTTTTTCTGCGTCTTCGTTCTTGGCTTCCATTTCGTCAGCCCACGTACGCAGCTCACGGTACGCAGCCAGAAGGCTGGCAGCCTGTTCTTTGAGCTCTGACAATGTGTCGAGCTCTTCTTTCTGTTCCTTGTTTTCTTTCTTCAGCTTACGATTTGCATCTTCAGCTGTCTTTCGAGCGTTGCCTTCGTCAAGCTTCTGCTTTTTCAAGGTCTTGAGCTTCTTGACAATATTTTCCGGCGTATCGGCAAGCGCTGTATTGATCGCTTTGAGTTCACGCTGCTTTTCTTCTACCGACTTCTTGGCTTTTTGCAGCGCATCTGCGTTGTCCTTGCGGCCGACGGCCAGTGCCTGTTCAGCAGCTTCTTTCTCAGCTAACGCCGCGTCTCGCTGGTTTTCAGCTTCGGTGCGTGACTTGATTGTCTTCTTGACTTCCGCCTGCATGACGCCGATTTCATCGGACGCCCGATTGCGGGTATCTGACATGTCGCTATCGGCATCAGCCGCACGTTTGATAGCCAGATCGAGAGCATCTCTCAAATCTTCTGCTGTGAAATCGTCTTTCAGTTTCAGGGCAGAAGCGGCTTCGTTCATCAGCACTTGCTTGCTGATGGCCAGGTCTTTCCAAATTCTCAGTTGCTGTTCGTTGTCGGCTTGACTCACGTAATAATCTCTTGAACGAATAGGATAGATGGACGAGCGTCTAAAAAGGCCCGAAAATCAGTTGTGTAGGTGTTGTCGGCGGTATGGTTATAAAGTTACGAATGCGTTGCAATGTATGCCTGAAAAGGGATTAACATCATCAATCCGGCTTTGTCTGTTGGCATGAGCGCCGCGCCCGTTTGCCGATTCCTTAAGAGCGAGACTGTTCGCAGCCTTGCCCGAATGCCGAAGTATAACGCTTTTTGACAGTGCTATCAGCTTCCATGTACTTAGTGAGTCTCAATGCGTGACCAATTTCGGATATTTGGTCGTTTCCTGAAGCTAAATGCTCGCTGGCTGATCGGAGGTGTCCTGCTAACGTTTTTTTCAAGTGTTGGTCAGACTTTCTTCATCGCTAGTTTTGCAGGTGTCATAAGAGAAGACTTTGGCCTGAGTCATGGTGGATTCGGACTGATATACATGGCTGCTACCCTGGCCAGTGCCATGACGCTGGTAATCATTGGTCGCGTGCTGGATGAAGTCGCGGTATTCAAGGTGGCTGCCGTGCTGATTGTGCTGCTTGCTGGAGCCAGCCTCACCCTGGCAAGCGCAAGGAGCGTGCCGATGCTGCTACTCAGCATCTACCTTTTACGCCTGTTGGGTCAGGGCATGATGTCGCATACCGCCATGGTTGCGATGGGTAGATGGTTCGTTGCGGAGCGGGGGAGGGCGGTATCTGTCACTACGACAGGGCATCAAATTGGTGAAGGTATTCTGCCTCTGGTGGTTGTGGGTCTGCTCGGCTGGTCCGATTGGCGAACCACCTGGGTTGTGGCTGCTGCCGCATTAGTCCTGATTGCTCTACCGCTCAGCTATCTTTGTCTCTCTGTGCCGAGAACGCCTTCTCAACAAGATCGTGACAATCAGGAAAATGGCAAACAGTGGACTCGAGCGGAAGTTCTTGTTGATTCGCCTTTCTGGGCCGTGTGTACCGGTGTTCTAGCACCAGCGTTTATTGGTACCTCGGTTTTTTTTCATCAGGTTCATCTCAGTGAACTCAAGGACTGGACTGCATCTGTCGTGGCTGGCTCTTTTGCCGTGATGGCGGTGACCTCGGTAACAGTCGGGCTGATGACCGGGCAACTGATTGACAGATCCAGCGCGCGCCAGATGCTTCCCCTGTTCCTTTTGCCACTGTCACTGGGCTGCCTCGTGCTCGGACTGGGCCAAAAACCATTCACCATGACGGTATTCATGTTTTTGCTCGGATGCTCTTACGGTGTTTCCAGTGCTGTTTTCGGTGCCATCTGGCCTGAGCTGTACGGCACGCGTCATCTTGGCGCGATCAGATCGATTGTTTCTGCTGCCATGGTGTTCGCTTCTGCACTCGGACCCGGACTCACAGGGTGGTTGATCGATCACAGGATAGGCTTCGAGTCGCAGCTGCTCGTCATGGGTGTCTATTGTCTGGTGACCATGATTATTCTTGTGAGAGTGTGCGCCCGGTTAAAGCTGAGGCTTCATACAGGATAAAACCTGTTCAGCCATTGATGCAGATCCTGATCAATAATCGTGTGCTGATCCAGCGAGGTATACAGATCAGCATCCTGAGTTCCGGATACAAGGCCGGTAAGTGTGCCGAGCACTGATCCTCTGTGCGCATTTTCGCCGCCCAGATTGGTATTGATGAGAAGTGCCTTGGCGGGGTTCTGGCCATATCGTGCTGCCAGGTAACAGACGCTGGGCCAAGAATCGGTAATGTAACAGGCCAGCGAGTAGAGTCTGCCGACCACATAGGCATCCCCGCGTTTCTGATCAATCAATGAGGCAAGCCGGGTTTTCGGAATGACGGATGCAGCGGTAACAAAGGCATCCACTTCTGTGCTGTCTGCAGGGCGGGTTAGTAGCTCCAGCATCAGTGCCACATAGCTGTCTACTACTGTCATGAGCATCTTGTCAGGGTGTGTCAACCAGACATGCTCCCGGCACTGACGCTGAACCTCCGCCAGGGGTTGTGAGGCCAGTAGCGCAAGCGCCAGCGGTGCTACCGTCACTAACGCGCCCATGGAGGGGGTATCGTGAGTCACCGCGCCGCACTGCAGTGAATCCTTTCCGTCTAGAAGGTTTGCGAAAAATCCTCGATGACAGCTCTCTGCGTAGGTGTCGGGATGCGACGGAGGATCAGCGGTCATGAAATCGATATAGTCATTGATCCAGGTCTGAGTGTCGTAGTGATCGGTAGTGTTCATGTACTTGATTACCCGATGCGCCCACCACGTATTGAGTGTATTCTGCCCGGCTTGCATGCCGTGATGATAATGGCCTTGCGAGCGTCCCCAGAGATGCCGTCGGCCCTTGAGAATGACATCCCCGATAATCTCTTGGCGAGTGCTGGCCTGCTGGCTGCCACGCCCACCCTGATGCGTGGAATGCAGTGCCATGATACTGCTGGGATGGGCTGCAGGTGCCGGTTCCATTTTACTGATTCCCAAGGGCGGGAACCGCCGGATGATATCACCGGGGTTGTAATACCAATGTACGGGCATTGACAGTGCGTCACCGATAAACAGGTTAGCCAGAGCAGCCCCGGCTCGCTGTCTCATAAGTTGCCGAGAACAGGAAGGAGTCGATTCAATCATAGTCAATGCACGAAGAGTCCTGAGCTGAAGTGGTTGGGCCGAAATTTTATGCATCACTAGGGTTTAGATAAACCCGTTGGTTGCAAGGTATAAATAGATGGTGACTGTTACTACAGAAAACAGTGTTGAGACCACAACGGCACTGGATGCACGTTCCTCCCATACCTGGTACTGCTGCGCAATGACAAACACATTGGTCGCTGAAGGTAGCGCAGCCAGTAAAACGGCAGCGTGAATCCAGATGGGGTCGGTACCGGGAACTCTACTGACAAGCACGTAAACCAGTAACGGATGAATCAACAATTTGATGGGCACTAGATAGGTGAGCTCAATCGGCACGCGTTTCAGGGGCCGGAGTGCGGCTGTGACACCCATCGCGAACAGAGCGCAGGGGGCGGCGGCATTGGATGCAGTGATCAGGAGTTGGTCGATAGCGGCAGGCGGCTCAAACTTGAGCCAGGCCGCAAGAATACCTGCGATAGTGGCCAGGATGAATGGGTGAGTGAAAATTCGCTTTGTTATGCCTGCCAGCAGGCTGAGGAGTGGTTGGCGGCGCTTGTCACCCAGAGCCATCAACGTGGGTGCCAGTGTAAAGTGCATCGCATTATCCAGACAGAAAACCAGCGCAACGGGTACACCTGCCTGTGGGCCGAAGGCTGCTATCGCCAGAGGCGGACCCATGTAGCCGATGTTTCCATAAGCCCCTGCAAAACCTTGAATCGTACTTGACTGAACATCTGCACGGCCATAGAAGCGCGCAATGCAAAAACACAGGGTGAAGATCAGCAAAGTAGCGAGTGTTGTACTGATCAGGAATGTGCCGTTTGCAAATTCCTCTACTGGTGTTTTTGCCAATAACCTGAAAAACAAGGCTGGCAGAGCGATGTTGATGATGAAAAAGTTAAGCCAGGCCAGACCCTCCAGCGGTATTTGCGCGAGCCGGCCTGCCAGGTATCCCAGCAGTACCAATCCGAACAAGGGCAGCACGAGACTGACAACTGCAAACATGGATCAGTTATCCCTTACCACTCAGGAAACTACTGTTCATAGTATTTTGCCCGGATTGAGTATGCCTGCCGGATCGAGCGTTCTTTTAAGCAGTCGCATCAACTCTATTTCTTCTGTTGTTCTGGACAACGGCAAGTAGGGTTTCTTGGTAAGTCCGATGCCATGTTCGGCGGAAACCGAACCGCCAAGTACTTGAAGTGGTGTGTAAACAATCGCGTTACTTTGCTCCATCCATTCTTGTCGTTTTGTGCTGGTCATGGATTTTTCGCCTGGTGGTGCCACTAGTACGTGTAGGTTACCGTCTGCGAGATGCCCGTAGACATACACGATGACGCCGGGCCATCGTTGTTCTAGTTGCTGGATAGTGCTGTCTACGTATTGGTCCATATCAGCGATGGGCAGACTAATATCGTAAACAAAAACCGGATCGTGTTGTAACGCAAGGTCTATGTTTTCTCTTATTTGCCAGATAGATGCACGTTCTGTATCTGATTGAGCAATGACGGCATCCTGTATCAGACCATTGTTCATACACACCTCCAGAGCACGCTCAAATAGCGTTGCACTAGCAGAGTCATTGCTTCGGCTTTCGACTATGGCGTAAAGCGGGTAGCTGGCAGGCAGGGGAGCCGCTACCGTACCTTGCCTTGATTTATCTGTGTTCAGTTGGTAGAACGGTTGCCAGATAACCTCGAACGCGTCCAGCGTACCGTTCAGCGAAGCACTGAGATCACTGAGTAGATCAGTGACTTGTTCAAAAGAGGAAAAAGCGAGTAGCGCTGTGTCTGTGTTGGGTGTTGCGGGCCTCAATTTCAAAACCGCCCGAGTGATGATCCCCAGAGTGCCCTCACTGCCAATGAAAAGGTGCTTCAGATCGTAACCCGCGTTGTTCTTCATCATATGGTTCATGGATGAGAGGACGGTTCCGTCAGCAAGTACAACTTCCAGCCCCAGCACCTGTTCGCGCGTCATGCCATAGCGTAATACCGATAATCCGCCGGCATTGGTGGAAATGTTGCCACCTATCGTGCAAGAGCCCCTGGCACCGAGGTCTAGTCCGAATTGCAACCTGACTGATCCCGCCGCTTCTTGTACGCTCTGCAGTACAGCACCGGACTGAACTGTCATCGTGCGGCCGCGCCCGTCAATGGCTTCGATCGTTGACTGTCTTTCCATTGACAGGATCACGTCTGAGTCGTCAGTCAGGTTGCCATCAACCAATCCGGTTACGCCACCATGTGTGACGACACTCTGACCAGCGTCGTGGCACAACTTCACAATGGCTGCAGTTTGTTCTGTATTCGCTGGCCTGACTATGGCGCGGGCGCACAGTGGTGTTGCATCCCAGAAATGAGTAGCCCTTGCACTCACATCATTGCCCGTCAGAACATGGGCTTTCCCAACGATTCTTTCAAATGAGCGCAACAGGGCATCTACATCAGTCACGTTTGTACCGGGTTTGGTCACGCGAATTCTTTCAGGGTCATCTAGCATGGAAACTGTAGTGGTGTCGCTATTGTACCGCTATCGCTTACCAGACTGTGTTGTAGCCTCGCGCGAAAGCGACAGAAATTGAGCCTGCTGGCTTACTTGTTGCAAATCCGACTATGCGAAAAACCTCGTTTTCCGGATCCCTTGCATGGCTGTGCACGTACCCGAACGCCCTGAACCTTCACTGTCCGATGCGCCGGAGAAGGGCATTGCTGAGTGGTTGGCATGGCTTGGAGCATTCCCCGGGAATAGAAGCTGGTCAGGTATTGTCGAATTTACCTCAGAAACTGATCAAGGGTCGCTGGTCGCGGGCTACCCTGTTGCAATCAAGGGGCCGGCAGCGGCCATGCTGGTAGCCAGGAAGGCGCGTGTTTCTGGTCGTGCAACCACGGTTCGCATGCCAACCAACAGTAAAGACAAGAGGTCGAGCATTACCTCTCCCGTGAAGAGTTTAATGGCTGTCCCGCTTACGGGAGACACCAGTCGAATCGTTTTACTTTATGGCCCTTTGCAAACACCTGAGCAGCAGAAATCAACCATAGCGCTTTGTCGTTGGGCTGGCCTGTGGCTTAGTCGTACCAGACAAGCTTGCCAGGCAGCACAACCGGTTGATAATGCTACGCACTCACTGGCAGATGCCGTTTTGAATGCTGCATTTGTTCACCGTACACCCGAATCAGTTTCGCGAGCCGTTGTGAATTCGGTCAAACGGTTGTGTGGTTGCGAGAGAGTATCTCTGGCAATTCATCAGCACCATCTTGCGGATGCCGGAGCCCTTAAACTGATCTCCCTGTCAGATCAGGCATCGGTTGATGTGCGTAAAGTACTGCCCACACAAATCATGGCCGCCATGCGCGAGGTCTTGTGTTCCGAGCCATCGTCCCAGAGTGCAGACCCGCACGAACATCCAATGGGTGAACAGAGCGCTCAGAAAACGCTCTTCATGGACCAGGGCGAACATCCGGCACTGGTTCTGGTCTATCCACCGGTAAAACCTCTCGACGCTGAGTGGGTGAAGAGTAAGTATACCCCGTTGACACGAGTGGTTTTATTGCTTGAGCGCCCTGTTGGCCAAGAGTTTTCAGAGGCGCAGTCAGTGGCCATCAGATCAGCACTGGAACCATCACTCGATCTGGTAGCGTGCAGATTTGATCGTGAAATGTCTGCATTGACGCGGGTAGGGCGGCAATGGCATCGGACGACAGACCATGAGTACCTTGCTTCAATGGGTCTTCGTCATCGTTGGAAGCTGATTGCCGGATCAATGGTAGTCATAAGCTTGCTGATTCCCGTACCTCATAAAATAAGCGCTCATGCGGCGATCGAATCAAAGGATTTGCAGGTATTGATTGCACCGCAGGACGGTTTTGTATCTACCTCGCATGCTCGCGCAGGAGACTTGGTGCAACAGCATCAGCTTCTGGCAACGCTGGATACACAGGATCTCAAGCTCGCCGCCGGAAAATGGCGCAGCGAGACTGCTAAAAACGAGCAGGCTTTGCAACAGGCTCTAGCGACAAGGGATCGCGTTGCACTCGGGAGACTGCGCGCAGATGCCGTGCGTATTGCTGCAGAGCTGGAGCTGGTAGTGAGACAGATCACTCGCTCTGAGTTACGAGCACCGTTCAATGGCGTCGTACTCAGCGGCGATTTAAATCAGCAACTGGGTGCCGCAGTAACTCGAGGAGAGACGCTTTTTACGGTTGCAGCGTCGGATGAGTACCGGCTAGTACTGGAGCTGGAAGAGCAGGATGTGGGACTGGTGCGAACAGGCCAGTCAGCGCAAGTCAGGTTGTCGGCGTTGCCTGACATGACGTGGGAAGCCGCTATCGATACAGTTTTGCCAGTAGCCACCAGTACGGAAGATAAACACGTTTTCAGAGTACCTGCGTTATTGTCACAACGCTCTAGCAGTCTGTTGCCCGGTATGGAAGGGGTAGCCAGGCTACACGTGGGTTCTCGATCTCTGGCGTGGGTATACACGCGAACCTTGAGGGAAAAAACTCGTCTGCTATTCTGGCGACTTGGCTTTATCCGATGATACAGCCAACTAGCAAAGTATCTGTTCAGTACGTTGCATGAGCATACAGCCTTCACTGTGGGAGTCGATGGGTCCTCTGACTCCCGTCAGATCAAGCAGCGTCAGATTTGTCGAGCGTCTGGTGCGAGGCGCACCCTGGCTTTTTGTCCACAATGACATTACCGGTCAGCATGTTCGTGTTAGTGAGCTTGCCAGGCAGGTGGTGCAAAAACTCGATGGCATTCAGACGATAGAGTCACTGGCAGTTAGTGTTGTACCCGATGTCGATAGCGTTGAGCAAGAGGCTTTGGCGATCAGTCTGTTGACGTTAGCGCAGCTAGGCATGGTGAATCTGGGGGCCGAAATCTCAGATCACCTTGTCCAGCAACGTGCCGTGCAGATCGGGAAGCAACACAAAAGACTCTGGCACAATCCCCTGGCTATCAGAGTTCCGATTTTTGACCCTGATCCGTGGCTGACACGTGTCCATGCAATTACCGGTGCTGTCATGGGTCAATGGCTGTTGTGGGGGTTTGCTTCAATCATTGTCGCAGCGATCGGCCTGGCCACATTGAATGCTAGCGAGATTGGTAACGAACTCGGTGCGCTGGCAAGAACACCGCAGCAGTGGTGGCAAGTTATCGTGGTTTATCCCATTTTGAAATGTCTTCACGAGTTTGCGCACGGAATAGTCATCAAACGATTTGAAGGCAGTTGTCATGAGGCGGGCTTGACCCTGTTGATACTGATGCCGGTACCCTACGTCGATGCGACCGACATCTGGCGATTTGAACGCCGCGATCAGAGAATTCTAGTCAGTGCCGCCGGCATGATTGCTGAAGGTGTATGCGCGTCTCTGGGCCTGTTTATCTGGATAACCGTTGAACCCGGATTATTGTCTGATCTGGCATTTGCTGTTGCGTTGACAGGGTCACTAGCAACGCTGTTCTTCAATGCGAATCCTTTGCTCAAATTTGATGGCTACCAGATTCTTCAGGATGTACTGGATATGCCTAACCTTGCGTCGCGTTCTACACGGTATCTCTGCTATTTGAGTAAACGCTACCTGTTGTCAGTCACCGAGGCAAGAAGCCCGGTCACCGGGCAGGGTGAGCGAGCATGGCTTTTTTTCTATGCCGTTTCAGCGATCAGCTACCGGTGGATGATCACGTTGGGAATTGCCATTTATCTGACAACACGATTTCCGGTTATTGGAGGATTACTGGCAGTATTTGCGTTGTACAAACTGGCCATTACGCCCTGCGTTACGCTGATCCGTTATCTGCAGACTGCAGCTGAGCTCGAGCACAACAGGATCAGGGCGATTACTGTCAGCACCGGTGTTTTCTCGGCTTGCCTGGGTCTGATTTTTCTATTACCGGTTCCTGCCCATACAAGAGCGCAGGGTATTGTGGACGTTCCCAATCAAGCACAGTTGTTTGCACCTCAGACCGGTGAACTGGCAGAGATATTTGTCGTGCCCGGAGAGAACGTGGAGCCGGGCCAGCGTGTACTGCGAATAGCAGCTCCGGATATCGAAACCAGAGCCAAAGTGATACAGAGCGAACTGGATGTCCTTGCTTCCGATTATCACGCGGCCATGATCAACGACCCTGCGGCGGTTACATCACTGCAACAAGCGATGACAGATAAACAGGACGAGCTTGATCAGGCGGGCACTGCGCTGCAGTCTCTGGTCATAGTTTCAGAAGTTGCCGGAAAGGTGAGTCTGAGTGAACAATTTATGCGAATAGGCAGCTACATCAGTGAGGGTATGGTGCTAGGACATGTGGTCAACGATCAGGATCTGTTGATCAAGGCGGTGGTTAGAGAAAGTGATATAGCGCGCGTTGAAGACGGCGTACGCGCTGTAAGCATCCGACTGGCTGAGCGTTTCTGGGATCCGTTCACCGGTTCCATGTCATATGTCACTCCTGCGGCCACGCGCGATCTGCCTAGCCAGGCGCTTGCGGCACATATTACTTACGGCGGCATAGCTGTTGCATCGTCGACGGAGTACGGGATTAAAACAGTTGAGCCTGTATTCCAGCTGGAGTTTGAGTTGCCAGCTGGTACCCGTACTGTCGGTATCGGCGGTAGGGCTTATGTCACGCTTTTACACAGTCCAGAGCCAATCGGCTCCCGTTCCTGGAGAGCCTTGCGACGTTTGGTACTTGAGGAACTTGCGTTTTAAAGATGAATTTTTCGGATAACTGATATGCCTGCTTTCCTGTCAAAAGAATTAGTTGCTCAGCGCAAGACCACTGGATCTCAGTTCACGCACAAGATATTACTGGGTGGAGGGTGTGTTGTATGCCTGGCAATGCTCACGGCCGCTCTGGTACCCACATCTAGTGCCTCGCTCGAAGTCTTGTCTGATGTCGATTGTGTGATAGAACCCAGCGCCATGATAGAGCTGGGTTCTGCGGTACCTGGGCTCTTGTCAGAGACTTTTTATGATCGGAGTGACTTTGTCAGCGCTGGTACGGTGGTTGCCCAGTTGGAGAGTGATATAGAGCGCGTGTCACTCGCCATTGCCGAGCATGTTGCTATGAGTTCTACCGCGGTGGAACTGCGCAAGGTGACGGCCAGCTTCGGTGATCGGACTCAAACCAGAAATCTGGAAATGCTCAAGACGTCCAGCATTTCACGTCAGGTCATGGATCAGATCAGTACCGAGGCGAAAATTGCTGATTTGCAGGTTACTCAGGAGCGGGAGAGCCAACAGCTAGCGCGGCTAGAAGTGGAGCGTGCAAAAGCTTTACTGAATCGCCGAGCTATCCGTAGCCCTGTGGACGGCACCGTGGTTCAGCGTTACAAGACAACTGGTGAGTACGTAGACAGCGATCCTGTTTTCCAGATTGCTCAGCTGGATCCTCTTAGCGTCGAAGTGATTTTGCCGGTTGATTATCTGGGCACTGTTGAAAGTGGCATGGCGGCTACCATCACACTTGATTTACCCGGTTTTGAGAACGAAAGCTTTGAGGCAAAGGTGCGACGTATCGATGCGGTAGCAGATGCTGCCAGTGCAACTTATGGTGTAAGACTGACGTTGGCCAACCCTGAATACAAGATTCCTAGTGGTGTACGTTGTCAGGTCGATTTCTTTGCATCCTGATTAGCTCGCTTTGCTGAGTTGATCTGGCCGATTCTCCAAGGCGCTGGCGTGAAGACACAAATTCCTGCCATTGTTTTTTGCCGCATAAAGCGCCAGATCTGCTTGTGCCATCAGTGCGCAGCCCATTGCTGACACGACTGATTCATCACTGATATCGTGATGATCCAGAACGCTGGTAGCCACTCCCATGCTCACGGTTACGTACAACAATTCGTCGCCTGTATCCACGGCATGTTTTTCAATGTTCCTGCGAACTCTTTCGGCGATTAGCATCGCCTCGCTTTCATAGCATCCGGGCAACACAATGACGAATTCCTCGCCACCATAGCGCCCAACCAGATCGGTCTGGCGATGTTGGCGGTGCAGGATGTGGGCAAGCTCTTGTAGCACCAGGTCTCCACTCGCATGACCAAAGGTGTCGTTGACAGATTTGAAATAGTCGATGTCCATCAGAATGACTGAACAGCATTGCTCTACGCCTCCGCCTAGCAAAGTGCGCAGCCATTCATCAATATAACGCCGATTGTAGAGCTGAGTCAGCTCATCTGTAACAGATAACCTCTGGAGTTTTTCATTGAGTTCCGTCAGGCGTCGGTTTACCGCCAGAGCATGCCGATTGCTACGGGTCAGTTGTTCAATCAACAGGGCATTCTGGCGGGTGAGTGATGTGCACTCGGCTGCGCGATCAGTGACTGAGACAATAATTGAATGATCATCCAGTGGTTTGCACAGATAATCGTAGGCACCCGCAGCTATAGCACGTTTGACCATCTGGTGACTGTCGTAGCCGGTCATCAGAATAACGTTGATAGCACTGTCCAATAGCGTGATTTTCTGTAGAAGCTCAAAGCCATCCATTCCTCCCATACAGATATCTGAAAGCACCACATCCACTGTCTGTGTATCGAGTATGCACAATGCTTCGAGGCCGCTATGAGCCAACAGTACATTCGCTCCACATTCAGACAATACCTGACCGAGAAGCTCGGTAACCAGCGGTTCGTCGTCTACGACCAGAATTGTATGTGTTGTATCGTGATTCATGTCAGCTCATGCTGGAAACAGCTTCCTTTAACGTCGGTAAGTTACATCCGTTGATCGGCGTAACGGCGCCAGCTGGTAAAAACATGAGCTAACACTGTAACGCCTGATAAACGTGAGGCATGAGTCACAGACTCCGTCTGGAATAGATCACACAAAAACAAAGGAACTCCTATCAGAGCAATTTGACTGAACAATCTCACGCGCCGTAGCTTTCTACATGGCGTTCAGAAGTTTCGGTGTTGATACAAAGGGCTTCAGTGGAGTGGCACTGCTTCAGTACTGTCGTCCCCGCGGAGGCGGGGATCTATCCTCGTAATTACATGGATTCTTAGCCTTCGCGGGAATGACGAACTGGGCTTATTGTAGTGCCATTAGGCTTCAGTCGGGTGTTTTATAGGAACTGATGTACGCCTCAAGGGACCTTGCTACCGCCAGACGATATTTGTGTTCGGGGTCTCAATATGATTCAGGACTGGATCACAAAAATTGAAGAAACGCGTGCCAGTGCCGATGCAAGGGAAGACGAAGTGGTTTCAGTCTCGGCAGAAGCATCGATTTCAATTTTCAAGGTCACCAATGGGTTCTAAGCTACGCAAAGCTGTTGATTCGAGAGCGCTCCCCTTAGTGGAAGTGCTAGAGCAGCGCGTGCTCTATTCCGTCGATGCGCTCGGTAGCCTTGTGCCATTGTTTACGCATGCCGAGCTGAGTGCCGGGCAGGTTGCTTACCATCATAAGGATGATTCAGCGTCTAGCGACAGTATTGAATTCAGGGTAGACGTGAGTACCGATGACTCGGTAAGCACAACACTCGAAGAAAAAAATCAGCTGTTGCAATCCAAGATGAGTGAGCACGATTCTCGTCCAATAGATCCTGGGAAAACAAAATGATTCGCTCAGCACTCGCTAGCCTGGTACGTAAGCGGCCGAATATACCTGCCCGATTTCACATCGCTGTGGGGTTGTCATCCCTGGTCACGTCGGTCATTCTTCTGGCTGTTTTTCTGGATTTCGTTCCCGACAAGAAGACTGCTGTTGCACAAGGGCAGATCGCCGTGTCGGAAGCCTTGGCATCTTCAACTTCTCTGTTGCTTCAAAGCGGTAGTCTGAGTGACGTCAGGAGTAACCTCGAGTTCACCATACAGCGCAACGATTCGCTGGAGTCGGTAGAACTGATTCGCAGCAGGAATAATTCGACGGTCGTGTTTGGCCAGCCAGTCAACCCCGAATCCAGCAACGTGATCACGGTACCGGTTTATCGTTCCCGACAACCGTGGGGAGAATTGAAATTTCATTTTTCTGACGAAATCGCTAGTGGATTCATAAACTGGTGGAGAGCTGCACCCTTTGGCTTGATGGTGTTCGTATCGTTGTTAAGTTTTCCAGCTTTCTATTTTTACCTTGGTAAAATGCTTAAGGAGCTCAACCCTTCGAGCGCCGTACCTGGAAGAGTACGGAGCGCTCTGGACACAATTGCAGAGGCTCTGATTGTCGTTGACAGGAAGGGCAATATCGTACTGGCCAATGCAGCTTTTGCCACGCTCAACGGACGAGACTCAGATGCACTTATGGGCGTGCAAGCCGATACGCTTGACTGGATAAAACCAGATGTATCTGGTGCCGGGTTGCCCTGGCAACGTGTGCTAGACAGTGGTGAGTCCGAGCGCGATGCCATGATTGGATTTACTGATGCTCGAGGCTCGGCCAGAAAGTTCAAGGTTAACTGCTCCCCTGTTACGGGAACCAAGGGACGTGTGGGAGGGGTGCTCATAAGCATGGACGACATAACCCTGCTCGAAGAAAAGGAGATGTTACTGCGGCAGTCGATGGAGGCGGCCGAAGAGGCGAATCACGCGAAAAGTGCTTTTCTATCCAACATGAGTCATGAAATACGGACACCCATGACTGCGATACTCGGATTTACCGAAGTGTTGAAAAGAGGATTGAATCTGAGCAAGGAGGAACGCCACAAACATTTGAGTACGATATCTCATAGCGGTCAACATTTGCTGGAACTCATCAACGGTGTGCTTGATTTGTCCAAGGTTGAAAGTGGAGCCATGGATGTCGAGTCCATACCTACATCCATAGGACCGCTTGCGTTTGAAGTCGTCAAAGTCATGAACGTCAAAGCAGTTGAAAAAAGTATTGATCTCGAGCTGATCGTAAACTCTTCTATGCCTGAACATGTTTTTTCTGATCCCTCCCGCCTTCGGCAGATCATGACCAATCTCGTCGGTAATGCGATAAAATTTACTGAAGCCGGTGGTGTCAAGCTTCAGATCAGCCACGATCCTGATTCTCAATCTGTTCTGGTGGAAGTGTCAGATTCCGGAATAGGCATGAATGCAAAGCAACAGGCTACTATTTTTGATGCCTTTACTCAGGCAGACTCTTCAATTACACGCCGTTTCGGTGGAACCGGGCTAGGATTGTCTATAAGCCGAAAGTTGGCGGAGGCTCTTGGGGGATCTATAGAGGTCGAAAGCGAAGCGGGTCGCGGAAGCACCTTCCGTGTCAGTGTTCCGACAGGTGATGTCTCGCAGGTACCCTTGCACACCATTGAAGAAGTTACTGCCTCTTTCGATACCATTGATGATGAGGAGAATGCGCAATGGCAATTCAATGGTCAGCGAATTCTGGTTGTTGATGATGCCGCTGAAAATCGCGAGTTGCTGGATGTCCTACTCAGCGATATAGGTTTGACTGTAACGGTAGCAGAGAACGGCAAAGTAGCGCTGGATCTGGCTACTGAAAAATCCTATGAAATCATTCTGATGGATATCCAGATGCCAGTAATGGATGGGTATGAAGCAGTAGCCGCTATGCGTGAAAGAGGCCTGGAAGGACCGATTGTGGCGTTGACAGCTAACGCGATGAAGGGGTATGAACAAAAGATTCTGGCGTCTGGATTCTCCCACTATCAGACCAAACCCATCGACATACCCAAGCTGACTCAGCTATTGGCCAAACTGCTACAGGCCGAAAGAGCAACGTCGGAGAAGATCAGGTCAGTTAGGAAACTCGATCGTCCTGACCTAGTAAGGGGCACATCCCAGGCAGCTGACGCGACTGAAGCGCCGATATACAGTTCACTGGCGTCTGAGGATGGGAAATTCAGTAGCATAATAGATAAATTTCTCGATAAGCTTGGTGCTGAGCTGGCCATCATGGAGCAGCTCGTGGGCTCGGAGCACTGGTCTGACTTGAAAGACAAAGCGCACTGGTTGAAAGGATCGGGAGGGACGGTTGGGTTTTCTGGTTTGTCAGACCCTGCAAAAAGACTAGAAGATGCTGCATTGGAGAAAAATTCTGCAAAAGCTGCACAGATTCTGAAAGAACTAGAAGCTCTGTCATCGCGTCTCAAGGCGCGCATACCGGCCGACAATCGCAATGATGAATCTTGTGTTAATGAGCAGAAGCTCACGAATTTAGGCGATTCGCTCAGTAAAACTGCGGAAGTTGTCGATAGTCCTGTTACGAGCGCTCTGATTGATCAGAACGCCAAGTTCGCACCCATTGTGGAGCGATTTATTGATAGATTGAATGAGCAAATCCAAGTGCTGGATAATTCTTATAGCGATGAAGACTGGGATTCAGTGGTGGATGTTGCGCACTGGTTGAAGGGTTCTGGAGGTAACGTCGGTTTCAATGGTTTTACAACATTGGCAGCGGAGCTAGAGAACAGCGCTAGTGAGGCAGACTCAATTGCTATCCTGAAGGGCATAGATGCGATCAAAGCTTATTCACTCAGGGTGTCGCTCGGCTGGGAAAACTCGCAACCCCTGAGGCGTTCAGCATGACTACCAGAAAGCAACTGCCCAGTGGCCAAAGCAACAGGAAAGGGCTGCTAAGCAGCGTTGTTGATGCAGACCTGCAGGATCCCGCTTCTTTGCTGATTGGTGATGCAAAGATCATGATGGTTGACGATGAACAGCTGAACATGGAAGTTCTGCAGATTCATCTTGAATCTGAAGGCTATCGGAATTTTGTAGCGGTGAGTGACTCAACACTGGCCATGGATCGTCTCAGAGTGGAGTTGCCGGATGTGCTGCTGCTAGACCTTGTGATGCCTATGGTGACAGGGTACGACATACTGGAACTTATCAGACAGGATGAAAAACTGCGTTATTTGCCGGTCATTGTACTGACATCAGCTAACGACGGTGCAACCAAGCTGAAAGCATTGAAACTGGGTGCGACAGATTTTCTGGCAAAGCCAATCGATGCTAGTGAGCTGGCTCTTAGAATGCGTAACACGCTGGCAGCCATTGCCTGGCAAAAGCGTATGAGTGAAGTTGACCCACTGACTGATCTACCCAACCGTACCTGGTTTTCTCAAGTTCTGCGCAATCAGCTTGAATGGAGCGAAACAACTCCGAGCCTTAATGAGAAGCTGAGTGCGCTTGTACTGGTTGATATCAACAGATTCAAATCAATCAATAATTCCCTGGGCCCCGCCTACGGCGATGAAGTATTGGTGTCCTTCAGTCAACGAATGATCAACTGTTTTCGAAACGGAAAGAAACAGCCGTGGCTATCCAAGGCCCCGTCTCCAAATCCGGTAGCCACGTTAGCGCGGCTCGAAGGCGACCGGTTTACCGTACTGTTGCCACTGAACAAGACTTCTGGAATTGAGGAGACTCTGACAGAACATACCAACGCGCTTGCAGAAGCACTGGATCTGCCATTTCTTGTGGCCGGTCAGTCAATATATCTCTCAGTAAGTATTGGCGTGTCAATAGTGGGCCAGAAGGGGGACACTGTAGAACTACTGATCAACAACGCTGAAACTGCCATGCGTCATGCGAGACGCAGAAACGACTGCGCATTTGCTATCTATTCAGATCATATGGATGCCAAGGCGCGTGAATTGCTCAGCATTGAAAATGGCTTGCGTACTGCAGTTGACAACGGAGAGATATTTGTCGTCTACCAGCCAAAAGTGGATGTTGCCACCGGTTCCATAATAGGTGCAGAGGCACTTGTTCGCTGGATGCACCCTGAACTGGGTCTTGTGTCGCCTGTCAATTTCATAGGATTGGCAGAAAATTCCGGCATGATCGTATCCATTGGTGAATGGGTTTTACGGGAATCGTGCCGTCAGACAAAAGTCTGGCTCGATGCGGGTTATCCCTCGTTCAAGATTGCCGTAAACGTTTCTATCAGACAACTGCATGAGCCAGATTTCATCGATACTGTTCAGTGTGCACTCGAGGAGAGCAAGCTCCCCCCGGAGTCACTCATTATTGAGTTGACAGAAAACATGATCATGGAAAACGCCGAGTCTAATATCGTCAAGCTACAACGCTTGAAAGATCTTGGTATTCGATTGTCCATAGACGACTTTGGTACGGGTTACTCATCTCTCAGTTACCTTCAGCGATTTCCACTAGATCAGCTGAAGATTGATCAGTCCTTTATTCGTGAGATTCGATCAGAAGTCAAGCCGATGCCTATAGTCAAGGCAGTAATTTCCCTGGCACATGACCTTGGTCTTTCCGTGGTAGCGGAAGGGGTAGAGACACGCGCTCAATTAATGCACATCCGTGCATTGAAATGTGATGAGTTTCAGGGCTACCTATGTAGTAAGCCAGTCATTGCATCCGAGTTTTTCCAATTGCTGGAAGGGGAGGCGAGGAAGCTGGCGTAGTGGTTTTCCCCCGGGGCGGTTTAACCGTCTCTAGAGCCTTGCAACCGGCACAATCCATGGCACCTCGTCACAGCCACTGATAACACTAACACCGTAAACCGACGCCAGATTTTGTGGGCTCAGAACAGAGGCAACAGAACCTGATGCGGCTATAGTCCCTTCGTGCATCAGATATAGACGGTCGCAATAACGAGCGGCCAGTGACAGATCATGCAAGACAACGACAGCAGATTGATCTCCTGTTGCGAATTCCCGAAGCAGTTGCATCGTTTGTAACTGATGTCCGAGATCCAGTGCAGAAACCGGCTCGTCTGCAAATAACAAATCAGGTTCAGCGGCAAGTGCTCTGGCCAATAATGCTCTTGAACGCTCGCCGCCTGACAGCGTCGTTACCGATTGCGTTCGAAAGGATAGACAGTCAGCCAACGCCAAGGCCCGTTCAACCGCTTGCTGATCAATGTCGGTTGCCTTGCTCCAGGCAGGTAGATGAGGGATCCTGCCTAGCATGACCAGCCTTTCCACACTGATTGGCCAGTGAACGCTTCCTGATTGTTCCAGCCAGCCGATGGTTCGAGCTCGTGTCTGAATACCAAGCTTGGCGATGGGCTGATGGTCTATCTGAACCAGTCCGCTGTCAGGAGTATCAATACCGGCAAGAATAGAGAGTAGCGTCGACTTGCCCGCACCATTTGGCCCGATCAGGCCAATGAGTTCGCCGCCTGATGCGGTTAACGAAACGTTGTTCAGCAACGTGCGTCCGGATTTCACGACACTGATATCCGACGCATTGAGACGCTCCATCTTACTCATTGAGCTCTCCGCGGCCACACATTCACCACCGAATTTCCGGGTTGTTGTTTATCGTAAATATTCACTGCGAGTTTTCAGGATGAGAACAAGAAAAAACGGTGCACCGACTAATGCTGTTAGTACGCCGACTTTCAGTGGCACAGGTAAATCGGTGTACAAGTCTATCAACCTGACGCATATGTCTGCGGTGAGCAGCATGGCAGCACCTCCGGCCGCGGCTAGTGGTAGCAATTTTCCGGGCTGATGGTTGGCCAGCGGGCGTAGCAGGTGAGGAATAACAAGTCCGATGAAACCGATCATGCCAGTAGTGGCGACAGCTGCTCCAACGCACAATGATATGGCGATGAAGACACGCCATGATGTTAAGTAGGTGTTGATGCCCATGCTGCGAGCCGTGCGTTCTCCAAGACTTAATGCGTCAAGGGAACGTCCACAGCCGGCGAGCAAAATCCATCCTGCCAGTGTGCAAGGTAACATGACCCATAGATCTTGCAAACTACGATCAGACAGATCGCCCAGAGTCCACAAAACCAGTTCTCTGACTGCAAACGGACTGGGTGCCAGATTCAATAGTAGCGACAGTGATGCTCCTGCCAGTGCATTCACAGCGACGCCTGCAAGAATCAAGGTCGATACCGTTGCATCCCGCCCTGCCATCAGATAGACGAAGCCGGTGGCTATAAAGGCACCGCTCATGCCAGCCAGTGGTACCGTCTGCGGATGCCATGCACCGTTGAAAAAATACAGGGCTGAAACAGCGCCTAACGCTGCGCCACTGGCGCTGCCTACCAGGCCCGGACTGGCCAGAGGGTTCTGAAGCAGACCCTGCATGGCTGCACCGGATAGTCCCAGCGATAGTCCGGCAACAATGGCAATCAGCGTGCGTGGAAGGCGTATCTCACGCACGATGACAGCCGTGGTTGCATCAGGATCGGTAAACGGCAGCAGGAAAACGTCAGCGGGTGAATCCCAACTCTGGCCCAGGCACAAGCTGACGATAGACAGAAAAAATACCAGCGCTACGAGTAGCAACATGTAGCGCTGATAGGTCATTTTTCAGTCTTCGGCAGGAACGCTGATGAATACAAGGTCTGAGGGTACTAACTCAGTGGCGATGCGATCACTGTCCAGTTCTCCAGTTGCCAGATCGATACGATAAAATCCGGGGGTGGCGTCGTTTATGCCTACCCACAGATGATTATCGGGTCCTTCTTCAATGAGCGTGATGTCCACATCCTGCAGTCCTTCGATCAGTGTATCCATCAGAATACCGGTGGTGGGATTGAAAGTACGCAAAGTTGTTACTGTAAATTCCTTGTACGTTAGCAGGTAACCCAGATTTGCATTGATTACCACAGCATCTACGAAGTAGCCCTCATTGTCCTCATCGGTGCCATCGTCCAGTAACAGTGAATGCTCGTACGTTGTGGGATCGACTACCTCAATACCACCACTATGAAAATCTGTGGTAACCGTGTCGTTCTCAAAGTAGTTTCCTCGGCCTACAACGTAGATCTCGCCGGTTTCTTCGTTGTATTGCAATGCGGTCGGATTTGTCACAAGCAGTTCGATACCTTTCAGGTCACCCGGACTCTGATTCGTTTCTATTTCGGTATCGGTACGAGTGTCGAAGACCACCAGATAGCCACGCTTGTCAGGTACCTGACGGCCGCTTTCCAGTTCGAGCAATCGTTCGACCAGAACGAAAAGCTTATCGTCGACGATGATAGCGTCAGTCATGTTGGGCAGGTCGGTATCGTAAGCTCCCAGATCTAACTCACCGATCTTGAATTCAGCATCAGTTTCCGGATCAGGATCGATAATCCACAACTTGTCACTGCTTCGGCGTGTCATGTAGGCCTTGGTTTCATCAATGAATGCGATGGCCTGAGGGTTGGAAGTGACTTCATCACCTTCGATGACCGATATCTGGTAATCCACTATTGAGGTATCTGATGGATCGTAGCGCGTCACGTAATCCAGATCGAATCGACCAATCTCGTAAAGGTTTTCGTTGTCTGTGGTTACCGCGATATCGGAGAGCGTACCGGGAAACATTCCATCCACGGTGTTGCCGTCATTAAGGGAAATTCTGTCGACTCGACCGCTGGTGTAATCTGAAGCTCGCGATGCCACGAACCCGTACTGAGCGTCTTCACTCGAACCCAATGGAGGATTGGCTGGTGGCATGGTATCCGTGCCGGGGTTCATAGTATCGGGCTCATCGTCGCCGCTAGAACTACAAGCGCTGATCATGACCAAAGCTGCCGTGAGCAGTATGGTTCGGGGTGTTAACGGAATTGAAGACATTACGGAATTACTCCTGGTTGATTGTAAAGCGTGGATATTTATCATGAGAGGATTACCAAGTGGCTAGTGTTTTAAGCAGAATGAAAAAGATAGCGGATGAAGTAATATGGAAATAATCTGAGTAAGTCGTACAAGCAATCAAAGTATGCGGGTGACCGTCAGGGACCAGTGTCTGCCGGGTTTGGGGAAACCATTGAAGTCCTCTACGTTAGTATCGCTGAGGTTTTTAACACTCACGGTGGTATTCCATTCCGAGCCCAGCCAACCCAGGCCAATTGAGTGTTGCGTGTAGTCCGCTGCCGGTAACACGTTCGCACGATCATAGAAACGTTTTTGCTGTACGTCAGCCTCGTACCAGAAAGTCCAGAGTGAAGGGGAGTACTGGACTCGTGTGAACCAGGCAAGCTGCGACTCTCCCGGTAAGAATTTGTCATAGAAACCGGAGAGTCTGTCAACACTCTTAGGTGTTTGCCACGTCAGATTGCTGCTGATGGCCCAGTGCGGATTGATGGTCCATTTCACTGACGTTTCGATGCCACTGACATGCGCTTTGCCTGAATTGACGGGCCTGCCAACACCTCTGGAATCGAATGCAGTCACGATCAGATCTTCCCGATCACTCATGAAGAGTGAGCTACCGAATGAGAGCGAATCGTTGTCCCAGCTGATACCGATATCGGCGTTGATACCTTTCTCAGGATTCAGTTCATCGTTACCGTCGATCAATCCGATGGATCCGTAGAGTTCGCCAAAGGAAGGTGTCCGATAGAACGTACCTACGTTCATCGAGATATGGGTATGAGGCACAGGCCGGAAACTGATGCCAAATTGTGCGCCCGCATGAGAGGCTCGCTCGCGTTCTGATACCCGGTCACCATTCTTCAGTCTATTGCCAGACAGTGTGTTGTGTTGCCAGCGTAAGGCTGGCGTTACCGTCCATTTGTCACTACTGTCAAACCAGGTGTAGTGCAAGGCGGTCAGCCACTGCCGCTGGCTAGCTGTGTAGTCGGCAACACGATCCAGACGGTCTGATGAGTTGAGACGCTCAGAGCGGAAATCCATCGACAGGCCAGCGACACCATTACTCGTGGGGTACTCCCAATAGGTTTTTGCACCCAATGTGTCCGTGTCGTAGTGGCGATCGTCGGCGCCTAGGCCTATCTGAGCTAGCACATCCTTGAAGTGGGAATCATCAACGTGCCAGTAAAGGCTGTGTCTGGTGTTCCATGCCTTGACGTTATCCTGCACATGCGATAACTGCAGCTGAGTTGACAATGTGTCGAAGCTTGCGGAGTTGTTTGCGCTGTTGCGCCATTGCGGAACACCCATGGACTTTGTAGCAGCTTGCAACGTCAGACTGGTGCGCGAATCCTTGCTGTGCCGGTAACCACCTTGCAACAGCATAGAAGATCTTTGAGCCTGAGCATTTTGGCGAGTCTGCCGCTCATCATCATCGGGGTTGAGCGGAGTGCGCTTGTTATTGATAATCGAAAAATTGTTTTTGCTCTCCCGATAACTGACCGCTGTTACAAAGCTCAAGGCCTCTCGCGCTGATTGATGTGAGGCCTGTATTCCACGCTCGGAGTAGCTCCCAAGCCCCAACCGAATTCTCGTTTCAGGATTCTCGCCGGGTTCAAGTGTATTGAGATTGACTGCTCCGCCGATACCAGCGTGGCCCAGTTGCAGGGGCGTGCTGCCGCGGTAGATATCCACCGAGCCTAGATTCAATATTTCCAGCGTTGACAGATCAACAACGGGGTTACCGCCCGAGTTCAGCAATATGCCGTCCAGATAGACCCCCGTCTGGGCGGCACTTGCAGCACGGATGCTGACTCTTGCATAACTGCCGAAACCGCCGGATTGCTGATATTGTACGCCGGTTTCCCGAGATATTATCTCGGCCAGAGCGCTCGGCGTTCTCGTGAGTTCCTCACGGCTAATGCGGCTGCTACTGACGGATTGCTCGTCGTCGATCACATCACCGGTTTGCGTCTGATCCTTACCGATGATGGTAATCGCCTGCAACTGTTCAGAGGCAGGTTCTGTTGTCTGGGCGAGCGTAGGCCCAGCGGCTATCACAGTCGTGATCAGCAGCCAGGTCGAGAGCCTGTTACAACGCCTGCGGCAGAAACGCACCCCGCGCTACCTCATGTGAGAGTCAGGCGAGGGGGTGTGGCAGGGGACACCGTGCAGAGTGAACAACTCTGATACACAGAAACCCGGGAACCACCAGACTCCCCGCCTGGCTGTGGAAACGGTATCGTGACGGCAGGTCTCCTGGCTCGTGATGGCCGGCTATGCCGGGTATCTCGCACCCTTCCCGGAGGATTAGTCCAGTGGGCCTACAGCGAGTTCGCATCACTTACAGTTGCGGGGGCAGCCAAGGTGTTGAACCTTGTTCCCTTTTGATCTTTTCAGAACCGTTCGATGCGCGCAGAGTACACCATTTCGCACTCAAGTAACGTGGCCGTTTGCAGCTGCCGATACCAATAGAGGCACTCCCGGTGGCAACGGGTTACATGCGGGGCAAGTATTGGTGTCTGCGGCATCCTACATGCAGCGAGCTAGGCACGAATAGATCTGGAGCCAGTTTGTTGTTTGACAATGACACGTTTAGATACGCCGACGGGCTAGCCAGAATCACCTTTCGGGGAAAAGATCTTGTTCAATAATGCGACGATTCTGGTGACGGGTGGCACAGGTTCTTTTGGCCATGCTTTCGTTCGGGAGGTTCTTGATAATCATGAGCCTCGAAAAATCATCATCTATTCGCGCGACGAGATGAAACAGTGGGATATGGCCAGCTCGATTGGTCAGGATCCTAGAGTCCGATTTTTTATTGGTGACGTTCGAGACAAGGAAAGACTGTACCGGGCCATGGATGGTGTGGACTACGTGGTACACGCAGCCGCCATGAAAATCGTACCCTCTGCTGAGTACAATCCCTTTGAGTGCATCAAGACCAACATTGATGGTGCCATGAATGTTATTGACGCCGCCATTGACCGAAAGGTGAAAAGGGTTGTGGCTTTATCGACAGACAAGGCAAGTAGTCCAGCGAATTTGTACGGTGCCACGAAGCTGGCTTCAGACAAACTCTTTGTTGCAGGCAACTCATACAGTGGATTTGGCGGGACTCGTTTTGCCGTGGTTCGCTACGGCAATGTAATGGGGTCCAGAGGCTCGGTCATCCCGTTTTTCTCACAGCTGGCTCATAGTGGTGTCCTGCCCATTACAGATCTTCGAATGACCCGTTTCATGATCTCGCTTGAGCAGAGTGTTGGAGCTGTGTGGAAGGCGTTTAATGACATGGTGGGAGGTGAGATATTTATCCGCAAGATCCCTTCTATGAAGATAGGAGACATAGCTCAGGCCGTAGCACCTGCTGCTCGGTATGACATTGTTGGTATAAGACCGGGTGAAAAACTGCATGAGCAGATGATCAGTGCTGAGGACTCCTACAGCACCTATGAATATTCGGACTATTTCAAGATCCTGCCGGCAATTAATGGATGGTCTGAAGACCCAGCCCGTATAAAGGACGGCATCAAAGTTCCCGAAGGATTCGAATACACCAGTGACTCCAATACAGACTGGATGGGAGTAGACGCCTTACGTTTCTGGCTTAACGGTCAAGACCGATCCAAGGCTGCATAGGCCATGCAGAACGCAAACTTCCCGGTAGAAAAACCATTGTGAAACGTCTTCCTTACGGACGTCAGGAAATTCTGCCGGAAGACATTGATGCAGTCGTGGAAGTTCTCGGCTCAGACTTCATTACTCAAGGTCCTGTCGTTGCAAGGTTTGAAGATGCCTTGTCTGAATACTGTGGTGCCACCCATGCCATTGCCGTCAACAGCGCAACATCCGCTTTGCATCTGGCGTGTCTGGCTCTGGAGCTGGCTCCAGGTGGCCTTGCGTGGACAACGCCTAATACCTTTGTAGCCACTGCCAACTGTATTCGTTTATGCGGTGCAGACGTGGATTTTGTAGACATAGACCCGCTTACGTATAATCTCTGCGCAGAGGCACTTGAACTGAAATTACGTCTCAGGCTGAAATCTGGAGGTCGGATGCCTTCGGTCCTGATCGTTGTTGATTTCGCGGGTCAGCCGTGTGATATGAAGGCGATAAGGTTGTTAGCAGACGAATTCAGGTTCCGGATTATCGAGGACGCATCTCATGCCATCGGTGGTCGGTATCTTGGAATGCCGATTGGTGCTTGCAAGTTCAGCGACATTACCGTATTCAGTTTTCACCCGGTGAAGATAATTACCACGGGAGAGGGTGGGGCTGCGTTGTGTAACTGCCCTGTTTTGCATGAAAAAATGTCGTTGCAAAGAACCCATGGAGTACGCAAACGCTTGCGGGTCGATGACGCGGTGGATGAACCGTGGAGATATGAACAGCTGACACTAGGTCTCAATTATCGAATGACCGACATCCATGCGGCGTTGGGGCTCAGCCAAATGATGCGTCTCGATAACTATGTAGAGCAAAGGCACAGGCTGGCCTTGCGTTACAAGAGCTTGCTGGATTCGTTGAATTACTCATTGCCCTTTCAGGCCGAGTATGGTTATTCTTCCTATCACCTGTTTCCTATTCAGGTTGGAGAAACCGATGATGGAGGCGTGGAGAGGTTGAGACTCTATCAGGCAATGGTAACTCAGGGTATCGGTGTAAATGTTCACTATATTCCAGTCCACACACAACCCTACTATCAGCAGGCAGGACATCGCATCGGTGATTATCCTGTCGCTGAATCTTACTATTCAAGAACGTTGTCTCTGCCCATTTTCGGTTCAATGACCGAACAGGATCAGGATCGTGTTATTGAAGTTCTGTACGATGTGGCGGGCTACTCCCAAGCGGCCTGATGGAAATTTCAGGCTTGCCACAGACCACCCCATGCACCCTATGGGCGGGTTAGGTTAATCTCGGTATAGCATCCTGTCAGGCAGCCCTTTGACTCATTCCTGAATCGTTCGCTATACGGGTTTGCTCTGCAAGCTGAGATGCCAGTTCTGCAGATTCAATAGCGCCAAGGTTTCGGTAGTGGTCTGCAAGCTGTCTAACTGCGCGCCAGTCGTTTGGGTATAGACTGATATATCTTTCAACCCGTGCTATCGCATTCTCTGGCTGCCCAAGCATTTCCAATAGTTTTGCGTGGCTGCACAGGTAATGAGAACTCAGCTGACTAAGCATGTCCAAAGCGATTTCTGCATCCTGACCGTTACTCTGCTCAAGATGGCATTGCACAATACGGATGAGCGCTGTCTGAATCAATCGACCGGCCGTATCCATATCGGTTGCAGAATTATTGAGATTGTCATTGCAGCTGTCAATGGATCTCTGATACAGCGTTGCCGCGGTATCAACTTCCGCCTTTAGCTCATGGATCAAGCCATCTATGAAATACACCAGTGCACCGTTTGGCCAGTGGCGATCGCTGATACCGTCTAACAGGCTAACCAGCTCATCAGTGTTCTTGTTGTCAAACAGAAACATGACTGAGTTGACGCATTTATGAATGATACTTTTGGCGTGTTTAGTTTCGTATTCCGATTTACTTTTTGCCTTTAGTATCGACGCCCTTACGGCGGTCTTGGCGGCTTGAACTATCGACCTGTCCAAATCGCTAGATACATTGTCAGTATTATCCAGTGAAAACACACGTGCGGGAGTATCGTCCGCGGCCCAGCTGTCCAACAAATCTTTAACAGAAGTGCCCTTGTTAAGTTCTGATTTTCGCAGTGCTACTTTCTTCTGTGCAATCTTTATGAATACGGTCAACTGCTCTGCGCCTTCCTTTATGATCCCGTAATACGAGCGCGCCCAGTCTTCCATTTCGGTATGGCTTTTGTTCTGAAATCCAGATGGTGTCTGTAACTTCAAGAAATCCGTTGCTTTGTAATGTTTGATCGTTTTTACATAATGATCAAACTTAGTCAATTTGCCTTCAAGATTGTCCAGTCGACTATGATGCGCTGGAGTTGCTTTTCTACCCTGGTGTTCATAAATGTAATCGACACACACCAATGCTTTCTTGCAAATCTCCACAATGTTGCCAAAGGCTCTTTGGCTATTATGTAAGTCGCGGCTAATTTTTTGTAGGCTTGCAGATGTTGGCTTGTAAGGTTTGCTGGAATCAAATTCCGGTTTCACTGAGTCCAGGATAACGTCCTCCCGATTAATGAGAGGGATCGAATCCAGTTTTGTTGCCTCGCTACTCAAATTGAATAATCGGGTAGTGTCTGCGTTGAGTATTTCGCCTAGTTTGTGCATTGCATCTATGCTGCGCAGCAAAGCTATACTTGTGCCAGCGACTCTTCCGCTATAGGTAGTTACTTGTGCGTCGTAACCGCTAGGTAATGATTGCAGTGCAGCTTCTGGAGTACCTGCTACGTGTGTACCACCAGCAGAGCTGTAGCAAAAATCTGCCCCTGCCATCAGTATGGTGGTGAATCCCAAGTGTCCCGCAGCTATAACGCCGGTGTGCCCCACCGTAGGGCCAGTACCGATACTGGTAAATTTGGCCCCTTTGTCGAATTTGTCCCACGGAAGATGATGTCCTATATAGTAGCGAGGTCCCTGCCATTGCTGCAGTAGGGCTGGGGCCAAGTGGTAGCTATGGACCATAGGAACATCTTCCCAAAGGACTCCGTGCTTGCTCACCTCGTACATGTAGGGTATCGGATCTACAGCTACCACGAGGTCGGGCTTCAAGTCCAACTGCATCAGCTTGTTACACAGTCTTGAAACTGCAATAACAAATAATGACTCGCGGTTTTCAAGCACCCAATCCATGTGATCTTCTAACGAGGGGCCACCCGCAAGCACAACAGCTGTTTTACCGATTCCTATCTCTGTAAAGTCATCGAATCGGGTAACATTGTCGGCAGCATTTACGAGCTGAAGTTCAGTGAAACGCTGTAGTCCCAGAGAGCTCTGTAATTGTACTGATTTTTCAGATGCGCTTAGTTTTATGTTCTTGAAAAGACGAGTGTACTCACTCGTGTAGTCTGAATAACAACAGTGGGATCTGTGCATCTTCACAGTTTTCTTGAAGAACCACGTTTTGTATTGGTCTAGTTCATCCTGAGTTGAGAAAACATCCGCACTCAGTAATGCAACCTTTGGTGGAGTACTCGTAGCGTTGTATCGAGACAACAAGGCTTCGTATTCGACATCGACGTAATTCTTGATCTCGGCTATCTCAATGACGATAGCCAAGGATCCCGGTGCATGCAGATTGTCTTCGAGGTAACGTAGCATCAGGCCTGAATCGCTACCTATCACGATATGCAGTGTATCTTTCGGTGACAGATCAAGATCGAGATCTCTGACGTACACATCGCTGCACCTAGTCTCTGCAAATGTGTCTCGATTTATATCGGGCAGATAGCGTTCGCCCCACCGGTTCTCTTCAAAAAAATATGACATTCTGTGAGCCTCGCTAGCAGAGTAACTGTGGAATAGGTGTGACAGATGCCGTCAAAAAGCTAACCGCGTGCATTAATGATTTAAACAATAGGATCAGGTTTCCTGCCAATTTTCATCATCTTAAAGGCTGATGTGTTACAACTCATGGACAGCGATTTGATAATTCGTTACTAATGTTTGACAGGGTTAGCAGGCGAAGAGAACGACATATTTCCAGATGGTAGTAGAGGTAGCACTCATGGCGCTGATTTAAGATCGTCGCCCCCGCGGAGGCGGGGATCCATCCTCGTACTGACAGGAATTCTTAGCCTTCGAGGGAATGACGTATTTAGCTTGTTGCAGTGCCAGTCGAGTTAACACTAACGTATTCTGATGCTACTGCCATGGCATAGTCATCGCATTCTGTGTCCAGACAACACCTGTTTCCTGCGTAGCATCTAGAACCTCATGTCATCAATAGCAATCATTCCTGCGAGAGGTGGAAGTAAGAGAATACCGGGGAAAAATATAAAGACATTTCAGGGCAAGCCTATTATGTCCTATGCGATAGAGGCTGCCAAAAACTCAGAAATATTTGACAGTATTATAGTCTCGACAGATTCTGAAAAAATTGCTCAGGTTGCACAAACCCATGGAGCTGAAGTTCCGTTTCTAAGAAATCCAGAGAATGCTGATGATCACGTGGGTATGGCTTCGCCGATTATCGAGACTCTGGAGCGATTGAAGCAGTTCGGGAGGCAATACGACTCAGTATGTTGTCTGTTTGCCACTGGACCGTTTGTCACGCCTGAACTAATCGTCAGCGGCTATGGACGACTCAACGAGTTGGGCAATAATTCAGTCATTGCAGTTCAGAAAAATCCGCATCCTGTCAAGCGTAGCTTGACTGTGTCTGAAAGAGGCAAACTTGACATGTTATGGGATGAATACCGATTGACACGATCACAGGACTTGGAAGATACGTACCATGATGCGGCACAGATGTACTGGGCTAGAACGAAAATATTTCTAGAGGAGCGTACTTTCCTGACAAAATGCACTGCGGCAATTGTTCTCGGGGAGCTGGATGCTCATGACATTGACACGCCTGAGGATTGGGATACTGCCGAGAAGCTATGGCAATTTAAGAATTACGCCAGTAACACAGCCTGATTCTTACAGTGAGTATTACTAACGTTTCTCTATGTAAAATTGGAAGCATATGCATGTACAGCAAGCATATGCTATGGGTGAATCAAGTTTGCTGTCAGCTGAGTAATCTAGACTCACTATGATTTCTTTCAGAGAGCTGGATGTGGATGATGCCGAAAAAATACTGAATTGGCGGTTGAAGGATCGTGTTACAAAGTTCATGAATACGGATGTGACACATGACCTTGAGGCACAAAGACATTGGATAGTAAGAAATTTCAATAGACAAAGTTACTACAACTGGATCATTCAGTATTCTGGACAGGATGTCGGATTTATAAATTTTGTAGATTGGGATATTGAAAACAAAACAACCTCTTGGGGATTTTACATCGGGGAGGAAAGTGCGCTGGGAATAGGAGGTGTTGTGCCGTCGTGTTTTTACAAGTTTGCTTTTGATGTGCTGTGTGTAGAGAGTGTTAACGCCGAAATATTATACGACAATATAAATGTTATAAAACTTCACGAAATTCAAGGCTACAAATTCGACCCATCAAGAGACCACGTAATCAGAAAAAACGACAGTGAGGTTCTTGTCATTTGCATGACGTTGCAAAAAGAAATATTTTCACGAAAAGGATACCGCGAACTAGACGTTGAGTTTCCGGTTGAAAAATGGAACGTGCAAAGGAAAACAGGTTTTCATGAGTAACCTGACGTTCGAACAAGTTGTTCCTACTGAATTGCAAATTGAGGTGTTGTATAGACTACTAGAGTCTAGAGAACACTCTATAAGTCACGTTAAATTGCCATCATATGAAGAACATTCGAGCTTTGTGTCAAACCATCCCTATCGCTGTTGGTACCTGATAATCAACGATACTGTTGTCGTAGGCAGTGTGTATGTTCAATTCGATAATTCTGTCGGCATTGTGTTTCAGCAAACCATGGCGTGTGAAAAATTAGATCAGGTTATTTGCTTGCTAAGGGAAACTATTCAACCTCTCGAGGCAATAACATCTATTCGCTACAAGGATTTTTTCTTTAATGTTCCTTTCGCAGATGAGAATCATAGAAAATGTTTGCAAGAGCTAGGTTACATTCCAATTCAGACCAGTTATGTGGCGGCTGAAGATACCCCATGATCAAATTTGGCAGTGTAGTTAGAGGTACGACATGATCCAGAGAATTTCTGCACCTTTATATCTTCCTGTCCAGGCAATCAACATAGATGATAGTTACCGTTGGGTTTTTGTTTTTTGATAGTTACATGTCTGCGTTGTATCTGGGAAGACACTACTATTAATCTGTTGGAGTCTGCTATGGGAAGCAG
>Ga0114956_1000124_pt1 | contig 45577 bp, 37 predicted proteins | sample MaitaG_FD_87304 | JGI IMG/M metagenome (GOLD analysis project Ga0114956, IMG submission 87304) | Marine algal microbial communities from Maine, USA - Maine_Asex2 metaG | ecosystem: Host-associated > Algae > Red algae > Unclassified | place: Maine, USA | collected 2015-01-05 | reverse complement strand
TCACAGTTCAATATTAGGAACATCCGCATTGGCAATAGGGACTTGTTGATTAAGTCGGCTTTCGATTTAAATGTGAGCCATTAATGTGAGCCGTTTGGGCGATAGCCCCGGTTTTGCGATGACCAAACCGAGGCTAGCGCATAAACGGCTCACTTAATCTACAAGACCATAGCCACGGTTTTGATGTGAATGGCCGTAGCAAACGCTATCGCGTCTGAAGTCCTTAACTCGAACATTCAACAGGAACAAGCCGCAGGGCATTTAGAAATTTGAGAGCTGATAGCTCAGTTTTTCCTCTTCAGAAAGTTTGACACCTCAGTCGCGATGCGTTGAGCTGCATGACCGTCACCGTAGGGATTTTTTGCTTGGGCCATTTCTTCATAGGCCGAAGGGTCGGTGATGAGCTTCTCAACGCTCGAAATGATACTGGCAGAATTTGCTCCAACCAATTTTACGGTTCCTGCAGAGACGCCTTCTGGTCGTTCGGTGGTATCACGCATGACAAGCACAGGTTTCCCTAAAGAGGGCGCCTCCTCCTGCACTCCGCCGGAATCTGTGAGGACGATGTTACTGTGATTCATCAGCATTACAAATTCGGAATACGGCTGAGGCGATATCAATTTAATATTGTCGTAGGATCCCAGCGAATCATAGACAGGTTTTTGAACCTTTGGATTTAAGTGTACCGGGTAAATAAACAGATATTCGGGATGGTTCTGCGCCAGTGTAGAAAGTGCTTTGCAAATGTCGTCAAAACCTCCGCCAAAATTTTCACGACGATGACCGGTGATTAACACGTATTTGCGTTGCGTAAAATCTTCACCGATGACATCGATTAAATTTGACCTCAAGACCGATTCATTTTCGGGTTGTTGCTGTCTGTCAATTTCTAAATGCAGCGCATCGATCACCGTGTTGCCCGTTACGTGGATCGAGTCTTTGTTGACCCATTCCCTAAGCAGATTGTCGCGGCTGGTTTCGGTTGGAGGAAAGTGTAGGCTGACCAAGGGACAAGCCAGTTTACGATTGGCTTCTTCGGGGAAAGGTGATCTCATATTTCCTGTTCGCAAGCCAGCTTCGACGTGCCCGACGGGTATGCCCCGATAGAAACAACAAAGGGCCGCAGTGAAAACGGTGGTGGTGTCGCCTTGAACAAGTGCCATATCGGGATTGGTCTTGTCCAGTAGATCCTCAATCCGTGTGATGAGTCTGGCGGTTAAACCGGGGAGCGTTTGGTTGGGACGCATCACTTCAAGATCATGATCGACCTCAATTTCGAACAGATCGACCACTTGTTGCAACATTTCTTTGTGTTGCCCTGTAGAGACCACCATGGCGGAAAGCCCATCGGTAGATTTAATGGCCTTTACAACAGGGGCCATCTTGATTCCCTCGGGACGCGTGCCCATGAAGACTGCAACTTTTTTCATGATATCTCTGTAGGTATGTTTGGAAAGATCGTTGGCTCAGGTATCGAGACCATTGGCTATAACAAATTGTTGTATCAGCGGTTGAGTGCGCCGCAGGTATCAATAAGTATCTTTTCAGCGATTCTGCTTTGGGGTAATTTCAAGAAAGCTGAGTGCCCGACTAGAATCAAGACAATGTCGGCTGCATCGAGTGCATCGGCCAAGGACGTCAGTTCAAACTCTTCGTGTGATTCAAGGTTAGGTTCAACAATCTTGAGTTCACCCACCTTCCGCTGTTTCAGTTCTCTTACGATTTCAACGGCTGGCGACTCCCTTAAGTCATCAATGTCTGGTTTGTAAGCCAACCCAAGACAGGCGATGGTTGGATTTTTGTAGCGATCCGCTTTCGCGACAACCCGGTCGACGACCCAGTTTGGTTTCGCTTCGTTTACTTCGCGCGCCGTCCGAATCAGACGCGTCACATCTGGGGCGCAGTCGACTAAGAACCAAGGGTCAACAGCGATGCAATGCCCACCCACGCCGGGGCCGGGGCTGAGTATGTTGACACGCGGATGATGGTTGGCCAATTGAATCAACTCCCACACATCAAGATTCATCTTTTCGCTGAACAGAGACAATTCATTGGCGAAGGCAATGTTCGTGTCGCGAAATGCGTTCTCTACGAGTTTGGCCGTTTCCGCGGTTCGGCAATGTGTCTTTAAAAGTTTGCCAGTGACGAAACTGCCATAGAACTCCGCTGCATTTTCTGTGGAAGCATCGTCGATCCCTCCAATGATACGATCGTTTTCGACGACTTCACGAAGAATTTTTCCTGGCAATACGCGTTCGGGAGCGTGGGCAAAATGTATCTCACCTTTGGCAAAATCGCTTCCTTCAAGAACGATCGCCTCGATCATTTCAGTCGTGCCCGGCGGCGACGTTGACTCGAGCACGATCAGATTTCCCGTTTTCAAATAGGGAAGGATCGATTTGGTTGCAGAGCGGACGTATTGCAAGTCTGGCTTGTTCTCTGATGTCAGCGGCGTCGGTACGCAGATCATAAAAATATCAGCAGCGGCCGGTTCGGTGTGAGCTTTCAGGTTTCCTGTTGTCACAACGGCTCTGACGAGAATGTCGAGATCTGGTTCGACGATGTGAGCCTTGCCCGAGTTGATCGTTTCAACAGCTTTGGGATTAATTTCGACGCCGTGAATCTGATACCCGCGCGAACCGAGTACTGCAGCGGTAGGAAGGCCAATGTATCCCAGCCCGATCACACAGATTTTTTTGTTGCTGTCAACCTTCATGCATCTACTCAATAAATATTCGAAATGTAGTCGTCTGGAAGACCTGAGTGAGGTCTTGGAATGTTGGCTGCCGTTAATTCAGTGCCTGTCTTAAAACCAAGTTTTGGGCAGCAATGCCCCACCTAAGGAATAGGTTTGGGTTTGGGTTTGGGGATTGTGCTGGGGCGTACTTACCACCCTGTCACCCCATTAGTTTACTTCGTTTGCCGAATCTTAACATGCGTTTGGTGCGTTAACTTTCGGTCTTGGCCAGGGATTTGGCAAGCTTGAGGAATTCGGCTGACTGGACGTCGCGGTTGAAATGCTCGGACACATAGCACCGGCCACGGCGCCCCATCTCTTGGGCTTGGTCGAAATTTTCTTTCATCCACCGCACAGAATCCGCCAGTTGTTGGTCGTCACCGGGAGTAATGAAACGCCCGCAATCGCTTTTTTCGACCACAGCGCGAATCACGCCATCGATACCCATGATGATGGGTTTTCCGGCGGCCATGTAGTCAAAAATTTTATTTGGGTAGACCGTTTTGAACATCGGAATATTCAGGAGGGTGGCCACACAAATATCAGACGCGGCCAAAACTTCGGACATTTCGGATTTGGGACGCGTGCCCGGCATCACGATGTTCGTTAGCCCTTTGCCTTCGATTAGCTGTTTAACCTTGCCCTCGGCTTTGCCGCCGCCGAGTATGAGAAATCGAATTTCGGGATCATCGGCTAAGCGTTCCGCAGCCCGCACAATCGTAGGAATGTCATTGGCTTGACCGATCGCACCTGCATAGGTCACAACAAACTTGTCTTCCAATCCCAGCTCTTGGCGGATGCGGCCGCCATCGGCATCAACGTCAAACATAGCCGGATCAACACCGTTGGGAATCAGTGAGACCTTTCTGGAGTCGATTCCACGATCATGCATGTAATCGACGTAGGCGGGAGAATTTACGAGTATATGATCGGCTCGCCAGTAGATAAAGCTTTCAACCCACCGTGCGAGTATAATCAGAACTTTTGATTTTAAGACGCCCATGTCGATTGCGAAGTCTGGCCACAGGTCGCGTACCTCTAACAGAAACGGCTTGCGTCTAAACAGCGCGACCAACGCTGCCGAAGTCGCTTGGAATAGTGACGGCGATGTGCCCATCACCAAATCAATTTTGGGTTCTCGAATTCCGGCCCAAAATGAATTCAGCATGTACACCACATAAGCAACGCATCGCCAGAGATAGCCTTTATGAATAAAATGGGGAATGCGGACACGCACAACATCGACACCCGACAGCGTGGTCCGGCGTTGATCATCTCGTTTAGCATCCATATAGTTGACGTTGCTTGCTACGACGACAAACTCGTTGCCGTGTTTGACAAATGCTTTGCCGAATTCAAAATGCCGCGTTCCGCCTGCTCCGCTCTCGGGTTGGAAAGCCTGATGAATTAAAAGTACTTTCATGTATTTAAACGCAGCCCATTTCTTGAACAAATTTGGCAACCGAGGAGTCAGAATCGTTTTTGCTGCCGTTGCAATCTAATAAGCCAAGATCAAAGGCAGCCGGATCTTTATGGGCAATCTGTTCTAAGGATTCCAGATTGGGACCAAATAGACTTACGAACTGAGTCGTCGTTGCGGTGGTTTCCAATGCAAACGAATTCGCTGTAGCGAGTTGTAAGTACTTGGGTGCAAAAAATCCTCGACCTGTGCTGCTATCCGCGGTCACCATTGATGATTCGGCGATATCCGAACAGGCGAAGATCATATTGTATTTTCGACCGTTGCTAAATCGGAGTGAAATTTCTCCGTTGCGACGGGAGTTCTGAATTTCTCCTCCCAGCAGCCAGTGCAGCCGATAGTCGTGCAGATTTTTGCCTTCCATTCTATCCAAAACGAGCCAGCTATCTTCGACGTTTTTCACCAACAATCGCCAGTGAACCACCGAATCAGCAGTCTCAAAGCTCATTGTCCGTTTGAACAACATGAACGATTCACTCTGTTGGACGAGCTGTGCTTGGGGCCAAGGTACAAATAAGAAATTAGAAACTCGTCTGGCCGGTTCTTTTCCATCAACGGTCAATGAGTTGTGATAATCGCCGCGTGAGAAAGGTATGTTTTTCCAAATACCATCGCCATTATAAGAATAGGTCCCCGCATCAATCGCGACATTGTTTCCCGCAGACCAAAGGTCAACGTGCATCATGTCCAACTGGCACGGTCGATGAACGAAGCCTCCGGCGCGAACGAAGGCGAAGCTTTCCGCGCTGCGGAGTGTATGGCAGCCAGCGGTCAGCGCGTTAAATGAATGAGATTGTTTCGGCTCGCTTTCGGATTCAGCAAGTGCGCTCAGGCCAAACCAAAATAGGTCTTCATCCCAAGGCCCTCGTCCGGCGACTTTGCAACGGTCTAGAATAGCGCAAGAAAGCCATACGACAGGGCGGAAATCTTGATAGTCGCAATCGCTGAGAGGGAATAATAGTGCTCCGTCGTCATTTCCATACCGAGGGACTCGACCAGAATTCAGGTCCATCAATTCCAGTATAAACTGAGTCGCAAGTTTGAATCGGGAAGTAATCGTGCTGGGGACCTCAACGTTGTTGACGTTTGCAAGTTCAACGTGCCAAGCCAAAAGATGAAGGAGTAGGCGGTGATAATTTGCTGAGTGTTGGCAAAAACCGCCATCGTCATAGATTAACTCTTGGCATAATCGCTGGAGCACACTGATGCCGCGCGATTGCCATCGTGAAGCCGATTTTAAATTCGGAAACAGAGTGCCGATTGTGCAAAGTGCGACCGCCTCTGATATTCCATGATTGTTTTTCTGGCTGATTGCGTAAGAAATATGCCGCTCAATTCGCATCCCCGTCGCCGCGAGGAAGTTCATCAGTTTGCGGGGCAATTCACCAGTGAACGATGGATGATGCCGGAAAGTGAAATAGCCAAACACGACCGCCAGCATCCGCAGTCCTGACTCTTGGCCACACTTCCAATTCACGCCATTGTAGGGCGTGTTATTTTCATACCAATGCTCAAACAGTTCCCAAAAACGTTCTCCACAACGTGGGTCGCCGGTTCGCGCGTAGGACCTGGCGAGATCGAAAACGAAGGTGAAACGGTTGAGCTCCCAAATCGCTTTGATATCGCCGCCGATACCAAACTCATTGATCTTGCTGAAGTGAATGTCTTGGGGCGTGGCAGCGTCAGTGATCGGATTGCGGAACCAATTAGGTAGTTTCTGATAAGCTTGATAAGGCCCAGAAAAGAACGGAAACTTGCCATCTAAGTTTTGCGTAAGCAAGTTCATCGCGGAGTTCTCTGCGCTCGCTTCGGGCAACTGAATCCAGTTCGCTGGCAGTGTCTTACCGTCAAAGAAGAAGCGGGCTCCCCGCGCATCAATTGCCTCGTTGAGTTCGGTCCCGCTGCTCCAATTCGTAGGGTCGCCATACTGTTTTCCAATCTCTTCCCAGTCGGAAGATGGAATGCGTTTTTCCCAATATCCGAATCTTTCACTGAGCGATTTCCAGCAGCGAAACGCAACCCAACCAGGGCCAAGACATCTAACCAGAGAGATTACACTTTTGATTTGCATTGAATGGGCAGTTACGACGAAACGACTGTGATCGCGATTTGAATTGCGTGGAGAATTTAAAGTCCTCGCAGTCTCATGATTTCGCCATCGGCCGGTGGGCTGGGGAGGTCAGGGAACAACGTCTCGTACATTTTTGATTGGCTGAACAGGACAACCCAAGCGGTGCAGAAAAGCACTTTTAAGTCCAACCAAAACGAACGATGTTTGTTGTACCAGAGCTCAAGTTCGCCTTTGTGCGGGGCGATGTCCTCTGTGTAGAGTTCAAGTGGTTCTTTGTTGGATTTCTCAACAAGTTCTTCTTCGTCACGGAAAAAGATTGAACCGATACCTGTCAGCCCAGGTTTGGCTTCGATGATTTGTTGCTGCACATGTTGAGGATAATATGAGAAACTTTTCTCGACCAGCGGACGCCAGCCAACAAGGCTCATATCACCCTTGAAAACGTTAAACAACTGAGGCAGTTCGTTAAGTTTTGTCTTGCGGAGAAAACGTCCGACAGGCAAGACACGCGGGTCATTGCGAACGGTGATATCTTTATTGCCAATGTTCAAGCTGTTGGCAACCATCGTGGCGAGCTTATAGACCTTAAATCGTTTGCCGCCTAACCCGACCCGCGGCTGAAGGTAAAACACCTTCCCCTCGCCCGTGAACCGAAGCAGGATCAAAACAAACATCCCCGGTATTAGCAGAAGCAGCAAAAGAATGCCGGAAACAAATATATCTAAAAGCCTTTTCATGCATTACATCTTTTGGTCAAGGTTTTTATTTTTTTCTTCGTGTTCAAAGTTTGGAACTAACGTTGTGAACAAGTCGACTAGGTCACTCTTGCTCCAGCCTTTAGCTGGTAGTCGATTGAGAATCTGGTCTTCAAAATCGACCAAGGCCGCATTGTCGACGGGTAAGTTATTTTTGACGATTCCCATTTCTGAGAAACGTTCCCAATCGACTTCTTCGGTCTCCGTGAAGAACTCTTCGAACGGCTTTTCGCCTGTTGTGTCACTTTGGAAAAAACTGCAAGGCCATTTGCCTTGGGCTGCTAATTCCTCTACGCGTGACCTGGCCTCTTGTTCGCTGTCGCAAACATGCCCTTGAAGCCCCAGCGATTCAAGATAGCGCAGTGCGATCTTGTCAAAGGTTTCTAAATGCAAGTCGGCGGTCAGCTTCGGGAAGAAGATATCTTTGTCTTGCCCAAAGAACGTGGAAAATAGGCAGAGGATCGCGCCTTCGGTTTCGGTTACGAAATATCGTTTGACGTCACTTGGAGCAGAAATGGGTTGGCGTTTGGCAATGCGATTTCGGAAACTGTGCAAGAGACTCCCATCCGAAAAAGCCACGTTCGCGAAACGAGCACTTGAGACATCGACTTGGCCGTACTTAAGCAAAAACATTTCCATGATCCGCTTGGAAGCACCCATCATGTTGACTGGATTGGTCGCTTTGTCGGTTGAGACGCAAAAGTATTTCTTTGCTCCACAGCGGTTGGCAAATTCCAAGCTGTTTTTGGTTAAAAAGATGTTCGTCTTAATCAATCGCATGAGCGTGAATGGATCTTTTTCGCTGCGAACATGCTTGAGGGCTGAGAAATTTAAAACGTAATCAAACGTTGGATAGGCGGTGCATAGTGCTTCGAACTCAGGCGAAAGCGCGTCCAGAGCGTACGTTTCAAATTTCCCTGAAATGTATCCCACGCTGCTTCGTAAATGACGAACCAGTTCTGCTAAGTTATTTTCTGAGATGTCGACCGCAATCAGACGCTTTGGATTGCGCGCAAATATCTCACGCGTGACGGCGCTTCCAATGGTTCCCGCAGCTCCAATGACCAAGAAGCTGGAATCGCCGATGGTGCCGGAGATTTCCTCCTCATGGTCGGCGAGATCGCCCATGAAAATTGGTTTTTCTCGACCGATGATTTTCAGAATGTCGTTCATAAACTGTCTGTGTGTGAGTGGTGTAAATGGAGGGTGGAATTGCGTTGCGGCAACGATCGCTAACGTGGCTTCGCTGGAATTCCGGTAACGATCAAATCGTCTGGAACATCTCTGATAACTGTTGCGCCACTTCCGACCACGACTCGATTTCCAATTTTGATCGATTGAATTATGCAAGCTCCAGTTCCAACGTGGCAGAGGTCTCCTGTCGCAACAGAGCCGCTGATCGTTACGCCCGGCGCAATATGGCAATGTTCGCCAATCGAGCAATCGTGATCTATTGAAGCGCGCGTGTTGACGATCGAATTGGCACCAACATTAGCCGAAGTTTGAACGACTGCTCCGGCCATTATCTGAGTCCCCAGACCAAGGTTGGCAGTGGGCGAAACAAAGGCGGTTGGGTGAACAATCGTTGAAAATTCAAATCCTTTTTCGGTCCACTCAGAGTAAATCTTTTTACGTAACGCTGGTACGCCAATTGAACCAAGCCCGTTGGCCAGATAGACGTCAGTCGGTGATTGATCGTCAATGAGGTCGTCGTGGCCAGCGACCCGTACATCACACACCTTAACGCCGCAGCGTGATTCATTGACATCGGTGCAAAACAGAATTGAATGACCTATCGCATGAAGCGTATCGATCACGACTTTGGCGTGCCCACCGGATCCGATAACGATAAAAGGTCTTGAATGGGCCAAATTTAATCCAGTGACGGCGTGCTCGGGAGATTGATGATTCGATTGCCAAGATCCAGCGTAACACTTAGATCCATCTGAGGGCATCCGGCAAAGATATCCAGCTTGTGTAGGGGTTCCCAGATCGGACGTACAAATACCTTGTGCTGATGCATTAAATTGATAATCTCTCCCGATTTTAACGCAAAATCAGGATTTAACACCAAGGCATTAAGCCAATAATTGCTGCGGCAGTCGGCAGGTTCTTTGAAAATCTGGCAAACCTCATTGGATTCAAACGCCTTAAGATATCGATCGGCAATGCCGCGTTTACAGGAAATCAAAGCTTCGATGTCTTCAAGCTGCGAACATCCCAGCGCCGCGTTGATATTTGGCATGCGATAGTTGTAGGCAACGGTGTCATGAAAATAGCGATAAGGATGCGAAATCTTTGCTGTCGTCGTGATATGTTTGGCGCGATCGGCCAACGATTCATCGTTTGTAAGCAGTGCACCGCCACCACCGGTCGTGATTGTTTTATTTCCGTTGAAACTAATGATTCCGACATCACCAAAGCCACCGGTGTGTTGATTTTTATAATACGATCCAATCGATTCTGCGGCGTCCTCGACGAACTTCAATCCAAACTTTGCACAAACAGTTTGCACGCCTTCGATGTCGAATGGATGCCCAAACGCATGCATGCCGACGATTGCCCGAATTGGCGATCCCGTATTTCGGTTTATACAAACTCCTTCTTTCACGTCAGCAATTTCACTTAAGTAGCCGTCCAGTTTGACGGGATCCACGCCGAGTGTCTTTGGGCAGACGTCGATAAAGTGAGGTGTCGCGTTGCAGTACTTTACTGAGTTCGCGGTTGCAACGAACGTTAGTGAGGGGATTAAGACCTCATCGCCGGGCTGCACGCCAACCATCAACTGTGCGATATGAAGGGCCGCAGTTCCGTTGACAACCGCAACCGCTCTTTTAACACCTGTATATCTTGCGAGGTCTTCCTCAAACCGATCGACAAATTTACCGACCGAAGAAACCCAGCCGGTTCGCACACACTCAACAACATAGGATTCAGCGTTTTTCCCAAACACCGGAATATGAAGGGGAAGCCCTGCCTCAGGTTCGTTCATTACTTGGCGAACCGAGCTGACAATGTTTTCTACGATGGATTCTAACATTTGGCTGCGCCTGTTTGTGCTGCTTTTTCAATTGTTGATTCGGATCGCGCCGTTTACAGGTCAAACGGTGTGCCTTCACGAAGGCTGCGAACGGCAAGAATGGAAGCTAAGGTGGTTGCCCGGATCTCTTCCCAGGCAATGGGCGCCGGACCACCGGAAGTGAGCGATTTCTCCAGCTCAATGATCTCCTGCTGATGGCCCTTGTCCAGCTTCGACTGCGTCTTTTGAATTTTGCCGTTGGAGCTTAACGTTACTTCTTTGAAATCGTCGATCACACCAACCTTACCGCCGCCGAATACTTCGATACGCTCTTTGGGGAATCCTTTATCACCACCAGCGACATAGCCGATGCTGGAAATGCTTCCATTTTTATGTCTCAATGTGATAAAACACTGATCATCGGTGATCGCGTCAGTATCGTCAGTGGCAACAGATTCCGCGTAAACACGTACCACAATTGAGCCTGCGAGATAGGTCGCCAGATCGATGGCGTGGCAGGCTTCCCCAATGATCCGGCCGCCACCTTCGTCATCGTTTTGCGTCCAGTGATCTGCGGGTATGTCGCCCGCATTGAACCGAATCATGATCGTCAAAGGCTGGGGTGTGTTTGCGAAATGTGATTTAACAGATTTTGCGGCAGGTGAAAACCTGCGGTTGAAACCCACCATTACCATCGGTGCGTTGGCGTCATTAGATTTTTTTTCTAATTGTGCCTCAATCTCAGCCAATTCATCCGTCGTCAAGCAAAGGGGTTTTTCGACAAAGATGTTTTTCCCGTGTTCAATCGCTTTTACCACATGTCTGGCATGTTGGTCGTGACGTGTCAGGGAAAAAACAGTGTTAATCGAACCGTCTTGGAAAATCGCGTCTTCGTCGGTTGCCGAGTTTTCGAATTGACCTAATTTCCCAGCGTGCGTACCGGTGACTCCCTTAGCGGTACAAATCGTGACGGGATGAAACAAATCGCATTTTCCAATGGCAGGCAGCATGACCATTCTGGCAAAGTTTCCTGCTCCAAAGACACCGTAGCGAATTTTTCCCTCTGGCGACGCAGGGGCTTTGAGGCTGATTTTATTGCTGGGTGCGGTGTCGGTAAATTTGGGATAGTTCAGCACGATCCCAAGATAGGGTGCGCTATTAGTTTCGATCAATTCATAAGCGGAGGTCGCTTGTTCAATTTCAAAACGATGCGAGACCAATGGCTCAACATTCAGCCAACCTCCTGCCATCAAATCAATAACGGACTGAATGTTTCGTTGTTGCGTCCAGCGTACGTAGGGGGCCGGATAGTCTATCCCACGGTCTTCGTAATTCGGATCGTAACGGCCTGGACCATAGGAACAGGAAACAACAAATTCGGCTTCCTTAAAGTAGAACGGACGTCGATCAATTTCTAACCCAACAACTCCGACCAAGACGACTCTACCTTTTTGTCTGACCGCCGCGGCGGCCAATTCGATCGGCCCATTTGATTTGGTACTGGCGGTAATCAAAATCGCATCGGCGCCTAAGCCACCGGTCGCGGTCATCACTGCCGCAGCATTCAGATTCGGTTCGGCAATTTCGGCACCCATTTTCAATGCCAGTTCGCATTTGGCAGGATCCAAATCGGTACCGATAACGCGGACGCCGGCGGACCTTAATAACGCAACGGTCAGTTGGCCAACCAGTCCCAAACCAATGACAAATGCTGTTTCACCTAATACCAGTTTCGAAAGTCGCACGCCCTGCATCGCAATGCTGCCCAGCACGGCAAAACTGGCGGACTCAAACGAAACAGGATCGGGAATTTTCGCACATAAGTTTTGCGGGACCGAGACGACCTCGGCATGAGGCCCGTTAGAGGCCACTCGATCGCCCGGTTTGTAGTGCTGAACCCCATGGCCACAGGCCAAAACGATACCGGCCGAGCTATATCCCATCGTCAGCGGTTCGTCTAATTTTTTAAACACAGCATCAACTGTGTTAAACAAGCCCTCGTTGCGAATTTTCTGGAGAACGCGTTTGACCTGGTCGGGACGCTCTTTGGCTTTGCCAATGAGCGATTTTTTCGCCAAGTTCATAATCATTTTTTCGGTCCCCGCAGAAACGAGCGAAGACTGGTTGATGATTAACACATGGCCGGGCATTGCTGCTGGAGCCGGGATGTCTTGAAGCGAAAGTTTGCCGCTACGAATGTTTTGAATGACTTGTTTCATCTAATGGATAAAAAGGGTTCACCAAGAGGGAGGGTTAAAGAGGCCGATGCCTGGACATTTTTAGAAAAGATTAGATTTGACAAGCAAAAATGAACTTAACGGGTAACTTTGTATCGGTCCAAGGCCAATTGGAGGACCGTTAATTGCTTAATTTTTGTTGACAAATAGTTGCACAAGATGGCCTGCGAGTATAACTCCCGTGAGAGCGGTTACAACGCGACTTGAAAGCTAATTGCTGAAGCCAAAAGGGGAAATGTGGTGTCGCAATTTACGATCATTTGACTGGGTTAGTCAGCAGGCGAGATATTGTTTTCTTTATAGTGTGACCCGTCTTAAAAATGGGTTCTACAGCTGTTTTAAGGCTTTGATTATCATCAACGTCGCCTGAATTACCTTGGACGCAATGACCGTAGGGTTGGATCGGCGTTTTAGCCGTATCCGACAAAGGCAGCAACGCAATCACACCTCGGACCAGCGAATCGATCAGTTGTAAATTCTTTTTTGCGGTTTGACTTTGCTGTTGGGCAACCTAGCTTCTAAGACAGATCGCGTTGGCAGGTGGCAAGCTGCCCCTGATTCCGTTACTTAAGACCCAAAAATCGTGCGGATCGTTTTAGGATTGAGCTGCTTCCTTTGGATGTAATCTCAAGGTTGCATTGCTGCCAGAATGTCGTTTTGTGAGTTACTTCTCACAAATCGTGCAGTCTTCGTTCAGTAACGGATTAATTGAAGGGAACTCTAGAAAAACCATGGCTTACAAGATTTCTAGTTCCCCTTTGGTTGCTTTTTCACTTAAATTTATTAGCTAAATTCTTTGACTCCTATACACTTAAATGGGTTTAGATAACCTAATGCAAGATGAAGTCACTTACATCTGAGCACTACATTTTCAAATTCCATAGCCGCCAAATTTATCTCATGAAGAACTTACTCACTTTCGCGATGTGCGTTTTGTTTTCTCTCGTAGTCTTTTCGAGTATTGGAAACGCTCAGCTTGCCGTGCTCAACACCAAAAACGACGTCTCAATCGGCGGCGAGGTTTTTCGAGCTGGTGATTTTTTCAGCTATGATTTTTCTACTGGTAATGTCGAGCTCTTCTACTCAGAGGACAACTTCAGTCCCTCTGGAAGTAATAACGCTGACACAATCGAAATAAACCCCGACGCAATTAGTATTCGCGATGATGGGACTTTTATGTTTTCTTCCCGGACGCATTTTTTCGTGAACGAGACGAAATTTGACCAACGGGCGATTATAGATTTTAATCCTTTCACGCGGGTTGCAACGAAAGAATTTGAACAGCTTGGCGTCGACATTTCTGGAGTGGACCTGTTGGACAACGGAAACTATTTGATTGCCGCGAAACAGTCAGGCAGGGTCATTGGTGGGCTAGAATACAATATCGGTGATGTTTTTGAGTACGATCCTGTCGTTGGTACCTCCGAGCTTTTCTTCTCCGCAGAAAATTTTCTCACAGAAGAAGAAGGGGGTGTTTATTCCGCTCCGGCCAACATCGACGCCTTGGAACTTCTTGAAAATGGTAATCTCTTGTTTTCGACTACAAATTCGGCCCAAGTTGAAACAGCCGACGGGGACGGCACGCGTGTGTTTCAAGCAAACGTTTATGAATATAATTTCGATACGCTCGAAACGACGTTATTCTTCGATGGGTTCAACCTATTTGATGGTGTCACCTCTGATTTGAAATCTTTCTCTCTTTTACCAGCCAGCGCTGCACTCGCAGTTCCCGAGCCTGCTTCGATTTCTTTTGGAATCTTAACTGCCTTTGCTATTACGCTCCGGCGTCGCCGATCCTGCGTTTGATGTTGAATTAAGCACCAGTGGTGAATCTCGAACTTTGACAAAAGGCTTGTAAAGAAAATTGCGCTTAATCTTGCCAACGAATTGATTCCAATCATTCCTGATGTTGAGCTTTGTAACTGGTTGAAAATTTTCCGCCGAATTTTTCTGTAATAATTCCTTTTGGGATTCCCAGATTTCAGCTCGAAAATAATTATACAGGTGATTGTCCAATTCATTGCTGCTCAAGATGCAATCGGCATATTTGTCAAAGTTTCCATAGACTTCTTCTTTTATTGATGGGTCAGGCGCTGCCATCTGAGGAGCAGTTAGTTGGGTTTCGAATCGCTCCAATCGTAATGAAACCTTCATCATCTTTAACGAGGTTTCAAATTCTTCGGTACAGCCAACGAATTTAAATTGGCGATGCAGGATATCCTTTGCTTTTTCTAAATTCTGCTCGCCGGCCAGCATCTCGACCATCCAATTGCGACGCTGCTTGGTCCGTTGCCAACTCTTTAGATCCAGACGGTCTTGTTTGCCTTTGTGAGTTTGTTCGTGAGCGTAGTGAGAGACATAGCGTTTCACCGGATCACGCAAGAAGGTGATCCAATCCATACGGTTAGAGAACTCTTCGAAGTCCACAAATGGCTTCATGCAGTGACCCGCAATCAGTTTCAGATTAGGGTAAATCAGGACATCTCTTCGCAAGTCTTTCGGGTAGTAGGCTGCGTTAAGTGCATCTTTTCTATAGGTGGCATCTAAATGACTGACGCCAAAATGCCTGCGAAGTAAAAGGTTCAGGCTGGTTCCCGCAGTTTTGGGAATATGCGAAAAAACAACGATACGGCTGCTACTCATAATCGGTCCTTGATTGGCAGGGTAAAGGAGGCGGTGCCAAAAATAGTTTTTCAATCCTATTTTTACCTGATCCGTGGGGGCTGGCTACTTAATGACCAGAACGCGAGTCGAACGGAGTCAAAAATTATAACACGTTTGCAATTTTCTGATATTAGAATCCGTTAATATTAGGATATTGCGACATTGAAGATGTTATGCCAATCCCAGTTTAGCCACGAGTGGACACTTTGTCATGGCTTCCGGCGTCTGTTACAGGCCATTTCGAAACCTACGTTTTGTCTCTAATTGAGACTACTAATGTCGGGAAATTACGTATTGGATCCTTCTCAATCTTCCCTTTCTGCATCTTTTACCCCTCTCAGGCGTGCGGCTTTGAGACATGGTTTGTAGACGGCGTTTCGATAACAGCGATTAAGAAAAATGTTAAATCGGTTAAAGCCAGCACCCGCGAAGTTGGCTAAATCTTTTTCCAGAGAATGCCCGTAATCTTCTTTGTGTTTTGGATAATGGACCGCCTTAATCCATTGATAGAGCTTGATGTCCTCTTGGTTGCATTCATCAATCAGCGCAAGCGCGTTTTGGTCCTTCAAAATCTGATTTCGAATGTCGTTTTTCTTCGCGCTCTTCTTGATCGAATAGGAGCAGTTAAGTTGGCCATGGAAGACGATCTTGTTGAAGATCATTAAACTTTCATCAAAATGCTCCAGCAATCCGCAGACAATGCTTTTGTTCTGGATTACCTCAATCGCTTTTTTATGGTCGGGTTCTCCGCAGATAAAACGCGTCTGGCTGTTGAACCCCACGGTGCGTATGTAACGATCAAAAGACCAGTCTTTTCCGCGCCGTTCCAATTGGTGTTGATATTCCGAAATGCACCGCGATATGGGTTCCCGAAACATTGCGAAATATCGAATTGGACGCACCGTTTCACAATCTTCGTAGGGGTGAAACGCGTGGCCAGAAACACTTTTTAAATGCGGGTAAATCTTTAGAAGTCGTTTCAGGTCATTGGGCTTGAAATTTTTTCCATGTTTGCCTCGCCACGCTTCGACATCACAGTGGGCAGTACCGAAACTGCTTCTGAGCATGGTTAGAATGGTCGTTCCCCCCGTTTTGGAAATGTGCGGAAAACCAAATAAAGGTTTTTGATTCACGGTGTTAGTTCTCTCGAGTAAAATCTTGATCCGATGAGTACATAGATTAGTTCAGTAGCGTCTGTGAACAAACGGTGCCTAATCTGTTCGTGACTTCCAAGAGAGCAGGCGTGTGCGGGGCCGCCAAAATAGAATGTCCAACCCTTTGGCCGCAAGATTGTTAAATCCGTATCGAGATGGTTCTGCAGTCAGCTTAAAATACGATTCAAGATCCCGGGATAGTTTCTCTCTGCCATAAGATTCGCATTGGTTGTCATAAATCTGAGCGACGAAATCGTAAAATTTAATTTCCTCGTGCATGATCTCGCGAATATCATCTAGGTCGGTCTCAAATTGTTCTAGAATGGTCTTGAGGCGGTCGGGCTGTTCTGGTTTGGGCAAAGATCTACCGTCGACAAACCGAAAGTTTTTCAATCCAAAACGATGCATTAACATCAGCAATGATTCCTCGTAGTGCTCATTCAAACCGACGAACGAAAACTGATTGCGAATAATGTCTTCTGCTTTGACGCGGTTTTTTTCACCTGCAATCATGTTGATTTGCCAGTATCCACGATTGGGATGTTTTACCAACCAGTCTAAAACGCTGTTGGCTTGATAGTTCCTTTGAACCGTCTGTTGGTAGTAGTGGGAAACCACTCGTGATAATGGGTTTCGGAAAATAGAAAACCATTGCAATCCTTCACCCTTGGGCCCAAAATCTACATGGGGCCGCACATTATGCCCACCAATGTATTTAAGCAGCGGGTTGCATTTGAGGTCGCCTTCGAATTCCTCTCGGAGATAGGATGTCCCTATGGTTTGACCGACAACGCGATACGCAATTCCAAAATGCGATCGCAAGTAAAACTGGAGACGCTTGCCTCCTACTTTCCCGATGTGGCAATAGGCGATGATCTTTGAAGGGTTTGCTTTGGTCATGGGCTGATCAGAGAACGGCGCAGATAAGTAGATGCCGGAATACGTGAAGATGCCGGAATACGTCCCGCAGGATTATAAACGACCCAGTGGAGCAAATCTGCTCTCGCGTTGAGGTTCTTCGCCCAGCATTACGCTTGCCAGACTGCGCGCCACAGTGTCGATCTGCCAAGCGTCAGCAATTTCTTGGCTGTTGACTGATAATTCTTTGCGGAGTTGCCGATTCTGAGTTAACTTCAGCAAATAATCGTCAAGTTCTGCCTTGGTGTTGTAGATGTAGCCATTGAAGCCGTCTTCGACCAAGTGATCTTTCGCGGCACGGACGCCACCGGAAACGATAATCGGCAAGCGATAGTGAACCGCCTGATTCAGTACAACACCCCAGCCATCGTAGGTAGACGGCATCGCGAACAAATCCGCATTGCGGAAACACTGATCGAGTTGCTGCGAATTGCAGTTGCCCAGCAGATTCACCTCGACGTGGTTGGGCAGTTTTTCGATTGCAGATTCGAACATTGCGCGTTGATCGCCATCACCGCAAATCGAATAAACAATTCGTTGGGTAGACTGGGCCGCAATTCTCTGCAACGAATTTATGATGCTGAGAAAATTCTTACGCTCGATCAGTCTTCCGACGCTCAAGATTCGGCACGTGTCTTCTGGGCCCGGCGTTGTCATTACATCAGGAGGATAGTTTTCAAAAAACCCAAATTTCCGATAGGTCGGCTTCGTTAGGCCGGCTTGTCTAAAGTCAACCTCGCTGCGGTCTCCGATAGCCAATATTTCCAATCCCGAGTGATTCAGCAGTAGGCTGAACACCATAGACCGCCAACGCGGATGCTGAAACCGAATGCCCTCAGTGACTAAAAATGTTCGCTGTCCTCTTCTCAAGCAGCACAGCATCATGGCGACGGGAATACACCTCGGATCAACCGCTCCATAAAAGACGACGGTTGAATACTTAGAAACGCTATTCTGTGTCGCAGGTATCTTGAGATAGCTGGATGACAGTTTTGTAAAATCGGCTTCCTTCCAGCCCAAACCCTGTCGAAATTCTGGCAATGACCGAAAACAGAAACGATCGACCTTAATACGATGAAGGAACTCAGGAGATTCAAAGATCTTCAAAAAATGTGGGTTAGGAAACGGGGCCACGACCGCGATGGTTTTCAAACTACCCTACCCTCCAGCAAAGCTACGGTTGTACGGATCTCGATTGGGCTGGAATAACCAAAAGGTAAGAAAAATAAAGATCAGGTTGATCGGCGTCGACACCGACGCCAGTCCACTGGATTCAACCATTCCAGCCAGCAGCATGTAACTCAGCATTAGATTAGTCAGGGAAAATAATTTTGAATCGCCCACGACTCTCAGCCATCTTCGGTCAAACAGGCTGGTCACTGAACGGAAATAGAACCAAACCCAAGCGAGCAGCCAAAAAAGTCCGCCTTCAAACCACAGGCTCATAAACGCGTTATGACAACGCCTCCCCATAAATGCTTTTTCGGTACCGAGACCATATCCCATAAATGGTTTTTCTCGGATGAATTCCCAAGCGTAAACCCACACGTCGGTGCGGTCGAGGTAATCGCCGGAGACTTTCGCTGATGTTTTATCGTGTAGAAAGAATCTGGCGATAGGGTTATCCGAACCCAAATAGGCCAGCGCAAGCTGTTCCAGTCCGCTCAATATAAAGGGTAGCGTTATGATCGCCATCATAAAAGCAAACACGGTAAAAACCAGAACGAATCCACGCTTATCACGCGTGCGTTTCTCCAAGTAAATAAAGGTCAGAGCCCCGATGAACGCCATCGAACTGGTTCGGCACCCTAATTTGACTGAAAATGCGAGACAACCCAACACAGCCAAATAACGCAGGAAGTTAGAGCCGAGTAACGCGAACAGACACATGGAGGCAACCGTTGCGCGGACCGCAATCGCATTTGCATTGACATCAGAATCAAGCCGAAATACTGCTACGCATCCGAGCAATTCAATAAACGCAAAAATCTTCAGCCCAAGCGAAACTTCTTTAAAATTGAAATGGCGGCTGGCAGAGGCGAGTGCCGCAAACGTGATGAGCACCCCTCCCGTTTTCAAAATGATGGTCAGTTTCTCTCTACTTGGCACAAAGGATGCCGAATACCCATAGAACCCAACAAGAATGCACATAGTGCACAGCACCCCTGTGGCAAGTTTCAGGTTCAGTGGTAGCGCAACAAGTGAAAATTTTCTTGCCCGAAACCAATTTATCACAATCAGCCCCATTAGCATCGAAGCCGCAAACACATTGCCTATCGCGCTGGAGAAGTATCCGAGCGAGGAACCGAAAACCGAGATAATACTGGCATTTAAGGTCAAACCCAGCATCATGGAAGCGAAGACGCTGGCGCGGACATTGGCAGGTGCCCTCGGTATCGAATAGGCGATAGGGCGATATCCAGATGTCGGTAGAGTTTTCATGGTTGTTTACCTGTCACTTGTCACGCCGTATTTTTGGTACACCGATTCAATGTTCTGTCGTAGACGACGAATCGCAAATCGTCCACTCGACTCTTTCCGAAAATTGATCTCAGTGTCCCCACTTCGTTCATGAAGTTGTTCGAATATTGCCCCGGCCAGGGCGTGGGAGTTGCCGACCTCTACTAAGGTTCCTAAACGTCTGTCGTCAATCACTTCGGGAATGCCACCGACATTAGATCCAACGACAGGAATTCCCGTGGCGATCGCTTCGATGGATACCAATCCTAACGCTTCTTCGAAGCTAGGTAAAACTAACATGCCACTACGCGCAATCGCAAGAGGAGCGTCATCCCTATGAAGCACTCCAGCAAATCGGATTTTATCGTTTACGCCGTTAGTAATTGCAAGTTGTCGGAACTTGTTTGCGTCGGCATGAGACGGATTTCCGTAAATGTCCAACTCGATGGGGAGTTGGGGGTGCTCCTGAGTAAGGATTCCCACAGCTTCGATCAGAACTTCTAACCCCTTCCGCTGCCAATTATTTCCAATAAACAGAAGCTTTAAATGGTCTGGCCCCTTTGATTCGGGAAATTGACTTAAAAAGGGTTCCAGCGGAACCGCTTTGTAGACCCTGAATGTTTTATCTTCATCAATCCCGTAGGACTCGCGCACCTTGCGAGTTGTAAAGTCAGAATTACCGATGACCAGGGTTGAGTTTGCAGTCACTGCACGTTCTCGCATTTTTCGCCATTGCAACGCTATCATTCTGCGCAAACCATGTTTTCTGATTCCAGTCCATGTAATCTTGTGCTGACAAACTTCGGTGTCGTTGATTTGCACAATGGTTCGGTAGCGCGCTGCCAACGCCCCTGAAATTAAATGGGCAGCATTTACGTGCAATAAGAAACTGGTCGGATCATCGGGAACCGAGTTCTTAATATGGGTTTCCAGTCGCTGATAGAACCCTCGACGTTTGCCCGAATCGGTGGGAGGCACGTGGATCCGCGGATGTTCGATGTCTGACTTGAGCACGATTAGATGGAAGTCAACATTCCCGCCGTCGTGGAATAAATCCCACAACGCTCTGGTGTAAACGGCTGGACCATGATGGACCGCTCCCATTTCGCTGGCCACAAAATAGACCGTTGGCTTTTTATCCATTATCGTTCAACAGTTCTCTGTAAAGTTCAACGGTCGCATTACCAAAGTGAGACCAAGCGTAGTCGTTGCGAACGCGCTGAATCAACTCAGATTTCTGTGGAGTGAATTCTGCATTGGCCGCGAAACGTTTCGCAGCCTCCTGCATGGCGATTTTCAGCCCCCCAGATTTTTCAGGAGAAAACAAAATTGACGACTCGACAAGTACGACTTCGGGAATCGAACCCATTTCCGCTGCGACGACGGGGATTCCAAAACTCATCGCCATCAATAATGATCCCGAATTCAATACTTTGGTAAATGGTAAAACGCAAATGTCGGCTGCGTTGAAGAACACTTGCAGTTCATCGTCAGGAATGCTGTCGCAGTGGAAATCGATTTGGCAGTTTGGGTTTTTCGTTGATTGCTCTGTTGCGACCGATCTCAGTTGCCGTTCAAAGTCGGCGTCGCTGGCTTTGCCGGCCACGATGAGTCTCTGTCCCGGTTGGGCAATGTCACCAAAATCCCGAATCATCTCTAAGTGCCCTTTGTAGGGACGCACCGCACCCAAAGAAAGGAAAACCTGTTCGGCATCGCCGATTTTTAAACGTTGCCGCGCATCGGTCCGCGAAATTTTATTGGGATAACAATCGATATAGTGACCATGGGGCGCTTTTTGAACGCGCGTCGATAACGGCACGTCATACAAGTCGCGTAACGCCTTTTCTGACGCTTCAGACAAAACCACGATGCCGTCGCAACGCGTTATTAATCGCTGGAGCATTTGATGTTCCATTTGCAGATCGCGGGCGTCGTGGGCGACTAAGTTATGCGCGGTCCAAACTAACTTCTTTGTAGATTTCGTCTGCAAGCCTCGTGTGTACATCCAACGCTTCAACATTCGTGTGGCAACATTTTTTCCCGCATACCAATCGTGAGGCCAATCAAAATGCAACACGTTACATGCGGTGTTCGCAAAGGCGTGTTGGACCGGAAACCATTTCACCGGTGCGATGCGCGTCACCTCAGCGCCGGCCGCTTCAATCGCCTCGGTCGCCAATTTCTGATACGGATTGAATCCTGGACGATAGGGAAACGAACCGACTTTAATTTGTGAGGTCATCGGAAACGCGGGTTGTAATTCAGTTGATACGTTAGCGGATTGTCGCGTTGCCCGATAACCTTCGCGGGTACGCCAGCAACGATGGCCAATGCGGGGACATCTTTGGTGACCACCGAACCGCATGCCACGACCGCGCCGCGGCTGATGGTAACGCCGGGCAAAATCGTGACTCGGGTCGCAATCCAAACATGATCTTGGATCGTTACGGGGCCTCCCTTAGTGCCATGATCGGCATCGTGAGGGTCATGTTCCAACGTCCAAATGTGGGTCTCGGTGCCGATGTCTGCATCCTGGCCAATGGTCACCTGACCGCCACGGGCATCGATCATACAGTTTGAATTGATAACGCATCGTTGGGCTAAATTGACGCTCCAAGGATCAAAAAATTTGACCCCCAACCCGACGTGGGTTGATTTTTCGATCGCCCCCAGATTTCGTCTCAGCACCCAGTGGCGAAGTCTGCGGGAAGGCACATTTCTCCAATACACGTTCCAGAGATCGCGCGACCATTTAGCCAATCGTCCGCTCATGCCGCACCTAACATTCCTTTGAGTTTTCGCTGGACCAAATTCATACCCGATCGGAGCTCGGCAACACCTAATAAATGGGCGGTGATGCCCAGCACGGCGACGGCCACAGATCCCAAAATTACTGCTGCCGCCGAATGTCCCAGCGTCGAATTGGGTAACCACTGATAAAAATTAGTACCATGCTGCAAAAGCAAAAGCGGCAAAACCGTTACACCGAACAAAATGGAACATTGGCTGAGAGTTTTCTTATCATAAACCGCCAAGCTATCGGGGCGAGTCCATTTGAGCAAACAACCTGATGCGAAGGCTACTAAAACTGCGTTTCCTAATACAAGGGTCATAACCCCAAACAGCCCCCAGGCTGGGATCAGGAAATAGGCCAGCAAGGTTCCGATAATTTGATTGGCAATCAAAATGAAGTACTGCGAATGGGCCAGTTGATGAGCCATATTGATCTTGCGAAAAATCAGTCCCAACCCGGAGGCGATCGGAACAAAGCAGAAAGCGGAGAAGGTGATATAAGTCAACCAAATTCGGCTTTCGGGAAAAACAGGGCTGAGCCACAGCGCCCTTAATGCGGGTAAACCGACCACGATTGCCAGCACGCATGTCGCGGTCGTCAATAACAGGATCATGCGTAGCGCGCTGGTGGTGGCCGTTTTTTGAACCCCAGTATCTCCCTCAGCAACAGCGCTGGAAAAATGACTGAAAAAGACGGTGGAAACAGGACGCACGAGAATGCCCGAAACTTTCGAATAGAGCCGCATGGCGTAGCTGTAAACCGCAAGATAGCCTTGAGGAAGTGTGGAAAGGCCAGCCGTTAGGACGATGACGTACAATTGAGATACACTCACGTAGCCAAAAACTGATGGCAACTTTTTAAAAACGTCCAAAATGCTAAAGCTGTCGTGTCGGAAACATAATGAGTGACGATAGCCCAACCGCGAAATCAGCACATAGAAAAAGCCAACCTTCACAACGCCCACAGTCCATAATGCCCCGATCATCACCCACGCTCCAAATTGACTGGACAACAGGACGATGACCAAGAGTCCGGCCAATCCCGCAGAGGCTTGCGTCATCTCACGAGAAACGAAGTGTTTCTCATTAACCAACAAAGTAGCCAGCAAGAATTGCAGAAGCTGAAGTGCGATCAAAGGCACCAGCCATTGAAACATCGTGATACAGGTCGCAATATCAGTTGGCGAAAATCCAGGCACGGTTAGTGGAATGAAGAAATTTGCGCCCAAATACAATATCACAGCCGCAGTAAACGTCGTCAACATCAGCCAGTTCAACAGCACCGACTGCGATTTGAAGGCAGCCTCTGCCCCATCGGATTCTTTGACTTGGTTGTAGATCGGCGTAAATATTTCGGCGATCTGTCCGGCTTGAAGAAGTTGGTTCACCGAAACGAAGATTGCCGATGCGGCGAAAAATATTTCAATACTGGTTGTCGTGCCGAACAGTCTTCCCACAATGAACGCCTGAGCAATTCCAACCAATGCATTGACCACATTGACGATCGCCACCAGCCCGATCGATTTGTTTTGGCTTCTTGTTTTGGTTCTAGTTGACATAAATGTTTCGGGTAGTCAAACGTCGAAAGCGTCCATCCGAAGGTAGGCGATTGATGAGGGGCAGAAGTATCATGTCCCACCTGCCGAAGCCGTTACATGAAAACCGAATGCTGTTGATGTTAGTTGGCAATCCAGGCGTCCAGTTCCGTCAACATTCTCTTCAGATCGTCTTTTGCATTTCGTGCCAAATGCTGTAAATCTTGCGTTGGTTCTTCTGCTTTAGACATCAGATTCTTGATCGCTTCGCTTAATTCGTCAGGGCTCGGTTCGGCCGCAACAAAAATTGAATTTGAGAAATATTCAGCAGCAAACTTCAATTTAGGATGCAGGCAAATACTAACCGTGGGTATGCCCAACATTCCCGCAGCGTACGTGCCGTGCATTCTGGCGGTGACCACGCAGGCGGAATCCGCAATCGCTGCGTAGACGTCTGGAATTTTCATCGTATCCGGATCCCACGTCCAGACCGAATGCCCTTTCGTCTGCAGTTGATCGATGATGGGTAAGTCGTATTCTTTTTGAAAGGAAAGCCACTGAACCATACCGCCATTGCGTTCAAGATTTTCTGCGACTTCCAGCATCGAATCAAGATAACGATTTTTTGATTTGCCGTATTTATAATTGCGAATAATAAAACTGTACTTATTATTAACGCGTTTGTCGGGAGATTGGCGAATTCGATCGATCACATCAAAATCGAGAAAACTAAGGTCGTGTGACAGGCGAGCATCCAATCCCGCCGCCTTGGCATGTTGCAGCGAAACAGCATCCCGAACGTAAACTAAATCATGACCAGTGAGACGATTCATCGCCAACTGAGTTGCGCGAGCGTCCGCGAAGGGGCCAATACCCAATCCCACCGAGGCAAATCGGGTGCCTGAACGACGTTGGGCTAATCCGAACTCCAAAAAATCGGTGAATCTCTTTTTCATTAAATAAGAAACAGAAAGATTGGCGCGGTACTCGAAAATGGTTCCGCCGCCGCCAAAAATTACTCGGTCGTAGTCGCCGATGTAATTGCGTCGCTTTTGCATCAATTCCACACGATCCACATAAGGGACCATGTTTTTGACATAGGTGGTTCCCGACGCTTCACAGGTCACCGCCAAGGATGTAACTTTTGGGTTTTTGCGGAGATGATCAAGCGAAAGCTTCATCAACAAATCGTCTCCAAAGTTCCGATGCCCGTAATAGCCAAGGAGTAGAACTTTCATTGCCAAAACCTCCGCGCTTCTTCAGGAGAGGCAGGGAGTAGAAAGTCCTGTTTTGTTTCCACCGAACCGCATATTAAATCCATGACCGGGTGGTTCGCCAATTCTTCAACTGTTGAGAAATTCATGGCGCGAACATCGGTGTGCTTTGGTTCGTGAAAGAAGGGCCAAGGTAATTGGTAGCGTTCGAACAGAAGGTAAGCGTATCTGCGCGCGTACTTTTTGGATTGCGCTTCATCGAACCGATTGCGATCCCAATTTTCAATCAGATCAAAATATTTCGCTTTTGTATCCACATCAAAAGTGAACCCGCGGCCTCGATAATGAGTTCTTGAAACTACTGCGCAAGGAATATTCTCCAGTGGCATCTCCATGCCGATGGTGCTGGTGTGGACCAATCCCAAATCGGCGATCTCCATGATTGACCAACTGTTTACTTTTTCTTGCGGTTGGATGATTCGAACGTTCTTGGGCAGTTGTGCAATGCGTTCTTCAATGATCGAGGCAAATGGTTGATTCGTACCGATGACGACTTCGGCGGGGTGCACTTTGACGACCAATTGCCGGTCTTGATGGTCGGCAAACCATTGGATGGTTTCGATGATCCAAGAAATTGGGTCGCTGAATACGATCTCACGCTGAGCGCTGGCGGCATCCCAGAGTACGTTGGTGTAGGCCACGAAAGTGGGCATGCCGTCGTTTAGGCCCAATCTTTGAAAAGTCTGAGTTCTCGATTCGGGTTTGCCAAAATTATACTTCAACGTATCGCTACTATGATCGCGTCGCGAATCAAGATATTTATCCAGTTGATGATTTTGTTCTTCGGATAAAGGAATCTCCTTTACTCTTTCCCACTCGTTGGATACATCCCACCAATCGGCACTGGTGGTCCAATTGAATTTTTCGGTGTGCTTCTTTTTGCATTTGCTAAAAGTCACTAGGGGAACATTGGCTTGATTCAGCAGTTCCCGTTGCGGCCCCCATGTACTGTAGATGCCGTGTGACATTAGAACTCGATCGGGATTGAGTTCGACCAATGCTTCCCCAATCAAATGCGAAGTCTCGACTGACTTTTGATATTCCACGCGGCGTGACTGGACCTCAGGGCTATCATCGAGCACGCCTTTGCCGAAGTGTTTTAGTAAGGATGCCTCAACAATTTCTTTCCATCTTCCCGGTTCAGAAAGGGGCGACCGCCCGGCGATCAATTCACTGACCTTGATGACACTCAACCCAAATCGCGCGTAGACGGCCTTTCCATAGCTCCAGCATTTGCTGCAAAGGCTTTCCCAGTTTTTACGGTTGTTGGCTTTTTTAACTTCACAGGCAGATAGCTGTTGGTCGCAAATTACAAACCGTACCTGATGGCCCCGAGCCTTCAGTGCCAGCCCAAGCGCGATGTCGACGGAAGTGTTGTAGCCGTGGCCACCAATCATTGTAAGAAAAATGATATCGAGCGCTGGTTCCGATTTTTTGACGTTATCAAAATCAGATGTGGAAATGATCTCGTTGGCCTGGGCAAGTATTACCTCTCGTCCCCATTTATCTCCCAGTCGACTCCAGGAGTTTCCAAACAGCCGTAATACTTGGGCAAGTTTTGGAATTAGCAAAAGTCGTGCGTTGTACTTGTTAATCATCTATAAATTGACCTGAGCCCAACGCAACTTTTCGATAGTGATTGTGAATATGATAGTAAGTAGGTGCGAATCGAGATGCGGTATTCAGTGAAATGAAACAACTGAATCCAATCAGCAGAGATATCTAACGGTTATTAGGCCAAAAGACAAAGTCCTCAGGAAGTTCCCCTGACAAAGCGTTTACGATTTGAACCAATGGTTCATCGGGTTTAAGTTGGTCAAAATGATCAACCACAAAACCAGCGAAAGTGTTGTGCTCGTAACGCACCGGTAGACGATGCTGATACAAGAACATCATCATGAAGAAATACTTCTCTGCCAGCGACTTTCGTAACTTACCGATATCGGGTTGCTCCAACGAGTTCTCGATCGCTTGAAAATAAGATTCTGGACTATCAACATCGTTGGTAAATCCTTTACCGCGATAGTGGGTTTCTGAAATGAGCACCACCTGTTTGCCCAACACGGCCATCTCAAGCCCAACAGTGGAAGTGTTCACGACTCCCACGTCGGTGATGTCGATGACGGTAAAAGAATTAACGTCATCCTCAGGCGAGATCAAAGTCACATTGCTGGGTAGATTGGCACCGAAATGGTCCTGAACCAATTCCGCATAGCGTTCTTTGGTGCCCAGAACTTTCTCTGCGGGGTGCGAACGAAGGACGACCTGTAGATCATCCCGGTCACGAAATGCTTCTATCGTCTCAACGACACATTCAAACGCATTGTCGAATGCGATATCGCGACTGACATTGGCCGCATCCCAGATCAAATTGGTGAATATCGTAATGCATTTGCGGTCGGTGGGAATTCCCAGTCGGCTTCTTTCCTTCTCAAGGTCTTCGGCCTTTGCAGAGAAGTTATAGGAGTAGACGTCTTCTTTTTGGAGTTCGCGGTCCTTCAGATACTTTTGCACTTGGGCATTCTCATCTGAGGTCAACGTGCGATCTGAGAAACGTTCCCATGCCGAATCAAAGCTCCAGTCTGGCGAGGGTTGATTGACATTGAAGTTGACGTGGTCTTTAGTCTTGGCGCGATCATAGCAAACGTAATTGACGTTATTGCGTCGGCAGTACTCGACGACAGGTTGCCAAGTTACGTAAATCCCATGCGAAAATGAGACAAAGTCATAGTCATGCATTTCGCAGCGCTGTTTGACACACAGATAATTGCTCAGCGCGGTAACCAGCATCCGTCTGCCAACGGCTTCTGCATCGTCACCGAACGTCAGTGACTTGAAATAGCGATACATCGTGCCATGGACGATATCACCGAAGTCAATTCCGTCAAACTCATACGCCAATACTGCATCGAGATCAGGCATACTTGCGACAGTGGACGTCGCTTGCTCTGGAACGGGAATGATTTCAAAATTAACGTCGGCAGCGCGTAGCATGCGTTGGCCATCAAGACAGCTTTTCTTCCAGAACTTTTCTTTTCCTTGATTTTCTTCTCGCGCCCTTGTGATGACTTCATTAATAGGCACTGAGGGGCCGTAGACCAAGTAGTCGACCTCAAAACCGTGCTGCTGATATAAGTGATAGAGGAGGATTTCGGCGGGACTTAAGTACATCGAACTGATGCCAACGTATTGCAACACCTTTTTGCCGGTGTCTTTTGGTGGCGGTATGTTCGCAAAGAAACGCTCTAACTGCTTTGCAGTATTTCCTGAACGCGTTAGTTTTCGAAGGAGACGATCGAACAAATTTGCAACCTTGTTGTGTCTGAGTTACGTTCGCAATTACCAGAAATTGAAAAAGTCGTTACGTTTCGTTCCGAGATGCCATCTTTCTTCCATAAAACCAAACCTGTCCTTTTGTGTCCGGTTCATGAACGACTCCGTATATCTGAATGTTGAGGCTATGAAATATTTCGATCAACTGGCGATACCCCATTCGGATACCAGACCAATGGTTGGTTTTGTTGGTTTTCACACCCCACACAGGAATACCAGCCAACTTTTTCCAGCCATAACGCCAATAGCTATCTTCAAAAGCGTATGTGTCTTGTCGCATGGAGTTTTGAAATGGTGGTGGGAACACCATTTCAAAATTTAGTTTAACGCGGCCGTGTGTCTTTAATACTCTCGCCAGTTCGCGAATCGAGTTTTCTACAACACTTTTGGTCGAAATGTGCTGAAACACTGCATAGGAATAGATGCGATCAAAAGTTTCATCTTCGTAAGGGAACTTTCCCTCGTCGCCAACAGCATCGTAATTGCAGCCATCAACTGTGTTTTTCTTCGCGTGGGTGACCATCGTTTTGGAAATGTCGATTCCATAGACGTTTGTCGAGGGATGCCCTTCGGCGATAGCGTTTGTAAGCCGTCCCATGCCACAGCCAAATTCGAGCACCCGCATGTCAGACTCAAATTTCGTTTCCTGCAGCCAAGGTTTTATCCACCGTGAAACCATGTCGCGGCCACGATCATAAAATATTTTCAATTCTGCTTCGGTTGGTTCAGCGCCACTATCTAAAAATTCTTCATGACTCATCACACCATAGAGAGGATTTTCCAGAGCCTTTTCTTCCCACGTTTTCTCGTGTAGATAATCTGTAGATGGTCTTTTCATTTTTGATTCTTTCTATCTGTAAAGTGCACCGTTAGCACGATGCAATTCAGATAAGGCGGCCCGAGACTTGAGAAACGGTAATCCTTAATAAGTGAGTCGCGCCGCGAAGTTGGTAGGTGATAGGTTAGCTATGACAGAATACATAAAATTCACCATGGCCCACGTTTCGTAAGGCAAAACAGCGATCGCTTCGAGAAGCTTTTCGAATTCACTTCTCATGTAGCTTGGTGGCTTATCAGTCAGGCCAATAACAGTACCGTCAAGACATGAGATACATTGGAGGTGAATTTATTAAACAGATGTTATGGCAACTCAAAGTCAGAACTTCTTGCACTTACAAGTAACTTATAAAAGCCAGGACTGCTTTCAGTTCTTCCTCGGTAAGTGTGTCCTTGTATGATGGCATGGTCGATAGGTTGTTTGTTTTCATTTCTTCAATTGTTGATTTTTTGATGTAAATCAAGCTCGAACCAACGCTTTTGGAACTGTCCACGATCACGTAGTTTGCTTCGCTTTCGTTGACGATACGCCCAACTATTGTTCTTCCGTCCTCCAAAAGGAACAATGTTGATTCAAAACCATTCACGATAAATTTACTGGGCTCTGTAATCGATTCGTGGATATATTGGGCAGGCTTTGTGCCAATGTTTCGCAGGCTTGGAGCTTTGGCGCTAGCGCTGTCCATGAATAACCCTTCCAGAGCGAGCCAGTTGTGGCACGAAGCGCAGTTCCCTTTGCCGAAGAAAATTTCTCGCCCCTTGCTAATTGTTGCGTAGCTTGCGTGCTCTCTCTTAAGACTGGTTTTGACTTCCTGAGCCTCGATGCTTGAGTATTTGAAGGATAATTCGCTAAGTGAGTTTTCTTCGCCAATCTCGCAGACTAAAAAGCCAACAAGGTCAGCAATCTGACTTTGCGTTAGTCCTTGAACGACGTTTGGCATGTAGCCATACTGCTCGGTTGCACGAAATGCTTCTGGCCGTACTATGGACTCAATAAGATAATCGGTCAGGCTTTGGTCTCTAAATGGCTTCCTGTGATTCAGAGTGCCAAGGTTCGGACCGCGGCCCGCGATACCGTTGGGATCAAGTGAGTGACACGAGATACACCTAGCGTGGAATATGTCGCTGCCTTTTTTTGTGTTAATCGAGTTTGTCAGCGGGGAATAATGAGACGCAGATACTGCTAGAATCGTGACAACGACAAATGCCGAAACGATAGCCAAGCACAGGGAAATGCGAATAGTGTTCCAAAATAATGATTTCATTTAGCGTAATACCTAAACGTTAACGAGATTTGCATTTGATTTTATAAATTTTTCGATCGCTGAAACTAGAGGCGTACATTGTTCCGTCGTCGCTGGCGGTAACGTCCAGTGGATTTGGGATGTTGGCAAACTCGAAGAACTCAGCAGTCAAATCCCCTTCCGGTTCTTCACGCTGAATTTGCGCTCGCAGAATCTTGCCGCCTCCAATTGATGCAATATACAGACAATTTCTGTATTGATCTGGCAAAGAGGGGGAATCATTGTAGGTCATGCCTTGCAGGTCTCCATGATGGTAAACTCCGATCGGGGCAACCGTTCCTTTGGGCGGTTGGGCGTCTCCGTGGACCATCGGAAATCCGTAGTTGGCATTGGCACTGACAAGATTAAGTTCCTCCCCATTTTGGTTTCTATCTGGATCGTTATCGGTACAGTACAGCTTTCCGTAAGGGCCGAAACAAAGACCAAAAGGATTACGAAAACCGCTCGCGAATACCTTCATATTTGAGCCATCGCCATCTGCAACGATGACGGTACCTGCCCATTTATCGGGGTCAAAACTATCATCGGTTCTAACTCCTTGGCCAACATAAATGCGTCCATCGTCCCCTACCGCGATCGCGCTATTTTGATGCTGCGTTTCTGGACTACGAGCGCCGGGCAATTCCTCCATAAGATCGTTGACGTGGTCGATAACGCCGTCACCGTCGAGATCGATCAGTTCACTGACAGTGCCCGTACTTTGAGGCTTGAGTTCACCGTCATCTGCCCGGTGCCATTGACCTGAGCGGGAGACCAGGATTCGATCGCCAACTACAGCGATGCCGCAAGGACGATCTACTCCTCTTGCAATGACTTGTTCGTCGTAGCCGCTGCCATCTTCACGGTATGACAGTTTTACAATCACGCCCTGCCAGCCAATTACATCAGAGACTCCCGCGAAGAAAACATCTTTTCCTCTCGCGGCAACCCGAATTGGGTAAAAGCTGGTTTCATGAATTTGTTCGACGTCTACATCACCTGCTACAGCACTCACATCCCCGGCGGTTACTGTAGCATTTAGCTCAGGAGACTTTGAAAATCCAGCGAGCGAACCGATCGCGCTCGCCGTGGCTGCAATAAAAAGCGCAGATAGTAAAACGCGCCTTAATCCATCTTTTCTTGCGAGCAAAGTTAACGAAATGGCCAGTCCGGTAAGGCACCCTGACAAGCATGCAAAAAGTGTCGTTAAGTCCTTACTTGCAGCAGATTTTAAAAGTTTCCTAGCTACGTTGGAAGTTGGCTCACCAACACCAACCCCGTAAGTTGCGATGGCCAGCAGCACAAGTGAAAGAATTGCTGCAGCAGCGTGATTTTTCCTTTCGGACTTCACAATCAAAGCCAAGGTGGCAGAGGAGATCGTCATGACCGCCAAAGCAGCCAAGACAAACACGCTAAAAATAAAGACAGGTTGCATAGGTGTTCTCGCTGGATCTTTTAAAACTGTTGTCGCTTACGAATTCAAAATCATTTCAATTACGATAAGCTTAATTGGCCGAGCCCGATTTTGACCGGACAGACTCAGGTATTTTTTATCGACTTAACGAAATTACGGACGGAATCAGTCTACCGTCAGTCGCAATCGGCGTCTCTGACATTCGGAAAACTTTTGTAATCCTCTTACAAAGCGTTTCCTGTTCGAAGCACTTTAGTTGGTTAGTGCTACATTTGAATCAAAACACTGGTTATTAACGTGGCAACGAAACTGTGAGCGCCTTGCCGCTCACAAAAGTGGCGCTGTCCAATTCGTTAGCGGTGTAAAAAACGAAGCCCCGGTTGCGCCAAAACAGTTACGATAAATCAGGACAAAGTAATCGAGCTATGGTTTTTCTTGTGAGTCACAACTAGTTCAACAATCAAAGTGCTCTAACTTTCAATTTACCGAAAAGATCGCTCCTGCCGAATTACTAAATTCAGTTTGATAGAGTGCCTTCTTACTGTCTATGTTCTCAAGCTCATTCGCTATGTTCGCTTTATTGCCAAGCGTCTCTATCAGCACGAATTTCACGCCGTTTTCTGCAAGCGCTTCAGATTGGGATACATTGTTTAAGGAAAAGTTGTCGACTAACTCCAAGCGTTGCGGAAATTCTGGATGCAGGACAAGACCACCAAACCGATATCCACCCATCAAAAACTGTCGACCTGACAAGGCAGCCGGAAAAAAGTTGTCCGCCGTGAAATCACTAGCCCCGTAAACGGAGGGAGTAAACATGATGTCTGAAGGGGCTGATGATTCGTTAAGCCACCGATACAACTCCGCGCGATCAGGAGTCAGCGGATAGTACGTCGCAGCTTTCGTATTTAATTTCTTGGTCGCACTCAAGCGACCTCCGTTTGCGATTGGATAAATCGATAATAACATCAACACAGCGCAGATGATTTTCAGACCCCAATGAAAGTCTCTGAAATGATGATGAAGTATTTTTAAGACCAGAAGGTTACCCATGAATAACGCGGGAAACAAAAAATACGAAGGGTTGTTCGACAAGAAAAGAAAACAAACCATGCCAACTGAGAAGCAACCAAAGTAAAACCAGATTGCTGGGTCCTTTGAATTTCGGAAAATTACAAATCGGAAAGACACTGCCGATCCTAGTAGAACTAAAAGCTTGAGAAAATCTGGTGGGCTAAACGATAGCTTGGAAGAGATAATTCCCCACAGCGTTGTGTCAAAACTTTGTAATGACAATGCGATGTTTTGCTCAGCGGCCGCAGAACCCTTGAAAAACAACCAATAAGTCATGACACCAGAAATCAATAAACATCCAAAAGCGATACACGACGAAAATTCAATCTTCCGGTTGGCGATTGCTCGAATAAGAAAATAAGTGGCAAACCCACTCAACAATAAAGGGAGCGAAGAACCTTTAATGAGAGTGCAAAGCACTAGCAAAAGGCAAAGATTCAATATTTGCTTCAGCTCCCACTTTTTGTCGTCGAGTACGTCGTCTGCGCTGAGGTAATCTAGCAACAAGGTAAACGTGATAAGCTGCCAAGCGAATGAGTAGCTAAACATCTCGTTAAAAATATAAGCGGAGACAGCACCACCACCACCAAGCGTTACCAAAAAGAGCGGTAACAGAATTACAATTATTTTGGTAACAAACTTGAATCTGCCGTTTACGCAGCCCTCATCGCTAACGAAGAATGAGCAAGCTGCGGCGCAGTACATGACCACGGTAAGTGGCGGTATCATGCAAATGTAAATCTGATGTTCCGGAAAATTGGTCAGGAACGATAGTTTTGCCACGAAGAAATGGGTGAATACGTGGTATTTGATCTCCGTACCTGAGAATTGAAAATCGGCAATTGGGAATCCGAGTTCTCGGATTGAACGGGAAATTCCGGCATGGTAAATGGCGTCTTGATAAATCACGCCCTGACTCGTCACTACTGCGACAATCTGATCCCAAGCCGCAAAGGTTGAGATTGTGATAAGTAGACAGCTTAAAACTGCAATGCACGCCCAATCAGATTTGCTGTTTGTGTTCGTTCCAAAGTCTGTCGATGTCCAGCCAGTCGCCGAAACATAAGCCAACAGCAGCAGGGGCGAAAAAGCGGAAACAATTCCCAAATTGAAAATACTACCAGCGAGCCAGCAAATAAAGAAACTGAAAAACTCAAAAACTAGCAGTCCGGCGACCCATTCTCCCGCCGTGTGTTGAAACCTTAGCCCCAGCCAGCGACAGATTTGGATACCCAGCAAAGTTGCCAGCGATAGGTATCCGGCTATCAACAGCAAATTTAACAATAGAATATCAGTCACCTACTTATGAAAACCAAACCGGCAACAATAAGAGCTGCTCCAACAATTTTGTTGACACCGATTGGCTCATTAAAAAGATATCCTGACACAAGAATTACAATCACAAAGGCCAAGCTCATGAATGGATAGGCTTGGCTGATTGGAAGCTTTGTCATCGCGGCCATCCAGCAAACTGCTGCGATAAAGGCTGCCGCAAAGCTGCTGAAAACCCAAGGGTTTAACAACTGCATCATCAAGAATCCAATTTTTTCCAGAAAGCCATCCGGCAGTTCTTGGCCACCCAACTGCCACTTAATTGCCAGTTGGCCATAGACGGTCAAAAGAATTGTAGACGCTACTAATACATAACCCATTGTTTCCCTTTAGTCCTCGATGTCGGAATTACTTTTTTGCCACGAAGCTAAGATAGAGACTCCGAATGGAAGTACGAATCGCCACCGAATAAACATCTTTTCCGAGACTAGAATCCTGAAAAGACACCGGGATACAAAGCTTTCTTTATTGAAATGATCAAGGTCCGATCCCGCAGTATCTTCCTTGCTTTTGCTGGGGGTAAACTTCTTGAGCAGTACCGAGATTTTTCTAAAAATGAATACCGGTGGAAAAAGAAAGAAATTGAAGTAAGTCAGATATTTCAATGTCCCGCTGGTATTCAGTAAGCTCTTGATCTTATCTTTTCGATATCTTCGGAAGTGATGATTAACCTCGTCGTGGGAACTCCACAGCGACATGAATGCCGGAACGGTCAGGACGATGTGACCTGAATTTTGGCATACGCGTTTAAGCTCATTGACCGCCGTTAAGTCATCCTCGACATGTTCGATAACGTCAAATGCGCAAACCAAGTCGAAGGTGTCATCTTCAAAGGGTAGTTCAAGTATCGAGCCTTGAATCACTTTAAGTTCAGGAAGTTTCTCATTCAAAAATTCACAGCAGTCCTTGTCAAACTCTAAAGAACTAACGGTGCCAATTGATTGGAGTAATTCCGATGAGTGACCGGTGGCCACTCCCACGTTAAGAATCTTGAGGGTGCCTTTCACCTCATTTGAATAGAGGTCGTTAATGTGTTGCAAAATGACGGCATTTCTCGATTTGAAAAACCAGTGATTGCGTTCAGCTTCGTAGTAGTCCAGATAGTATTGGCTATCCATGTGTTATTTAAACCGAGATTTGATTGCTAAGAATGTTATTCCAAAGAATTCGGAGATTTGAATTCAATGAACTGTTGTAGAAAGCGTTCGCTCGAAGTTTTGGCGAAAACGACATGTTGGCCGCGTTACGATTGCTGCTCGAATACCTAATGAAAAGTTTGCGGAAGGTGAGATCTTCAATCATGCTGATGATGTTTTGAATGCTCAATGAACGACCATTGATCAGGTATTGAAGCTCCTCCCTATCGGTTCCAAAAACAATTCCGTTGGAAACGAATGTGCCAACGTCGTCATCGAGAACGAAATCTCTCAAGGTAGAGGGATCGCCTGAAATAGTGCAGACTCGATTGTAAAAACTGTTACTCACCAAAGTCGTAATTAACCCCATCCTTCCACGTAGATTCTGTAACGAATAGACGGAGCTAATTCGACAAATAATCGACGGAAATAATCGACTTGCGCACGATTCTTGTGACAGTTTGAGGTCTGCATAGGGCCTCAGGCAATTGATCTTACTGTTTTGATCAATGTTTGTTTGCCCTTCAAAAAGTCCTCCTGCGGAACTCATAAGCCAAAATCGAATCTGAGCTTTTGCCGAAGAAAAACTTTTGTCCATGCATTTTAACAACGACTCAAAATCTTGTTCCTCTTTTTGTGTCACTGACTTGCAATCACTGAATTTGGCTTTTCCAGCGGCCCAAACGATATCAATGAAATCGTAATGTTGTTGTTTCTGTGCGAAAACCGCAATCCATTGAAGGGTGGGTTCAATATTTGACCAATCGACATGGTGATGTGAGATCAGCCGTCCTTTTTTTAGCAACTGCGTGACGATCGCTTTGCCTACGACACCGCTTCCGAAATGAATGCAGAGCCTGCTCTGGTCAGAGTCGTTGTCGCAGATTTCAATCCAGTACATTATTCGACTTCAAGTGTCGTTCTTACGAATTCATCTTTGGAGCGATCGATTACGAAAAAAGTGGGGGTACCATTAAGAATAGCCGTCGCTTCACTTATTAATTCAAGGATGAAAATCCCCAAGAGTATATTAAGGCCACCGAACAACAGTACGCTTAGGAATGATGAGGCCCATCCTCGAATCAAAATTGTGTCGAATTGTAGAAGGTAAGAACATAATGCGTACGCGGACAACATAACGCTAATTAAGAACCCGATTACTCCAATTGGAATTCCCCATCGAAATAGATTGACTTTGGAAGAAAGAAACATCCTCATCGCGTGACGAACCAGTCCTTTAAAGGTGTATCCGCTTTCTCCGGTGTTCTGAATGTTTCTTTGATCGATCAACGGTAAGATTTCGTGTTTAGTCCGATTTGTGAACCAAGAAAGCGCGATGTCGAAATAGGTTCCGTTTCGACATACTGATGCTGCGGCACGTGCGAGGTCGCCACGAATAATCCGGAAACTGTTAAACTTGGGGACATTGTCGTTTTTCAACAACTTGGCCATGATTTGCTTAAATAACTTTGCCAAATTATCTTTAATTAGCGACTTGTGCGTCGACGATTCGGCATTGGCGTAGCAGACGTCTGAAGAGTCGCTCACGACATTTCTCAATAGTGAAAGGATGTGCTTCGGATGGTGCTGCAAGTCTTCGTCCAGAGTGATTACCCAATCACCGCTGCTATGAAGTATTCCACAGACAGTCGCCGGGTGTTGTCCAAAGTTCTTCGAAAGAGTGACCACAGAAAGCCAACTGAATCTAGACTCAAGCTTTCTTAGACAAATCGCTGACTCATCGATCGGTTCATCCAAAACAAAGATAGATTCTGCTAAAGTGATCTTCGGATGATTGACCGCCAGATCCGACCGAAAGGAATCAATCGCTTCTGCCAGTTCTTCTAGGTATTGCGAGCCGTTGTAAACTGGCGTAACTGTTGACAGAGTTATTTTTTCGTTCATCAAAACAATTCCCGGAATTCAGCGTTCTTATTTGAGACGATTTTCATCTTCGTCACGGCTCATTAGGTTTCTGAGGTAAGACGCATACTCGGTTTTGCCCAGTTCAGTTATTTTTTCAGTTATTTCTTCGACTGACATCCAATTGTTTGAGAACGCAATTTCTTCTAAACATGCCACCTTGAAGCCCTGATGATGCTCAATGGTTTTAATAAACAGCGATGCCTCCAGCAAAGACTCGTGAGTTCCAGTATCCAACCAAGTATGACCGCGCCCTAAGATTTCTACGGACAGCTTCCCTCGGTTCATGTATTCGCTATTGACCGACGTTATTTCCAATTCTCCTCTGGCAGATGGTCGGACATTCTTTGCGATTTCAATTACTTCGTTGTCGTAAAAGTACAAGCCGGTCACAGCCAGGGATGATTTTGGCTTATCAGGTTTCTCTTCAATCGAAATTGCTTTGCCATTGGCGTCGATTTCGACTACACCAAATCGCTCAGGGTCGTTGACTTGATAGCCGAACGCCCGCGCCCCTGAAGTCTGTTCGGCAGCTGATTTCAATTTCGGTGAAAACCCTTGCCCGTAAAAGATATTGTCGCCCAACACCAATGTGACGCACGAGTCACCGATGAACGATTCGCCGATTAAGAATGCCTGAGCCAAGCCTTCTGGTTTTGGCTGCTCGGTATAAGTTAATTCGATTCCAAACTGACTGCCATCACCAAGCAACCGCTGATATTGCGGCAAATCGAACGGCGTCGAAATGATTAAGATCTCTCGAATTTCAGCCAGCATCAATACAGACAACGGGTAGTAAATCATCGGTTTATCATAAACCGGCAACAGTTGTTTGCTGACTCCGAGCGTTACAGGGTGGAGTCGTGAGCCTGATCCACCCGCAAGGACGATTCCTTTTCTGTTCAATGGAGTCTCTCGCTTTTTTTGTTGGTGTGCATAATAGATTTGCTGTGTTTTGGACCTATTGATTTGTTTGCAAAAGTATCAAGAAGGAACCCTAGCCCGAATAAAGGTCCGAGGAGCCCGAATAAGGTTCGAGGACTGCCGACGATAAGTCTCACAGGGCTGAGATCAGCGCGTTGCTTCGTTCGAAATTGGTGCAAGATTGGTTTCTAGCCGCATGCTGCGGCTTAGTGCGTTTCTAAGTAAGGACGTAATTATGGTCGCAACCGCTGGGGTCGGGCCGGTATTTGAAGAAAATAAATCAAAAACTTGACATCGCTTTTTTTTTAGCGGGCTTTCCACCCTTTAGCTTAGCCCTTGTCGTTCCAGCTGGTAGTCTCCAGACAAAATCGTTTCCCACCAATTTTGATTGTCCAGGTACCATTGAATCGTCTTTTCGAAACCGCTCGAAAAATCCTCCTTCGGCGTCCACCCGAGCTCATTCTTGATCTTATTTGCATCGATCGCATATCGCATGTCGTGTCCCGGCCGATCGGTGACGAAGGTGATTAGTTCCGAGTAAGAGTCAATGTCCAAGCCATTCTTCTTCGGTGGGCGTGACTGGTCTAACAGCTGGCAAATCATTTTCACCAGATCAAGATTGGTCTGCTCGTTGTTCCCGCCAATGTTGTACGTTTGCCCGCTGGCTCCTTTTTCGAAAACCGTCTTGATCGCTTCGCAGTGATCGTTGACATACAGCCAATCGCGAATGTTGTCGCCTTTGCCATAAATTGGAATCGGTTCATTGCGTAGACAACGCAAAATTACCACTGGAATCAGCTTTTCGGGAAACTGATAGGGCCCATAGTTATTGGAACAATTGGTGATCAGCACGGGCAGGCCATAAGTATCGCTCCATGCCCGCACCAGATGGTCGGAGGCGGCCTTACTGGCAGAATAGGGAGAATGTGGGTCGTAAGGAGTCGTTTCAGAAAACCCGGGATCCGTTGGGCCGAGTGAACCGAAAACCTCATCCGTTGAAACATGCAAGAACCGGAAGGGATCATCCGTCGTAGAAGATTTGGTAAAGGCGAAACTCGCGTTCAACAAGCGAAAGGTGCCGATGACATTGGTTTGGATAAACTGCTCTGGTCCGTCGATCGACCGGTCCACGTGCGACTCGGCCGCAAGATGCATGACTCCGCAGGGTTGGTGTTTCGAAAAAGCGTCGTTGACCACTTCTTGCTCGCAGATGTCAATCTTTTCAAACTGAAAATTAGGATGATCCCAAACGTCAGATAAAGAATTTAGGTTGCCGGCATACGTTAATTTATCGATTGCAACAACTTGGTAGTCTGTGGATTGAAGCAATAGACGGACGAGATTGTTTCCGATGAAGCCTGCTCCGCCGGTAACAAGTAGGGTCTTTTTAGCGATAGGAGGTCTCCTTCGTGGTGGTGCGAAATAGCATATTACAGACTAAATTGACGACGTTGTCTTTTGTTTTTTGGCTTCGATCTACCACGCGGTCCACCCGCCATCGACAGTGACAGTTGCTCCAGTCATGTAGGAGGAAGCATCAGACAACATGAACAATGTTGCTCCTTGGTATTCTTCGGCTTTGGCCATGCGTCCCAAGGGTGTTCTGGCAGCGTAATTCTTTACAAACTCATCTCCCTGATTGTCGAATACGCCACCTGGTACCAGGCTGTTGACGCGAATGTTTTTCTCCCGCCAGTGAATGGCAAGGTAGCGCGTCATGTTGAGGATTGCAGACTTACTGCCGGCGTACGAAATTGGCGAATTGACACCCGAGTCTCCATAAATTCGCGGGTCTGCGGAAACAACTCCGTAGGTGCTGGACAGATTAACGATGCTTCCCCCTCCCCCTTGCATCATCGCTTTGCCAAATACTTGACACGCCAAGAGCACCCCCGTCACGTTGACATTGAAAACCTGATTCCAGGCGTCGATCGGATGGTCGGCCGGATCTGATCCGTAAAATCCGCTTCCTCGGTATTGGGTGGAGTTTACCAATCCGTACGGGAGGCCAAAATTCGATTTGATTGCTTCCAGTGCGTTGGCCATTGATTCTTCGCACGTTGAATCTGTTCCGATTGCCAACGCCTGGCCGCCGGCACTGACAACTTGGTCAGCAACGCCTTGGGCGCGTTCTTCGTCTAGGTCGAGGACAACGACTTTGGCTCCAACGTCGCCCAGAGCCAAGCACATTTTACTTCCGATGCGTCCTGCTCCGCCGTTTACCACGACGACGCGATCGTCCATACGAAAAAGGTTTTCAAGAATTCCCAACTGTTTTCTCTCGTTTGCTATTTGTGGTCGGTAAAAGCGAAATGTATTTTGGAACTCGAAGCGATTTCAAGTTCCATGTGGCGACTCGATTTCTGAAATTGCTTTCAGCGAATCGACTCCCGCCTTCAAACTGGCGAGGTGTGCTGATTGTTGGCTCGAGATGCTGAGAAGAAAATCTTTGCCCAGTTCAATGTACATCTGATTGATGTCATAGTCTTTCAAATCGAGAAGTTGCGTAGGCGTGTCATTGCCATGAAGCGAGATTTCAACCGATTTTCCTTCGAAGGTGTAAGTCAATATTCCGTTGTCTCCCACAAACTCAAAACCGCGCGACTGTGGTTTGCGGCAAAAGGAAGTTGTAATTTGACTGTGGACTCCGCCGGGGTGGCGGAGTTGGTACATTGCTAAATCGTCAGCTTCGATGCCGATACCATTTGTGTTGATTGCAGAACCGGTTGCCGATTGTGCGGGTCCTAAAACCCAGTTCAGAAAATCCATTTCATGATCGAGCGTCCGTAACGCTCCGCCGCCCTGCTCCCTTCGTCCCGCGTAGGACTGTTTATAATCTTCCCATGGATGCCAATCAGGTAAGAAGCCTTCAAACCAAGCCTTGGCATATAAACATCGGCCAATCTCCTTCGCCTTGATGCACTTGTAGGCTGCCAGATAGGCCGGATGGTACCGCACTCAATAGGCCATCGCGCAGATGCGGTCGGACTGTTGCGCGATTTCGGTCAAATGTTGCTCGGCAGCGCCGATTTCTTTTCCCAACGGTTATTCAATCAACACGTGGGTGTTTGCCTTCAGGCATTGAATTGCCGTTTGTGCATGGAGATGAGACGGGTTGCAGATGATCGCAAAGTCCGGTGTCTCCGCCAGTGCGTCAGACAAAGAATTTACGACTCGAACACCTTCGGTGACTTGGAAGTGGGCGTTACTTTGTGGTCGGCGTACGACCGTCATCTGTTTGACACCCAGTGCAAGGCAATTATTTAGGTGGCGATTGCCAATGGACCCAAGCCCAATAATCACCCCGCTTAATTTTTCGAAATTTGGCATTAGGTGCTAGGTGTTAGGTGCTGGGCCCACCGGTCAGTTTCAACAGTTGAGAAAAATTCTCAATGAAGACATCTGCGGGCGCATTTGGGTGATAGTTGTAGCCGATGGCATATAGATCGTGTTTCTGAGCCCCTTCTAATTCGTCAATGTCATGCGCGACGAAGCCGCATTGGGCCTTGGGCAAGCCGGTCGCTTGGATCGCATGATCAAACGCTTCGGGTTCAGGCTTGGCGTGGCCAATGTCCAAAGAGGATGCGACGGCGGTGAAGTATTTTTCAATACCTAATTGATCCAAAATTTTTCTAACCCCCGGTTCGCCGCTTTCGGTGTCAGACAGGGCCACCAAGACGATCCCTGCTTCGTGCAACTGACGTAGCGTTTGGGGCACTTGAGGCATCGGGGTGCGATCAAGTTGAACCGATCGTCCTTTTTCTCGGGCTCGTGTTTCCACTTCGGCGACGTCATTGGACGGCACACCGAAGTGTTGCATCAATTTGGCGAAAGCGTCCCAGTAGTTATCTCGGCCCTTATAGACATCGACCAACAAGCCTTCCCACGCTGAAACCAGTTCGGGGTAGGTGACTTCTTTGCCGCGCCGCGACAACTCTTCGGCCAGCCACCGCCGCCAAGCAGTTGCGTCAAAGAGTATATCGCCGACGTCAAAAATCAGTGCTTTGATATCGGTCTTGTGAGAAGGAGAGTCGTTTTTCAAAATAATGTGGGGTCTGAGTTTGGCAGGGAATCAGCAACAATGCATCAAAATTTAGTTTTCCGGTTTCCTTGAGACGACGATTTGTTCATGGGGCGTGATGCCGTTTTTAATTTTATCCAACGACGTTTCGATGCCGTAGTCTCGTATTTCGGTGGAGAATCCAACGCGTTGCAATCGATTGGCAAAATCGGGAATCGCGTAATATCGTACATGGTCTCTCGCGCCATACTGTTTTTTTCGTTCTTCGGGCGGAAGCGAGAAGTCTTCTAACGTTTCGGTTTCGTCGCGCCGTGAGGGGACGTTGATCAAACCAACGCCACCGGGGCGGAGGACGCGAAAAAGTTCACTCATCGCTTTGTGGTCATCAGGAACATGTTCCAGCACGTGATTGCAGATGACGAAATCAAAAAAGTCATCCTCAAATTTGATGTCAGTAATATCCATACAGTGTTTGGGTTTTGTCTCGACACCGGGGATGAACTGCGACATATTGTCTGCCGTTTCGTAAGTCGCTTTGTCGTTTTCTTCGAATTGCTTGCTTAGGCAGGCTTCTGGGGCCAGATGCAAAATTCGGCACTGCTCGTTTAACATTTGCGGGAACTCATTTTCAATCAGGGCGTAAAGCAACCTGTGCCTTTCCAAAGAAAAGCATCCCGAGCACATCGCATTAAGGCGAGTGCGGAACGGGAAAAATCGCCACGAAGATCGCTTGCAAACATTGCAGAAAACTTTTTTCCCCAAGGGCAGCAGTCCCATCGCGTTGGTGCAGCCATACCTCAATTGCATGCGAGCAGACCGCGGCAGAACGAGTTTTAAGAGACTTTTCATTGGCTTACGTTGAGTATTGTTTAATCAAATTGTTCTGGAGAAAGTAAAACTTCTGCTTGGATGTTCGTTTGAGCTTTGCGACCGATGACTTGATTGCGTTGGCTCCATGATAGTCCGGTGCCGGGGCTTTTCATGACAATCATGTCTTCGGTGAGCACAGTACCGGCATCAATTTCTGATTTGCTAACCAGCGATCGAGCCAATTTGTTTTTGGCGGTTTGTGCGACGGGATTAAATTCCTTCTTTCCGTCTCCCATTGCCAGTTCGCAGATGCGAATATAGTTGACCAAACGCTTGAGGCCTTCTTCTTCAAGGGCGCCGGCGTGGTCGGTGCCGTTCATGGCTCGTGACATGGTGACATGTTTTTCTACCGCAAACGCGTTCATGTTGGCTGCCGCAACGGCCGTTATGACTCCCGATGTGTGATCCGACAATCCGACCAAACGATCGAACTCATTTCGCATCGTCTCCATCGCTTTTAGGTTCACGTTTTCTGGGTCGGCGGGGTACTGCGAAATACATTGCATCAGCGTGACCTCAGATTTGCTGCCTTTAAACGCCGCGATTGCCGTTTTGAGTTCCTCCATCGACGACATACCCGAAGACAGGATGACTGGTTTGCCAGTTTTCGCCATGTGACGCAGCAGTGGAATATTGCTCATGTCACGGGAGGCCACCTTGTAGATCGGACAACCGATCCGCTCCAGCATATCGACCGAGGGTGGGTCACATGGCGTGCAAAAATAGATCAACCCCGCAGCCTGTGCGTATTCCTTCAATTCACGATGTTGATCTTCATCAAGTTCAAGGTACTCGCGATGAATGCCGTAGGTTTCGCCGAAGGAATTAGGGCCTTCGTAAGGTCGGTCGTAAGCTTCTTTGGTCAGCTCCCACGAGATTTCGCGCTTTTGAAACTTGACCGCGTCTGCTTTGCAACGGGCGGCCATGTCGATTAGTTTCTTCGCCAAATTTAATTGGCCGTTATGATTTTGGCCAATTTCAGCGATGACAAAACAGGGGCAACCATCGCCGACTTCTCGGCCGGCCAATCGAATGCGCTTTTGTCCCGGCAGCGCTGCCACCGTTTTGTTTTGGGAATCCAGCCAAGCGTAACATTCGTCCAGGCTCACCTTGCTACTGTGCCGTCCATCGGCAACCGCAGCGATCATTTCCTCGAATGCCTCCAATTGATCTTGGCGGTCGATCGTAAAATTGCCGTCGTATTGGGGCCTCAGTCCCGCGAAGTCTGGCGGCAGCATGTCGACCTTAAACAAATCTGGATGACGACGGATATAGGTGGTGACATGCTCGCGATCTAATGTGTCGGTCGCCTGCTGGGCTACTTGACGCAAACAGCCGACACGGACGAACTCTGGCACCATGTGTGAGAGCCCCTCAATCGCCGTGTAGTCACCGTTGGATTGACAGTGAAGCTGCCAAGCTTGTTTGGCGCGGGCTGGATCGTAAAGCGGATTGTCTGCGGTAAAGCGGAGCAAGATGTCTGATTCTTCAAATTCCGATGAGGCGGAGATGAACCTTGAGAGAACATCCTCCCGACTGCCGCGTACGATGGTGGCACCATGATTTTCTGCAAAATAAGCGATGGGTTCATCTGACTCATCTTCGCTGGTGGCGACAATGATGCCGTCGAGAAAATCCATTTGCTTTAAACGTTCTAGTACCCAGCGTAATAGCGGTGTGCCAGAAACGGACATAAGTGATTTTCCGCGAAGACGTGAACTCAACATGCGAGCCTGGATAACGGCGTAAGTTTTCATTGATTATTTATAAAAGTCAAATTGGCAGGAGATAGAAAAAAAAGTTCAGAGTGCAGGTCTGGTGCATAGTTGGACAGCGCCACTTTCGTCAGCGGTGAAGCGTGAATCGAGGCGCTAACGGCCGCGCTAATCGCCGCACTAGCCGCCGGGCAGTGGCGTGTAAAACCGGGGCTAGCGGCCAATGGCACTTACTTTAGATTTATGTAGTTCGAACACGATTTTTTTTGGGGGGGGGTATTATTCTTGGTCCGTTTAACGATTAGCCGGCAGGCGACGGCGTTTTGCACCGCCAAACACGGTCGCCTGCCGGCTTGTCGTTAAACTTTTATACAATACCTGCCTAAGTAATCCGTTTTGGCGTTAGGGGGCTGTTGATTAAGTCGGCTTTCGATTTTTAATGTGAGCCGTTTGGGCGCTAGCCCCGGTTTTGCGATGACTGAACCGAGGCTAGCGCCTAAACGGCTCACTTAATCAACAAGCCCTTATTCTTGGTCCATTTAACGATTAGCCGGCAGGCGACGGCGTTTTGCACCGCCAAACACGGTCGCCTGCCGGCTTGTCGTTAAACTTTTATACAAT